>Ga0187894_10000774_pt1 | contig 43139 bp, 34 predicted proteins | sample GBC1701081metaG_FD_136650 | JGI IMG/M metagenome (GOLD analysis project Ga0187894, IMG submission 136650) | White microbial mat communities from a lava cave in the Kipuka Kanohina Cave System on the Island of Hawaii, USA - GBC170108-1 metaG ... | reverse complement strand
CGAAGCGGCGCCAGCCCCTCGACCCCGAAGGCGAAAATGATGATGGCCGTGCTGCCATTTGCGAACCTGAGCCCGGAGGGGGAGCAAGATTATTTTTCGGACGGGATGACCGAAGAGATGATAGCGCGCCTAGGCCGCCTCCAGCCGCAGCGCCTCGGTGTTATAGCGCGCACTTCGGCGATGACATACAAACGGGTGAACAAAGACGTTTCCAGCATAGCCCGGGAGCTTGGGGTCGAATATATCCTTGAGGGCAGCGTACGCCGTGACGGCGACAGAGTGCGTATTACCGCGCAACTCATTAAGGCGGGCGATCAGACTCACCTGTGGTCCGAGTCTTATGATCGTCCTCTGCGCAACGCGCTGAGTGTTCAAAGCGAAGTCGCCGCCCGGATCGCAGGAGCTCTTGCCATCGAATTGCTGGGAGATAGGGACAGGAAAGAGTGGCGCCCGACAAGCGCCGAAGCGGTAGACGCTTATCTGAGAGGCCGCTACCTTTTGAACAAGGGCGACGCGGAGAGTGTCGGCAAGAGCGTTCAACATTTCAACCGGGCGATTGAGAAAGATCCGGGCTACGCCGCCGGGTTCGCCGGGCTGGCCGACGCTTATCGCCTTCTCGGAATGTACTACGCGACGCTCCCTGCTGAAGCTTATCCGAAGGCGAAGTCAGCGGCGCTACGCGCGTTGGAGCTCGATCCGAACAACGCCGACGCGTCGGTCGCTCTTGGCACAATCCGTTTCCGATACGAATGGAAGTGGGAAGAGGCCGAACGCGATTTTCTCCGCGCGATCGAGGTCAATCCGAGCCTCGGCATGGCTCACCACGATTACGCCTGGTTCCTGATCGCGATGAAGCGACTGGGCGAAGGCATTGAGCATATAAAGACTGCTCAGCGGCTCGATCCGCTCTCGCCGCTCGCCAACTCCGACGTCGGATGGGCTTACCTGATGGCGCGCCGTTATGATGAAGCCATCGAACAGATCAAGCGCACGCTCGAACTTGAACCGCGATTCGGCTCTGCCCTCGTTTGCCTCGAGCGCGCATACGTGCTCAAGGGGCAGCGCAAAGAAGCGCTCGAAACTCTGTTGAAACGTACTAGTCAATTGAACACATCTGTTCGAGACGGCGACCCGGAGCAGATGATGAAAGCCGTTTATCGTACGACGCTCAAGGGAAGGCTCGAAGCCATGAAGAAGACCCGTTCGTCTCCCTACAGTATGGCGACGCTTTGCGCCTCCGCCGGGGAGTCAGACCAGGCGTTGGAGTGGCTCGAAGAAGCTTTCAAAGATCGCGATCCGATGCTTGTCCTCGTCAGTACCGACCCGGCCTTTGATTCCTTGCGCGGCGCCGCGCAGTTCGAGAGGCTGCTCAAACGGATCGGCTTTCCGAGGTAGGAAGCGGGGGCTGAACAAATCCGCGCTTCGCGCTTTCTTCGAGGCTTGATTAGATGCGCAAGACCATTCTCCTCTACGGCATCGCTATGGCGGCGTTGACCGGGATTTTGAAGTTCATCGAATACCGTTTCCTCGTCCGCGATCTTTCCCTGGAGGTTTACCTCGGTATGGTGGCGGCGCTCTTCACCGGGCTCGGCGTTTGGGCGGGCATGAGACTCACACGCAGAAAAGTCATCATCGCCAAACCGGACTTTAACCTCAACGAGCCGGAGCTTCAGCGGCTGGGCATCAGCAAACGTGAGTACGAAGTGCTGGGGCTGATCGCGCAAGGTCTATCCAACCAGGAGATCGCCGAAAAACTTTTCGTCTCGCTCAATACCGTAAAGACCCATTCTTCCAACCTTTTTATGAAACTGGACGCGCGCCGGCGCACGCAGGCCATCCACCGGGCGAAAGAACTCGGGCTATTGCCCTGAACTTTCGGGTGATTTTTGCCCTCCACCCTCAAAATCATACTTTCGGTTGATGCGTTCGCGTCCCGCCTCTGCTTATATTTCAGCCTGACTTGGAAAGTTCCCCTCCCTACTGGCGATATGAAGAGACTTTCCGGATCATGTCCTAACACCTAACACAAGGGGAAAAACTATGCGAAAAGTGACTCTAACTTTCGGCTTGCTGGCCGGCGCCATCGTTTCAGCTTTCATGGTCATCGCCCTGGCGCTTTATGAAAAAACCGGGACGATATTCAATAACATGTTGGTCGGCTATGCCACGATGGTCATCGCGCTTTCGATGATCTTTTTCGGGATCAAATCGTACCGCGACAATTATCAGAACGGAGCGATCAGGTTTTGGAAAGGGTTTCAATTGGGACTGCTCATTGCGTTGATCGCATCGCTCATGTACGCGATTACCTGGGAAGCCTACATTCAAACCCGTCCCGCGGGCGCCGCGTCTTTTATGGATAAGTACGTCGATTCACAAATCAACAAGATGAAGGAGAAGGGCGCTTCATCCGCTGAAATCGATCAGATGGTCAAGAGAATGGACACCATGAAGGAAATGTACAAGAACCCGGTGATTCGTTTTGGCATGACCCTGATGGAAATTCTGCCGGTGGGAATAATCATCACCTTGATCAGCGCGGCGGTTCTGAGAAAAAAAGAGCTTCTTCCGGCATAGTATCTCAAAGATGTGGCTGTTCGCCACGACTCGAAACCTGAAAGGAGATCCGATGAAGATTAAAATAACTAGCGTAATGGTAGACGACCAGGACAAGGCCCTGAAGTTTTATACGGAGGTTTTGGGCTTTGTTAAAAAAACCGACATACCAATGGGAGAGGCCAAATGGCTAACGGTTGTCTCGCCTGAAGGACCGGACGATATTGAGTTACTTCTTGAGCCAATGGGCTTCCCACCCGCTAAGACTTATCAAAAAGCTTTATTTGAGGCGGGGATACCTTTAACGGTATTTGCTGTTGAGGATATTCAGAAAGAGTACGAGAGAATGAAAAAGCTGGGTGTGGTGTTCAAGACGACGCCAACAAAAATGGGACCGGTAACCGTCGCCGTATTTGAGGATACTTGCGGTAACCTCATACAGATGGCGCAGAGATAAAGGAGAAATTGATGAAAAAAATGGAGACCCAAAGTATGAATTTGACCGAGATTCAAGGTACCCTGATCGGAACTTGGACAGGCGACAATCTCTTGCGGCTCAGTTGGCTCACGCCCCCGGATTACCATTCGCCCTCCAACTTATTAGTTGCGCAAGTAGCCAAAGGCAAGTTCCTCACGTTCACATATACCTGGAGCCATGAAGAGGTTGCTCAAGAGGGCTTGCTTATGCTCGGTTACGACAAGGAGCAGGAGGTTGCAACCGCCGCCTGGGTTGACTCCTGGCATATGAGCAGCAAGATCATGTCGTGTCAGGGGACCATTGATCAGAAGGGTGTGATTGATCTTCGCGGATCATATGAAGCCCCGCCTGGCCCGGATTGGGGTTGGCGTATCGTCATCACTGCTCCTTCCGACAAGGAATTGCAGATCGTCATGTACAATTGCTCGCCCGAAGGCGTTGAGGAATTGGCTGTCCGAGCAGACTACAAACGCGCGCTTTGATCATCGTTTCGGCCAGCGGAAAGGAAAATGTAGGAAAGGAAAATAACAAATCCTCTATTTTCCTTTCCTACATTTTCCTTTCCGCTGGCCGAAACGATGATCACGGCCTTGAAAGCTATAGCTTTTTCTTGGCGATCTTGGCGTCTTGGCGGTTGATTCCAGCAAACTTTCCAAGTCGTGTCTTCGACTTTTTGCCAAGAGGAAAATGTGGGAGAGGAAAATATCCTGACCAAGAAGTGGGTTACTTTTGAAACTGTCCACTAGGTAGTCTTACTCAGGGTTGAGGAAAATAGTCGTGACTGATCATCTCTTGGGCGACTCGTTCCGCGCTCTCCAGTGCGCCCTCCATAAAACCGCTCCAGGCCGCCGTGTGCTCACCGGCGAAGTGTATCCGGTCAAAAGGGTCAGCGATGAAGCGCAAATGATTGAGCGCATAACCCGGCTGCATGTGCGAATAGACGCCCTGCGCGAAGGGATCGCTGATCCAATCGTGGAACCAGCCGCGCGCGAACGAGCGGCCGGCCGCGGGACAGAGGCGAGTGAGCGCCTCCAGGCCGGCCCCGACTGGGTCCCCCATCCGCCGCCAACCGATGGCGTCCCTGCCACAGACAAAAGCGCAAAGAATCGGAGCCTCTCCGATGGACGCATCCCAAACGTGTTGGAGCGGGCCATCCGAAAGCAGGCTGCCGTTCCAGCCTTCCTCGCGCCACCAGGGACGGTCGAACTGCCAGACGATCTTCACCGCGCGTCCCATCCGGCAGGCCCGGATCGCCCTGAACTGCTCCGGCTTGAGCGGAGGGTCGAACCAGACACGTTCCAGGCAACGTGGGGGAAGAGTTAACACAACCCGATCAACCTTCACCGCGCCGTCGCTGAAAAAGAGCGTGACTCCGCCACGCTCCTGCCTCACTCCCCGGAGCAGGCGCCTGAACAAGGGAGCGGCATTGAGCGTCGAGAGCATTCGCGAGCAAAGCTCCCGGCTGCTGACTGGCAGGCGATGAGCGCACATCTCGCCGTCTTCGCGGTCGGCGTAGAGCTGAAACCCGGCCAGCCAGCCCAGCAGGCCGATTCGATCAAGATCATCGCCTTCGTCGCTGCGGTATTTCGCCGTCAGACGGAAGCGACCCTGCTCGCCGCGCGCATTGACCCGCATAAACGAAGCCAGCGTTCGCCGGTCAAATTCCGCCGCTCGCGGATTCTCCCAGACGGGCGCCCGAAGCTCTCGGCAAAGACTGCGCGCCAGCGCTTCGACGGCCATCTCGTCCGCCAGCGCATCATCTGAAACATCCGCCTCGCTCATCAATCGGCCGCGCCAGGCGATGCGGCCCGGCCCGGCCGCCGCTGGCCGCGCCATCAGCCTGAATTCCTTCAGCAGGTCCAGCATCCGATAGTGATCGGCGTCAATCCACTCGCCGCCCGCTTCGTAAAGCGGCGCGCCGTTCTCCGGCGCCGCGCGTAGCCGCCCGCCTGCCTGATCCCTCGCCTCGAACAGCAGCGCCTCCAATCCGGCGCGCTCGATCAACATCGCTGTCCTCAACCCGGCAAGGCCCAACCCGACGACGCCGATCTTCATAATGCCTCCGCCGACGCCGACCGGCTTCCGGCAACGGTCTCGATGTAGGGGGGCAATTGAAAAGCGGCGGTGTGGAGGACGGGCGTGTAATAGCGCAGGTCGGGGATGTCGCCGGCGCACGCGTGGGCCCGCCGAGGAACAGTGAAGTCCACGCCGGCGCCGGCGACACAGACAAAACACATCAGGCCGCCCAGATACGCAGGGACCGGCGCGGTGTAAATCTTCCTCGTCGGAAACAGTCCCTCCATCGCGCCGCAGGTCAGCGCCAGCGGCTGCGGGCTGTGAAACGGCACGTCGCTTTGAATCACGAGCATTCCGCCCGGCCTCAGCAACCTCGCGCAGTGGCTGTAAAATTCCGGCGTGTAGAGCGAACTCCCGGCCTCGCCCACTCCCATCTGATCCGGCCCATCAACCAGGACCAGGTCGAACTTCTCGCTTGTCTCGCCGGCGTAGGCGATGCCGTCGGCCACCCGCAGTTCCAGGCGCTGATCATCGAAGGCCGAGCGGTGGCAGGCGGCGAAATGCCTGCGGCAGAGGTCGAGCACAAGATCGTCAATGTCCACCAACGTGACCCGCCTCACCGCTTCGTGCTTGAGAACCTCTTCCAGCACGCAGCCGTCTCCGCCGCCGATGATCAAGACGCTGGCCGGGTCAGGATGGGCGAAGAGCGGGACGTGGGCCATCATCTCGGAGTAGATGAATTCATCCCGTTCGGTGAGCTGGATGACGCCGTCCAACACCAACACGTGGCCGTAAAATCGGTTCCGGAAGAGCAGCACGTCCTGATACGAGGAGCGTCCGGAAAAGATCAGTTCGTCCACCACCATGGATTGCGATCCGTAGGGATAGATGTCTTCGCTGAAATAGAGCATGGGAGACAATCCTTTCTACAGCAGTTTTCGAATGAGTATGCAGGAAGAATCAACCGCGGGGGACACGGGGATCACGGGGATGGCCAACAGGTTTCACCCCCGTGATCCCCGTGTCCCCCGTGGTTGATTCTTCCTGCCCATGCAAGTGAAAACCGCTGTAAGCGGTCAGGCAGAGATTTTGAGGCATTTTCATTTTCCATTTGCCATTTTAGATTTGTTATTTGTCACTGCCGATCGCCGCGTGGTTCCGGCAATGACAAATAACAGCTCGCCCTCCTTCTGATCTCGCGCGTCTCGACTTGCGACGGAACGAAGGCCTCGCGCACGATCTCCACGGCGCGTTCGGGGATCGCCTTTTCGCCGCAGGTGAAGACATCCAGCGCGATGTAGCGCTTCTCCGGCCAGGTGTGAATGATGATGTGACTTTCGGCGATGATGGCGATGGCCGTCACGCCCTGCGGCGAGAACTGGTGTATGAAGAGTTTCAGGAGCGTGGCGTTGGCCCGCTCGACCGCCTCACGCAAGACCTTCAATACCGCATCCGCCGAGCCGATGTTCCCCTGGCAGCCCCAGTAATCGCATACGTACTGCCGCCCCACCACGTCATCAGCAACTTCAAAAGCCGTCATCGGCGCCTCCTTTTCATGACATCAGCTTCGCCGCCAACTCCTTGAGCGCGGACGTGAGGGCGTGATCCGGGTAGCGCAGCGCGAAAACGCCGGCGCTCCCCAGCGCCATCATCTCGCCGGAGTGCGGCAGGGCCGCCGCCACTTCAGCCGCGTAAGTCCGTTCCGCCCAGGCCCTGACTTCCGCCAGGTCTAGAGTCGGCGGCGCATTGTTGATGACCAGCATCAGGCGCTTCGCCTCCAGCTTGCGCGCCACTTCGACCGTCACGCCCGTGCCCTGATAGTCCTGCCGGTCGGGACGCAGCATGACGACCAGCGCGTCGGAGACCGCGATGGAGAGCAGCGTCTCCTCGTTCAGTCCCGGATGTGTGTCGAGCAGCAGCGCATCGAGCCTCAGTTCGTCCGCCAGGCGACGGAAGCCGTCGTTGAGCCGCCCCACGTCGTAGCCCTCGCGCAACGCGCGCGCGATATCGCCGGCCTTGAGGCTCGACGGAACGAGGAAGACTTTGCCGGCGACCTCGCCGCCGAGGTTCGCCGTCACGTCACGCGCCGTCTGCGTGATCGCGCGCTTGCCCCACAGGTAGTCGTTGAGCGACCGCTCCATCCGCTCGCCATCCGACCCGAACAGCGTATGTATGCCTGGCGACTGGATGTCGGTATCCACCACGCCGACGCGCCGCCCATCGGCGGCCAACAGCGCGGCCAGGTTCGCCGTCACATTCGATTTGCCCGTGCCGCCACGAAACGAATGGATTGCAATAATCCTTGCCATAGTTCTCCTCCGATCCATACCGCTCACGACAACAGTGAGCTATTCCGAATTGGCCATTGGATATTAGGTATTGGAAATTGTTTGCAGGGGAACACCTTCAATCGCCTACTCCCGCGAAACAATCGCCAATACTCAATACCCAATACCCAGTTCAATCTCTCGCTGCCGGATAACTTTCCAAGTCGCGCGGCGTACTAAAACTCAAGTTCCACGACTCCTTGGCGCCGTCGCCGTCGCCAACGCCAGTCGAGCATCCCGCTGTCATAGCGCGCCCGGATGCGCAAGGCGGACCAGACTGCGACGGCGAGACAAGCCCATGCCGCGCCGGCGTAGATCAGACGCCCTCTTTGCGGCGAGCCGGCCTGCCAGAGCGCGACGCCAACCAGGATGTAGCCGAGCAGGTGGCCGAGCGGGTACAGAAAGCCATGCAGAAACGCGCCCATCCGCCCGCGCAGTTCGTCCGGCGCCAGACCCAGGAAGGATTGCTCTGACGGTTCGTTGATCCCCTGCGAAACAACCTGCGCCAGGTAAGATCCGATCGCCACTGCGATGAATCCCGGCCAGATGAGCGCAAGCGTCAGACCGAAGAAGAGCGCCCCCGGCATCATCGTGAAGACGGATTTGTAGCCCCACCAGCGCAGCAGCCAGCGCAGCCCCACCGTCTGCAGGGCCAGCAGCAGCGCCGGAATGGCGATTTTGAAGACGCCGTAGGCGACCTGCAGGTCGCCGGTTTCGGGAAATGCGTTCGAAAGCTCGACGAGAAACTGATACTGAATCACCGTCCAGCCGACGCCGACCAGCAGCGCGGAGAGAGTCAGGTAGCGAAAGATGGCGACGTCGCGCGCGAAGAGCAGCCCACCGCGCAGCGCGGCCATCGTCCCCTCGCCTTCGAGCGCCTGGCGCGTGGAGGGCTCGATGCGGCGCGCCGGCGCCGCCAGCGTCATCGCTCCGGCCAACAGCCAGGCGGCGTTGCCGAGCAGCAACCCGGCGTTGTTTCCACCCAGCAGCCGCGCGAAACCGATTGCCAGCCCGTTGCCCGCCATCTCTCCGATGATCGCCGCCGCGCCCAGCAACCCGAAGAGCCGCTTGGATTCGGAGACCGTGAAGATGTCCGTCGCCAACGCCGCCATCACCAGCGGCAACAGGTTGTCCTGCTGACTGTTCATCAGCTTCAGCGTCGTGTAGGTCACGCCATCCGGCGCGCCGAGGACGAAGAGCGCAAAGACCGCCACGTAACCCCCGCCGAAGCCCGCGAAGAGCGCAATCGCCAGTTTCCGGCGGTTCATCCGATCCACGACCAGCGAGTAGACGCTCGAAGCGATGACGATGATCAACGCGTCGGCTCCCCACAACCAGAGGATTTGCGAAGCGCCCAGCTTGCTGACGAAGCCGCTCGTCGCCACCACTTCGTTCGAGGTCTCGACGACGGCGTTCGCGAAGAAGAGCAGCGCCATCGCCATGAACCGGACGCGCTCGCTCGCAATTTCACGGGACATTGCCATCATCGTTTATCACCAATGCCAGACTTGATCGTGTTCTTCCATCAGCCAGGCGAGATCGCGGGCGGCGATCATCCTTACGCCGGTGACCGAGCGTCCGGCGTTGATCCCACGCTCTTCCAGGTCCTCGGTCACGGCGTAGACCGCTACGCCTTTCTCCTGCAGCTTGCCGATGTCGTGGTTGGGATTGGCGGGATGATTGACGCCGGCCCTGCCGATGGCGAGCGGCGGACAATCCTGCGGCGCGAGATAATTCACCGCATTGCCTCTCAGCAGCACGGTCAGATCGGCGCCGCTGTTCCTGAGCGCCCGGCAGAGCCAGAGGATGGTGTCATCCTGCTCTTCCAACGTCGCGCGATAAGCCGTTTCGACGATGTTCAAAATTTTCATGGCTCTCTTCCGAAAAAAGGCATGGAGTTCAAGCTTTAGCTTGCCGCATCGGCTTGCTCGAAGATGGAAGCCACAAGCTAAAGCTTGAACTCCATGCCCCAATTGTTACTTGGCAGGGATCACGAGTGTGTTGATCGACTCCAGGACCATCTTCAGGAAATCGGCGGGGCCGCCCCGTTTCACCCCCTCGACGCAATTGCCGGCGCCGCGCTCGTCCACGCACAACCCGCAATTGACCCAGATAAGTCGCGGGTCGCCCGCGCCCATTTCCAACAGGGCGCTGACAAAGTCACTGGTCGTCGGATGTTCTTCTTCCTCTACGCTCGTGCCCTTGACCGGATTGGCGTGCGGGGACTGGGCTTTGATCGCCAGGCTCACCGCGCCTTCGTAAGCGAAGACGTTGACATCAATGCCCTGCTTCAACGCCGACGCGATGATCCGAAACGCCGTCGTCGAATTGGCCGATTCGTAAGGCGCGTTCATCAATGCGATGGTCAATCTCTTTTCAGCCATCAATCGACTCCTTCAATGCCAGATGGCTTTACAGCCGTCCTCGACCAGAGCGTTCACGAGCGCGTCAATATTCGACGCCTGAACGCCAGGGCTCATCTCCGTCACCTGGATACCACGTTCGGCGAGCGAAAAATCATCGGCCATCACCTGCGCGCCGGCCTCGACCAGGCGGGACAGCGACGAACCGCTGGCGCCGCGCCGGGCCGCCAGCGCGCCGTTCTGCACAAGGAAGACCGTGACTTCATTGCCACGCAGCATCAATTCGATTGCGACGCCGGCGACAAACCGCGTGTCGAGCGATTCGAATGGGTCTCTCGATTCGATGAATACGTACTTTGCCATTGTCATTGGCTCCTTTTCCTACAGCCCAAACCGGCTGTCGAGCGTCAGTTTGACCTGCTGGCCGGCCCGCACCCATTTGCCGAAGAACGCGCCGGTCGCTTCGACGCGCTGCCGCAGGTGCAACGTTCCGTTTGGGACGACGACGTTGGCGTTGAGAGTCGTCTCCTGTCCGAACACAGCAGCCTCGGGAACAGCCCCGAGCGCGCCGCTCTGGCCGTTCTGACCGGCGACGTAGATCACGATGTCTCTCGCCGCCAGTCCCGCGGCCGATGGCGCCGGGCCAAGGTAGCTGCGCTGATCCACGCCCAGCTTGCCGGCGATGCGGATTTCGGTCGGCGTCAGGAAGTAGAGTTTGACCTGCTGGCCCACGTCCCAGGACTGGAAGTGATAGACGCCTCCCGTGAACGTGATCGTCGCTCGCTGGCGGGCGACCAGAGCGCCGTAGGCGCCCGCGCCCAGCGTGAGCGTCCCCTGCTGTTCAACCTCGAAGTTCCGCGTCCCCGGCGTGATCGCGGGCAACGCGGGCAACGCCGGGATCAGCGAGAGCGTGAGCGGCGTGACTCGCGCGCCCAGGGTCGTCCCATTGTTGGTCAGCTCGTTGTAGGATGGGTTGTAGACCGTCGCGCCCTGCCGGATGAAGACGCTGTCGCCCAGCAGGTGGCTGTTTGGGTTGAGCATCTCCACTTGCTGGCCGACGCTCACTTCCGCGCCGTCTCCGAGGAACGGCCCGGCGCTGCGGGCGCGAGCGCCGACATCTCCGCTGAGGACCGAGACTCGCTGCTCCAGTTCCACGCCCTCCTGCGCGAGCGCGACGAACTGATTCGGGTTGTAAGCGACAGTGTAGAGGACGGCGGCCGGCGGGCCATTATTGCCCACGTTGTCCGTGGCGCCGCCGCATAAGACCGTGAACGTCCCCACGCCCTGCGCGTTGCCGCCCGCCACCCTAGGCGTTGCGGCGGTCGCCACACCCGAATGCGCATCCGTCGTGTTGCAGGCCGCAGCGGGCACGGCGCCGAGCGGATAGGTCGCGCCAGGGGCCACGCCGGTGACGCTGACGACGGGCGGCGTCTTGTCTATCATAATGGGACCGAAGCCGGCCGAGCCCTTGTTGCCCGCGCCGTCAGTCGCCGAGCCGCTCGCCAAGGCGAACACACCGGTGGCGTCGAGGACGACATCGGCGGGACAGGAGACTATGCCCGAACAAAAGTCGCTGCAGTCGAAACGCACGGTCACGGTCTGATTAGTCCACGTTCCGGCGACGTAGGGCGTGTTGTCAGCCTTCCTCGCGCCGGCCTTAACCACCGGCGCCGTTTGATCCTCCACCTTGACAACCGCCGAGCAGGAACCGGAGGCGCCGAGGCTGTCAGTGACCGTCAACTCGACCGTGGTTTTACCGAGCGGATAAGGGCCTGAAGGAGATTGTGTGATAGTGATCGAATCGCCGTCGGGATCGAACGAGCCGTTGTCGATTGAAGCGGCGGCGCGGCAGTCGCTCCCGGCTGCGACGGTCACATTCCGGCAGGAGGCGACCGGCGCCGTGTTTGTAGGAGGCGCGAAAACATAGGCCGCGCCCTGAGCGAAGCCATCCGCGCCAAGCGCATTTTGCGCGCCAACGACGATGGTCTCGCCACTGATCGCCAGCGCAAATCCGAATCTATCTCCCCCGAACCCATCATCGGCCGTGATTTTCTGCCGCTGGGGCCAACTCGTCCCGTTGCGCGCAAATATATAAACCGCGCCTGGCTCGGGGCGACCGGATTGATCGACCGCCGGCGCGCCAACGACGATGGTCTCGCCGCTAATACCGACCCTGACGCCGAACCCGTCCTCTATACTCGGATCGCTTGCCAGGAGCATATGCTGCTGGGTCCAACTTGTCCCGCTTCGTGCGAAGACATAGGCCGCGCCTTGATTGGCGCCAGCCACGCCGTCGTGTCTTGGGGCGCCGACGACGATGGTCTCTCCACTGATCGCAACATAGAGGCCAAAAATGTCGCCTGGAGAGCCGGCATCGAGCTTCTGCTGCTGGGTCCAGCTCGTCCCGCTGCGCGCAAAGACATAAGCCGCGCCTTGATCGGGACCATCGGCGCCCCTGACAAGCGGAGCGCCCACGACGATGGTCCCTCCGCTGACCGCCACTGACTGGCCGAACAGATCGCCTATACCAGGATCGCCGGCCGTGATCTTCTGCTGCTGGATCCAACCCGTCCCGCCGCGCGCAAAAACATACGCCGAGCCTCGCGAGCCGTCGTCGTCCCTGGCGCCGGCGACGATGGTCCCACCGTCGATCGCCACCGAGAAGCCGAATTCATCACTTGCCGCTCCATCACTGGCCAGGAGCTTCTGTTGCTGAATCCAGCCCGTCCCGCCGCGCGCAAACACATAAACCGCGCCCGGCTCGACGCCACCAAATTGATTGACCGCCGGCGCGCCAACGATGATGGTCTCGCCGCTGATCGCGACCGAGTGGCCGAAGAAGTCGCCGTCCACTCCATCACCGGGCGTGAGTTTCTGCTGCTCGGTCCAGCCTGCGCCGCCGCGCGCAAAGACATAAGCCGAGCCTTTACCAGAACCGCCATTGTCAAACGGCGCGCCAACGACGATGGTATCGTCGCTGACTGCAACCGAGACACCGAGGCGGTCAAGCGCCTCTCCATCACTGGCCACGAGCCTCTGTTGCTGGACGAAGTTCCGGGCGACCTGTAGCGCGGGCGCCGCGCCTCCCGCCACAGGTCGCGGCCACTGTGAGAGCGACAACAAACTTCCGAATAAGAGGATTAAGGCGATGGCCCTCAAGCCTCTCGCGCCCGGTTTGATTCTTCCGTGATTTCCGATGATGGTTTGCATGATGATCTCCATTCAGCTTTCCATAGGTATCCGTTGAACTCGATTGATTCGCGCGTTTCAATTCAATCCCCTTCATTGCGACGCGCGGATTTTGCCCGGCAAGGCAGGCGAGGTGAATAGAGTGGATTGCTCATTCCGGCTGAGCGGAATTGCTCATTTTTCTAGGTAGTTGTACTCAGGGGCTTCGGTCGTCGTTTCAGCCTTCGAGACCGACCAGACAGAAAAATGTGAGACAGAAAAATGAAGAAGACCAGGCCCATTCTCTATTTTTCTGTCTCACATCTTTCTGTCTGGTGTCCGAAACGATGATCAAAGCCTATTCAGGCGAGTTCCGATTTGTGTTGGACTGCGAATTTGACGAGGGCGTGGGCGCCGCGCAGATCGAGTTTGACACAGATGTTGGCGCGGTGGTTCTCGATTGTCCTGACGCTGACTCCCAATTGGCTGGCGATCTCTTTGTTGGTCTTCAGATCGGCGAGCAAGGCGAGGACGCGACGCTCGGCGCCCGTCAGATCGCTCAAACCGGATTGCTGTTCGACCAGCTCGGAGGCGCGCCGGCTGCGGTTGAGCAGGTGAGTTGAAAGCGCCGGGCTGATGTAATTCTGCCCCGCCGCGACCGCCTTGATGCAATTGACGACGTCGGCGGCCGCGGAATCTTTGAGGACGTAACCTTTCGCGCCGATGTTTAAAGCCTCGTTGAAATGCATCTCGTCTTTGTGCATCGTCAGGAAGATGACTTCGACCTCCAGGCGTTGTTCACGCATGGAACGCAATACGGCGAACCCGTCCCGCGACGGCATATCAATGTCGAGCAGGGCGATGTCAGGACGATGTTGTCTGATCTGTTCCAGCGCGGTGTCGCCGTCGTCGGCCTCGGCGATGATCTTCAAGCGCGAGTCTTTCTCAATCACCTGCCGTAAGCCCTGGCGGAAGATCGGGTGATCATCGGCGATCAGGATTCGAATCTCGTTTTTCATAACCGTTCGTGGGGATGGTCAGTTTGACTGTGATCGTTGTCCCTTTCCCCGGCGCGGAATTCATGGAGTAAGCGCCGCCCATCAAACGCACGCGCTCGGCCATTCCGAGAAGGCCGAAACCTCCCCGTCCCAGTTCGCCGGTGTTTATCCGGACAGGCCCCGGCGGCCCTGGCGTTTTGGCGAATCCCTGGCCGTTGTCTTGAATCACCAGTTCCACTTCATGTCCATTGCGGTGGATCGTCAGTTTCGCTTCGGTCGCGCGCGAATGTTTGATGATGTTGTTGACGCTCTCCTGCACGATCCGGTAGATGCCGGTCTCGGTTGCGCTTGGAAACAGCCCGTCAATCGGCTCCACCTCCGCCGAGAAATTGACGCCGGAAGTGACAGACGCATTGGTGAAGATCGCCCGCAGCGTTCTGGTCAATCCGAACCGGTCTATCTGGTAAGGCCGCAGGTTGTAGGCGATCTCGCGGACCTCCTCGATGGCGTCCGAGGTCGCCGTTGAGATCTCCTCCAATTGCTCTTTCGCCGCCTCCCGGTCTTCAATTGCGCCCAGGGCGAGAAACGCGCGATTTTTGATGATCAATAAACTTTGGCCCAGAGAGTCGTGCAATTCGGCGGCGATGCGTTGCCGCTCGCGTTCCTGCGAATCGAGCAACTGGCGCGAGAACGCTTCCTGCGCCGCGCGCGCCTCCTGCAGATGAGCGACGCGACGCCGGTACGCCAGAAAGGCCGCCCCGGCGAGGGTCAACGAACTAAGAGATAAGAACCACCAGGTTCGCCAGAATGGCGCCGCCACCACGATACGCAGGCTCGCGCCGTCCGTGTTCCAGACCCCATCGCTGTTGGCCGCCGTGACTGTGAAGGTGTAACGACCGGGCGGCAGATACGAGTAGTACGCCACACGCCTGGCGCCCGCGTCGTTCCAATCGGTGTCCTGCCCGACCAGTTTGTATTTGAACTGCGCCTGCTCCGATTTGATGAAGCTCAGTCCGGTGTAGCTGATCTCGAGATACTTCTGATCAGGCGCGACCCGGACTTGATCGCGAAAATCAACGGCGCTTCTGTCCAAAACGACCGATTCGATCTTGACGGGCGGAGGCAGCGGATTCTGCGGCGCGGCGTCAGGATCAATGACGACAACGCCGCCCTGCGTCGGGAACCAGAGCCTCCCGTCACGCGCCTTGATCCCGCCGGGCTGGCGGCCGCCATTGCATTCGGAGCTGAGCATCCCGTCCTGTTTGCCGTATGCGGCGCAGATAATCGCGGAGATTTTGCCGTCGGCATAATCGTTGAGCTGCCGCTTGCTGACGCGGTAGATGCCTTTGTTGCAACTCATCCAAAAGACGCCGCGCCCGTCTTCGAGGATCTGGAAGACGCCGTTGTTATACAGCCCGTTCTTGACGGTGTAGTTTGTAAACCTGCCGTCTTTGAAACGGCTCAAACCGCCGTCATAAGTCCCGATCCAGAACGTCCCGTCCGCGTCTTCGTAGATACAGCGCACGCGATCGCTCGCCAGCCCGTTTTGCTCCGTGAATGAAGTGAATTTGCCGTCCGTCAATCGAGCCAGTCCGCTATAAGTCCCGATCCATAGACCGCCCTGACGATCTTCGTGAATGACCTTCACATCGTTGCCCGGCAACCCATGGGCCGTCGTGTACACGTTGCGCGCCCCATCTTTGAATTTGACCAGCCCGTTTTGGGAGCCGATCCAGAGATTGCCGCCGCGGTCCTCGTGAATGGCATAAACAGCGCCCCGGGGAAAAATATCAGAGGCGACCGTGAATTTACCGTCCTTGAGCCAGCCCAGCCCGCCGTAAGACCCTGCCCAAATTCTCCCTTCACGGTCTTCACAAAGTGATTGTACGTTGAGGCGATGTCCCAACACGTCCTTTTCGGTGTAATTGATGATCTTGCCGCCCGCGAAACGGCTCAGGCTGCCGCCCGCGCCGATCCAGACGGCGCCCGCGCGGTCTTGATAAATCGGATAGACGTTGTCGTCGTACAAACCATTTTGGGTCGAGTAGGTCGTAATAAATTGTCGCCTCAGACGATTGACTCCACCGCCATTGGTTCCTACCCAGATATTGCCTTCACGATCTTCAAAGACGTCTCTGACGTCATTGTGAGAAAGCCCATCTTGTTTTGTATAAACAGTAACCCGCCCGTCTTTTAGATGAATCAGCCCGCGGCCAACCGTGCCGATCCAGATGGCGCCGTTCCGATCTTCATAAATCGCCTCCAACCGCGCTTCCACAGGCAGCCCATCCCGCTGAGAGTATCGCGTGACCACACCGTCTTTCATCTTGAAGAGAGCGGTGGTTGTCGCGCCGGCCCACAGATTTCCCTGCCGGTCCTCGTGAAAAGACGCGATGTGAATTTCGTTCGGTTTGATCAAAGGCGGGTAGGGAGTCGCTCTCCCATCTTTGAATCGGCTCAGGCCCGACTGATCCAGCGTCCATAGAGCGCCGGACGGGGCGAAATATCGCCTGACCTTGTACCGATCCGTTTTATCAGGGTCCGGCTCGATCCGGTTCCCACGCCAGAAGGCGAATCCGCTCAGCGTGCTGATCTGCAAACCACCGGCGTCGTCCAACCGGATGTCGAGCGCCTGGTTATCCGGAAGGCCGTCTTTGGTCGTGAAGGCCGTAAACACGCCTTGCGCATAACGAATCACCCCCGAGTCTTCCGTGCCTATCCAGAGAGCGCCTTCGGCGTCTTCATACAGGCAGGTCAGACGGTTGCTGTTGAGACCGTTCGAGTTGTTTTTATTGAAGACCGTGAAGCGCACGCCGTCATATCGCACGAGCCCGTCGAGAGTCGTAAACCACAGGTAACCATCGCGTGTTTGCGTGATGTCGTAGACTACGTTCTGCGGTAGTCCGTTGTCGGTAGTCCAGACGTCGAAGCGGTACTGGGCGAACGCGCCGGAAGGAGCCAGCGCGAGGCAAAGGAGCGCCAACGACGGCGTTGATCGAAACGTCCGCCCGCAACCAAATGATCGAGCCAATAAATAGATGATAAGGGGAAACATTGGCATCGCTCTCAAGATGACAACCGTTCGCCCGAAAAATACCATAAAAAAGGCTGCTGATCCTAAAGAACCAGCAGCCGTAGTTGCAGCGATTTTCTGCGGAAAATGCGCGCCGACGCTTCTAACTTCCGGCGCGCAAACTTGTGATTTATGGGTCAGCGAACGGACAGAGGATACCTGTTGTCGCCGTGACGTTGTTGAACAGCCCGAGGTTTATGGCCAGCAGGTCAATCGCCATTTCGTCGCCGGAATTGAAGACCGTGCGCGCCTGATTCATCAGATCAATCAGACGCGGATCGCCCGGAATCCTGATGATCACGTTCGGGCCATTGAAGAAACACGACGCGCGGTTGAAGACGGATTGCGGGAAGCTGGCCGCGTTGAGTTGCGCCGCGACGAATTCAGCGCCCAGACGATCCTTGGCCGTTTCCATGCCCGAGAGCGCCGTGACGACCTCCGCGTCGGTCAACGCGCCGCGGTTGAGCGAGAGGATGAAGATTCCTCCCACGCCGCCGAGTCTGGCGTAAACAGCCTGGCGCGCGCCGTCGAACAGGAGCCACATATCAGCGCTGTTGTAACAGGCCGGCGTGCACAGTCTGGGCGGCGGCAGCGTGTCGAGGAAGTTGTTCTCCACGCTGTTGTCGCCCGCGGCGAGCGTTGCGCCGATGTTGTTCAGGTCTATCGCCGTGTTGTTCGCGCCGGGTAAGACCGCCGAATCGAGAAAGCCCGGCAGGTTGATCTCGGTCACGCGATAGGCGCCGGGCGGAACATCGGCGAAGCTGTATGCGCCGCTGTTGCTGGTCTGCGTTTCCCTGCTGACATCAACGCCGCCGCCGGTCCTGCCGGTCAGGCGGATGGTCACGCCCGGGATTGGCTGCTCGTCGGCGTCAATCTTGGAGTTGGCGTTCGCGTCGTTGATCACGCGGCCGGAGATCGTCGCGGCCGGAGGAACGACGAATTCCTCGAACGCGACCGCGTCAATTTCACATTCATTACTCAGCGCCAGATCGCCCGGGACTTTGCCGCTCTGATCGGGTTGGAAGAAGGCCGCGTCGCGGGTGCGGTTGGCGTAAACAGCGACGAACTTGACCGCCACGGGCGCGCCGCCGGCGTCGCGGAACTGCCAGCGAGAAGCGAAATCGTCGCCTTCCTGGTGTGACGGATCAGAGTTATTAGCCGCCGTGGCGAACGGGCTTCGGTTGTTGTAATCCTTGAACCCTTCGGCGAAGACTCTGGTGAGCGTGGCGCGGAACCATTTGTTGTTGGGGACGACGCCCGTGCCGCCGCGACCGAAATACTCCGGCGTGCGGGAGGCGAGATCGGCCTCGGCGGAGTCATTCGTCCCCCAGACGGTGAATTCCAGAGCTTCGAGCGCGATGTTTCCGAAGCCATTTACTGGCGGGTTCATCATGCGCGGCCCGTAGCCCGGCACTTCAGGATCGAAGAGGTGGTCAACCGAGGGAAAGACCGTGACTTCGCGCGCCACGACGCTGTCGCCGGTTCCGCCGACGCGCCAAACAAACGCCTGGCGTCCGATGTGAACGAAGCGGAATCCCGGATTGGCGAATCGGCCGCCGACCACGATCCTGTTGGCGGGATCAAGGCTGTCCAGATCGCCGATCTGGTTGGCGGCTTGCGGGATGCTGAACGCGTTCAGATTCTCGAAGTCGTAACGGTCACTGAACCCGTTGCCTGTGTCGCCGGCCAGGTCGCCGACCTGAGGGACGTTCGTCGCCTGAAAGAATGCCAGTGTCGCCAGTTTGTATGTTGATCCCAACGTGCCAGCCGTACCCTCGACTGTGGGCAACGTGAAAGAACCGACAGGGCTGGTATAAACGCGAGGCGGCGCATCCTGGCTGAAGCTCAGGAAATCAGCGCGCCAGCTTACCCAAGCCAGCCCGGCCATGATCAATCCTATGATCAATAAAAGTCTGGGTCTCAAAGTGTCCTCCTCATAGCTGCGCTCTTCTGAATGTGTAAGTTGTGAGGCGAAGAGCAAAAAGCAGGCGCGCGCCAATCCACGTAACGCCTGTGGCCCATGTATATATGGCGCCGATTCCAGATATTCAGATTTGCCAAAATCGTGAAGCAGGCCACTACCAATGTCTGCAGAAAGCGCCCCGGAAGGATTTTTTGCTGGCAGAATCAGGCTACGGGGAGTCACTTACCTCGGATGGAACTTCAATCGGCAAGCGCGGCCTTAAATCATGATTTCGGCGAATGAACGGGGAAATGGCAAAACGCGAATGAACACGCCATAACAGGGCGTCCCTGATATACAGGTACGACCCAACAATATTTGAAATTTGATTATCCTGGCAACGAGATGTTCTTATTTTATTCTTTACTGACACCGGGATCGTTGTATGTCATGAAGGCGCAGGAAAACCGAAAAGAAAGATAGTACGTGTTGTTTTCGGCTTTGATCCCAGTGATTGCCTGTCGCTATGAGCTTTCAGGCGCGCGGATTATACACAGGCGCCCTAGCCAATTCAACCGCTTTAACAAATTGTGTCTTTGCGAAATGAAATCCCACATCGTTAATGCGCCCGGATTCGGAATCGTTTTATCTTTGCGCCACAGACATCAGCTCGTTGCGGACCATATAAGCGCGCCCGGCTTGCGCGACGCCGCGATGAGCCTTTACAATGATGTTTAACATTTTGCCACATCTATTGAAACAGACGGGAACGAGACTTCGTATACGCTCTCAGTTGAAGAGTTCCAATTAAGCAACACAACAGGGAAAACCGCATAACAGAGAAAACCGCATAGAGGATCATCATCAATGTTCGGAGGCATCTGAAAGTTATGGTTTTGTCCAGAAACAAGAAGATAATTATCGGAATAGTTGTCATCGCGCTGATCGGCGTCGTCATCGGCGTCAGCGTCTCCCGTCGCGGTGATCTTCCGGAAGTTCAAACGGCGAAGGTCGAGCGCCGCGCCACACTCGAGGCTAAAGTGACCGCTAACGGTGAAGTCCGACCGATTCAGTTCATCAATCTGACATCCGAAGTTACCGGTCGCGTCACGGATGTCTTCGTCAAAGAAGGCGACGTGGTCAAGAAAGGGAAACCGTTGCTCCGCGTTGATCCCACACAACTCGCCAGCGCGACTTCGATTCAGGAAGCAGGTCTGCGGGCCATGCAGGCCGAGGTCCAAAATCAGACCGCGGCGATGACGACTGCGGAAAACGCCATCAACATGGCTCGCGCGGCGCTCATAACATCCCAGGCTGACCTGGAACGCGCGGTGGTCGAGCGCAACAACGCCGAGGTCGAGCTCAAACGCGCCACGAACCTGCTCGAATCCGGCATCCTCGAACGTTCAAAATACGACACGGCCAAGATGCGTTTCGACTCCGCCACCGCCTCCGTCAACGCGGCTCAGGCGCGCGTCGAACAATCCCAGGTTCAGATCAGGGACGCTGAGATTCGCGTCAAACAGGCCAAAACGGCGATTGACGCGGCGCAGGCCCGCGCGGCGCAACAGCAGGCCAGCCTGGAGCAGCAAACAGACTTGCTCCGCAAAACCACGCAATACGCCACGATTGACGGCGTCGTCGGCGGCCCGATTGTTCAGGTCGGCACTTACGCGCTGGCCAATTTCTCGTCAACGCAGTTGATGATCATCGCCGACATGTCGATCATCAACGTCGAGGTCAACGTTGACGAAACTGACATCGCCAACGTGGACAAGAATCAGAAAGTCAAAGTAAAGGTTGACGCGCTCGGCGAAACGGAGATTGAAGGCCAGGTGGTAGAGATCGCTCAAACCGCCAGGACGAGATCGGGCGCGACGATCGCTCAAACCGCAACCAGCGGTTCGCAGGAAGCGAAGGATTTCAGAGTCACCATTCGCCTCGTGAATATGAGCGGTGATGTCAGTGATCGCCTGCGCCCTGGCATGTCGGCGACGGCTGTGATCAGCACCAACCGCAGCGAGAACGTGGTCGCCGTTCCGCTTCAGGCGCTCGTCGAACGCGATCCGCAACAGATCAGATCAGGATCAAACGCCGGATCGGCGCCTGCCGCGGTGCAGAATCAGAACCCGAAAGACAAGAAACCGGTCAAGGGCGTATTCGTTGTCCAGAACAACAAGACCGTCTTCGCCCCGGTCGAGACCGGAATCACTGGTGAAAACGACATCGAGATCAAGAGCGGTTTGAACGAAGGCCAGGAGATCGTCACCGGGCCGTATCGCCAGCTCCGCACGCTCAAGAATGATCAGGCGATTAAACGCGAGGACAAGAACAAAAAGGCTGGCGCCGGCGGCGCCACTGACAGCAAGTGACCACTGACAGCAAGTGACCACTGACAGCAAGTGACCACTGACAGCAAGTGAAAGGATAACTCCAAATGGTGGCGACAACGATGGAAAGAGACGCTGGAACCGCTGCGCTTAATGGATCAAAGCAGGAGAAGACGCGCGAGGCGATGATCAAAACCGACGATTTATGGAAGACTTACGTGATGGGCGACGAAGAGATTCACGCGCTGCGCGGGGTCACGTTTGAAATCCAGCGCAACGAGTACGTGGCGATCGTCGGCCCGTCAGGCTCCGGCAAATCAACGTTGATGAATTTGATCGGCTGCCTCGATACACCGTCGAAAGGTGAATACTGGCTCAACAGCAAGATGGTCTCGCAGATGGATGATGACGAACTGGCCTACATCCGCAACAAGGAGATCGGCTTCGTCTTCCAAACGTTCAATCTGCTGCCCCGCGCGACGGCCTTGCACAACGTCGAACTGCCACTGATTTACAACGGCACTCCGGCGTCGAAGCGGATCGAGATGGCAAAGAAGGCGCTCGAATCGGTTGACCTCAGCCAACGAATGTCTCACAAGCCGAACGAGCTGTCCGGCGGTCAGCGGCAGCGCGTGGCCATTGCCCGCGCCCTGGTCAACAACCCTTCGATCATCCTGGCGGACGAGCCGACCGGCAACCTCGACTCGAAGACTTCGGAAGAGATCATGCAGTTGATGGACGTGCTGCACCAACGCGGCAATACGATCATCCTTGTGACGCACGAGCACGACATCGCCAAGCACGCGCACCGCGTGATCTCGATCCTCGACGGGCAGATTTCGAAGGACGAGAAGACCAGAAGTTAGGGCGCCATCTGGCAAAACTATTGAGCCGCAGATCAGCGATCTATCGCCAGTCTGCGGTTTCTTCGTTATCGCTAGTCTCTTACTTTTTCAGAATAAGGTGTGGAGGGGATAAGTGGCCTCTCCACACCTCAAGAAATATCCCTCGCCTAGAACTCAAACCGGAGCCCGAGTTGAATCTGCCGCGGATTGGCGAACTGCTGCGTGAGCACACCGAAAGCGGCCCGATTGCGCAGGTCTATACTGAAACCGAGCTGGTCATCGAATTCCACGCGGTTGAAGGCGTTGATCAGATCGAAGGTGAAGACCGTCTTCACCTTCTCGGTGATGTTGGTCTTCTTGCCAATCGAGAGGTCGGCGTTCCAACGCGGGAAGCCGCGCAACACGCCGCGCCCGTGCCGCGTGTCCTGGCTGATCAGGATGTGACGGAAGCTGTTGTAGGCCGCTTCGGGGTCGGCGAAGATGTTCAGCCCCGAACCTCGACCGCCGGCATTGGTTCCGACCGTGCCGACGCCCGGAGTCCGACGTACTGAGTTGCCCAGGTTGAGATCGCCCTTCGGAATCGCCCCGGCCGTGATCGAGAAGTTGAGCGGGTCGCCGCCGAAGGCTTGCGGATGCTGGCCCACGGTCAGCGGCAAGCCGCTGTTGGCCGTGAAGATGCCCGATGTATACCAGCCGCCGATCACCTTGTTGAGCGCGCTGGAGCCCTGACCGAAAGGCAGTTCGTAATACCAACTGGCGTTGAAGACGTGCGTACGGTCGAACAACGTCGGCCCGTAATCGGCGTTGAGGTCGTAGCTGAAGGAGCTGACCCCGGTGTTCTCCTGATTCAACCCATATTGATCCAGCGCCCGCGAGAGAGTGTAGTTGAGCGTGTAGGTCAGGCCGCGCGACATGCGCTTGGTCAGGCTGACGAAGCCCGAATGGTAATTCGACAGCCCGCCGTTGGTGCGCACGAAGAGGTCGAGCACCTGCCGATTGATGATCGGCCCGCCGGGGCGACGATCGTTGATGAAGGTGAAGATGGTGTTGACCGCTCCCTGCTCGAAGTTGACGGACTGGCTGCCGACCAACGCCGCCGTACAGGAAGCCGCGCCAGCGCAGATCGCAGCGCCTCGCAATTGATTCTCGAACCACGGTTGCGCTGTGACCGCTGTCCTATTGCGGATCGCGGTTGCGACTGCGTCGTAAGCTTGCGCGAAGGTCTGGCCCGAAGCCGGGTCTTTCATAAACAACGGCACGGAGCTGAGCTGGACGTTCTGCTGCAAATTGCGGCTCAATCGCCCGGCATAACCCGCCTCGACCAGAAAGTTGCCGGGCAACTCGCGCTGGACGGTGAAGTCAACGTTGTGCGAGTAACCGATGGTCAGGTCCGGGTCAATCGAGAACTGCAAGGTCTCACTCGCCGTGTTGGTTCCGGGGATCACTGGGGACTGCAATTTACCGATATTCGGCAATGGTATCGCCGAGCCATCCACGCCAATCCTGAAGGCGTTTGTCGGATCGGCCCCCGCAACGCAAGTCCCATCCCGCCGCGGCCCGCGGCATTCTTGTGTCTGCGAGAAACCGATGCCCAGAATCGGGACCATAATGATCGCCACACCATTGGTACGGTCATAGGTCAATGAATAACCGCCGCGCAGCACCGTCTTCTGATCTCCGGTGATGCGCTTCAGGAAGCCGTCCCCGAAGTTCGGCGTCCAGGCGGCGGAGATGCGCGGGCCGACATTGTTCGTATCCGTGGGATAGATCCGATCGCGGCCCGAATCGCGAATCGGCACCCAGCCGAGGGCCGGATTGAAGACATTGCCCTGCAATGCCGCCTGACGACGACGCTCCAGGTAATCCTTCGAGGTGATGATCTCTTTCGATCCGGCGTCAATGATGAAGGTCTGTTTGCCGTTCTTGTCCACCGGCGCCGTCTGCAACGAGTAGGTCAAACCCGCCGTGACAGTGAGGCCGGGAGTGATCCTCCAAACGTCGTTGCCGTAGAATTCGACGGCGTGGAAGATGCCATCAATCCGCAGCGGCGTGCCCGCCGGCAGCGGGTTCAAGCCCCCATCGAAGGCCCGCAGGACGCCGGCTTTGTCCACGATCCCCAGCGCGCCGGTGAAGAGATCGTTCCAGCGCGAGGCGTCGCCCGATTGCAGACAGTTGGTCGTCACTCCGGCGCCGCAAGCCTGCGGACGATTGCTCGCCGGGACGCTCACTGAAGTGCGCGCGTTGAGTTCATAGACGAGCGAGGAGAGTGAGCCGATCACCTTGTCGTCGCGCTCGTGGAAGACGGGCATCCGCCGCCACGTGCCGCCGAACTGGAAGGTCTGGTTGCTCTTGACCCAGGTCAGGTTGTCGCCGAACTGCCAGGTGTGATCGCGCCAGGTGCGGCTGCGGGCGCGCTGCGTGTCGACATCAATCCCTTGATCCAGTCCGGGGGTAGCGGCTGCATTGAGCGCGACCATCAAGGCCCCGGCCGTTCCGGAGACCTGCGGGATGGGCGCCTGGCGCACGTAAGACCACCAGTTGCGCGCGTACCCGAAGTTGAATTCATTGATCAGCGTCGGCGAGAGCTGCCCAGTCAGTTGCGTACTCAGGAAACGCGGCTGCACGGGAGTCGAGGCGATCGGAGAAGCTACGCCGCGCGTATTGCCCTGCACAATCCCGGCGATGTCCAACTGCCCAGTGTCGAGCGCGCTTTGCGTGGCGTAACGGTAGGCGCCGTTGAAACGCCACTTCTCGTTGATGATGTGATCGAGCCGCGCCACACCGAAATCCATCCGCACGGTAGCCAGCGCCGGGCCGACGAAACCGACTGTGTTCAAACCATCGCCGCGCGTCGGGTCGTTGCCCTCCGGCAGTTTGTTCCATAAGTCGCGGAGCACGGGGCTGAGACCCATCCCGCGCGGGTCGAAGTCCTTGATGTTGTAGCTCACCACATTGTTGCCGGCGTCGCTGAAGCGAAGGACGCCCTGTTTGAGCGTCGAGCTTGGCACCAGGCGGTTGACAATCACCGATTGGGGCAAGCGCCGCCCTTCGTAATGGCCGAAGAGGAAGGTCTTGTCCTTCCAGATGGGGCCGCCCAAAGATGCGCCGAAGCGGTTGTCTTTCAACTCAGGCTTCTTGATGCCCAGCCGGTTCGACTCCCAACGGTTGGCGTTCAGGTTGTCGTTCTGGTGATACCAGTAGACTGAGCCGTGCAAGGAGTTGCTGCCGCGTTTTGTGACCAGGCTGACCTGCCCGCCGGCCGAGCGACCGAAGGTGGCGTTGGGATTGGTCGTGCCGACGCGGAACTCTTCAACGCTCTCAGCCGGCACGGGGATCATCGGCGTCGGCCCCTGGAAATCAATCGCGCCGGAGACGTATGTGCCGGTCCCCGCCACCAGGTCTGTCGCATCGGCCCCGTCGAGGTTGAACGTGCTCTGATCGCTGCGCGCGCCGGCCACCTGCCCACCAAGGTTAGGGTTCGTGCTGCCGCGCGTCGGTTGCACCATCGGCTGAACCGTCAGCAAAGCCGCCGCGCTGCGATTGATGCTCGGCAAACGCAAAAGCCGTTCGCCGCCGATCACCGCGCCGACGGTCGAATCGTTGCGCTGCAACTCGACGACCGCGCCCGCCGTGACCTCCACCACTTCGCCCACGCGGCCGACTTCAAGTGTCAGATTGACGGTGTAGGATTTGGCGATTTCGACTTTCAAGGAAGGGACGACTGCCTGGCGGAAGCCTTTCGCCGTCACGACGATTTTGTAGGCGCCGGGCAAGACTCTCGGAAACGAATATTGCCCTTCACCATTGGTGACCAGTTTCTGCGATTGGTTGGTTGATAGATCGAACAGCTCGACTTCAGCGCCCGCGAGCGCCGCGCCGTTGGCATCCACGATGTTTCCGGTGATGGTCGCGGTGGCCGCAGTCTGCGCATAGACCGCAACGCTCACGCCGAGCGCCAACACTAATGCGAGAGAAGCGAAGATCAGCTTACGCATACTGGTATCCTCCTATTTCAGGATGCTGGATGGTTGAACTCAACCCGGCGATCGCCGGGTCGTTTACAATAAGAGCGTCCAACATACGGATGAATGAGAGAATATGCGCGACCGAACAATGCGCTTCTTTCAGTTTCCAAACAAAGTAGCTGGTTTTGAACTGCTCAGTTTTACAAGCTTTGAGGAATGCATCGTGCTCTCCACATCAGAGAACGCTACATAATTTAAGATATTTTGTTTTCTGCTTATACGCTGGCAAATTGAATAAGTCAACGCTGTGGATTTGGAAGGAATGAAAGAGATTTGTATTAATGGGAAGCGATCTTGGAAGAGTTGCGATTAAAGCAAGAGCTGCTACTGCAAAGGGCGCTGAGGCGCCGCAAAGGTCACAAGAGTTTTCTCTGCGATCTTTACGGCGCCCCAGCGCCCTTTGCGGAAAACCGGCTTTTCTTAACCAGCGATTTCCGGCGGCAATTTGTTTGATACGTTACGCCACACAACAGCGGCTACCTGACTCGCGCCTTCACCACATTCGCCATCTTGCCGTTGATCGAAACCACCAGGTCAACCACGCCTGAGATTCCGGTTGGAATCTGCGTGTTGAGCTGATCGAGCCCGGCGAATCCGCCCTGCGCTCCAACGAACAATACTGGCGCCGAGCGACCGCCGATGGTGAGCGTGACCGCGGCTGCCGAAGCCCGGCGGAAGCCGGTGCCAAACAGAACCAGATAATCGCCCGCGTCAACCGGGTTGGGCGAGCCGTCCGGATTGCCCGCGGCGGTGAAATTCACACCGTCTTTCGTGACGACGGCGGCTGGCGCGCCCGTGCCCGAAGCGTTCGAGGTGAACAGGCCCGGCGCGGATGAGGCCAGATTGATCGCGCCGCGAGAGAGAGTGTTGTCTCCAGACACGATCTCGACAACCGCGCCGCCGGTTAAGACGCCCGCTGGAACCAGAAAGTTCATCTGCGCCGGAGACGCGAAGAACAACGGAGCCAGGATTCCGTTGACGCGGATTTTCGTCCCCGCCAGTTCGGTCGGCAACGGCGTTGTGTTTGCAGTCGCGGTAGTCGTGGCAAGACCGGTTCCAAAGGCCGCCGCAATCGCTTCGGGCGTGAGGGCGTCGGCGGAGAAGCTGGCGGCGGAGACCGCGGCCAGCGAGCGAGCCGCGCCAGGTCGAGTGAATTTCAAGGCCGCCGTGCGCACGCCGTCCGGGTTGAGCGCGGTTACGGCGACCTCTTGCCCGGGCGCGGCGTAAACCTTCCACAACTCGCTCGAGGAAAGCCTGTTCGTTTGCGCCGCCGCCGTGTCGCGCAAACTTCGCCCGTTGATCTCGATGTCGGCGCCGCCGAGGAAACCGTTCCCGCTGACGACCAGATTGCTGTTGCTGTCAACAACCACTTCGGTTAGCGTCGGCGCTGAAAGCGGCAAAGGCATCTGATCCAGAGTGAAGCCAATGAAGGCCAGCGCCATCTCGTCCGTGGTCTCTTCGCCCCAGCGCACGGTCTTCGGCGGGTTGTTGGGGTTGAGCGGGTTGTCAGTCGAATTGTCGAAATTACACGTCAGCTTCAATCGCGATCCGCCTGTAAGCGCAATCGGATTCGCATAGAGGTAAGTTCCCTGCCAATTGAAATCCCAGTTAGGAATATCAATCAGGCAATCAGGCGCGCTCGCGCCGGGTTTGGTCAATTCGACTTTGATCTTTTTGCCCAGCAGATGCATGTGCGGCGTGACCGTCCACATCTTCGCCGAGACCAGATTCGGCACGGTGTATGAAGCGGTGACCTCGTGGTTCTTCTCGCCGGGCGGTATGGCAAACGTGGTGTTCACGAGCGGCAAGAGTTGAAGCTGGCGCTGAACGGGAGCTTTTGAGAAATAAAAACCAACCGGCGTGCGGTCGGTCTCGGTCTCGCCAGCCCTCTCGCCTATTGGATGGTAATGAACCTGAATGATCACACGGGAATTGTTTGTCAGCTTAATGCCGGCGCCTTCGGGCGCGAAATAGCCGCGCGATCCCGGAGCCCAACCACCCAGAATTTCAGTACTGCTGATGCCGGGACCGCCGAAACAGGTATAACCGGGTCCGGGGTCCTTGGCGTCCAACGCCGCCGACTCGCCTCTGGGATCGCCATAGGCGATGACGTGATGAACTATTTTCGCATTCCCCGGCTTAACGCTCACCGCGCCAATCCAACGGTCGCCACGCAAACCCGATGTCGGCACGCTGAAACAGCGGTACATATCGCCTTTCGTGGGCGGCGTGTAATCAACATCCGATTGGGTTACGAGATCGGGAGCGCCGAGCGGCCAACCGTCGGGGAATTCAAGCGGGGCGGGCAGATCGGCCGCATTGCCTTCGGGCGCGCCGCCGTCCGCCCAGGCGACGATCGTGTTGATCTCTTCCTGAGTAAGCCCCCGCACGTCGCGAAAATCACCGCAACCCGCAGCAGGTTTCCACGGAGGCATCTTTTTCAAGATCACCTGCTCGCGAATCGCCACGGCCCACGGGCGAGCGTCCTTGTAAGTCATCAACGAAAACGGAGCGATGTCTCCGGGATGATGACAGGTCTGGCAGTTATTCTGAAAAATGCGCACGACCTCTTTGTTGAACGTCGGCGCCGATTGCGAGCGTTTGCCCGTCTTTGTTGACGCGGATTTTGCCGGCGCATTGTTTTCCGATGAAGCCTCCGCCGATTGCCAGCGGTTTGAAACGATGATCGCCGCGGCAATCGCCAGGACGAACAGAGCAAGAAACGAGCGTTTAGCGATTCCGGTCATGAACTCCTCCTTCAATGGTTGAGTTTTTCGATTACGCGAGAGGCGCATGATGGTCACACGAATCGCAAGGGGGCGCCGATTTAGAGTCCGATTTTCTGTCGGGAGACGAAAGGATTTTAGTGATGTGACGAGGAAATGTACAGAACTAGGGGCACAGAATTAAGTGTAGTAGCTCATCTTGTCATCGCTCCAGGATATCACCTTGCCCATTCTCGCCTTCTTCGTCGAAAACTCTTTCATCTTCAGCACGCCTCGCGCCAATTCTGAGACTTCCAGACTGCGACCGCCGGAGAGCTTTAAGCAGATAATGCAATAGTCCTTGCTGGCAGCAACGACCTTCCAGAAATCGGAGTAGTTAATTGTGATGAAAGTAGGCTGTTTGACTTTTCGCAGCAGCGTTGGAATGGCGTCGTCGCCGATCTGCGTGCGCGGCCTGAGGTCGAGGATGGTAATCACAGCGCCTTTGTACCAGTTTTCAAAATCTTCGATGATTTGAGGGTCCATCAACTGCTCATCGAGAACTATCATGCGTAGCTCTTCTCGTAATCGTAGATTGACGCCAGCCTGATTACTTCCTCAACAGCTTCGATCGGGATTTTGTAACCGCGGGCGATCTTTTGCACGCCGTCGCCACGCTGGAAGAAGGCCAGCACATGTCGCGCATCCAGTCGCCGGTATTTGATCGTCGGGCGTCCGCCACAAACCCCGCGAGCCGCGACGACATATTTCCCAAACGGCAAATATTCGTATACCTCGCCATTGACCTCTTCGCGAACCCATTCCAGTACCGACGCTGGCGCAAGATTATTTTTACTCATAGCGATACCTCTGCGTCAGAGCTTGTATCCGGGGCGCTTGATTGTCAAACGGATCGGATTCTGCTCGCGCCAGACCGGGCCTTGCTCCCAGACAGGGCCGCCGTTGTTGAGTTCGCGCGAATAGATCGTGTCGCTCGTCGCCCATTGCGATTCCAGATTGACCAGGCCGGCGTGCGAGATCAGGCATTTGTACCGCGTGGTCGTCGCCTGCAGCCAGTTCGCCAGATGTCCGCCGTAACTCGCCCCGCCCGCCGCCTGGCGAGAGGGGTCAATGAATTTGAACCGCTTGATGGCTTCATCCGCGGCCTCATTGATCTCTTCGCCAGGACCTTTGAGCGGGTCGAGTTGTATCTCTTGCGCGAACTTTTCGCCGAAACCGGTCGAGCCGGTGTAGTTGGTGAGCAACACCACGTAGCCGGGCTGCGCCAGCAGGTGGTAGTTCCAACGGATGAAAAATTGATCGCGCCACATCGAATGCGGCCCGCCGTGGATGACGACGAAGAGCGGGTATTTTTTGTTCTCGTCGAAGTTGGGCGGCAACGCGATCATCGAGTGAATCTGCTTGCCGCGACGGCTCGTGAAGGTGAAATGGCGAAGCGGTCGCCAGTCAATCTGCGCGGCGCGTTCGGAGTTGAAATTGGTCAGAGCCTTATGCGTCCCGACGCTCGGATCAATGCGCACAATCTCCGCCGGATTGGTCGCGCTCTCCCAATTGGCGAAGATCTGCAGCGATGACGCTCCGCCTGGGATCGCCAGATTGGTGTAGACGCCCGAGGCGCTATCCACCGCCAGTTTCGTCTCGCCGCCGCGGGCCGGCCAAACCCAATGAAATCAACAGCCAAATCAAAAATGGACAAAGTGGAGCACGGATTGAATCCGTATTGGCCCGTCGCCATCAGTCTGATCCGTGTACCATCTTTTACTTCGTTACACGCTTGCCGATGCAATAAAGATGCGAGGCCGTGCGCATGAAGATCTGACCGTCAGAGACCGCGGGCGAGCTCAAGCAGTAATCGTTCAATGCGTTCTCAGCCAGAATTTCAAACTGCGGCCCGGCCTTGACGACAACCGTCGTCCCCTCTTCACTCGTGGCGTATATTTTTCCGTCGGCCAGCACGGGTGACGCGCTGTACGTGCCGGGCTTCAACCGCTGCGGCGGGTAAATGTCTTTACCGGTCTTTGCGTCCAGGCACAGGAAACCGCCGTTGTCGCGCACGATGTAGAGATATTTCCCGTCGGTCACCGGCGTGGGCACATCAGGCCCGCTATCAATGACCCAGGCTCGGTGCGAATTGGTAACGTCGCCGCGCCCGCCCGGACGCAGCGCCAGGTATGGTTTGCTCTTGGCTCCGGCGTAAATCATCCCGTCCATCACGACCGGCGAATTGACTATGCGGTAGAACGGATTGTTTTCAGGATTCAAACCGTACGCGCGCCACAGTTCTTTGCCCGTAGCCAGATCGTGCCCCGTGACGCAATCGCCGCCGCTGATGATCAACTCGATCGCGCCGTTGTGGCGCAGCAGCGCGGGCGTGATGTAGGAGTCGGGCGATTCCTGAATCGCGGACGTGGGACGTTCGACGCGCCAGACCGTTTTGCCCGTCGCTTTGTTGATGCGCAGGATGTATGAAGGATCATCGGTCCTCATCCCGTGCAGCACCGGGACGTAAAGCGAATCTTCGTGAAGCAGCGGCGACGAAGCGAACCCCCAGTTCAAACCGAATTTGCCATAATCTTTCTGAATTTCCCGCGTCCACACTTCATTGCCTTTGAAGTCGAAGGCTTTCAACACGCCAGTGCCGGTCAACACCCAGACGTTCCTTCCATCAGTCACCGGCGAAGGCGAAGACATGTTCTGTTTGCGCAACTTCACATCGCCGGAGCCGAGCAATTTCTTCCACAAGGCGGCTCCGTTTGTGCGATCAACGGCCCACAGATAGAGATCGCCCTTCACGGATCTATTGGATTCTCCCTCCGAGGCGTTGAGAAAAATGGTATTGCCCCAGATGATCGGCGTCGAGCCGCTCCACGCGGGCATCGGGATCTTCCACGTGACGTTCTCTTCGGTCGTCCATTTGACCGGCAGATTCTTTTCGCTGCTGATGCCGTTGAGCGCGGGGCCGCGCCATTGCGGCCAGTTGTCCGCGGTAACGATGTTGATTGAAGCGATGGTTGACAGAGCGGCGATAACCAACACGAGCGTAAATCGGCGGCGCATGTCTTTCCTCCATTGAGTGATATTTACGAAATCAGGTGAAACGTCTTGCAGGCAGGCTGCATGGTAGACGAATCCGCTTCAAAGTAGAAGCAGATGATTGCGGTAACCGTGAGTCGCCGGGAATTGTTGCCGAATCGAATGCGGCATGCGATATTGCGAGCGCTCTCAATCATCCGCGCGCCAGCCAGATGCAGGGCCAGATGCAGGGCCAGATGTAGGGCCAGATGCAGGGCCAGATGCAGGGCCAGATGCAGGGCCAGATGCAGGGATTGAAATGAAGGAAAACGGAGATGACATTTGCGCGCCGCGCCGCGCCGGCTCGGCCCGAACGGAGGAAAATGTATGAGACTCGTGCCCTACTTGCTCGCTTTACTCGTCGTTGCCACCACCAATCTCACTCCATCCCGAAGCGCCAAGGAACAGACCGCGACGAAGGCTCCAGTCGCTGCATTCGTCAACGTCAATGTGGTTCCGATGGATCGTGAACGCGTCATCGAGCGCCAAACAGTGATTGTGCGCGATGGTCGCATTGCGGAGATTGGCCCTGCGAATAAGATCAAAGTCCCTGACGGCGCAACGCGGATTGATGGAACCGGCAAATACTTGATGCCGGGCCTGGCCGAAATGCATGGGCACATCCCGCCCCCGAACGCCCCAAAGGAGTACACCGAAGCGGTGCTTTTCCTCTACGTCGCCAACGGCATTACTACCGTCCGAGGGATGTTGGGCGCTCCGAATCAACTTGAACTGCGAGACAAGGCGAATCGCGGCGAGATAGTCTCTCCGGCTCTGTACCTCGCCGGCCCCAGCTTCAATGGTAACTCGGTCAATTCGCCGGAACAGGCGGTCTCGATGGTGCGCCAACAGAAACAGGAAGGGTGGGATTTGCTGAAAGTCCATCCGGGACTCACGCGAGATGAGTATGACGCGATGGCGAAGACGGCTAAAGAAGTCGGCATTCGGTTTGCCGGCCACGTTCCCGCCGACGTTGGAATTATTCACGCGCTCGAAATGGGCCAGGAAACAATAGATCACGTTGACGGGTATATCGAATATCTCAACGGCGACACAGCACCGGTGGACGAAACCAAACTGGCTGATGTCGTGCGCCGTACCAAGTCGGCCAACGCCTGGATCGTGCCGACCATGGCGTTGTGGGAGACGCTGATAGGTTATACCGACCTGGAACCGCTGGCCGCGATGCCCGAGTTGAAATATGCCCCGCCCCAACAGGTCGAGCAATGGAAGATCGCTCACCGGAACCGGCTCAATCACCCCAGCTTTGATCGCAAGAAAGCCGAGTTGATCGCGAAGAATCGGATGCGAATTTTGAAGGCTCTCGACGACGGCGGAGTCCGCATCCTGCTCGGCACCGACGCTCCGCAGCAGTTCAGCGTCCCGGGTTTCTCAATCCATCGCGAGATCGCGCTGATGGTCAAGTGCGGATTCACTCCGTATCAAATCATTCACTCGGGCACGAAAAACGTCGGCGACTATTTCAAGAGCAAGGACAACTTCGGAACCATCGAAGCCGGCAAACGCGCCGACCTGATTCTGGTGGAAGGCAATCCCCTGAAGGACGTGGCCAACATCGCCAAACGCGCAGGAGTGATGTGGCGCGGGCAATGGCTGCCGGAGAGTGAAATCCGCAAGAGGTTGGATGGAATAGCCGCTTCATGGCGGGCTCAGTAATATTCATTTCTGGCGGGCTGGGCTACGAATTGGCCAAAGGGACGCGCGCAGCGCCGCAAGCTTGAAGCGCGAATCAAATCTCAGCTTGCAAGTCTGCACTGGTGTACATACACTCTTTCCGTGGACTTTGAATGGGATCCTCAAAAAGCGAACAGCAATCAGCGCAGGCGCCGGATAGACTTTGCCGACGCAGTTTGACGATTCCAGACGACCACCCTGATGAAAACCGTTGCGTTACGATTGGAATGGATGCATTGGCGCGTCTTCTGGTCGTCGTCTGGACATATCGGGGTGAGAATATTCGGATTATTTCGGCCCGCAAAGCGACGCGCTTTGAGCAGCGGCAATACAACGAAGGAATATGAAAAAAGAATACGATTTCAGTAAGAGCAAGAGAGGGTCGGTGATTGCGCAGCCTAAGGGAAAAACGCGCATCACAATCAGGATTGATGACGAAATATTGGAGTGGTTTCGCCAACAGGCGCACAAAATGGGCGGTGGAAACTACCAGACACTGATCAATGAGGCATTGCGGCAATACATTCGGCAACGTCCGGAGTCGTTTGAAATGGTGATGCGTCGTGTTGTTCGGGAAGAGCTAAAGAAAATGACGGAGAAGCCCTCTCGCCGGAAAGCAGCCTAGTGAATCTCGTTGGTCCGTCGCGGGTGGAATAGACCGGCTTCACCCAGCAAGGTCAGCAAGTCGGCCATCGTGATCGAATAGAGCGCGCAAGTATCGCAACCGGCAACCGGCCGAATTGAAATAACTGAAACGACGGAAATCGCTCATCACATCTTCATCCGCAACGCCACCAACACAAACGCCGCCATCAATCCGCCCAGCATCCAGTAAAACGCCAGATCGAGTTCGCGCTGTTTCTCTTTGGCCAACTCGCCGAGCCTCTGGCGAATGTCGGAGGGCGAGTGTCGGTAAAGGCGCAGTTCTTCGGTCTTCACCACCTTCAGGCATTGGTACAGCCCCACCATCCAGCACAGCAGCGGCGCGAGGAACAGCGCCTTCATCCACTGCTCCGCCGACTAAAGTCGGTGCTCTGAACGCTCGCTTTCGATGGTTGTAGTTAAACCGAATGCGCCGATGTGCCAATGTCGGTTGTTCCGATTTAGGCGCTCTCGACTCTCCTGGCCGAATTCTGTAGTCTCTCGCCGTTCACAGATCTTCAACAACAGATAGAGAACCAGCGCAGAACGAATGGAGGCGAAGCTGAATGGCGAAGAAACGCGCGTCCAAAAAGAGTCCGCCGCTCGACAAACGGCTCGCGCAGAGTGGTAAGGAAGAGTTGATCGAGATCATCAAAGCGGTGGTGAAGCGCGAGCCTGCGATGAAGGAAGTGGTTGAGCTAGCGATGGCCGCGCCGAAGCCGGGCAAGCCGATGAACGTTTCGGCCTATCGCCAGCAGGCGCGACGGACGATGGAGACCGAATCACCCGAAGCGATTGAAAACGGGTTGATGGATTTGCGTGATGCGGCGGCGCGCTTGGCGAAATCGGGCGATTGGCTCAATGCCGGCGCTATCTATCACGTGGCGCTCGACGAGGCGGTTGCTGGCTACGACGATCTGGTCCAATCAATGGATCGCGACGGCGACATCTCGGTTGTAATGGATGATTTGGCCGAAGGCTTGGGCAAGGCGCTGGAGAAGAACCGGGCCGACGCCAAGACGCGCTGGGACTGGATCGAGACGATGCTCGAAGCGAGATTGGCCGACATCGAACTCGGCGGCATTGACCTGGCGCCGAGCGCGTACGAGGCCGTGTTGAAATTTGCGAACGATGCGGAATGGGAGCGGATCGTAGAACGGTCGCGGGATGAAGCCGCCCACAGCCGCGATTGGAACCGCGGATGTTTAATCGGCTTTCTGGTCGAAGGGTTGGAGCGGCGGAATCGCGCGGAGGAGGCCGACGAGCTGATCCGCGATCTGGGCGCGCCGGAACAGCGGACGTATCTGCTCATCCGCGAGAGGAAAATTGAGGAGGCGATGAAGATGATCAAAAAGATTCTCGCCGGCGCGCCAGGGTGGGTCACGAATTTCGCCGATGCGCTGCTTACAGCCGGGGCGAAGGAGGAGGCGTTGGCGCTCGTTCTGGAGCAGGGCCGCGATCACTGGCAGAACAAAGACTGGCTGGCCAGGTATTACCGCAAGCACGGCTCGCCCCAGGAAGCGATCGAGGCGCAGCGGAAAGTCTTCTTCGATTCTCCAACTGTCGAATCCTACAAATCGCTGCGTGAGGTCAGCCGTAAATCCCGTCAGTGGGAAGCGGTGCGCGCGCGCGCTCTCGCGGAATTGGAGGGCAAAGGGAAATTCGGCGCTCTGATTGAGATCGCGCTGCATGAGAAAGACGTGGCGCGGGCGCTGGAACTGCTGCCGCGCGTGGACACCAAGCCTGGCTGGGACTATCACGATTACAGATGGGAGGTTGCGCGGGCCGCCGAGAAAGATCATCCCCAAGCCGCCATTACTCTCTATCAGGAATTGGCCGAGCGCGACATCGGACATCGGTCGCGCGATTCATACCGGTATGCGGCGGAACATCTGCAGCGCGCGAAGAAACTGGCTGAGCGCATTGGCGAGCGGAGCGAATGGGAAGAGTACCTGACAGCCTTACGCGCGCGCTATCCCACGCTGCGCGCGTTGCACGATGAGTTGCTAAAAGCCCGTCTCTAACCGGCTGTGTTCATCGCCACCTCAGGGGACAGGCGTCGCTTGCCCAGAGTCACGGAAATGCTGAAGTCAAAAGCCGGCGTTCATGATGAAGGTGGCGATGACGAAAGGTTTGCGCCCGACCCGGTCGGCGATCTTCCCCGCCGGCAAATAGACCAGCAAGGTTGTCTATGATGTCTCCTTGCTGGAGGTTTGGTTGGGGCGGTTGCAGCATAAGCTGAGATCACAAGAGAAACTCTTTCACCGAAGACGTAATGGGAGCTTCGGGAACATCGGGTTCTTCAGGCCAGAAGCCTGACTCTACCTTGCTGAGAATGGCTTCCTGCCTCCGTCCGATGGCGCCGAGCGCGCGCTGGCGCCGCGGGTTCGTGGCCGACATGTGATCGCGGACATCGTACCGCTTGAAGAACTCAGACAGTTGTTCTTCGTCCTCAAAGCCAAGTATGTTCATAGCCTCACGTTCTGTGATGAGGCCGGATTCGTATGCCTTGATTACCGCGAGCTCCAACAATCGGCGGGGAAGCGGAGTAGCGCTCCCGTCCTGCAGATGCGCCGCTGTGTCATCAGGAATATTTGCAGTCAACGTGATTTCCATGATTGCTACCTCTCGCTCAAGAATACACCGCGCGGATAGTGTGAGCAATGTTAAACCCATGCTTGTCGAATACGCCTACCGCACGCTCCGGAGACGAAGTGGCTGTGGCGCCGAGGCGTCCGGAGTAGAGCGGCCTTTCAAGTCTTGAAGGGATCTGTCCTTTTTCTAAGGACGGATATGTAGTGATGTGTCCTCTCAAGAAGAAAGAGCCTGATTTGTCACGGCGATGACGGCTGGGGAATTGATCGAAGGCTCTTAGCAAAAAGTGATGGCGCGCCGAAGCAAAAGACGGCGTTCATGCGGCGTAACGTTCCTCGACGGTCAAGGCGAAGACTGCGACACCGATCATCCCGACCGCGCCCGCAACGACAAACGGCGCTTCCGGCGCCAACTTCCAGAGCAGCCCACCGACAGCCGCAGCCGGTGTGACCGCCAGGCCCCGCGCGAGGTAGTAAAGGCCCACTGTCCGCGCCCGCAGATGCGGCTCGGCGAAGTCAACGATCATGGCCTTGCGCGAAGGCTCGCCGATCTCGCGCAATCCGCCAATGACGAAGGCGGCGACCAGTGAGGCGAAGCCGGAAGCAAAGACAATCGCGAGTGGAAACATGGCGAAGCAGATGAACGTGGCGATGACGAAAGGTTTGCGCCCGACCCGGTCAGCGATCTTCCCAGCCGGCAGATAGACCAGCATCGAGGTCGTCATCTGAATCGCCACCAGCGCGCCGTACTGCGCTGCGCTGACCCGATGGATGTTTATCACGTAAAGCACGATGAAGACCTCGGCTAGCCCTTCGCAAGCGCGGATAATGATGTCGGAGACGAGCAGCCGCTTGAGCGCGGCGTGGAACGAGCGCCAGACGCCGGTGATGTTGGCGGGCGCGCCAACCGCGACCGGGATGTTGATGGCCGTGACGATGAAGACTGTCAGCCCCGCAAGCGCGAGCGTGACGACCAGACCGGCTCTCACTCCGTTGACGACGCCCATCCTCGTGATCAATAACCCGCCGATCACGGGGGCCACGGCCATCGGGATGCGTTTCAGAAACGACTGGACGGTGAAGCCCATCGCCCGCCGATCCTTCGGGAGCGCGTCTCCGATGATGGCGAAGATCGCGGGCGAAGCCATGCTCGACCACGCCATCACGAACGCCAGGCCGGCGAAGACGAACGGCCACGACGGGCTGAGCAGGTATATCAGGTAGCCGAGCGAGGCCAGCCCGATGAAGACCAGGAAGGCGCGGCGGCGTCCGAGGCGATCCGCGAGCCAGCCGCCCGGATATTGGTGGATCGCGTCGAAGAAATCCTTCGCCGTCCCGAACAGTCCAATCGCCACCGCGCCCGCGCCAAGGGCTTCCAGGTACCTCGGCAGAAATTTCTTCCACATCTCTTCGCCGAGAAACAGCAGAAAGACGGCGGCTGAAGCGGCTATCACGTTGCGCTCGAGGCCAAGATAGTTTGCGATCTGTTCGCGTCTTATCGCCAAGCTATTTTTCCGACCTCAATTCCTCCGGCAAGCGATTGATACGCTTCACCAGCCAGTCACGGGCCTTGCCGTAATCCTCGTTCATGGGCGGAACACCGTCCCAGTTCTCGACCTTTACCTCGCCTGGGTACCCATCAGGCAACAGGCAGAAAGTGACCACGCGCCTGGCGCCGGTCAGATCGGCTTGGGAGATTTTCTTCGGTCTGCGCCAGAACATTTTTCTGCCCGGGCGATGCGTCATCTGCGCCACGGCCCACACGCCTTCCCTGGCGTTCCCGGTAAGGGCGGTGGTGAAATCCTTCAGTAAGGCGCCGGTTTTATCTTGGTCGAAGTTGATCGTCATAACTTTTTGCGTGAATGCGGGCGATGCCGCTCGTGATCTACTGACTATGCCAGGTTGGCCTTCAGCGCGGCTTCCGTCCGCCGGCTGACCTCTTCCCAATTGACATTGAGCATAAAGGCGTCAACGTACTTCGCGGCAGCCGCGCCGTAATCCATGTGATAGGAATGCTCATACATATCGAGCGCAAGCAGCGGGCGGCTCATCGGCGCGTTGTGCATATGATCCCAGGCCCAGTAGTTGTGCGCTTCGCCCGTGTGGAAGTTGTAGGCGAAGATCACCCAGCCTGAACCACCGGCCAGCGCATTCGCCGCCTTCTTGAATTCCAGTTCCCACTGTTCATAGCCGCCCCAAAACTGTTTGATCAGATCGAGCGCCTTGCCGCCCGCTTTCCCATCTCCGCCGAGACCTACGAAATAGATTTCGTGCAGCGCAACCGAACCGGTGCGGACGAGTTCCTCGCGTTTGAGGTCGCCGTAGACGTAAGCCGGCAGGTCTTTGTCGTTGAGCATCGCCGCCAGCCGCTGCTCGACGGCGTTGAGCGCCCTGACTGCGCCGCTATAGTTGTTCTCGTGATGCGAGCGGATGAGCTTTTCGGAAAGCCCCTTGAGCTTCGACGGGTCGAACGGTAACGGCTTCGGCTGATGTTGACCGCGAAAGGCCATCGGGGTCTGCGCCCCGGCGGTTTGCGCTTCCGCTTCGGCGCCGCCAGCGAGTGTCAACCCGGCCCCCGCGGTGATTATGGTTTCGATTGCTTCGCGTCGCGTGATCTTGCTCATGAATTCATTCCCCCGTTTTATCCTTCAGTTGTCTTTGAGTAGCGGCAGTTCGACAAGGAACCGGCTGCCCTTGCCTTCGGCGCTCTCTACTTTGACCTGCCCGCCGTGTGCGACGACGATGGATTTGACAATCGCCAGCCCCAACCCCGCGCCGCCCATCTGCCGCGAACGCGCCTTGTCCACGCGGTAGAAGCGCTCGAACAGATGCGGCAGCGCGTCTGCCGGAACGCCCGCGCCGTTGTCTTCCACCAGCACCACCGCATGGTCGTCGTCGTCGGTGACGACGACGACGACCGCGCCTCCTTCCGGCGTGTACTTGATCGCGTTGTCCACCAGATTGACGACAACCTGCTTCAACCGGGCGCGGTCGCCGGCGATTTCGACCTGTCCGTTCGCCCGGCATTCGAGCCTGATGTGTTTGTCTTCGGCGAGCAACCGCATCTGCTCGGTCGTCGTCGCGGCGAGCTCCGCGAGGTCGAATCGCACACACTCCATTTGCGCTTCGCCCGCGTCGAGCCGCGAAATCGCCAGCAGACTCTCGACGATCCGGGTGAGGCGTTCGGTCTCCTCAAGCGAACTGCCGACGGTGTCGCGCGCCTCGCCGTCGAGACGCGGGCGCTGCGCGATGGCTTCCAATTCTCCGCGTAGCACCGTCAACGGAGTTCGCAGTTCGTGCGAGGCGTCGGCGGTGAAACGGCGGATGTATTGAAAGGACTCCTCCAGGCGGGCGATCATCCGGTTGAGCGCGAGGATGAGCCGTTCGATCTCGTCGCCCGAGTGCGGCGCCGGCAACCGCTCACTCAGGTTGCGCGAGGTGATCCGTTCGGCGCCGCTGGCGATCTCGTCGAGGGGGCGCAGCGCGTGGCGCATAATCCAATAGCCGCCCATCACCGCGACGGCAATCACCACCGGCAGCCCGGCCGCCAGCGTCAGCAGCAGGCCGCGCAATGTATCCTCGATAGATTCGTAAGACACGCCCGACTCGATCACAAAGCGGCTGCCGTCGCGCGCCGTGAACGGCAGGCTATAGATCAACAACTCGCCGCCGCCCGAAAGGCGCTCATCACGCGTCGCGTCGCGCGCTAATGAGAGCGGCGCGGCCGAGACCTTGGCCGGGTCGAAGCCTTTGTTGATCGGCGGTCCCGAAACATAAAGCGTACTGCCGTCGGCGCGCGTCACGCGCACGAAATGGTCGTTCCGCTCCGGCGAGTAATGTTCGTTGATCTCCTCGATCACGTAGCCCTCGCCGCTCGTCCGCACATCCAACAGAAAGTTCTCGCCGATCTGCCGCGCCTGCCTGGCGAGAGATTCGCTGAGCGACCGGTTCAGATACTGCGCCAGTCCGAACCACGTCGAGCCGCCGAAGAGCAACAGCAGCCCGGCGAGCAGCCCCGCGTACCAGACAGTCAGCCTGAAGCGGATCGAGCGTGTGTTCATCATTCAGCATCCTCACTCATCATCTTCATTCATCATCTTCATTCATCATCTTCATTCATCATCTGGGCCGATCGCATAGCCGACGCCGCGCGCCGTGCGGATCAGTTTGCGTTCGTGGGCTTCGTCAATCTTGTTCCGCAGGTGGCGCACATAGACATCCACGATGTTCGTCGCCCCGTCGAAGCTCTGATCCCAAACATGCTCGATAATCATCGTCCGCGAGAGGACTCTGCCGGCGTTGCTCATCAGGTATTCCAGCAGGGCGTACTCCTTGACCGTGAGATCAATGCGTTGTCCGGCGCGTCGAACCTGCTGCGACAGGCGGTCCAGTTCCAGATCGGCGACGCGCAGCACATTCGCGCGGCTGACCGCGCCTCGCCTGAGCAGCGCCTTGACGCGCACAAGCAGTTCAGCGAAGGCGAACGGTTTGGTCAAATAATCGTCAGCGCCGATCTCGAAGTGCCGCACCTTATCTTCCAACGCGTCACGCGCGGTCAGCACCAGCACCGGGACGTGATCGTCGCGCCGCCTAATGCGACGCAGCGCCTCCGTGCCATCCAATCCCGGCAACATCAGATCAAGGATGATCAGGTCGTAGTTGTATGCTTGCGCCATCTCCCACCCGATGTCGCCGGCGCCTGCGACATCAACGGCGAAGCGCTCCGCCGTCAACCCTCTGACGATGAAACGGGCGACCTTCTCTTCATCCTCGATCAGTAATAACCGCATAGTTCCTGTGCCCTCCGTCAGATTAGCAAGTGAACATGAAAACCGGATGAATACGGAATGAATTTATCTTCAGAATGAATGGCCGAGAATCGAGGATCGAGGATTGAAGATCGAGGATCGCCTTACGCGCGATGATGCGATCTTCAATCCTCGATCCTCGATCCCCGATCCTCGATCCTCGATCTTCAATCCTCGATCCTCGATCCCCTCTCTATCCCAAATCCAACGCCACGATCGTCCGCCTGTCGCGCAGATACAATTTCGTCCCCGAAAGCGTTGGCACAGTCCACGCCCGATTGTTCATGACCGAAGCCTTGGCGTGAATCTGCAAGCCGCCCTGCCCGGGCGAAGCTATCGCCAGCGCGCCGTCTTCGTCCAGGATTACAAATTTGTTGTCGGCGTGCACGAAGCTCGCGCGGGCAAGCGCGCGATCCTGCCACGCGACCTTTCCGTCTTTGACATTGACCGCGGTGAAGAAGGCTGGGCCGAAATCGCCGCTCGAACCGTAGACCACGTCGCCCAGGCGCACCGCGGTGCCGAAATGGATTCTGACTCTGTTGTTCGCCCAGACCTGTTTCGCCGTGGTCTGATTGCCGCTGCGAGTAAGTTGAAGCGCGCGGCTGCCCGTTCCGTAAGCTGACGACATAAACAACAATCCGTCCGACGCGTCCCACACGGGCGTGCTGATGTTCAACCCGTAGTCAGTCTTGTGCGGGTGGCTCCAAAGCAGGGCGCCGTTCGTCGCGTCGGCGCCGTAGATTTCATTCGCCCCGAAATGGACTATCTGATCCTGCCCGCCGACATTGATGATCATCGGCGAGGCCGGCGCGGGCGTGAAGTTGATGTTCTTCCAAACGACGGCGCCCGTCTGTTGATCAAACGCCATCAGGCATTGGCCTGATTTCCCGCCCACCGGAACGATCACCGTGTTCCTGTAAGCCACGGGGCTTGGGCTGTAACCGCGATCGTCCAGTTGACCTCCGTACTCCGTCCAGAGGTCGCGCTTCCAAACCATCCGCCCGTTGTTTTTGTCGAGCGCGTGCATCGTGCCTTTGACGCCGACGGTGTAGATCAGATTGCCCACGATCAGCGGCGTCGAATGCGGGCCTTTGCCTTCGCCCAGGTTCAATTCACTTGTGATGGCCTCGTACGGAAATTCCCACACGCTGCGGCCGGTCGCCGCGTCGAGCGAGATCACAACCTCGCGATTGCCGCCGCTGTACATTGTGTAGAGCCTTCCCTGTTCAACCAGGATCGCCGAATGACCTTCGCCGAGCGGGCGGCTCCACAATTGTTTCGGCGCGCCGGCGGGCCAGTTGTCTTTTATGCCTTGAGCCATGGCTTTGAAATCACGGTTCGGCCCGCCCCATTGCAGCCACGCGGGAGTAGACGCCGTGGCTGTTTGCGCGGGCGCTTTCTGTTGCGGTTTCGGTTGAGGCTTTGTCTGCCTCTTTTGAGCGGCGACTGACGCCGCGACAACGGTAAACAGAAGACAGATCGCAAAGAGTGTCTTTATGAAGCGATAGCTGTCTCTGACT
>Ga0187894_10000773_pt1 | contig 43164 bp, 52 predicted proteins | sample GBC1701081metaG_FD_136650 | JGI IMG/M metagenome (GOLD analysis project Ga0187894, IMG submission 136650) | White microbial mat communities from a lava cave in the Kipuka Kanohina Cave System on the Island of Hawaii, USA - GBC170108-1 metaG ... | reverse complement strand
TACTTGTCTACTCGGATGACCAGTAGGATTCATATATCTCTCTGTAGCCTGACCGAAGCTAGCTAACTTCTGATACATTATAACTTGATCTCTCGTTAAAGTAGTTGCTCCTGCTCCAGGAACTTGTACAGTAACTGGTACACCTATAGCAGGTATGCGTATAGGAAGAGAGATACCAGTACCATAAGTATAAGCCAGTGCTTTTAGGAATCCGTTAGTTACTTCAGGAGGAGACTTACGTAAGCTATCCTTAAGCGCTTCTCCCTCTGACTTGAGCTTAGCATAGGCATTCAATTCTCGTATATCTTCTGCATTCGTAGTCTGATAGTGTCTTTCAGCTTCATTAGGCGAGAGGTTAGACTTACGTATAAGATTACCTCTCTCATCTAGTCTATAAAAAGTAGGATTACCCGGTATAACTTCTCTCTCCCGTAAAGCTTCTCTCCGTGCTAGCTCATCTCTTTTTACTCTCTCAGCTTCTATAGTTAGTCTCTTATCAGTAGATTCTTGCAAAGCTCTTTCTTCAGGAGTACCTGTAAGAGTACCACTTACTTGGCTAGGTCTAACCTCTATAGGCGTAGTAGATATAGGCGTACTTACACTTCCTGCAGGACTAGCTAATACAGCATCTATCTGGGCAAGCTTAGCATCCTTCTGAGGATCATTAGAAGCAGCTAATCTCTCTCTCTCCTTCATAATTACTTGCTTTCCTGCTTCATCTAATTGAGGATTAACAGTATAATTAGGCTGAGAGAGTCTAGAAGAAGGTCTACTAGGTACTTGACCTTGGCTAGGTACTTGAGTAGCACCAGGCAGTTGAGGCCCTACACCTTGAGACACCTGACCAGAAGGATACTCCAATCCTGTTATATCTCCTGCTTGACCTAATGTTATATTCCCTCTCTCTAATCTCGTACCAGCAGGGAGAGCTGTACCTATATTAATATTCTGAGCTACTTGGCTTAATCCTCTATTTACAGCCTCAAATCCTGCTATATCAAAGGCATCTGCTTTCCCTAACTGTATCTTATTTATTCTATCTACATACTGCTGCTCAGTAAGACTAGGAAGTTGCCCTCTCTGTACGCTAGAACTAGTATTATAGGCATTTATAGCCTTACGTAGAGGTTCAGGCAGCTTATCTACAGTAAGTGTAGATGGAAGTTGCCCTAATTCTACTTGCTCTGTAAGAGGTCTTGTCTTAGCGTAACTCCCTTCTCTCACATCTATCTTAGTCTTACTCTGCTCTACAAACTTATCTATATCATCAGCCTTAAGATGATTAGCCCCTCTAGCAGCCATGAGTATCTTATACGTATCACTACTAGGTGAGACAGTCTGTAAGTACGTGTCTATTTTCTTGTCTTTACGTGCTATATCGTTATTCAGTAATACAAAGTCTTTGATACCTTGTTCGTAAAATGTTTTAGCTTGCTCTGTCTGATGAGCATATTTACTAAACTGCTGAAGATAAGATTTAGCTGTATCTAAGTCGCCTGTCTTAATAGCTTCATTTAGGCCTGTCTGGAAATCTTCTATCACAGGTGCTAAGGCTTCTCTACGTGTTCTCTCTAATAGAGTTCTAACTGGACCTCCGCCACCTAGAGAAGCTAAGAGTATATTACCAAGAGAAGGGCTAAGAGAGCGAGCAGGAGGTGCTAATTGCTTAGGGTGTCTAGTAAAAGGTTCTACTACACTAGGACTCTCTATACGCTGTACGAAAGATATATCCTGTAGGGAAGGGCTCTGTATAGAAGGACTAAAGCCTGTTAGTCCTCCTAAGCCTTCACTCCTTGTAAGTGCATACTCAGGGTTTGCTAAGAGAGGGTCAGAGGATTCTATACCACTAAGAAGATTAGGTCTATAAGTACCCATAGTTAGATACCGTCTCCTTTAGTAGTTATAGACTCTAACTCCTTAATCCTCTGATGCATACTAGCTATACATGCCATCATAAGATTAAAGGCATTGCCATATTCTATGTACTTGATACCGTGTACTTCATGGACTAAGTTCTTACCTAACTCCCCTGTAGACTCCAAATCCTGAGCCATAATACCAGCTCTAGGTACTGTAGAGTTCTTATAGTTATACAAATATGGCTTAATCTTATCTAAGAACTCAGTAGCATCAAAGTCTAATATATTCTCTTTAATACGCCTATCAGAACCGCCTGCTGCTGTACCTAAGCCTTGACCAAATCCTTGAGCTAAGGCCGTATTGAGTAGGCCTACATTATTCGTACCTGTACCTCTCTCAGTAGGTGCCGGAGTATAAGGAGTCGCGTTAAGAGCGCTTAGATAACCTTGTAAACTGCCCTGGAGATTAGAGATATTACTTAGTCTACCATAGTCAGAAGCGCCTAAGCCTCCTTGGAGTCTGCTAAGATATGCATTACGTAGAGCTATATCAGTACCAGGTAGGCCTTGAACTATACCAGCTTGAGCGCCATACTGCTGTCCTGTGAGTCCTGAGAGAGCCTGAGCAGCACCTAAGCTGCTCTGATAAGTATTACCATATCCTTGATTAGCTAGATTAGAAAGAGCATTAGCTTGCTGTCCTAGTAAGTTACCTGTAAGGCCTAGTTGCTGCCCATAGAGGTTAGCAGAACTTCCATAGAGCTGACTAGCTTGCTGTCCTAAGAGCCCAGTTAATGCATTATAATTCTGCCCTATTAAGGCTGCCTGGTTATTAGTAAGCTGATTAGCTTGCTGTCCTGCTAACTGAGCTTGTTGCTGACTAATCTGTTGCTGTATAGGTAAAGCTATCCCTGCTGCTGCTCTAGCTTGAGCTTCTTGATTAGCACCACTCCTTCCTAGTCCTAGTAAGCTATACTGACCCTGTAACTCAGGAGAGACTATTCTACGAAAATACTCATTCGCTGCTTCTACTTGTCTAGAAGGGTCTATAGTATTAAAAGCTTGTTGGTATTGTCCAGTACCATACTGCTGCAAGTTCTGCGTATAAGGAGAAGAGTCTAATGCTCCTCTAGCTTGAAGATACGCAGCATTATTCAGGCCTGTTAAGTTCTGTATGTATGGATTAGCGTCTAGTCCAGGTAAGATATTAGAGTAAGTACCATAGATATTAGACTGATAAGGAGTAATATTCTGAGCAGCACTTACAGTAGGAGAGTAGTAAGACCCTATATCTCTAGCATAAGGAGTTCTGTCAAGTCCTTGTCCTGCTAAGTTAAGGTAACTAGAGGTATCGAGTCCTTGTTGCTGACCTTGACCTTGTATAGACGCAAGTAATTGCTGAGTCTCAGGACTGAGGTAAGCATTACGCTGCAGACCTTCTAAGTGTCCTTGAAGTCCTGCTGTCTGACTTATAGCGTTATTAAGTTCTGCTAGTCTAAGATTATTAAGAGCAGTAGTCGTAGGATCAAGAGTAATTCTGTTAGAAGTCTTATTCTCAGCGCCAGTAAGCTGTAGACCTTCTGCACCTAATATATCAACACCAAAAAAGCCCATACTACTCTCCTCTAACATCTTCTACACTGCCTATCTCCATGCTAAGCTCTTTAATATCTCTAGACATAAATACTTTATCTACACTAAAGCTATACTTCTTCTCAAATGCTCTAAAGTCCTTACGAGAGGTAGAGAAGGCTATCTTAGTAAGAGTAGGATACATAGACTTTAGCCTATGATCTATGAAGTTAAGGCACTCTTGAGCAAAATCTTTAGAACCGGATTCCAGATGCTCTACAAAAGCTGTACTAAGAGAAGTAGAATTACCTACAAGACTAACCATACAATGAGATATAATACGACTAGGATCAGTGGGAGCTACCTCTACAAATAAGTAGAGCAGAGAGTCACCTAATACAAGTCTAGCAAATCTCTGCTGTACTTCAAGTTCTGAGTTACCTTGAGAAAGAGCAAACTTAAGCACTTTATCATAGAGGGGTTTATAGAGCCATCTCCATTGAGATTGAGAGAAGTCTACTCTATAGAGCATTTAGCTATCCTCTCTAAAGCTAGACTCACTAGTCTCTTCTCGTATCTCATTCATTACTTTAGAGAGTTCATCTTCTGCATTCTGCTTTAGTCTCTCCTGTACAAACTCTGACGTAGCTCTACCATAGAGTACATCCATAACCATAGAGACTTTAAGTTTAGTGTTAAAGTCAAGTTGTTGAATAAAAGCCATATGCTCGAGTTCTCTCTTATTAGTACGCTGAAGTCTTACATCAAGTAAGTCCCATATATGTCTTATCGCTGTATTAAGTTCTTCATAACTATCCAGTTCTTTAAGTTGTATAGTAAGTTGCTCCCCACTACCATTAAGTTTAGAGAACTCAAATTTTACATCTTCTCTCAAGCTTGACTTAGAAGGAAGTTTCTCTAGAGGATAGAGAAGTTGAGCTGCTAAAGTAGCTGCTTTAAGCTCACTATTACTAAAGGTAGATGTAAGAGAGGTATCCTCAAATAACCTCTGCATCTGTACATTACTCCTATAGTCACAGTATAAGCAGGCTTCTAAGACCTTATCCTTAAACTTAGTAAAGGAGTCTTCATCCTCTATCTGTATACGTATAGACTCATCAGCATGATTAAGAGAACGAGATACTAGAGCTGTGAATTTCATATATGCATAGTCCTTATTCTATACAGAGCATCTAGACTACATACTCATTAACTGTCTATATTAGAACCTTCTCTGCCCTTGATTAAAAGACGGGTTATATCCAGCTATATCCATAGCACCTACAGATAAGCTAGGCTGAGATTCATCAAGTGAAGTATTACTGAATAAAGACTCACTTACCTCTCTCTTAGACCATTTATGCAATGGGTCTCTCCCACTTCCAGGAGCTAACACAAAGCATCTACTATGTGTAGTATATTGAGCAGTATCCATATAAGCTTGTACGCAGAGTTGATCTTGCTTCATAAGACTCTGGAATAGTACAGGATCATCTAGTTGGATACTACCAGGACCATACTTTATACCCCCTATAATATGTTGAGTATAGAGCACTCCTGTACATAAAGGCTCTACAGAAATACGTCTACCTTTCTTAGGTTTAGCTTCCCCAGGCTCAGTAAACCCTAGTCTAGAGAGACTAAGCTGCTGTTTCTCTATCTCCTCATTAGAGGTAGGTATCGTTATAGATAGACCTAGCTTCTTGATTATCTCTAAAGCCTGTTCAAGCGTAACAGGAGGAGTTTTAGCCTGCTTACTATGAGTTTTAGTCTGCTTACGCTTTATAGGCTCTAGGGGCTCGTCATAGTTAATCATATCTATACCTTAGTATCTGCTAAGCAGGAAGATATGCAGGAAAGAAAGAAACAGTCTCCATACGTATTAGAAAGTTCTGATCCTGAATAGCTGTCTTAAACATAATCTTTGTACCTACTTTCCTACCCTGAGCAAGAGGATTAGGCCAGGATGCACCTGGAGGAGTAACATAAGACTGCATACTCATTTGATTCAGCTTTACTCTAGCAAAGGCATCTTTCCCCAACATCCATCCCATAAAGATTTCTAGCTGATTAGCAGGAGCAGTGGGACTAATAGGTGAAGTAGCTACACTAGCAGTAGTAATAGTTACTGTAGTATTAGCTCCTACTCTACTAAATTGCTTGTAAGGAACAACACCACCTACAAGAGTCATGTAGATATCATAGCTATAGTTAGGAGATGTAGGAGTAGTTACAGCTATACTTCCCGTCGTGATAGATGCTGATACAGCATAGTTAGCAGAGTTCTGTGAGATTTTACGCTCATAATCTGAGGTCATATCTCTTGCTACTACTACTATCTGATAGTTACCAGTTACTAGAGTACCACCTGAGTCACTTACCACTGCTCGTGCTTTCTCTGCTGTAGCTGCAGCAGTATCAGGTGCAGGCACTCCTTTATAGATAGGAAGGAAATTACCTCTTACAAAATGCCCTCCCATATAAACACCTATCTCAGCATTCTCTAGCTTACGTACCCTAGCAAAGTTAGACGAGTTCTGAAATACAGTATCAGAGGACAGCAAATCACCTTCTTGCTGAGGCTGAATAACTACTCCGTATAAGTTCCCATCAAAAGGTGGTGCTCCTTGTGCTCTAAGCTGTACTGTAGCTCCTATGAGCATAGCAGTGGTCATTCTATCCGTCTTAGGATTACCCGTATTAACTATAGAAGCTCTAGTAGTTACACCCAAGTTACCATAGATAACTGAAGTACCTGTAGCTAAGAGCACATTAGCCATCTCTCTTTCCATAAGCTCTGAGATAGCCAGACTACATCTCTCAATAGCTGTCTGGAGAATAGGATGAGTAATAGTAAGCATACCTACATCAGTAAGAAGTGCCACTATGCCCCACTGCTCTACAGTAACATTTACAGAATCAAATGCAGCTCCTACTGCATCAGGAGGTACCCCATCTACAAGTTGAGCTACAGGGAGGTCAAATCTACGGTACCTATTGATACGCATAGTCTTGGACATGTAGGTATCAAGTTCATAGTCAGTAGCGAATTGACCTACTGCCATATGCCTTTCACTTAACTCATACATACGCTTCGTGACCATGACATTAGGAGCATCATTCTGAAGACTAGAAAAGCTATTAATCACGTCAACCATTTCATACTCCAGTTAGTAGACAGTTGGTCAGACACTTAACTCAACAGTTAAGTAATTAGAAAGGAGTTAGTGTGTGAGCTAACTCCCTCTTAGATCACACAGTTAGTAGACATTGTGTATATTATACCCTCAACCACTCTAACTCTCAGCAGTCTGTTGAGCTACGAGAGATGTAATAGCAGTATTGATACTAGCGATAGCACTAGTAATATTACTACTTGTGGGCTTAGCTTGACCTAAGTATTCTACTACCCTACGTAGATCAAAGAGACCGTTTATAACTTTCTCTTGCGGTATATTAGCCATATCTATAGCCCTCTCTAACATCTAGTGTAAGTATATAAAATATACTTACACTAGACTACTTAGAAGTGTATATCTCCAAATTGCTCTACCACCTTCTCAAAAGGCATCTTATGGATGTCCTCAGGAGTAAAGTTAGTAAGTATACCTGTACTAATATCTACCCCTCTACGAGCTTTCTCCAGTTCAGCTTGCTTAGACTTTGCAGAGCGTTTATTAATACTCTCTTGATAAGCGACTCTATCTTTCTTAAGTTTCTCTCCAAGTACATAAGAGAGAATATCCTTACGATAGGTACCTTTACCCGCCTTAAGCATATTAGAGAAAGTCTCTTCTACCTTCTTTCGTATCTCTAATTTCTCCTTACCCCTCTCCTCAGGATCATCAGAGATAAGAAAATCATCTACTGTATCAAAGTCTCCTCCTGTATAGAAGTCCACTTTGTCTTCAGCAGCTTGTGCAGCAAGACTTGCAGCATTCGTCTTAGCACTTACTCTAGGATTGATAATATCATCCCAGAAATCTCCTTGCTGAGTAGAGTCCTTCTGGGTATTCGCTTCTTGAGTTTTATTAAACTCTTGCTGTCTAGACTGCTCCTCTAAAGCTTCCTTAAAGGAAGTACCTACATTCTCCTTGACTAGCTTAGCTAGTTCAGCCTTATCAAAGATCGGTTGTTGTGTGTTAGTAGAATCTTGACTATTATCTGATTGAGTAGTATTTTCCTCTGCCATATTAACCTACTCTCTTTAGTGCAATACTAATAGCGCCACCCACGAGATTAGCCATCGCACCACCTATAAGAATACTAATTCGATCTCCTGGACCTGCTACAGTAGGTGCTGCAATAAGAATACCAGACTGGACTACGTCATCTGTAGCTGCTGCTAAGCTAAGTGCAGCAGTAAGTTGTGCAGTCCCAGCACCAGGAGCAGTACCAGCAGTATCTACTGTAGGCATAACTGTACCACTTGTACTCCCTGTAGCTTGAAAGGTCTTGACACTATCTACCTCCCATCTCCCTTCAGCTATAATATGAAGAATAGATGAAACTGTAGCTGCTACAAGTATCTGATTTATAAGAATCTTATCGTGTATGATATTCTCGTTCTGACGTACTTTTGCAGGATTGAAAGCTTTAACTCCAGCAGAGTCAAGAAGAACTGTTTGAAGCCCTAGTCCTGTATTATTACCAGGAGGAGACAACACTACATAAGAGGAAGCTTGCATGCTTATACTCCTTACTAGTTAGACAAATATACTCTAAGTACCACTTGATTTATACACAATACTAACTCACCTTCATAACAGCTTGAGCGTAGCTGTATGTAGTATACATACCATCTCTAGTTACACCTACTGCGATACCTCCTACTAGAGTATATCCTTCGTTGAGATAAGCAGTTACTCTCTCACTTAGTGCTGTAGGTATCTCATCATAAAGGACTGCATAATCATAGAGAAATTGCTTAGAGGCTCTAGGAGGCTTAGCTTCATCTTCCTGTCTAGGTCTCTCACTCATACTATTCCTTACTCTAGTTAGACTAAGTATTAGAACTCTATATCCTTAGAAGGATTCTTCTCCATCTTAGCATATCTAGGCTTCGTATTATGCTTAGAAGAGCCTTTAGGTTGTTTACCTTTACCTTTAGAGGATGTAGCAGCTTTAGTAAGCTTAGTATTCTTAGCTGCTTCAGAACCACCTGTCATATTAGAGCTTCTTGGCATACTATCTCCTTATACTACCTATAGTACATAGCACCTATACTATAGATAGTATATGCTACTTGTTAGAGCCAGTACCATTACTAGATGCGAAACTGCTCACAAGCTGCAGTCTCTTCCCTTCATTATCCATTTCCTTAGACTGCATATCTAGTTGAGCTTTAGTTAGATCAGTTTGATTCTTGATTTGTAGTCCTTGCTGCTTCATTCTCTCTAAGTCTAACTTACTCTGCTGATCTTGCTGCTTAAATACTATATCTTGCTGCATCTTCTGTTGTATAGAAGGATCAGGCTGTGCAGGTATAATAATCTTAGACATTCCTCTCTCACCCATACCAAACGAATAAATAAAGCTAAGTATTTCTCCTAAGTCTATAGTCTTACCTTGCTGTTGGAGTATTTGAAAGATAACAGGATTAGACACTATCTCTAAGAAGCGTAAGAACTTATCTGCTCTAGCTTGTACATCTTGGAATCCTATACTACCTACCCATAAGAAGCTATACTCTCCATAGAGCTGATTCATACGAAAGGTCTGTATAGCTTCTTTAGCTTTACCTGGAAGCTTAAATAGTTGAGAGGAAGGAACATAGTTAGCTAAGACTGAGTAGGTATCTTGAAGTCCTGGTGTAAGTAACTCTTGCTCCTGAGTATCTGCAGAATCTTCTATATCTGCTAAGTTAAGATTCATCAGAGCATTCATAGCAAATCCCGCTCTAGGCATATTTCTACCAGGTTGTCCTTCTGCTAGGGTACCTCCGCTACCTTTATCCATAAGACTTAAGTATATCTGCCAAGCTCTAATACCATTAGTAGAAGTATCCTCAGTATCTATAGACTTTATGATATCATTAGGATTACCATCTACCTTCCATATCTTTCTGTTTTGGTATGTCATATGATCTAGACGTTGTACTTGACTCATATCCATAGCTATAGGAGGTTCAGCAAACTGCGTCCTGTTAGACTCTACCTGACTAATAGCTGTATTACAAAGGTTTTGCAAGACTCGTATATCATCCATCTGAGAGTTAGTATAAAGCTCTCCTGGTAATGGACGAGTATTACACCATTGATAGAGAGGAGTATGTTCTTCTTCGTCTAGTCTTACTATAGCAGGGGATTTAGTATTATTGCAGATAACAGTAAAGTACCAGTCTGTATTAATACGGAAGTAACACTTAGTAAGAGAGACAAAAGCTTTAGACTGTTTAGAAAGTTGTTCTCCAGTCTTTCTCTTCTCTGCACTTAGTTCTTCTTCAGTAATACTACGGGTAGTTCCTGTACCTTGTACAAAGTCAGAAGGAGCACTTAAGCCTCTATAAGCTAAACGTTCTACTAAGTGATAAGGCCATTCAGGAGCATGTAAGTCCTCTATAGGTATATGACGATACATAGACTTATCAGGATCATCTCTATCTACATAACTAGAGTATATTTGATACGGGATTATAGTATCTTCAAATATAAGAGTAGCTTCTTCTCTATTAGAAGCTGTATCTGGGAAAATATAGAAACTAAAAGTATCTGCTGCTTTCTGATAAGGCCATACTAGAGTCTTCTCTATACGTACAGAGGTGCTAAGAACTGCATAGTTATAAAGCTCTATACTTCTAGCAAGAGAGGATATAGTATGCTTAGTCTTATACTTCATCTTATAGATATAACGCATTAAAGAGTGTACCGACTCTGCTTGAGTATGAGACATGTCATCAAAGCTATACGTCTCAAACCAGTCAGTAGAAGGCATCAAAAGTTTAACCTTACGAGCTACATTCCGTTCTACAGCTCTACGAGCGTGGGGAATAAAGTAGTGTATAGCCCCATCAGGAAGAGGAAGCATATAGTTTTGAGAAGGCCATCCTTGCCACGCTCTATAGTTGAGAAGCCATTCATTCTCTATGAATTTACGACGTTGACGAACTCCATTCATGGGCTCATAGAGAAGGTCTATAAGCCATTTCGTCGTCTCAGTATCACGCCTATTTAGGATAGAGTCCACCTGAGTCCTCTAGAGGTCTAGGAAGGAGTCTAGACCTCTATCCAAGGAGGGAGCGCGACACACTATTTAAGAGATACATCTAAGAGAGAAATCTGTCAAGGTAAATTTACTAAGTGAGGTAGTAGAAGGGCTTAGAGAAACCTATAGTCTACTAAGGTCTATAAGAGTTATCTATACAACGTCTTTCATCTTCTCTTAACATCCATGCATAAAGAGTCTCTTCATACTGTACCTTAGGCTTCTCTTCTTGATACTCCATATAAGGAGTGAAGTAGAAGTTCTCCAGACTATATCTATCTGCATCTGATATATCTTCATATACATGATCTTCTATAGGCTTATCTGAGTGAGTACCATCCTTCTTCTTACTGTATCTATACCCCCCTGAATAAGCATCTATAAGAAGACCACACTTTCTGTCTATCATACGTTCAGGTATATTACAGAGGCAGATTCTTTTATGAAGCTCTATAACTCTCTCTAAGGACTTATCTAGACCTATATTAGTACGAGACTTACATCTTATACCGTATTCTTGAAGAAGTATGAGATTATCTGTCTTTCTATCCTTATTCTGTGTACTACGCTTATTAGCTGATCTATCTATACAGAAGCGTATCTTATTGAAGTGATTCTCTAGGATTGAGTAATCTATAGGCTCATTAAGAGGTTCTATACCTTGTATAGTATAAGAGTAATTACTACTATTACGCATCATATTCTTACGGATTTGTTTGTAAAGAGTATAGTCAAAGTAAGTAGGATAAAAAAGAGCTAAATGAGGAAGTATACCTAATAAGTCTGACTCTTCATTAGTTACTAATTCCCATATAGTCTTATCATAAAGGTTAGATATCTCACTAAGAGTTATGTAGTGTTCCCTTTCATAACCACATCTTCTTATCTGACTGAAAGTCACTGCTGAGTGCTGCCCTCCATTATCTATACCTATAAAAAGAGGAAGAGCCGTATCTACTGTAAAGGAATTAACATGTATCTCAGGTACAAAGGAGGTAATAACTCTTATACCTCCATAGTAAGGTATAGTCTTACCTCCTAAGATACGTTTTACATCTTGAGTATTATGCTGGCTAGATATTTCAGCTACATAGCTACTAGGGTTATGGTCGTTCTGAATAGTAGATGATTGTATATGTCTATAGGTTATGTACTTACCTGTAAGAGGATCAGGTACATGAGTTAAGTTACGTACTCCTGGCTCTCTACCAAAGATAGCATGAAGTTCATTGATATTAGGAGGAGGGTTAGTCTCTATAAGGAATCGTCTCATATCTTTAGTAGAGTTATCATTAAGCTGATAAAAAGAAGCTTTTTGCCCTCTTAGTCTAGATTGTAGCCCACCTACTACACCTTCTCCATGAAATATAGTACCAAAGTCAGGATTCTCCATAGCATCACTTACGAGTATATAGTCATAAGTTGGACCCATATACTCTGACCAGTTCTTAGTTTGGCCACATCTTACTACACTCCCATTAGGTAGAGTACAGTATGTATATTCTCCTGCTTTCTTTACACTCCAGCATTTATCATAGTTACCTACTAAGATATGTTCCTCAAATGCAGCTCTTACAGAGTTCTTGAAGTATCCCCATAAGGTCTCATAGTTTAATGCTAGGTCTTTACGAAAGAGAATACCTCTACTCTGAGGTATCATTATAGCTAAAGCAGTACCTAGTACACCCCATAAAAGGGATTTAGCACTACCTACTCCCCCCTGATAGTAGATGTAGTTCTCTTCTCCTGTTAGTATTTGTATAGCTATCTTTTCTTGATGCGGAAGGAGATGTCTAGTACCATACTTAGAGCAATGAGGTACTGGACATATAGGAGCGAGTTGATGAAGAGACCATACCATAGTGTATATACCTTACCTACTCTTTATCATCTAAGTCTATAAGCAGGACATCTTCATCATCCTTATTAGGTACCCTAAGAATCCACTCATCATCCAAAACTCTCCTATAAGACTCATTTGAGGAGCATTCATCTAGCTCACTAAAAGTTTTATCTGCACACATCTCACTAGGTACTATACTCTTATGTATCTTAAGAGTATCTACATCACCTTCTCCTTGTATACCCTCTCCTAGTACGTATTTTATGATACTAATAAGTTGTACATTACTAAGGAGACGTACTTCTCCGTTCTCTAATGTTATAGACCCTTCTCTTACTGCTTCCTCTAAGAGCTTCTTAGAGAGTTCTTGAAGATTCATTATACATTCCTTTATATAAAATATGCTTATACAGAAGCCTAAGTCACGTAGGATACTTATATACTCTTATAAGAGTCTAATACGTCTATTCTATACCACTCAGTACATATATTAGACTCTTTAGAACTAAAGAGTACGGTTTAGACGCTCCATAAGACTCTTCGGAGCCTCAGGGTACCTTAAGCCTTAGTACCCTTTTCGCCATACAAAAGCATAGATACCATTATACAGGAGTACACTATAGAGTGTCAAGAGTATTTTTAGACCTGAGTAAAGAGCCTATAAAGTATTAGAAAATTTAATAGATTAAAGAAGAGTAGTAGAAGATTTAATTAGTATCCAGAAAAAAAAAGTGTATAATTATACCACTGAGGATATATAAAATACATACAAGTTAGAGTGTAGGTGTAGATATTATCTAGCTATAAGTAGAGGATATATACGATGCATACCTGTAATTTTTATTGTAGTGGGGCTGAGCATATAGAAACTTCATATAGTATAGAAATAAAATCTAGGCTAGAGAGTATGATACAACAGTATGTCAGCGCCTTAGAAAATTTTAACCTAGAAGTATATAATAAGCCTATAAAAGTATTACATTTGAAAGAGATATATGAGTTTAGTAGAGAGGAAGCTAAAGAAAGATTATATAGTAACAGTATAGACTTAATTACCTTAAACTTAAAAGGATATAAGGTTAGACCCGATGATAAAATAAGAGCATTTAGATATACATTTATATATACATAGGAGTATAATATGCATATCTGTAATATATACTGCAGTGAAAATGAGCATATAGACATAATTTATGTAATACAGAAAGATAACTCAAGAGATATAAAACAAGACTGTATAACTAGTTTAGAAGCATATAGTAAGAATATAAAGATATTACATTTGAAAGAGATATATGAGTTTAGTAAAGAGGAAGCTAAAAATGATTTAGCTATAGGAAGTGTAAATTCAATTACCTTTAAGGTAGTAAGTTATATACTTAAGTCTGATGATGAAATACGAGCGTTTAGAGCCACATTCATATATAAGTAAGATATATTTAGAGTTACTCTTAAAGAAACTTATACAATAGAAAGATTTATTATGTCTAAGATAAATAATCAGTATTATGTAACGAGTAAGTTCAAGTATAGAAGATATGGAATGGATAGAGCTATATATGAGATAGAAGGACTACTATTGAATAGTGGGTATTTAAGAGATAGATTGTATCAGGCTTATTTAGGATTGAGAGAAGAAGATAGAAGAGGATTTAGACAGCAGATTAGAGGTGTATTAAGAGAGTATATACTAGGGGAGAAGTTAGCAGAAGCTATAGCTATGAGTATTATTACGAAGGAAGCTAAAGTAAGTAAGGTGTATAGTGAGAAAGGAGAGCTAATTAATACATTAGATATTATAACAAGTATAGACACTCAAACTCCTATGTATAGTTGGTGTAGAAAGTATCTCTATAGGGGAAATACTAAAGAGATGTTGATAGAGTTAGAGAGTATTATACAAGGAATGACTAACTAGAGGAGAGAAGAGAATCGATACAGTAGATAAACACTTTACTGAATGGCCTGAAGCTACTATACCTCCTACTAATCCTAAGAAAGGGGCTAAGACTATTAGTAGTGGGGTATTGTGGGAATATGATGGTACGGCTTGGTGGTGTTTAGATCCTGAGAGGGAAAGAATACCTATTACAGACTATGAGTATACAGAGGCTAAGATGAAAGATACTATAAGCACTTATACTAAGTCTTCTCAAGCTAAGACTAATGTAGAAGAGTTTGACCTTACACAGATACCTTACAGTAGTCTTATTAGATTAGGTAAGGTATTTCAAGAAGGAGATACGAAATATAGTAATAGAGTATATAGTGATGATAAGAGTAAGGTAATTTTAGGTAATTGGTATAAAGGTATAGGTAATAAAGAGTATCAGTTAGAGAGAGCTAATCATGCTCTTAAACACTTGCTCATATATATACATGAGTTAGAGACTGGAGAGTATGTAGGTAAGCTCTCTACTAAAGTAGAGACTAAGAATATTTCTCATACTACCTCAGATACAGGAGAGTGTATTGAAGAAGTCTTAGAGAAGGAAGATGATCTAGCTAAGGTTATGTGGTTCTGTGCTACTCAGATAGAGTTAGAGAGACTACAGAGTCTAAAGCTATCTGTAAGGAGTGCTACTTGAAGTGTATGTATAAAGACTGTAACTTAGATGCTAGTCATAAGGTATATAAGAGTCTATGTAGATATAGAATAGGGAAGCTAGAGTATGTAAAACCTGCTTTTACTGAGATATACTGTAAATGGCATGCTAGTGTAACAGCTGTACTGAAGAATGCAGAGCTTAGAGCTATCAGAGTAGGTAGGTACTCTGAAAAGATTAAAGAATAGATTAGCTTTACTTTCACTTAACTTAAGGAACTACTATGGAGATTATATTATTCTGTCTAGGATTACTTATGCTTGATAAGTGGATTAAAGAGCTAAAGAGTAGAAGACAGAAAAGGAAGGAGCAGTTAAAGAGAATAGAGAAATACTTAGAGCTTAAAGAGAGAGTACATAAGGTATGAGAAACTATTTAGATTGAAGAGAACTAGATAAGTTAGAAGAGAGTATAACCTGCAGAGTAGGTAGGTACTCTGAATAAAATTAGAGAGGCTAAGATGATTATATACTCAGTCACAGGTAAATGGCAGAAGAGAATACTATACACTCTAAAAGAGTCTCAGGAGCCTCTAACTACAAGGCAGATTACTATCAGATGTGGAAGATGTTATAGCTATAAAGACTCTCGTGTAAGAACCGTACTCTATAAGCTATTACTGAAAGGGTATGTTATTAGAGCTGACAGAGACTTGTATACGTTAAGTAAAGGGTTATGAATATTCAAGTGACTATACAGAGAGAGCTAGATAGACTAGCACTAGAGGGTATTAGACCCCTACTAGTCAGGATATGTAAGGAGCACCTAAGAGAGTAGTAGAAGGAGCGCATAGTTATAGGGGAAGATACACTTCTAGAAGCTAATATACTCCTCACTCTTAGAGAGATAACTATTAGATGTAGGAGAGTGTAAAGATGCTACTCTACGGAAGGTACTTCATTACCTTGTATATAAAGGAATAGTATTAAGAGCTGAGGGAGGGTTATAGACAGATTAGTTACCCAGACTAAGAGGGCTGAGAATCCAGGTACAGCCGAGACTCAGGAAGTATAGTCCTAAGAGGACTAGAGTAGTAGGGAAATACATTATTCGAAGTACCTGCTAGAGTATTCGTGTGAGAGTCTGTATGATGTGAGTATGCGTTATGTGAGTATGCGTGATACGAGTATGCGTGACTGTGGGACTAGGGGGGGAAGGGGGATATAGTGGTCCTAAGGGTTCCCTGGACACTAAGGCTATTAGGCTTAGTACAATTAGGATGGTACAATTAGGATGGTACAATTAGGTCTAGTACAGTTAGGTAGGAGCTATTAGGTAGGTACGAGTAGGTACAAGCTAGTAGATGCAGTACAATTAGCTAGAGCCTCTGAGCGAGGAGGTAGAGCGTATGAGCTATAGTATAGGTAGGTAGAGCTTATGAAGCTTAGTACGATCAGGCAGGTACAGTAGAGTACAGTACAAGAAGGTATAGTAAGGTACAAGCACTGAGCGAGAGACTCTGAGATACAGTACAGAGAGGCAGATATACTTAGGTGTAGTGCAGAAAGGTACGTGCTGCTAAGTATAGTACAGTAAGATATAGTTTGATGAGGTAGGGTACAGACCCCTCAACTCCCTTGAGCAGCCACGTCCAGCGATGACGCACGAAGACGAAGAGTCAGTCCGCTCTAGTCCTACTCACACATATTATAGCATATATACTGAGAGCAGGGCTATGCGAAGAGCCTGGAGAGGACTGAGACGAAGATGATGCAAGGGCGTAGAGAGATTCCAGGAAGAGGAGGTACCCTCAGATACCTCCTCAGGCATACTTAACGTGTGGGAACAGAGGGAGGAATGCGTACTTCCAGCGCTTCTCTTGTAGCAGCGTCCAAGGTAGGATACCTCTCTGAATCAGGCCATCCTATTTGCCTACCCTGGTCATCAGTACGAATAGCCACAGCATACCACGTACCAGCCTTCGCTCTGCATCCTGCCCACATCCCACTATAGGTGCACAGTGGTCCGTGCACATGCTGATGCACTCTATACACAACCACACATACCTCCGAGTATGAGAGAGAGATACCTCGCCTAGAAGATCGCCATACTTACGCAATCTCTACTATCGTGACTGCCTGCTGATAATAAGTGTTCTTCCAGCCGAAGTGCGCCCTATAGGCATGAGGCACATACTCCCCAGTCGTGCGCTTTCTGTACCCTGCGCTAATGTGATACACCACTCTATCCTCGCTCCCAAGAATGATGCTTGTAGCGGAGCCATAGCCAGCTGTGCGAGCTACACTATTAGCTTTCTGCACCTGCTCCTTAGTCAATCGATCAAAAGGAGCTGCTGACCGTACTAACTCTTCGTATCTCATATCCATATCAACTCCCTTCTATTCATGGCACCAAGGACCACCTAATGGTCCTAATGATGGCTTTTGCCCACATACAGAGCGACGGTAGCCACTCCAATAGATATAGATATAGCCCTCAACATCTACCCAGGCTGTGTCACGGGGCCAATCCATCTTAGTTACTGCTGCAATAGTGGTAATTCCCTGTTCAGGGACCGTATACAGCCCATACGGAGCATCAGGCTGAATGCCTAACTGAGCTCGCCAGTGAGCACAGGTAGTGCAGGTTTCTTGATGGTAAGGCATAGTCTTCCCTTTCGCAGAGCACTCCTACACACTAAGAGCTACACTACTATCCACAGAATAACAAGACCTCCAACTACAAGCCCAAGTACCAGATACTCTATATTCAGCTCCTTATACTGCTTCTGGACTCTCTCTCTAGGTACTCTTCTATACTCTTTATTAACTAGCGTTGTACCTCCTTTACTCTCCAATATCTTATGGACCTGAGGATTCTTACTAATCCACTCTTGCCATTGCTTTTCGGTTTTGAACTGAAGACTCATAGTCTCTTTCTCTAGAACCGCTTAAGAGCATCAGGCAGATACTCTGATACCTCTGCCAATTTCCGAGCGGTGTAGGTGGGCAAAAGCCCTCTCCTCGCTATTTGTGCATCGAAGCCAGTCGGTGTGGTGCGGTCATATACCCACATCATTAGCGCCACAATCCTCGTTTTATACGCTGTAGTGCACTCCTCGCTACAGCACAAGAGCTTCGAGGGGGCATACGACTTCATCTCTCCCTTAGGTGTGAGCCGTACATCAGGCTGTGCAAGCTCTACCTCTGTATAGAGCGTCTTTTTACAACACACTGGACAATATGCAGACACCGTACAGGAGGGTGTTTTGCTGTATCTATACGTATATCTTGGCATAGTTCTATGTATACCTCATATGAGTACAGACTGTACTATAGCCTCTAAAAAAGCCCTCAGGATGCATTGTGAGGCATCCTGAGGGCAACCCATACAATCCTATTACCTAAGTATCTGATGTGAAATTTACCCCTGCCTCGACTCAGCTAGGGGCATTCTCACCACTATCGAAGAGCACAGTAGACACTGACCCTCGTACCAGCTCTACCCGACACCCCTCACAGTCCTGAGAGTAGGGGAGAATATTCTCCCTGTACACTGGCCTCGGCTCTTGAGCATGCAGTGCATCTGCTACGCATGCTTTGCATAATAGCTTCCGACCGACTAAATACCCAACAACTCTACCATTCACTAGCATTTACCACCTCCGCAAGCATACGTACAGTAATAGTCACGTGGACTAGCAATACTGTACCGGCGAAGTCCTCTGCATAATACTCACACTGATACAAGTTTTGATCCTCTGCATGGTAGATGCACTGTAATGTGGTAAGATTTCTCGTCAGACAATAATGCACTCTACCCTGATAGATAAACCACTCTTTGCTACGGATATCACCGAGGTTCACACTTCGTACCTCTTCGGATAGTAATAAGCTCTGTATTACCTATACCTGCTGTACCGTCCATTCCTACCGCATCAAGAAAGGCAGAAGCATTAGCTACGTAGAAGTCCTCCCTCCATTCAGCTCGACTGCCCATATATATGTGCATTACTTCTCCGTCTTGATTGGGAACAGCATACAGCTTGTCACCACTCAAGAGCATATGCTCTATTTCCTTTATAGAGCACGTGATCAACAGTTCATTCTCATGTATCTCGTACAACATACCTACTCCTTTACTGTTACGCTCAAGCCATCCTGCTGCATACCCTTAATGCAGCGGACTATGAGCCTACAAGCCAACCTATGCTTGCATAATACCTCAGCATCAGGACACGTACAGAGTCTTTCACCTTCTCTTATAGTGTAGGTATCATTAGGGCTTGTGATCTTGAATACCAGAGGTCTCACACTCTCACAGCTAAAGCTATACCTTTCATCTCTGGTAAGCATATCGTAAGCTCTATCTAATCGCTGTATGATAGTGATATGTCCTAGTACCTGCTTCATCTCCTCATGATAAGCAGCTTTCAGATGCCATACTGATAGCCTATGTGTTAGAGTGTCGAGCATCTTCTGCTCTTTCTATCTGATATTTCAGCATACTCAATGCCTCTTCGTTGAGGTCAAGAGTCGTTGAGAAGTATCTCTTTGTACCTACTTGTGCCCAGAGCTGGAGGTAATATATTTCTCTGTTCTTACTCCAGGCCACTCTAATCTTTATCCCCATCTCTACTCCTTAGAGAGGAGAGTAAGATACTCTCCTCTTATGCCTTATGTATGACTCTTATGTGCCAGAGTGTCTATAAGCTCTCCTCTCACTAAGCTCTTATTAGAGCAGGCTCTTATTAGCCATCTCACTATAATGCATGTCCTTGTATAGGCCTTCTATCATCTCCTTTACTGCCTCCTCTATACACGAGTCGCAGTACATATCTTGCTCTAGTACCTGGACCACAGTGCATGAAATACAGTAGTATCTTACCTTAAGTTGCGTATACTCCTTGTGCAGATACTCTAGTATCTCCTCTATACACGAGTCGCAGTATTCATCTTTACTCGACACCTGGACTACAGTACACGAGGCACAGTAATGACGAGGCATCCTAGACTCCCTTCTCTAGCATCTGCCCTGTGATCTGCTTCGTGGCTATAGCAAGCGGTAACTCCTCGTAAGTATACTCTTGCTCCTCTACACCTAATAAGGAGGCAGCAAATCCTCTCAGGAGCTTCTCAGGCACGTTTTTGAACGACTCTGCTACTCGCAGTACACTCGCCTGGAGAGCCTGAGCCTCAGCATCCTTTAAGGTCATCCTTACTACCTCTTTAGGTGTGAGGATGTCCTTGATAGCCTGTATATGGATGAGGAGCCCCTCCTTATAAGACTCGATCTTCTCAATATGGCCTTTGAGCTTACTCCCATTATTTCTGAGGTTAGTCCTGTTAGCCGAAGCGTGCTCAAACTCAGTAATACGCTTCCTCATCTCTTGTACTTCTTGCGAGGTAAAGAAACTAAGCTGTGCAAGCGTCAGGACATAGGTGTGTTGACCCTCTATAGTCTGGGAGTTCTGCAAGTCAGTACCGACACCTAGCAGTTTCGTAAGTGCTGGAAACATCTCAGTATCCATACTTACTGTGGCCTCAAAACTCTTCTTGAGCATCATACGCGTATCCCTTCCGCAATATAGTTAGCTCTCACAGTATCCACACAACTGTACACGATCTTATGCCAGAGTGTAGCCCCTCGCCTAAAGTCCTTTGAGAAGCGGTAGCCTGTCCATCTGAGAAGAGTCATACCGACTAACTTAGCTAGCATCATACTAGCCTCCTTCTGCACTAGAGTTAGCCTACACCGCACGAGAGCCACACACACACGTACCCAACCAATCCTGGTAGTCTCTCTCCTCTTGGAGCCCACTCTCGTCAACAACCTCAAGCAGGCCCTGGGCTGGGATAAACCACACAACATGGGCTCTCCTAGTCACCTGCGTAAGCTTTTGAGCTACTGTATAGGCCTCAGACATCCCGATATACCGCTCAACATATTTACTCATAGAGCCTTGGACCTCTGGACCAATAGGAGCTGCATACTGCTTAGCATTGAAGACTACCTTGTCCAAGCGCTGGTACACAGCATGGCACACCATAGTCTCACCATAGGTAGACGTATAGCGCCATACCTCACACCAGTCATAGCCCTTAATTGCCTCTTCACCACACGCTAAGGCATACCTTAAGGTAAAGGTATACTGAGTATGCACCTGGTTATTATCCCCCCCCCACAAGACCATATAGCCGTCAGGATACGCCAAGTCCTTGCAGACCTTCAGGACAGCCTCATAGCTCTGAGGATTACAAGCGACCCCATCCTCCTCGATCGCTAAAGCCTCCTCAGCAGGACTCATCCACACATCAGACATGCTCAGGTGCTGTACTGGTTTCCGTGCCATCTCTCTAGCATCCTCTCTGTTTGGGTGACTTAACTACTTGCTATCAATTTACGTCCCGATCCTAATAATAGCAAGTACCTATGTATATTTTATTTTCTAATACATACATAAGCTCTCCTAATATCTCATACACACTTATATAATAGTGATATATTGCAAGAAGTATGCCAGGACTAAGAACTTATTTACGTAAACCCTTACTTACGTAAAGCCTTAAACACTCACTTGGGTAAATACTCATATATGTATCTACGTCAATATGCATTTACGTAAACACTCACTTAAGTAAGCACTCATTTACGTAAATACTCAAGTGTGTATGTCCTCAATTACGTAAGCACTCAAATATGCATGTACGTAATATCTCATTTACGTAAGCACACACTTACGTAAATGCTTATCTAAGTAAATACGTAAGTACCTCACTTACGTAAATGCTTACATACGTACCTGGATAAATACTCATTTACGTAGCTCCCCAGATACGTAAGACCTAATTGTACTAGGTCTATCCATACTATACCTTATTGTACTAGGTCTAACAAGTATAGTCCTATACCTTAACTTTATAAGGTTAAAGTAATCTTATACCGTTAAGAAAGCACCTAGCTAAGCACCTATACGTACTACTATAGGTCTAAAAAAAAATACACTTAATATATAGGCTTTGAAATTTGCAGCTCATTTGAAAAAGATTTACTTTTACTTTCTAGAGGAAAGGTAGAGAAGCTTTCCTCTCTCAGTGGATACTCAGTTAGGTACGTACCTACATATCCTTCACTATATTCTTAAACTCCTTGTACACCACATGCTTCCCTAAGTCTAAGTTATCTTTCTTTACTTCCTCAGCTAAGTGTAAGATCATCTCTCGTACTCTAGGATCATGGAAGCCTGAGTAAATAAGTCTGGCTCCTAACACTAGTATAGCTCGTATATGCTTATCTCGGCTCTGGAAGCTAAAGAAATCTATCTCTTGTTCTACGAGATACCAGTCACTAGGTTTAAGAGATGGTATTCTGAGTATTTTCTTAGTCTTATATTTACTAAAACTATCTATAGTATCATTAGAACCACCATCTATCTCAGACATAAAATCTCCTTGACATGGGCATAAAAAGTCTCTACAATTAGCTGGAATGCAGTAGAAGTATACTCTCTAGTATACATAAACTCAAGGAGGAAATATGGTAGACGAAGCCGTTGTGGTATTGGATGAACCTACTCAGAATGGTACAGATGAAGAGCAGGGAAGCGATGTAGATGATTTTAACTACGAAGAATACGTAAAATACTTCCCTGTAGAGTGCACCGAAAGTCTTACTAGATCATTTAGTAATAAGCTCTATGGATGGAAATCTAGAGCTAGGCTCATACTCAAAATAGCGCAATGGTCAGAGCACGTAGATGATCTTAAGAGTAGGTTAGTCGAACTGTGTACAGGGGTACGCACTCGTAGACCAAATGTTATCACCCCTCGTGATGGTCTCAGAGCATTTATTAACTCACTTGCTGAGGACAAGCTTCAGCTCCTCTGCAATGAAAAGAGCGTATCATACAATAGCTTTATGAGTACCAATGATAAGGTAGGACTCGTAGAGGCTATTATTGATGAAATGCTTGCATAGACAGCCTGTCTGCAAGCTAAGAAGGAGGTAGGCATAGCTTACCTCCTCTCTTTTTATCTTAGTATAAGTTAGAGAGTTAGTATAAGTTAGAAACCTTAGAAAGTTATATAAATATGAGAGAAAGGCTAATAGACTATGTGGACTAAACTGTCAGAAGATGTAAGTAAGCTATTCAGCAGCATGTACACATGACTATGAGGACTAAAGATGCTCCCAGATGTAATCTCTAATGAAGTAGTACCTACTAAGTCTAGTAGAGAAGATACTTTACCTACTAAGAACTTACCTACACTCCCAGAGAGTCAAGTAGATACTCTCATAGCTATGGCTATAGATAGGCAAGTAAGTGTAGAAGCCTTAGAAAGACTCCTTGCTATGCGTAGAGAGTTACGAGCAGAACATGCTAAAGAGCAATACGACACAGCTATGTCTCACTTTCAATCTATATGTCCTGTCATTAAGAAGACTAAAGAGGTCTGGTCTACATCTGGGCAGCTCTTGTACAGCTATGCACCTATAGACTCTATAGTATCTCAGGTACGTCATCTACTCAAAGAGTATGGGCTAAGTTATGCTATCAATACTGAGACTCTAGACAATAGTGTAAGAGTAACCTGTACCACTAAGCATACAGCAGGACATTCTGAAGTCTCTACTATGCAAGTACCTCTCGGCACAAAGACTAACGCTATGTCAAACACTCAAGTAGTAGCAGCAGCTATTACCTTTGCTAAGAGATATGCGTTCTGTAATGGCTTCGGTATACTTACAGGAGATGATGATACTGACTCTAGAGTAGAAGGAGTTACACATAATTCTACAGTATATATCACAGAAAATCAAATGGAAGAGATACTTACATTACTAGGAGAACAAGGACTGTCTAAAGATCAGTTACTCAAAGCTGCTAAGGTAGATTCTATTGAGAAGCTTACTCAGGACTATGCATCTAGAGTAATAGTAAGGCTTAGGGAGAGACAGATATGAACTTAGATGATCTTAAAGAAGTACAGTTAGACCAAGCTATAGGCCACTTACATAAGGACAGTATGTATCGTGAGTTAGATATACTCTTAGCTCAACTGAGTGAGCAAAGGAAGGTAGTAGAAGAGTATTCCTTAACTTATAAGGAGCACAAAGCTCTATTCGAGAAGGATAATGAGATATACCTTACCTTAGGGAAAGGAGCCTTAGCTAGTCTACATGAGATAGAAAGTAAGATTAAGCGTATAAGTCTAGCACTCTATGAGAGTGATCCTGGTACTAAAGATATCTATAGAGGAGTAAAGGAAAAAGATAAAATTACGTATGAATATAACTCTACTACTGCGCTAGAATGGTGTATAACCCATACTATATGCTTACAGCTCGACACGAAAGGGTTTGAGAGCTATCTGAGGTCTCTTAAAACCCTTTCTAATATTCCTGGGTTAAGCACCTTCGTAAAAGTAGTTAAAGAGCCTACTATAACATTACCTAAGGAGATATAATAGCCTATGGATATAGTGCTAAAGGTTACACTTGTAGATATAAAGACTGAGCACAGTATCTACACCTTAATAAATGAAGTACGTACTGTGATAGAGGAGGATTTGAGCGCTAAGTATGAGTTTGACGGTGTACAGGTTATGGAAGAGAAGCTAAACTAAACACTAAGGAGCTATAATATGCCTACACCAGAGCAAGAGCTATTTGGTGCTGATCTGAATGATCCTTTAAGCGGTCTATTACCTGAGTCTGAGCAAGAAGTAGTTAGTATGAATAATCCCTTCCCTGAGCCTACAGAGTCAGGCCCTGACTTAGATAAATTCAACTATCTAGATGCTCTAGCTAAAGCTTCTATAGACCCTGAAGCTCTAGCTAAGAAAGAGCAGGAACTTTATCTACCTACATCTACTTATCTCTGGAGAGAAGGGAAATGTACAGTACGTATTAGCAGTAATGACTCAGATAAGAGTCCTAGTGATGTCCTTTACTCTCATAACAAGGGAAGATGTATGTTTAATGTCTTTGGTATAGTAGTATCTCAAGATACAAAGCATACGGGTAGATTCAGCTTTTCCTGCTCTCCTGATACTCGTAAGAGGAGAGATAATACAGGAAAGATGCAAGAGGAGTCTGACTTAGTTAGTAAGAACTATGCTTTAGTTACTGATCTATTCTTCCAAAAGTATGAGAGGAAGCCTAGCACTGAGCTAGAGGTAGTAGTATTCCTAGAGTCAGGACTGTACTCTATGTACGTTACAAGAGGGCAGAGAGGGAACTTCTTGAATCAACTGAAAGCTTTATAGTATGGAGAAGGCAGAAGGTGCATTCGACTATGACGAATTTGAAGAGGCAGCTACAGAGAGATGGTTTAGATTAGAAATTCTCTTTATGTGTAAAAAGCATGATACTGGGTTTAATAGAGATGGCATAAAGGAGGCTACAGACCCTTACTGGAAGTGTTATAACGAGTTTATTACAGGCCTTTAGTTAAATAACAAGCCCCTATAGCTTAACGGATAAAGCTCTAGCCCTCTAAGCTAGCTATCTAGGTTCAAGTCCTAGTAGGGGTGATTCTATAGCCTATATACAAGACTCTAGGTAAATGATATAAGACTCTAGACATAAGGAATATATATGCCTCCTATTCTCAAGCCTTCTAGCTGTACTAATTGTCCCTTTTATACACTCTCTAACTATATAACTCCTGATTATATAGTACCTGAGTCTAGCGTACTTATCTTAGCTCAGAATCCAGGTGAGTATGAAGAGTCAGGCAGAAAGATAGAAAAGTCTTACTACTCTCAAGGTAGAAAGGTAGAAGAGTGTAGTTCTATAGTACCTCAGCCTCTTATAGGCTTATCAGGACAATGGCTACAGAGAGAGTTCTGGCCTCTTACTCAACTAGACTATACTAAAGTAAGTAGAGCTAATGTCATTAAGTGTAGACCTTATAACTCTAATGAGCTTCCTAGTGTAGGTAGTAATAAGCCTGTGAATGGTATTAGCGTAAAGATGCTTAAAGAAGCTATACAGTATTGTACTCATACTCATTTAAAGATACCTTCTACTACTCAGTATATTCTAGCTATGGGAGGCATTAGTCTTTACTCCTTAACAGGACAAGAGAGCATAACAGACTGGCGAGGATGGTGTATAGGAAGAGAGTCTATACAGAGTACAAGTGCTCAATCTAGTACAGGCATTAAGCCTACTCTCTATGGTATAACAGACTACTATAATCCTCTAGAGTCTAAAGCTACTAAGATATTCCCTACCCTACATATAGCTTCTCTTCCTAAGCAACCTAAGCTTTATCATGCTACTCTATATGATTTCATACGCTTTGGTCGACTAGTACGAGGAGAATGGCCCACTACACTACCTGAGATTAAGATAAACTATGTACCTTCGAGTATACCTAATTACATAGGCTTCGACACGGAATATGATCCTACAGATAATAACAGATTAGAAATGTGGTCTTTAGCTGATATAGCCGGGAATATTTATGTAGTAGATAGCCATATAACCTCTGAGCTTTATAATATACCTTCTAGTCTTACTCTCATAACTCAGAATGGTCTTGTAGACTTACCTCACTTCATACCTATGGTACGTGATACTGACTTATCTACTATTACTATGGAAGACTGTATGTTAGCTCATAGTACCTTATGGACAGGAGAACCTAATAGTTTAGACTATATGCTCTCTAAGTATGGGAGATATAATAGACATAAGCATCTGAGAACTACTACAGATAGTAACCTTAAATACCTCTATGCAGGACTTGATGCTGATACTACACTTAATCATGTATGGAGAGCTTTGTTGAGTGAGTTTAAGAAAGATAGCCTTAGTTGGAATGAGTATAAGCTAAGGAGACAACCTCTCTTACACATAATTAGTAGATTCCAGAGTAAAGGAGTCCAAGTATGGCAAGAGAGAGTACAGCGTATAGCTGATCTATTAGATAAGGAGATGGCTAGTATAATAGAGAGAGCTAAATTAGTAACTAATAATCCTCACTTCAATATAGCCAGCCATACTCAGCTTAGTCATGCTTTATATGACAACGATATGTTTAGTGACCCTAAAACTATTAAGCAGAGAAGAAGAGTTACTAAGCCTATAGAGAAGGCTAAGAGAACGTCTAGCAAGAAGGCTACTAAAAAGAGAGCAGTAGGTCAAGCTAAAGTAGATGCTCTTATAGAACAGACTAAGCTCTTATTAGCAATGGAGTAAACTACATCAGAGCTCATGTGCCGTATATAAAGGTACTTTTATCCACAGCAGAGCAGGAAGAGACTTCCCTAATAAAGGACTGTGCTATCGTGTGTGATTCATACTACATAGCTTGTGAACTATCTAAGGACTAGATATGCCTAGTATAAGCAGAGACTCTCTAACTAAGTATATATCCAAGTCAGACTCTACTATCCAGAGACAGATAGCAGAGCTAAGGTTAGAGTATAGTAGAATAGCTATGATACGTAATACCTTTATAGCTTCTCTACGTACTAAAGAGAGAATAGCTCCTACTATTCTTCCCACTCAATCTAGCGGGAGATGGTCTTACATCAACCCGCTACTGAGTAACTTCCCTAAGAAGTGTATTAACCCAGAATGTCCTAAGTACCACCATGAGAAGACTGTAGAGTGTTGGTCAGTACGAGAGTGTATAGTACCTGACCCAGATACATACTGGATAGAGCATGACCTCAATACAGTAGAGCATATTATTTATTGCTTAGTGTTAGCTTGGAGAGACAGACTAGAGGAGTTACGAGATGGTAGAGATATTCATACTAGGGTTACTTGTAATCTATTTAATCTACCCTATCCCTCAAGTCCTTATGATCCTCATACAGGACTGGAAGATGAAGAATGGAGACTAAAAGTTAAGTGGCAAGGCAAAGATGATACTCGTAGAACTATGAGTAAGAACTTCACCTATGGAGGGCAATACTTCTATGTACAGATACTTAAAGGTACTTATAAGCCTAGACTTCCTAATAGAGTGTATGATAATCTCGTGTACAATCCTATGTTCGTATATTCTATACCTAATATACAAAGCTATCTTATTGAAGATAGTGCAGGTACTTTAGTACCTCCTGATTATGAAGCTCTAGCTGTTAGTTTTGTAGAATCGAATATAGAGATACAGAAGCGTAAAGCTGTAGTAATGGAGAAGTGCAGGAGAGATAAAATCTCACGTACTCTTTATGGAGGGAAGAGACATGCCTACTTTAGTAATCAAGAGACAGCTAAGGAATTGTTCAATCATATCATACAAGGTACTGTAGCAAGTTATATTAATGAGTCATGTATATTACTACAAAGAAAGTTTCCTAACTCATATATCATACACAATCAGCATGACTCACTAAAGTGGTGCTTTCCTTATGAGTCTAATACAGACTCAGGTAGGAGAGAAGAAGAGGCCCAAGTGCTAGAAGAGTATAAGAAGCTCACACAGAGGGAGCTAAGATGTAGAAATAATAGCGCTATGATAACAGCTACATATAAGATAACTAGAAGGCCAACTAGTATGGTCTAGCTATACTAAGTTCATTACATTAGGAGATACTGTATGCGTATATCAGACGAGAGATACAAAGACTTACTATCTAGATGTATACACTATATTCAGCACCAATTAGATAATGAGAAGGGTATGACTAAGCTAGAGGAATATGATTTAGCTTACTGTATTACAAGAGATATACATGAAGGGAATGTAAGTGCACTAGAGACTCTAGGTGTAGTATTTAAGAGTAAGGATATTTAGAGGGAGCTATGATATATGAAGTGTAAGTATTGTACTTGGACTACAGTACGCTTTAATAAGAAACGTAAGTCCAATGCTAGAACTTTATTTAACCATGCTATAGAAGCACATCAAGAAGAGTTCTTAAAAGCTATGCACTGCGCAAGTCTTACAGAGTATATGAGTAGACTTGAGTTAGAAGAAGACTAGAATATACTACTAGAGGATACCTCAAATGATTAAGTATGAGATACTAGATAGAGATAATATAACAGTTTTAGAGGGCACCTTTCACTCATTAGGAGACTTGAGAAAAGATGTAGAATATATTGTAGATTTAGCCGCAGAGATAGACCATAAGTATATACATCTAACTAATCTATCTAATAATCAAACTACTGTTATAACCTTGAGAGAGCAAACATGAGAATAGAACAGTTCCGTAACTTAGCTAGGTCTGAGTCTAAGATAGAATGGATAGTAGAGGGACTTCTTAGTCCTGGTCAATGGACGTACTTTGTTGGTCCTCCAGGAGTAGGTAAGAGTATGATGGCTATACAACTCGTAGATAGCTTACAGCAGGGTAAGGACTTCTTAGGCTTTCCTACTACTAAGCATAATTGTCTCTATATCCAAGTAGATGCAGGCTTAGTAGAATGGAGAGAGCAGGTAAGACTCTTAGCAGGCGAGTCCTATGCATGGACTATGCATGAAGTACCTAAAGGATGCTTAGACGAATCATGGTGGCTAGAGTATATGCATAGTCTAGTATGGGGTACTTACACAGAGGATGATACTCCAGGGAGCTTGCACAGAGTATTAAAGCATGTACCCTTTACATTTGTAGTCTTTGACTGTCTTAATGCTCTTACTGACGGTGACTTAAATACTAAGACCTGTATGTCTAGGATACTAGGAGGTATGGAGAAGATATGTAGTCTAGAAATAAAGAGAGAAGGAGAAAGGTCTACTTACAGTAGAGTACACTTCCTACTTATACATCATCCTAATGCTACCACAACGAGAGGAGTAAATGCAGGTAGCGGGTACAAGGGATTTGCAGGACTCTGTGGGAATATGCTTACTCTAGCAGGTAATGTACTAGTGCTAGAGAAGAATAAGATAACTTCTAAGAAGGAGATTAACCTAGAGAGAAATCCTAATACAGGAGCTTGGCTTACACCAAGTAGTATGTTAGGAGATAGCTTAGGTACAGATAGTTTATTTGACTATGAGAAGGCTTTAGGTATATCTAAAGCTAAGATACTATAAGCTTAGTGTAGGAGTATATAATGCAAGTAACATTTATACCTGGTAAAGAGATTAATACAGACTTAGGCATAGTTAATGCAGCTAGAGTATCGCTACATAAGAAATCTGCTTATGTGCCTAATACTACAGGTACACATGAGCTAAGTAAAGAAGATACTAAGCTTCTGTACTACTTAGCTAAGCATAACCACTGGACTCCCTTTGCTCATTCTAGGCTCTACTTTAGTATTAAATGGTCTACCATACAGAATGAACTTCAATTCTATAAGCACATAACTAGAGGAGGATTTGAGTACATAGAACAGGATATAGACATAGACTACATCAAAGGTAGTCTATATAGTTGGATAAATAACTTACATCTACTCCCTACTACAGCTCATAGAGACTTTATACATGACTGTATAACAGAGCTATATCCTGTATCATACGATGCGATATATAAGTCTAAGAGTGAGTACCCTTCCATGACTTATGGACATGAGATGACACGGTTAGACGAAAATTATCTCATATACCATGAGTTCTGGAATATAGCTTGCGCTACCTTACTCATTAAAATACCTATCTTTATAGCTCGACAGGTACGTACATCTCAAGTGGGCTTTTCATACTCTAACTTATATGTAGAAGGAGAGAGCTTCGTCTATAATGAAGTATCTAGAAGATACGTAAATGAACTACCTGAGTTCTATAGTATAGATAGATGGAGAGTACGAAAAGGTAGGTATATAAAGCAAGGAAGCACAGGTTTAGCTAGTAATGAGTTACAGACAGTCCTCAAGAATGAACAGTTTACAGAGCATAACGCTTGTAGACAGCAGTATATTCAGCTAGTTGAGAGTCATATAGCTCCTGAACAGTTACGCAGTATGCTCCCTCAATCTATGTACACTGAGTTTTACATGACAGGTACTCTACATAGATGGGCACAATTCCTTAAGCTTAGATTAGCTAAGGATGTACAAGAAGAGACGAGAGAAGTAGCTGTTAAGATAGCTGTAGCTTTAGCTGAGCAGTTCCCTAGATGGTATGATATGTACTTCTCTAATGGTGCGGAGATATAATACAAAGGAGGTATAACAGAGATATCTTAAGAGTATTTACTTAGTCCTACACGCTAACAGGAGACAGTACATGTCAAGACTCATTACTACACATCAAGTAAATGGTCTAAATAAAGCTCTAACAATTGAGGTATTAGATAAACCTGGACAGGGTAATGCTTGTCACCACTACATGGTATCATGGCTAAAAGATAGCAAACCTTATAGCTATACTTTTAAGACAAGTATAGAATTCCAGAATGGTCTTATTAACGAAGTAGGTGTTAATGGCCTAAGTAATACAGCTCTCTTAGCCATAGTACGCGATAGACTAGAAGGCTTCCAATCAGGTATTTATGCATGCTCTGAGAATCAAGAAGCCTTAGACTCTATAGTATCAGCAATGGAGTCTTTAGCTTCTCGTACTCGTAAGAGAGTTAGCTTAGGTATAGAAAGGACATCTCAGGTATGAACTTAGATACTTTATTGAGACTAGTATCTTAGTATAGAGCGCTATACTACAGATTAGCTCCTGCAGTAAAGGTACTAGGAGCAGTAGTACAATACCATCCTACAGGTGTACCTGCAGCATTAGGGGACTTCTTTACAAAGTCATTTGTATTCCACGTCCCTGTTGTAGGTACACTAGAAGCCTCAAACTCAGGTATTAGCACTAGGTCTACTACCTCCTCAGTAGGTGCAGGCCATATCCGTATATTCCCATACGCTATAATAGCAGTCCTCGCTACATTCTGATTAGCCTGAGCTACTACACCTATATAAGCAGCACCAGTAGGAGGTATGATATGATACTGCGTGAATCGTACTACCTGCTGGTCTACTATAAGACTATAGTTAAAAGTAGCTGTAGCGCTCCCTAACATGATAGGATTTGCAGCTACGAAGTTCTTACTAGAGTTATAGAATCTGACCACAAAGCTGAGTTCATTATTGAGTTCAGATACTAAGTGAGTAGGTACCATCTGTACATAAAGATCAAAGCTGATATTATAAGCTGTACCTAAGTCTACTGGAGCTATTTGGGCTAAGATATTATTCGCTCCTGCGTTAGCTTGAAGGAACCAGGTGCCCTCTTTATACAGCCCTATAGTGAAGCCTGTATTCCCTTCTCCATTGGGCCTGAGGTATACCTTCTGCGAGAGAAATAATGGATCGACAGCCTTGCCAGCCAGGCTAGCAGCAACGCTTGGAAGAATACTCTGCGCTTGCTCTAGCCTATGCCCATACAAGACATTCTCATGGCCAAATTGTACTAATCCTAATCCAGTTATATCTTCCAGTCTATATTTCCGGATATTGACATATGCAGCTTGAGTACCATAAGGGCACCCTACTACACTAGACTGCGCAAGACTGCTTAATCTAATTATCTTCGTACCTGAGCCTCTGCCTATATCTAACCCTCTAATTCTCAGTTCTACTTGCAAATCATCATCGCTTCCTAATGGCCTGAATAGTACCACAGTTCCGCTCGGATACTCTGTAGCTATATGATTCTCCCCACTACATTGATTTATACCTACTACACCATAAGCTGTTCTTCCAGAGTAAATACCTCCTATAAGATAGCACTTATCATAATTTACTATACTTCCCGAAGCAACACTATTCTCAAAGTGTATAAAACTGCTATCACCATTAGGAGGAGGAGCACTTAGTAAAGACTTATCAAATACTAAGTCTCCAGGTGCATGAGTTCTGACAGTACCATTAGTACGAGCATTCAGATTCTCTATAGTACATCGGGTGAAGTCAAAGCTAACTGTACTCTGCGCTCCTACTTCTAATCCATATGATCCATCGCTAAAAACTGCACTAGTAAGGTCAGTAGTATGCCCTACTCCTTGACTTAAATTCGTACCATTTGCATTATTCTGAGTAGCAGCATTTAGTGTACTATCCTCAAACTCTCTTGTATAAGCGCTTATCCTACAGTTATAGAAGCTTCCTTGCGCTATATCTGTAGAAGGGAAAGCACTACCTCCGCTCGTAGGCTCTAGTTCATATGTAGAAGTATTTATTTTCTTTATACATCCTATACTCACAGGTACATGAAAGTAGCGTATATCTATATTTATGACACTAATACCCCAACTTACATCCCTAAATACTAGGCCATAGTATAGAGTGTTATACGAAGCGTAAGCAGGTACTATGCTACTATAGATACGAGGATTCATGATAGTAAAGTCTTGTAAAGCTATACCTCCTCCTAGTATAAACGCAGCTTTCCTAGTCGTCTGAAGTACCTGAGTAAAGTGAGGCACAATAACGGTACTTCTCTTACCACTTCCTATAAGTCTAAGAGTAGGTGCTTCTACCTCAGGAAAGCTAGAGGCTGAGTAAACACCAGGTATATTTAGAGTATTATTTGTCTCTATAAGTCCTGGTGGTAGTGCTAAAGTACCTGGAGTACCAGCAGCTAATCTCGTGTCTATAGCGCTCTGTATAGCTGCTGTATTACTCGAAGCGTTCCCACCTGTAGCATCTATACTATAAGGAGGTTTACTTAAGTCTATATAAGGAAATCTAGCCCATATATTATCAAAGGATACCTTATCGCTCTTAGTGCTATCCCACATAAGATAGTATAATGGACTACCTCCAGCAAATAGATGTTCTTTGTTCCAACTACTCGGTCGAATTAAGCTGGAGTTAGGATCATCAGCCTTAGCGCTTACAAAGACATGTGTAAGCGTATTATTATCAGCCATATATAGAACCTCTATATGCTTAGAGATGAATCTAAGATACCTAATATAGAGCTTAGTATAACTACTAAGCTCTACACTAATACAAAGCCTACCTGAGGTATAGTCTGATGCATATTACTACCACTTGTTACCTTACTGAATATAGTCCACGATCCTATAGGACTAGCAGCTGTAGTCTGGTACAAGTACGAATAGACACCTGTACTTATCTTATTCATAGTACCTAAGTTAATAACAGTAGTACCTGAAGGGTCTAGTATACTAATCTGTACTGTAGTAGGATCAAAGAGAAGAGGAGGTACTTGAGAAGGGTCTTTAATAGTAACCTTAAGAGCTACTAGCCCTCCTTGCTCATACGACTGTATACCGTTCATTCCTATATCTCCGAAGTCTATCAAGAGATACTGATATGTTTCTAGTCCTTGGTCTGGCCCTATACCTACAAATCTATCAAAGTCTTGAAACTGCTCATTATCAGGATATGTACCGCCAAATGCATCAGGCTGGAAGGCTATAGGCATAATGTATCCTTTAAGTAACTCAAGTATTATAAAACTAAAACTTCTTATTAGGATGGAGCTTAGTATCTTTCTTATAGCTCTTCTTAGAGTCCTTAGTACCCCTAGCTGTATTAGACTTAGACTTTACAGCTCTAGCTGTAGACTCTTTATGAATAGACATCTAGATTCCTCCATTACAAAGCATACTATCTTACTCCAGGCTTCTTCACTACCTCTGAGTCTTCAGCACTCTTAATATTACCTATTCCATTAGCCCCAGCTAACAGAAGCCCTACAGCACCTAGAGGTTGACTCCATGAGTTATTGGGAAATGTCACAGCTAGAGCAGCCATAAGCTGTCCTAGTAACCCTAAGTATCCCATTACCGTAGTAGTATTCGGTTTCATCTTAATATCCTCATAATATAATACACTCTTACAGTTAGAGTCCAACGAGTATAGTCTTCTTAGATAGCATAATTTCCCATCCATGCATTCCTATTAACTAAAGCTCCATCAGGTATTACTTGATTGTTCTCTAAAGGTATTACTTCATACTCAGTATCATCAAGTAAGCCTGTACTCCTGAGTCTAGCTAACTCCTTAGTCATATAAACTTGAGCAGTACCAGGCTCTATACTTCTGGTCCATTCTAGAGCCTTAAGTCTAACAAACTCTATCAGTACCCACTCATCAGGAAAGTTAGGGATATCATTAGCATCTAAAAGCGTAGGTAAAGCATAGTACCATAGAGTAGCAGCTTGAGCTTGAGTAAGAAGAGGAGCTACCTTGAACCTATTATTTACTGTACAGTAGATAGTAGGTTGAGTAGTAGTCTGTAGTGTATTTCTTACTGTATTATTTAGCCAATACTGGAAGCTTAGTCTCTTGAGCCTATAAGATTGATTCCTTATATTACATACTATCCCATCCCTGACATCTATCATATAGTCAGTAGGCCTATACTTATTGCTATCACTTGTTAGATATGCATCATAACTATTCATAGGTATAGTCAGCGCTACTGACTGAACATCACTGCTGAAGGGGTAACGTTTATGGAACATATCTAACGCATTCTGCAGCCATTTAATAGAATAAGCATTAGGGCTTACTAATCCTCCCCCTAGATCATGCTGTATAATAGTAGCTGATGCAGAGAGTTCTATCCCTTGACTAATAATCTCATCTCGTGTATAGCGTGATGTCATAAATATACCTAGTCTATGTAAGAGCCTAATTCCCAGAGGCGTACTTCACACTCACGACGATGTACAAGCCCTTTAATTATTTTACCACCAGCATAAACCCAACGTCTGACTGGTACAGCATTATAGTCTTTAGTATTCAATTTCTTAAGAAGTGTACTATGTAGAAAAGCATTTCTACCTACATTAAAGACAAAGATACAGAGACAGTCAAACTGATATTGTTCTAACTGGACAGAATAAGCTATAGCTTTATTAACTACATACTCAATAGAAGATAGATCATTAGATAACAAACCCTCAATATCATCTGAAGAAAGTCCTTGGCGATAATCTAACCGACTCTGCATGACAAACAAACGACCGCTCATAATTTCTTCACGTGTTAATGCATGCCCTACTCCAATAGTTAGAATACCTCCTACATCTCTATACACAGTTGATTTGCTTCCTTCTAGTGTTATAAGCAACTTCCTACCTCTACTGCTCAACTTAAGAGATGGGATTAGCATATATATCTTCTTAATCTAGAGTAATATCTTCTATAAGACTAACCTATAGAAACTATCTTCTCTTCAATTAGCTAAACTTCTAGCGAACATACATTTAGCTATCTTCTTAAGTGCTTCTGCATACTGATTATTCATAGTAGTCAGAGCGGTTCTAGCATTTAACAATGTAACAGTAGAATCTATGTCAGTCTGTATAGTAGCTTTAGCTGCATCTATTCTACTAACTATTTGAGCTAGAGTAGCAGTACAGAGATTATTAGTGCTTACCTCTGTACTAGCTTCAGCTTTAGTAGCTTCAGTCTGAGCTATAGCTGTATCTTCTGTTATCTGCTCACTAGTTATATCACTCAAATGCGTATTCAAAGTATTTATCGTTAGTTTACTCACATCAGCAGCACACAAGTCTACATGAGTGGCTTGTGCTTGTGTTGTGGCAGGATTATTGTTCACTAACCATCGCATAGTAACAGGTGAAGTAATCCTATGAGCAGCAGCACTCAGTTTGCCACGTTGTTGTATAGTTAAACTTCCTATATCTATAACTACACAAGCAGCCCAAGAATAAGTAGGTATAGCTAATACACTAAGAAGAACTATAAGCCTAGTCATTGAATACCTCATATGTTAGTAGTTACAGCTCATAGATAATGCACCAGGAGTACCCGTCCCTGCTACTGATCCTGTAGCATCAAAGAAGATTGTTGCTACTTGACCAGCAGTCCATGTACCACTATTACTTGTATCAGAGCACGAAGTAGCCGTATCTGCTATCGTACAGGTAAGCGCTGTATTCGAGAGTGATCCTGCTGCTCCAGTACGAAGTGTAATTGTCCATGAAGTACCTGCACCTGGAGCAGTATTGATTAAAACTTGTAAGTTCTTACATGTTACCGTTGCTGGACTAGATGTAATATCTCTCGTCACTTCTGAACTAGAACTACTTTGGGTTGTACCCACTGAAAGATATGCATCAGCACTAATAGAAGACGTATATGCTGTAAATACGCCAAAAGCCGCTCCGCCATTCGCAGCAGGGAGCACCCCAGTAACTCCAGTAGTAAGAGGAAGTCCAGTAGCATTAGTAAGTACAAGCGCTGAAGGAGTACCTAATGCAGGAGTAACAAGAGTAGGAGAAGTACCAAAGACTAAGCTCCCTGAACCTGTCTCATCACTTATGTTAGCAGCTATACCTGCACTATTAGTAAGGCTTGTAATCACACCGGTAGTTGTAGCTACTCGCATGATACCTGTAGAGAGAGAACTTAAAGCTTGCTCAGCACTAAGACTCCCGTTAGCTGTCTGAGTAATATAAGTAGCATCTGTAGGTGCTCCCCCTCCTCCTGCACCTAATGCTACATTCACTCCATTAATACGAGCAGTAAGTTCATTGGCAGTAGAATCATACCATAAGTCCCCATCAACAGGACTTGAAGGATCACCTGCTACAGCTCCTACATTTATTCCAGCATTCGTAGCATCAGGATTAAAGGTCTGCTTTACCCCATCAGCCCATGAATTAGATGCTGCTATGCTAGCTGCATTAGTCACTTGAGCTGCAGTATAATCTCCATTAGTAGCTACTACTGCTCCTGTACGACCAAATACACTACTTACTGCACTTCCTGGCCCTACGAGCTCAAATGTGTATCCTGTAATACTATTCGTAGCTCCAGTACCCCATTGTGCAGTTAAGTCTACTACATTCGTAGCAGTAGTATCTACTGTAACAGCAGTACCTAAGGTAGGATTACTAAAGATGACTTCTCCAGGAGTAATAGTAGCACCAGTTGTAAAGAGACCATCTGCTACGAAGATAGTGCCTGAAGCTCCTATAGTACGTGCTACGAGTCGTATAAAGCCTGTATATATACCATCAGTCACACTTACTATAGGAGTAAATGCTGCTGTCTGAGCTACTACAGTGCTACCAAACTTGAGTTTAAGCTGTAGAGTACCTGGTACTGCTCCTGTAGAATACTTACCACTAAACCGTACATCTAATACAGTACCAGCAGCAGTAAACCAAGCAGCAGGAAGAGTTAAGCTACCTGTACCACTTCCTATAAGAGTCGTTTCAGTTGTATTTGTAATAGCACTTGTACTTGTTGTCTGTACATACAGAGGAGCACCTGCAGTACCTCCTCCTGAACCACTCCCACAAGCAGCACCAGCAGTAGTTAAATTACCGTTTACATCCCACTTCGCACAGTCATTAGTAGCAGGGCTACTACCATCTTTAGTAACAAATGCAGTAGTGTTACCTGAACGAGTACCTACTGTAGGAGTAGCACCAGCACCTCCTCCTATAAGAGGTGCATTCGCAGTAAGAGCTGAAGATGAAGCAAGAGTACCTGAAGCTGTGTAGCCTAAAATACCTCCTGAAGTACCGCTTGTAAGCCCAGAACCTCCATTCGCTACTGGAAGAGTACCTGTCACATCAGCTGTAAGAGACACAGCACTAAAGCTAGGATTCCCACTTCCATTCCCATGAAGGACTGTAGTAGTAGTACCCTGATTAGAGAATTGAGCGCTGGTAAGAGTAGCAGTAGTACACGTACCTGTGCCTGAAGCATTAAGAGCTGTAGTGAATTGATTTGTACACGTAAAGCCTTCATAAGCACTAGGAGTACCTGCTGTATTAAGGACTAAGCCTGTAGAGAGAGCACCTAAATTCTTCTCTGCGCTTAGAGTAGCATCAGCAGCACCTACCCAATACTGAGCATCAGTAGGAGCACCTGCACTCCCACTTAGTGCTATAGTTCCTGTACTCGTAATAGGAGCGGGAGTACATGCTAGTCCAGTGCCACAGGCTATAGATGTTACAGTACCAGAGCCACTACCTCCTCCGCTAGTACGTAACATATTGTTAGCTTTATCCCATACATTATTTAAGATAGTTGTCTCAGTCTCAGATGGTTGTTGAGCACCTACCCAGGGAGTAGTCATAAGTCTACTATTAGCTTTATCCCATACATTATTTAAGATAGCTTTTACAGTCTCTAGCTGAGAATGAACATACGCTAAGGGAAATATAAGAGAAAGAGCTAGTATAAAGAGAACAAGAGACACACGCTTCTTAAAGAGATTAGAGATAAGCTTAGGCATTAGACTACCCTCTACAGTATTATATAAGTAAAAGTAAAGTACCACCCTCTATTTGCTACGTCTGTACCTACTACAAACTGTAACTGTGCTCTATCATTTGTAGCATCAGCAAAGATAGCAGCACTATAACCTTGTACACTAGGACTAGTTGCTATTCCGAATAAGTCCTCACCGCTAAAGCTAGTAGGTATAGGAAGACTAATACCTAATTGAGTAGAAATAGTAGCTACTGTAGGGTCTATATCTACTCTACCTGATACAGTGACTACATTACCTATTCTAGTATAGTAACATAAGTATGCTGTACTAGCTGCTATATTCGCTACATTAGTAAGAGTAGGTGTATAGCTATTAGATGTAGGATTACTAAGTAAGTATTCAGTACCAGCATCATCCTTACTATATAGTCTCCCATCAGTCTTAGCGTATAAAGATACTCTATTTGTACCAGGAGTATCAGGGGCTAAGCCTTCAGCTAATATAAGTTCAGCCATATATACCTTAACTATATATTAAATTTTATAGCTTGAGCACTCTATACTAGAGCACTAACCACGATGCATCACCTAATAGAGTAAGACTTCCTAATATCTCTGTATATGTAACAGCTACTACACTATACTGATGTAGCACTATTCTATCTTCTTCTATTACTCTGTCTATACCTGTATTCCCTGGTGTACCGGGTATACCTTGAGGACCAGGTAAGCCTTCAGGACCAGGAGGACCAACTAAGTTAGGGTCAGATGCTACTACCGTAGCTACTTCATCAAAGCTAGAATCTTGAAGTCTGCGTAAGTAAGTAAAGAGACTACGGAAATTATCTTGTATACTTCTATGTAAGTAGGCAGTATAATCACCTAAGAAGTCTAAAGTATATTCTTTAGGTACAGGAGGAAAAGGCATCTTATATCTCTAATACAGAGTAAAATAAAGTATACCTACAGCTATACATATAACTATAAATAGTAACAATAATTCACTCATGTTATACATAACTTCACGCTGTACGCCTTCCATATATATCACAGCCTTTATACTCGAACTTACTATCACTAGACCATGAAGCTTCTATCCCTATAAAAGAGCCTGTCTCATTAAACCCTATATACTCATTAGGCTGTACAGAGGTAAGGTCTATAATCTCAGGTGAAGTAGAAGTTCCTGTATCTTCTAAAGACTGAGAAAGAACAGCACTAAGCTGTACAGTCTTACGGGTACTATCTCTTGTACTATAAAGTTCTAGGATAGGTCTATAGATATCTGAGGTATCTCTTGTTCTCTGTTGAGTAGACTCTTGTACTATAGGCTTAAATACACCTGTCTTAAAGCTACATTGGAAAGGTACAGCATTATCAAAGTAATGAGTATGTTTAAGCGCATAAGTTCTATATATATCACTCTCTTTAGAAAACGCTAAAGGAGAGGTAGTAGCATTAAAAAGTCTTACTGTAAGAGAGTTAGTTATCTCAAAGCTACTATACCCTAAGAAGTATGAATAACTTTGTATACCTGCTAACTTATAAGGCCAGTTAATGATAAGCATACCTCTCAGTATACCATTATCCCCTAGCTTAGGATACCAGAAGTAGAGCTCTGAAGTTCTATAGTTATAAGAGCCATGTATCTTAGAAGCATACACTGTATCTAGATCATCCTGTAAGAAAGGCCATATACCATCACATATCCAGTCATGTTGAGTACCATCAAAGTATCCTACTCTACCTGTAGAAGTCATATAAACATGAACACCATTTACATTGACTATACTTTGTACTCCTGCTGGACCTTCATATTCTCCCCTATGCTCAAATCTAAAGGCTTGAGAATTAGGCCCTTGTTGAGCTATACCTAAGAAAATATTACCTTCCTTATACACAGCTATACCTAAGGTACCCAGGTTTCTAATAGCCACTAAAGAGTCTTCAGTCTGAGAGAGTATAGCTTGATTAAGAGAAGGCCAGTTAGTAAAGCCTAGGTAATTAGAGTTTACAACATCACACCATGTTACTGTATAAGGAGGCTGGATACCTACTATTCTATCAAAAGAAGTACATAAGTCCTTAAGTATAGGGATTATACTTATAGGTGTAGTTATATAAGGAGGTATAGTTACAAGAGAAACAAGCTCTTCAGATACTAAAAGAGGTTGTACTCCGTTAGTATAAATAAGATATACAATACTACCCTGCTGTATAGAAGTCATACGAACTTGACTAGTATCTAAGCCTACTAAAGTAGTACCAAATACAGGTATCTCTTGCCAACTACCTAGATACTTATAGACCTTAGACTTACTAGAAGCTACAGGATACTTAATATTAGATACACCTACAAACATAAAGCTACCTGATATAGGAGCATCAAATGTAGCAGAATTATACATCTCTAATCCACATCTACTACGCAACTTACCCCCTAGTAGGCTTACATTCATACTCTCTTGTACAGCATCATCAGGTATAAGATGCTCAGGTAGAGTCTTCCATGTACCCTTAAATGGAGGTAAGTACGTCTTAAGATGATCTGCATTAGGATCATTCTGGATGCTTATACTCATTATAGACTCTCTAAGTATGCTTAGTGTCTGTAGACTTAGGTGTAAAGCCTATCCAATGTAGAGCTGTATTCACTACACTAAGACAGTAGTCCTTTTCTACACTCTTCTCTTCTGTATTTAGCCATTTCTTTACATAAAGAAGTTTAGAAGTACACTTTTGCTGTGTAGTATATATTTGTCTAAGTTTCATGGTACACCTTCTTCGCTCCCACCTCTATTACGTCTCTGCATAAGTGCATTATCTAGTCTTCTATCTATATTAGCAAGTCTCTGAGAGTTACCTTCATGATAGGCCTCAAACTTACCTATAAGATGAAGATAAGGGGTAAGAGTAGCCTCTAGTCTATCTAACTTAGAGTCTATAATATCTCTGAGCTTACCTGTCTCTAGCTGTACCATAGCTTCTACTTTATCTATATTCTTCTCAAACGAGTCAAGTCTCTTATCTAGAGCGTATACCCACCACATAATAAGTGCTCCTAAGAAGAGCCCTAAAGAGCTTATCACAGCTCCTATTATAGGAAGGGTAGATATTATAGGAACTTGTTCTAGCATACACTTCTAATTATACTCCTGTAAGATTATTACTACTGCTCAGTATTAGGCTCATCATTCATGCCAGAAAGCTTCTTAGTAGTTGCCCTATTAATTGGCCCTTTCACTCCTGTAAGCTTATTTATAGCTGCATTGAGCTTCTCTAAAGCCATACGAGCATTAGGAAGGGTAGCAGCTTCTAAAGCTCCTCTTATAAGATTCTCTCCAAGAAATATCTCATTAGTCTCAAACTTAGACTTAGCTGCTTCTTCTTGAGCTTTCTTAATATTAGTCTGCACTCTAGAAATAAAGGTATCTAAGGCTTTAAGACTTTTATCTACTAACTTAGCGTCAATATCAATTCCTTGTGCTTGAAGCTGGTCTATTAAATTAGGGTCTATATTCTTAAACCTAGGAGGAGGGCCTTCAGGTATAGTAGGCTTATTAGATGTCTTAGTATTAGGTTCTGCTCCAGAGATACCTAAAAACTCTACAAGACTACTTATACCTCTACTAAGAGGAGTTCCAGCAGGTGTACTTGTAGTAAATTGATCTCTTAGGTTAGGGGTTATAGCTTCAGAGCTAGGACTAGGAGGAGTATTAGGTGTTCTAGAAGGAGGATTATCTCTGTACTGTATAGACTCTCTCCTAGAGCGAGCTCCTTCTGACTCTCTCTGCTCTACTGCACCCTCTACAGTACCTAAGAGCCCTAAAGTCTTATAGTATCCTGTTTCTAACACACTCTCTATAACTCCTAAGGCTCTCTCCTTATTAGTAAGAGCGCTTGTAAGAGCTGACTTAACCATTTCTACTTGTCTACTCGGATGACCAGTAGGATTCATATATCTCTCTGTAGCCTGACCGAAGCTAGCTAACTTCTGATACATTATAACTTGATCTCTCGTTAAAGTAGTTGCTCCTGCTCCAGGAAC
>Ga0187894_10000772_pt1 | contig 43202 bp, 46 predicted proteins | sample GBC1701081metaG_FD_136650 | JGI IMG/M metagenome (GOLD analysis project Ga0187894, IMG submission 136650) | White microbial mat communities from a lava cave in the Kipuka Kanohina Cave System on the Island of Hawaii, USA - GBC170108-1 metaG ... | reverse complement strand
GTCGCGGAACGCCGCGCGCACGCGCTCTCGCTCGACCGCGCGATGCTGCGCGAGCTGCTCGGCCACGAGGAGCTGCGCGAGCTGCTCGATCTCGCGGTGGTCGAGGAGACGGAGGCCGAGCTCGCCGGACGCGCGCCGGAGTATCAGGCGCGCGACGCGGAGCAGCTGTTCGACCTGCTACGGCGCGTGGGCGACCTCTCGCCGGACGAGATCGCCGAGCGAGTGGAAGGCGACGCGCGCGCGTGGCTCGCGACGCTCGCCGCCGAGCGACGCGCGGCGCGCGTGCGCGTCGCGGGCGAGGAGCGCTGGATCGTCGCGCACGAATCCGGCCTCTATCGCGACGCATTCGGCGTCGCGCCGCCGGCAGGCTTGCCTGCCGAGTATCTCGAGCCCGCGCCCGACGCGATCGCGAGCGTGGTCGCGCGCTTCGCGCGCCGGCGCGGCCCTTTCGTCACCGACGATCTCGCGCGCCGCTATGCGCTGCCGAGCGCGCAGGCCGGTCTCGCGCTCGCGAGCCTCGAGACACGCGGCAAGCTCGTCGCGGGCGACTTCCGTCCGGGCGGCAGCGCGCGCGAGTGGTGCGACGCCGAGGTGCTGCAGCAGCTGCGCCGGCGTTCGCTCGCACGGCTGCGCGGCGAGGTCGCGCCGGTCGAGTCCGAAGCGCTCGTGCGCTTCCTGCCCGAGTGGCAGGGCGTCGGCGCGGGCGGGTCGCTCGCCGACGCGCTCGACCGGCTCGAGGGCATGCCCCTTCCGTGGAGCGAGCTCGAGCGCGCGATCCTGCCGGCGCGTGTGAAGCACTTCGACCCGCGCGGCCTCGACGAGCTCTCCGCGCTCGGCGCGATCGTCTGGATCGGGGCCGGGGCACTGGGCGATCGCGACGGGCGCGTCGCGCTCTACCGGCGCGAGCGCGCCGCGCTGCTCGCCGACGCGCCGCTCGTGCCGGATTCGCTCTCGCCGCTCGCGCAGGCATTGCTCGCGCAGCTCGATGCGCGCGGCGCGCTGTTCTTCGGCGAGCTGCTCGCGGCGAGCGGCGGCGCGAGCGCGAAGGACGCGCTCGATGCGCTGTTCGAGCTGGTCTGGGCGGGGCTCGCGACGAACGACACGTTCGCGCCGCTGCGCGGCCTCGGCGCGCGCGCCCCGACGCGGCGCGGCGCGCAGCCCGGCGGCGCCGCGGGCCGTTGGTCCAGCGTCGCGCGGCTGCTCGCCGAGCCGAGCGCCGCGATCTCGGACACGCAGCGCGCCCACGCGCGCGCCGGCGTGCTGCTCGAGCGCTACGGCGTGCTCGCACGAGAGGCGTTCGCGCAGGAACACTGGCGCGGCGGCTTCGGCGCCGTCTATCCGGTGCTGCGCGCGATGGAGGAGGCCGGCAAGGTGCGCCGCGGCCACTTCGTCGCCGGTTATCAGGGCGCGCAGTTTGCGTACGCCGGCGCGGTCGATCGGCTGCGCGCGTCTCGCATCGGCGAGCGCGCGGGCGATGCCGAGAGCGAGCGCGCCGCCCTGATCGTGTTGTCTGCGACCGACCCCGCAGTTCCGTTCGGGACGCTGCTGCCGTGGCCGACGCCGGTCTCGGCGCTCGCGCGGCCGCGGCGCGGGGTCGGCGCGCGCGTCGCGCTCGCCGACGGCCGGCTGGTCGCGTTCATCGAGCGCGGCGCGCGCAAGCTGTGGACCTTCCGCGGCGCGGGCGAGCCCGCGCCCGGGCTCGTCGCGCGCGCGCTGCGCGGCCTGTTCGCCGATCGCAGCCTCTCGGTGCTGCGGCTCGAGGAGATCGACGGCGTGCCGGCGCCGGAGTCCCCGCTCGCCGAGACGCTGGTCACCGCCGGCTTCCGGCGCGGCTACCGCGGTCTCGAGCTGGAGCGCTCTGCGGCGGGCGGCGCCTGACCGCATGCCCGAGGGCGACACGCTGTTTCGAGCCGCGCGCTGGCTGGACGAGCAGCTCGCCGGCCAGGCGATCGATGCTCTGTGGATTCGCGGCCGCGGCGTGCTGCCGGGCGGCCAGGTGACCGAGGCGCGCGCGCTCGGCAAGCACGTGCTCGTCGGGATCGCCCCGGCGCCGAAGGCCGACGTCGCGCCGCGCGCCGAAGCGGTCCTGCACTTTCACCTCGGGATGTACGGGAAGATCCGCCGCTACGACGGCACGCGCGTGCTCACACGCGAGACCGCGGCGACGTCGCTCTGGCTCGCGCGCGGCGAAGCGCGCTGGATCGTGTTTCGCGCGATGACGGCAGAGCTGCTGCGGCGCACGGCGTTGGTCGACCATCCACAGCTCGCGCGCCTCGGCCCGGACATCCTCGCGCCGAGACTCGATCTCGGAGAGGTGCTCGCGCGCGCCCGCGCCGCGCACCGCGCGACGATCGCGGACCTGCTCGTCGATCAGGCCGTCAGCGCCGGGATCGGCAATCGCTGGAAGTGCGAGGCGTTGTTCCACGAGCGGATCCACCCGGAGACTCCGCCCGAGCGCTTGCGTGACGACCAGCTGCTCGCGCTGTTCCGCAGTGCGCGCGAGCTGATGGCGGAAGCGGTGCAGTTCGGCGGGCGCGACCCGCACTTTCCGACGCCTCGCACCGCGCCATGGGGCGGCAGCCTCGTCTACGGGCGCGAGGGCAAGCCGTGCCTCCGCTGCGAGGCGCCGATCCGCGTCGCGCGCATGGGCGACGACGCCCGCGGCGTCTGGTGGTGCGCGCGCTGCCAGCGCCCGTGAGCCGACGAAAAATGGCCAAACGGGGTCTGACCCCGCTTGGCCATTCCCATGTCGCATACTGCGCGGCCCGATCGGAGGCTTCGTGGATCTCTCGCAGTTCTCGCTCGAAGGCAAGGTCGCGCTCGTCACGGGCGGTTCGCGCGGGATCGGTGAGGCCACCGCGCTCGCGTTCGCGCGCGCGGGCGCGGACGTCGCAGTCTCGAGCCGCAAGCTCGCCGATCTCGAGCGGGTCGCCGGCGAGGTGCGGAAGCTCGGTCGGCGCGGGCTCGCGATCGAGGCGCACGCCGGTCGCATGGATCAGCTCGCGCCGCAGATCGAGCGCGTCACGCGCGAGCTCGGGCGCATCGACATTCTCGTCAACAACGCCGGCACCAGCTTCAACGCGCCGGCGATCGAGATGGACGAGAAGGCGTGGGACAGCGTGATGAATCTCGACCTGAAGGGCCTGTTCTTCCTGTCGCAGGCCGCGGCGCGCGCGATGCGCGCGCAGGGCAGCGGCGGCTCGATCATCCAGATCGCGTCGGTCAGCGGCCTGAAGCCGCAGGTGCCGACCGCGCACTACTCGATCGCGAAGGCCGGCGTCGTGATGGCGACGAAGGCGATGGCGGTCGAGTGGGCGGAATACGGGATTCGCGTGAACTGCATCGCGCCCGGCGCGATCGAGACGCGGCTCTACAACGCGATCTGGTCGGTGTTCCCGGGCGCGCAGGCGCAGCGCGCGAAGGACGCCGCGTCCGCGCGCTTCCCGCTGAAGCGCGTCGGCGAGCCGCGCGAGGTCGCCGACGCCTGCGTGTTCCTCGCGTCGAACGCCTCCAGCTACGTGACCGGCGAGACGATCGCAGTCGACGGCGGCGCGCTGCTCGTGTGAATCGCCGCGGCGGCTGCGTGCTGAGCCGCGAGGCGGAGCTGCGCGCGCCGTAATCAGTGAGCCGTCGTCTCGGCGCGCGGCGCGCGCCGGTCTCGGCTCACCCGCGCCGCGGCCCGCGCGAGGCCGCACTGGCATGCGCCTTGCTCTGTCCTGGGCATCGGGTTTCGCAGCCGAGGGAACGAGGACGAGCGATGCGGTTCGCCCCTGGGAGAGCGAAGTGAAGGCTTAGGTCGCAGCTGGTCCCCTGCGCCTAACACCAGCCCCCGCTCCGCGGCAACGCGGGGCGGGGGTCTGCTTTTCGTCGCGCGGGGATTCGAGCGCCTTACCGCGCTACGTCTCTCGGAAACCCAGCGCCGCGTCGAGCGCGGGCCACTCGACCGCGCTCTGCGCCGCGAACGCCGCGAGCAACAGCTCGCGATCCTCCGGATCCGCGCCGGCGCGGAACTTCGCGAGCGCGGCGTCGATCGCGTCGCGCGCGGGCTCGGCCGGCTCGTCGTTCTTCAGGATGCCGTTCTCGTGCTCGATGCCGAGCGCGTCGAGCCACTCGGTCAGAAGGTCGCGGCGCACCTCGAGGAAGTACGCGGCGAGCACCTCCTCGGCGATCGGCGACGCTGCGAAGCGCGAGAGCGCTTGGCGCACGAACGCCGCGCGCTTCTCCTTCGACTGCTTCATCATGAACTGCGGCCGCGCCTTCAGCGTGACGCACGCCGCGCCCACCGCCTGCGTGTACACGCCCGGCAGCTTCTCCTGCACCTTCGAGAGCAGCGCGAACGCGCGCTCCGGCGAGAGGCGCGCGAACACCTGATGGGACTTCATGCGGGCTCCTTGGCGAAGGCGGCGTGGGCACAGCTCGCGACCGCGAGCACGAGCGCTCCGGCGAACAGCGAGTGCAGCGCAGTGATCTCGACCGGCAGCTCGAGCAGCACGTTCGCGATGCCGACCGCCATCTGCACGAACGCGAGCGCGAGCGCGAGCCGCGCGCGACCCGCGAGCCGCGGCACGCCGCGCGCCGCCCACGCCATCGCGAGGAGCAGCCCCGCGAGCAGGTACGCGTTCGCGCGATGATGGACGTGCAGGCCGATCGGATTCTGCATGCCCCAAACCGGGAACCACGCGCCGCCCTGGCAGCTCGGCCACGTAGAGCACGCGAGGCCCGCGTAGCGCGAGGAGACGAGCCCGCCGAGCGCGACCTGGAAGAACAGGAACAACGCGGAGAGCGCGACCGTGAGCTTCGCCGCGCGACCGGCGGCGGGGCGCGCGGCGCCGCGCGCGTGCGCGCGTAGCGTGAAGCCCAGCCAGAGCACACACGCGTTCCACGCATTTCCGACGAGCAGGTGCGAGGTGACGCTCCACGACGCCAGCAGCTGCCAGACCGTGAGCGCGCCGAGCAGCCCCTGCGCGGCCAACAACGCGAAGCCCACGGCCCAAACCGAGCCGGCCGCCCGGCGCAGCACGCGATCCCCGAGCACGAGCGCGCCCAGCGTCAAATAGGCCGCCCCGAACGTCCAGCCGACGAAGCGGTGCGAGACCTCCCATGCGACCTCGAAGTCGACGCGAGGGAGCACCTCGCCGAAGCAGAGCGGCCAATCCGGGCACGCGAGGCCGGCGCCGTGCGCGCGCACGAGCGCGCCGAGCACGATGTTCGCGAGGATCAGGCCGTTGAAGACGAAGCAGGCGCGTGCGAGGAGCGCGGCGCGCGAGCGACTGGCGGCGGGGGAGGTCATCGGCGCGGGCACGATAGGCACCGGCTCACCCGCCCGCCGCGAAAGCGACGTGGTTTTGCCGGACCGGCGCGCGCGAGTTGCCGACGCGCGGAGCGTGCGAGAGGCTGCGCCGCTTCAGCGACGGTGCGCGGCGTCAAGCGCGTCGCCGCGTTCGTCGATACGAGGCGCATGGCGATGGCGCTCCCGACCTCGATCCCGAAGGACGACCCGCGTCAGCTGCGCGTGTTGTTCGAGCGCGCCGCGCTGTGCTCGCGCGCGCATCGCGTGCCGTGCGTGTTCATCGGCGTCGCGGGCGACGAGGGCGACCTGCTCGCGCGCGATTTCCTCGACTTCGTCGAATCCGAGCTGCGCGTCGAGGACGCGATCTTCCGCATGCTGCGCGAGCGCGCGGTGCTGCTGATGACCGACATCGAAGAGCAGATCGCGCGGCGCGTGATGGAGCGGCTGTGCGCCGAGTTCGCCGCGCGCTTCGCTCCGAGCACCGAGCTGCCGTTCGGCTTCGGCTACTTCCAAGTCCCGCCGGGCCAGACGCCGACCGTCAAGGATGTGCTGCCCGTGCTGTTTCAGGAGCCGTCCTAGTCGACACGATCTCGGCGAGCGCCGCTTCGAGCGTCGGGTAGCGGAACACGAAGCCGGCCTTCAGCGCGGCCGCCGGCACGAGGCGCAGGCTGCTGAGCAGCGCAGGCGCGACGTCGCGCAGCACGACGCGGACTGCAAATGCCGGCACTGCGAAGAACGCCGGCCGGTGCAGCGCCCTCGCCAGCGCGGCGTTGAATTCTGCGTTTCGCACGCAGCCGGGCGCGGCGCAGTTGAGCGGCCCGCTCACGCCGTCGCGCTCGAGCGCGAGCTCCGCGAGCCGCGCGCAATCGTCGACGTGGATCCAAGGGAACCACTGGCGGCCGCCGCCGATCGCGCCGCCGAGACCCACGCGGTAGATCGGCAGCATCAGCGCGAGCGCGCCGCCTTGGCGCGCGAGCACGACGCCGAAGCGCAGCGAGCAGACGCGCACGCCGTGCTCGCGCGCGCGCGCGGCCTCGGCCTCCCAGTCGCGGCACAGCTCGGCGAGGAAGCCGGGGCCCGGCGGCTCGCGCTCGTCGATCTCGTCGTCGCCCGAATCGCCGTAATAGCCGCTCGCGGATCCGCACACGAGCGTGCGCGGGCGGCGCTCGGGAGGCAGCGCGGCGAGCGCGTTCACGAGGCTGCGCGCCCCGTCGACGCGGCTCGACCAGATGCGCTCGCGGCGCGCGGCGGTCGGGAGGCCGCCGAAGATCGGCTCGCCGGCGAGGTGGACGACGGCTTCCGCGCCGTCCAGCCACTGCGCCTCGACGTGCACGCCGTCCCAGCCGAATGCGCGATCGCCTCCGCGCAGCGCGATGCGGGTCGGATCGCGCGTGAGGAAGCGCACGCCGCGCCCCGCCTCCCGCAGCCGCTGCGCGAGCCGCCCGCCGATCAGCCCGCTGCCGCCAGTGAGGACGACGTCGCCGGCCGTCATGTGCGCGCGGGGGCGAAGGTCTCGTACATGCGCAGCGCCTCGTCGCGGCTCGTCGCGAGCGGCGCGATCACCGACGTCGTGACTCCGGCTTTCACGAACTCGGCGATCTGCTCGCGGCATTCGTCGAGCGTTCCGATGATCGCGATGCGATCGACGATCTCGTCGGTGATGGCCGCCGCGACCCCGGCGCGATCGCGCTTCGCGAACGCTTCTGCAATCGCGTTCGCTTCCGGCTCGAACCCGCACCACGCGAGGAATGCGTTGTAGACGGGCGTCGACAGGTAGCCACCGAACGCCATCCGCACGAGGCCGCGCGCCTTTGCGCGGTCGTTCGTGACGCAGACTTGGAAGCGGCACACGACTTCGTCCTTCGTCGCGTCGCGTCCGGCTCTCGCGGCGCCGCGCCGATAGGCGGAGAGGATCTGCGGCATCGCGCTCGCCGGTTGGAAGTTGATGATCAGGCCTTCGCCCACCTCGCCCGCCAGCTCGCACATCTTCTCGCGCAGCGCGGCGACATAGATGCGCAGCGGGCGCGACGGCCGCACGCCGAGACGCAGCCCACTCGAGCGAAAGTACTCGCCCTTGAAGTCGGTCTTGTCCGCGCTGAGCGCCTGGCGGATCAGCGCGACCGATTCGCGCACGTGGCCGAGCGGCGCGTGGAAGTCGCAGCCGTTCCAGTCGCGCATGATCGCGTGAGACGACGACCCGAGGCCGAGGATGAAGCGATCGCCCGAGAGCTGGGCGAGCGTGGCAGCGCTCATCGCGAGCACCGCCGGCGTGCGGTTGTAGACCGGGACGATCGCCGTGCCGATCTCGATCGTGCGCGTCGAGGCCGCCATCGCTCCCGCCAGCGTGAACGAGTCGGGGCCGGCCCCCTCCGCCATCCAGATCGCCGGATAGCCCCACTCCGACTCCGCGCGCTTCGCGAGCTCGACGCAGCCGCGCGCGTCGAAGCCCGGCGCCGGGATCGTGATCGCCATCCGCCCCGTCTTCCCGGCCATCAGATTCTCCTCATTCGCGCGCTCAGCGAGGTTGCATTCGGATCGCACCGTCGAGGCGAATCACCTCGCCGTTGAGCATCGGATTCTCGACGATGTGCACCGCAAGTGCGGCGTATTCCTCCGGATTTCCGAGCCGCGACGGGAACGGCACCTGCTTGCCGAGCGACGCGCGCGCGGGCTCGGGCAGGCCCATCAGCATCGGCGTCAGGAAGAGGCCGGGCGCGATCGTGCAGACGCGGATGCCGACCTGCGCGAAGTCGCGCGCGATCGGCAGCGTCATGCCGACCACGCCGCCCTTCGACGCCGAGTACGCGCACTGACCGATCTGGCCCTCGAACGCCGCGACCGAGGCGGTGTTGACGATGACGCCGCGCTCGCCGCCGGCGTTCGGGGTGTTCGCCTGCATCTTCGCGCCGGCGAGCCGGATCACGTTGAAGGTGCCGATCAGGTTGACCTCGATCGTCTTGCGGAAGAGCGCGAGGTCGAACGGCTTGCCTTCCTTGTCGACGGTCTTGCCCGCGGTCCCGATGCCCGCGCAGTTCACGACGATGTTCACGCGGCCGAACTTCGCGATCGTCGCGTCGACTGCGGCGCTCACTTGCGCCTCGTTCGCGACGTCGGCCTCGCAGAACTGCGCGGCCTCGCCGAGCCCCTTCGCGACCTCGGTGCCCTTGCTGCGGCCGAGGTCGAGGATCGTGACGCGCCCGCCGCGCGCGACGATCTCGCGTGCGGTCGCCTCGCCGAGGCCCGATCCGCCGCCGGTGACGATCGCGACGCTGCCGTGAAGCTCCATCGCTGCCTCCGAAGAAGGAAACGACGCTAGCCCATGACCCAATCGCACTGGCTCACGCCGCGCATCAGGCCGCGGCGCGCAGGATCGCGGCGAGGCGTTCGCAGACGGGTCCGGGCGCGCTCGCGGCGCCGATCTCGACGCCGTCGAGGCGCGCGATCGGCTTCGCGCCGCGAACGGAGCTGACGGCGATCAGCTCGGCGGCGCGCGCGAGGTCGTCGCGCGTGAGCTCGGCCTCCGCGATCTCGGGCAGCGTGTCGAGCAGCACGCCCAGCGCGAGCCCGCGCACGCCGCCGAGCGCCGCCGCGGGCACCAGCAGTGCGCCGTCGTCGCGCACGACGATCGAGTTCGCGCGCGCGCCTTCGACGAGGCGCCCCTTCGCGTCGAACATCAGCGCGTCGTCGCTGTGCGCGGTCCGCGCCGCCTCGCGCGCGGCCTCGACGTCGGGGCGCGCGAGCTTCGCGCCGGGCGCGATCGCGTGCGGCCCCGCATGCGCCGCCGAGACCGCGCTCCAGGCGCGCGGGTCGGGGCCCAGCCCGCGCGTGGCGCCGACGAGCGCGAGCGCTCCGTTCCCGTCGCGACGCGCTTCGAGGCGCACGATGCCGGGCTCGGCGCCGAAGCGGTACGCGGCGAGGCGGGTCAGCTCGGCGAGCGCGAACTCGGGATCGATCGTGCCGAGGCCGAGCGCCGCGGAGTCGCGCGCGAGACGCTCCGCCGCGCGGCGGCCGAGCGCCACCCGCACGCCGCTCCAGCGCGCCGTCGTGTAGCAAGAGAGCTCCGCCACGAAGGGAGCGTCGCGCGCAAAGGGCGTTCCCGCGACTGCGCGAAATCGGCACAGTCGAGAGTCACCAGAGGGGACGTTCTTGCGCTGGTGACTTGTTGCTGCGCGCGTGACCGCCGCGTCGCGGACCGCGAGCAGTGTCCCCTAAGTCACCAGCAAGTATGAACGTCCCCGGCTGGTGACTTGTTCAGCGCTTTTCCAGCGCGACGACGGAGCGTTTCGTCGGGCCTTGATAGATCTGCCGCGGGCGGCCGATCTTGTGCTTCTGCTCGTGCATCTCGAGCCACTGCGCGATCCAGCCGGGCAGGCGGCCGATCGCGAACAGCGCGGTGAAGAGCTTCTCCGGCACGCCGATCGCCGTGTAGATCACGCCCGAGTAGAAGTCGACGTTCGGGTAGAGCCGGCGCTCGATGAAGTAGTCCTCCTTGAGCGCCAGCTCCTCGAGCTCGACCGCGATCTCGAGCAGCTTGCTGTGCACGCCGAGGCGCTGCAGCACGTCGAAGCACGCCTTCTTGATGATCTTCGCGCGCGGGTCGAAGTTCTTGTAGACGCGGTGCCCGAAGCCCATCAGCCGCGACGTGTCGTTGCGGCTCTTCGCCGCTTCGACGAACTGCTTGGCCGAGATGCCCTCGCTCTCGATCTTCTGGAGCATCTCGATCACTTCCTGGTTGGCGCCGCCGTGGCGCGGACCCCAGAGCGCGTTGATGCCCGCCGAGATCGACGAGAACAAGTTCGTGTGCGACGAGCCGACCAGCCGCACGGTGCTGGTCGAGCAGTTCTGCTCGTGGTCGGCGTGCAGGATGAACAGCAGGTCGAGCGCCTTCTCGACGACCGTGTCGACTTGGTAGGGCTCGCACGGCGTCGCGAACATCAGGTGCAGGAAGTTGCCGACGTAGCCCAGCTGGTTGTTGGGGTACATGAACGGCTGGCCGATCGACTGCTTCAGCGCATAGGCGGCGATCGTCGGCAGCTTCGCGATCAGCCGGTGGATCGAGATCTCCACCTGGCGCGGCGAGCGCGGGTCGAGCGAGTCCGGATAGAAGGTCGCGAGCGCCGCGACGCCGGCCGCGCACGCGGCCATCGGGTGCGCGTCCTTCGGCAGCGAGCGATAGAACAGCCGGAAATCCTCGTGCAGCATCGTGTGGTAGCGGATCGAGTGCGTGAACTCGTCGAGCTGCTTCGCGTCGGGCAGCTCGCCGTTCATCAGCAGCAGCGCTACCTCGAGGAACGTGCACTTCTCGGCGATCTCCTCGATCGGATAGCCGCGGTAGTGGAGGATCCCCTCCTCGCCGTTGATGAACGTGATCGCGCTCTCGCACGAGCCGCTGTTCCCGTAGCCCGGATCGAGCGTGATGAGCCCGGTCGTGTCGCGCAGCTTCTGGATGTCGATCGCGCGCTCGCCCTCCGTCCCCTCGATGATCGGCAGCGCGATCTTCTTGCCGTCGTAGTGGAGCTCGGCGGTCTTGCTCATGGGGGGTCCTTTCGGATCGCACGCACAGCTCTCGCGAGAGAGACCGGCGTGTGGGTGACCATTAGGCGCGCTCGCGGCTCGATGAGCGCGCGCACTATAGACGAGCCGCAAAATCTTCGAACGAGTGGAATCGCGCCGCAACCCTGCTGTCCCGGCGGTGTGACTCGGCTCACCGGCCGCCCGACGGCGCGATCAGCACGACCTGACGCTCGCCGCTGCGGAAGCGCTCGACGATCTGGCCGAGCGCGATGCCGGCGAGCTTGCGCTCGCGCGCGACCACGATGCGCCCGCCGTCGCGGAAGAACGCCTCCACGTCGGCGGGCGTCGCGAGCTCGCGGACGGGATCGTCGGCGTAGTAGGCGAGGCCGCCGACCAGGTTGTGCTCGTCGTAGAGGCCGATGCTCTCGCCGGCCGGCGTGTGGGCCGACGCCGCCAACGCGATCGGCCGCACGCTGCGCATGCCGTCGATCGCGGGGAACAGCTGCGCGAACGCCGCGAACAGCGCCGCGTAGGCGAGCCCGATCGGAACGAACACGAAGCGCAGCGCGGACGAACGCGAGCGCGCGAGCGCGATCCACGCGACCGCCGCGGCGACGATCGCGCCGAACAGCGATAGCCCGAACGAGCGCAGCAGCGCGAGATCGATGTCGACGAGGTCGCTGGGCCGCAGCCAGCGCCCGAGCCAGTCGTTCTTGAACAGCGCCGGCAGCGGCGCACCGCTGCCGAGTTGGAGCGCGAGCGCGCCGACCAGCGCAAACAGCGCGCCCACCGTGAGCGCGAACAGCGCGAGCCGCTTCGGCGGCCGGGCGCGCGCCGCGAGCCAGCGCTCGAGGCCGCCCGCGCACAGCAGCGCGACCGCCGGGAACGCCGGCAGCAGATAGAGGCCGCGCTTCCCGGTCGACAACGAGAAGAACACGAGGCTCGCCGCCAGCCATGCGACCAGGAAGCGCCACGCACGCTGGGTCTCGGGCGTCGCGGCGGGATCGCGGAGCGTGCGCCAGGCGCCGAGCGCGGCGACCGGAAACAAGAGCGTCCACGGCAGGAAGTCGAGAGGCAGCTGATAGAGGTAGTACGTGACGCGCTGCACGTGGGCCGTGCCCTCGAAGAAGCGGCCGAGCAGGTTCTCGCGCACCGCCGCGTCGGCGAAGCCGGGCGGCGCGAGCGCGCTCGCCGCCCAGATCCACGCGACACCCGGCGCGACCGACAGCGCGAAGCCCCACCACGGGAACGCGCGCCCGATCGTTCGTAGCCGCCCCTCCCACGCGAGGTAGGCGACGACGATCAGCGCGGGGACGAGGAAGCCGACCGGGCCCTTCGTCAGCACCGCGAGCCCGAGCGCGAGATGGAACGCGGCCGCGTTCAGCGCGCGCTTCCCGATGCCGCGATCGAGCCGCCAGAACGCGGCGAGCGCGAGCGTCTCGAGCAGCGCGAGGAGGGGGTCGAGCTGCACGCGGCGCGCGAGCCGCGCGAACTCGTACGTCGTGAGCAGCAACGCCGCACCGAGGAAGCCGGCGCGCCGGCCGAGCATCCGCGAGCCGAGCGCGAGCGTCGCCCACACGAGCAGCACCCCCGCGGCCGCGGACGGAACTCGTCCCGCCAGCTCGGTGACGCGTTCGTCGCGCGCGCCCGCCGCCGCCGCCAGCCAGTAGTAGAGCGGGGGCTTCTGCGTGTACGGCTCACCGTTCAGGCGCAGCAGCACGAGCCCGCGCGCCCCGTGCTCGAAAGCGCGCACCTCCTCCGACACCTGCAGATAGCGGGGCTCGTCAGGAGCCGACGCCTCGAGCGCCCCGAGCCGCGTGAACAACAGCGCCGCCGCCGCAGCGACCAGCAGCGCGCGCAGCCAAGGCGAAACCGAGGGCGAGGGCGCCAGCATTCGACCGCATCGTAGAGGCAAGCGCGCTCGTCCGATGCGGAATTTGCACCGGGGACGTGCTTGCCAATGCGAGGACGTCCCCGCTGAACGCTCCCGGGCGCCGGTACAGTGCGCCGACCGCACAGGAGGGCTTGCATGCTGAAGGGCGCACGCATTTTGATCACCGGCGCGACCGGGCAGGTCGGCCTGCCGCTGACGCGCGCGCTCGCGCGCGAGAACAGCGTGCTCGCGCTCGGCCGCTACGCGAAGCCGGAGGACGCCGCGAAGATCGAGGCGCTCGGCGCGCAGCCGGTGCGCGCGGATCTCGCGAGCGGCGACCTCTCGGCCGTCCCGGCCGACGCCGACGTCGTGCTGAACCTCGCGGTCGCGCGCAGCAACACGCCCGACTTCGACGGCGACCTCGCGCTGAACGCCGAGGGCGCCGGGCTCTTGTTCGCGCACTGCCGCCCGCGCCGCGCGTTCATCCACTGCTCGTCCGCGGCCGTCTACCAGTGGAAGAACGGCGAGCCCGTCTCCGAGGGCGACGCGCTCGGCGACCACCACCGCGTGATGATGCCGACCTACAGCCTCTGCAAGATCGCCGCGGAGTCGGTCGTGCGCTTCTGCGCGCGGCAGTGGCGAGTGCCGACGACGATCGCGCGGCTCGGGGTTCCTTATGGCGATAACGGCGGCTGGCCCTGGTACCACCTGATGATGATGAAGGCGGGCGTCCCGATCCCGATTCATCCGAGCGGCCCGAACCGCTTCCCGCTGTTCCACGAGGACGACTTCGCGCGGACGATCGGCGCGCTGGTCGAGATGGCGGCCGTGCCGGCGACGGTCGTCAACTGGGCGGGCAGCGAGGACACGAGCATCGAGGCGTGGTGCGAGGAGCTCGCACGGTTGACCGGGCTCGCGCCGAAGCTCGACCGCACGGAGAAGGCGCTCGCGCCGCTCCCGCTCGACGTGCGCAAGCTCGAGGCGCGCGCCGGGAAGTCGCGCGTCGCCTGGCGCGACGGCCTGCGCCGAATGGTCGCCGCGCGCAATCCCGAGCTGCTGAAGACGTAGCGGTGAGCCTCGCGCCGTACCTCTCGGTCGTCGTGCCGTGCTTCGACGAGCGCGACAACGTCGAGAGCCTGCACGGCGAGATCGTGCGCGCGCTCGGCGGCGTGAGCGGCGGCTTCGAGCTGATCTACGTCGACGACGGCAGCCGCGACGGGACGGACGAGCGGCTCGCGAAGATCGCGGCGGAAGATGCGCGGACGCGAGTCATCCGCTTCCCGGAGAATCGCGGCCAGACCGCCGCGCTCGCTGCCGGCTTCCGCGCTGCGCGCGGCGAGCTGATCGCGACGCTCGACGGCGACGGCCAGAACGACCCCGCGGACCTGCCGCGCCTGCTCGCCGGGCTCGTCGGCGCCGACGTCGTGAACGGTGTGCGCGTGAGCCGACAGGACGGCCCGCTGCGCCGGCTCTCGTCACGCATCGGCAACGGCGTTCGCAATTGGGCGACCGGCGAGCGCGTCAGCGACGTCGGCTGCTCGCTGCGCGTGATGCGCGCCGTCTACGTGAAGCGCGTGAAGCTGTTCCGCGGCATGCACCGCTTCCTGCCCACGTTGTTACGAATGGAGGGCGCGCGCGTGATCGAGCTGCCGGTGGGCCATCGCCCGCGCCGCGCCGGCCGCTCGAAGTACGGCGTCGCGAACCGGCTGTTCGTCGGCATCGCGGACGTGCTCGCGGTGCGCTGGATGATCAAGCGGCGGCTGCCGCGCGACTGACACGCTGTCCGCGTGTGTCCCGTTCGGTCGCGTTTGCAACTTCGCAAGTCTGACCCCGCGCGAGCCGCGGGCTCAGCCTCCCGCCAGCTTCACCGTGTATCCGCGCTGCTGCAGCGCGGCGACGATCTTGTCGCGGTGATCGCCCTGGATCTCGATCACCCAGTCTTTGACGGTGCCGCCGGTGCCGCACAGGCGCTTCAGCTCGCCGGCGAGCTCCTTCAGCTTGTCCTCGGAGACGCCGACGCCCGCGATGCTGGTGACGGTCTTGCCGCCGCGGCCTTGCGTCTCGCGCCGCACGCGCACGATGCCGTCGCCGCGCGGTGCGCGCGGGCTCTGCGGCGCTTCGGCAATGCGCCCCTTGCCGGTGGAGTAGACGAGCTTGTCGTCGCGCGAGGTCATTCGCACAGCTCCCCAGCGCGGAGCTTTCGAGCGAAGCGTTCGAGCACGCGCCGCATCGTGTCCTCGGTCTGGATCCCGCCGAACGGCCACGTGCCGAGCATGAAGGTCGGCACGCCGCTGACCTGCTCTTCGCGCGCGAGCTCGGTCTTCAGCTCGAGCTCGCCCTTGGCGCGTGCGAGGTCGCGCGGGTCGAGAACGAAGCCCTGCTCGCGCGCGAGCGCGACCACGTCGTCGTCGCCGAGCGCGAGCCGGCCGTGCTCGAACACCGCGCTGAACACGCGCTCGCGCCAGCTCTCGCCGCGGCCGGCGCGCTCGGCGCAGAGCGCGGCAGCGTTCGCGGCGGCGGAGTCGGGCCAGACGCGCGGCACCGCGACCGCGACGCCGAGCTCGCGCGCGACGCGCTGCGCGTTCTCGCGGCGCACGGCCGAGATCTCGGCGCCTGCGCGGTACGGACCGACGAGTCGCGCGAGATCGAGCGGCGACCAGTCGAGCGCGAGCTCGAGCGCCTCGAGCTGCGCGTGCATCCGCTGCATGACCCGATGCGCCACGTGACAAAGGCTCGACGCGAAGTCGTAGTGCACGCGAACGCGCACGACGCGCGGCCCCTCGCTCATCCGGGGTCGGCGGCGCGCCCGAACAGGCGCGCGTGCTCGACCATCAGACAGCGGTCCTCGACGACCGCGATGCCGGCGGCCTCGAGCCTCGCGGTCGACGGATGCGCGATGCCGAGCTGCAGCCACACGGACTTCGGCCTGTGCTTCAGCGCGAGGATCTCGTCGACGTGCGCCGGGAGGTTCGCCGGCGCGCGGAACACGTTGATCATGTCCACGGGCGCCGCGAGCGCACCGACGCTCGCGACCGCGCGCTCGCCGAGCACTTCGTCGAGCTTCGGCGAGACCGGCCGGATCGCGAAGCCGTGGCGCTGCATGTAGCGCGGCACGCGGAACGCATCCTCGTGCTCGCCGGCCTTGATGCCGAGCACCGCGATCACGCGCGTTCGCTCGAGCAGCGCTCTCAGCTCGCGATCGCTGCGCAGCGGCATCCGAGACCTCTCGTCGCGCGTTGCCCGCACCATACGTGGCAGATAAGGTGCGCCGCCATCGGGGGTGAAGTGCGCGTGAGAGCGTTCGCTCGGAGTCTGCTCGCCGCTCTCGCGCTGGTTCCGCTCGGCGCGGCGTTCGCCGCCGGCGAGCGCGAGCGCGACGTGAAGTTCGAAGATCCTGCGCTGCGCACGAAGGTCATGACGCTCGCGAACGGGCTCACGGTGCTCACGCTCGAGGACCACGCGACGCCCGCGGTCTCGCTTCAGGTGTGGGTGAAGGTCGGCTCCGGCGACGAGTCGCGCTTCACCGGCATCGCGCACCTGTTCGAGCACATGATGTTCCTCGGCTCGAAGAACCTGTCCGCGCTCGGCCCGGAGGCTTACACGAAGCTCGTCGAGGAGCGCGGCGGCCGCATCAACGCGTACACGTCGCGCGACGTGACGGTCTACTTCGAGGACGTCGCGCCCGAGCATCTGCCGCTGATGATCGCGCTCGAGGGCGAGCGCTTCGCGAACCTCGAGGTGACCGAGGACGCGCTGCGCGCGGAGCGCCAGGTCGTGATGGAAGAGCGGCGGCTGCGGACCGACAACGATCCGGAGGGCCTCGCGTTCGAGACGCTGATGGGACTGACCTATCAGGCGCACCCGTATCGTGTGCCGACGGTCGGCTGGCAGAGCGACCTCGAGAAGGTGAGCGCGGCCGACTGCCAGGCGTTCTGGGACACTTATTACGCCGCGAACAATCTCGTGATCGCGATCGCGGGCGCATTCGACGCCGAGGCGACGCTGGCGCTGGTCGAGCGCCACTTCGGCGGGCTGCGGCGCGCGGCGACGATCCCGCGCAATCCGCAAGAGGAGCCCGAGCAGGACGGCGAGCGCCGCGCGGTCGCGCACGTCCCAGTGCAGGCGCCGATCGTGCTCGCCGGCTTTCCCGCGCCGCCGACGGGCCATCCCGATTCGGACGCGCTGGACATCGCGGCGAACGTGCTCGCGAATGGTCGCAACAGCCGGCTCTATCGCGCGCTCGTGTTCGACGCGCCGCTCGCGCTCGAGCCGCAGGCGTTCTATTGGGAGCTGCAGCGTGCGGGCATCTTCATCGCCGGCGCGACGCTGCGGCCGGGCGTCGAGCCGGCGGCCGCCGAGCAGGTGATCTTCGGCGAGCTCGCGAAGCTCGCTGCCGAGCCGCCGAGCGCGAACGAGCTGAAGCGTGCGAAGCGCGCGCTCGAGGTCGCTTGGATCCGCGGGCAGGGCAGCGCGCACGCGCTCGCCTCGCGCGTCGCGCAGGACTATGTCGCCTACGGGCGCATCGAGACGCTCGACGAGAAGCTCGCTGCGATCGCGCGCGTGACGCCGGCCGAAGTGCAGCGCGTCGTCGCGCAGTACCTCGCGCCGAATCGGCGCAGCGTCGTGCAGGTATTCCCGCCGGCACCGCCGCAGGTGCCGGCGCCGGTCGCCGCGGAGAGCCGGCCGTGAGCCGCGCCTGGAGCTGCGCCGCCGCTGCGGCGCCCCTGGTCATCGCGCTGTGCGCATGCGCGAGCGAGCCGGTCGCGGCACCGCCCGCGGCAGGAGACTCGCCCGCCGCAGGCTCGCCGGCGCCCACGCGCGATCCGTTCGCGTGGGAGCTGCCGCCGGTCGCCGCGGTCGAGCGCCCGATCGTCGACGCGAGCCGGCTGCACCGCGAGACGCTCGCGAACGGGCTGCAGGTGATCGTGCTGGAGGATCGTCGCCTGCCGGAGTTCACGGCGGGATTCGTCGCGCTGCGCGGCGCGGCGATCGAGGGCACGAGCGAGACGGGGCTCGCTGCGTTCACCGCATCGCTGATGGAGCGCGGCGCCGGAGAGCGCGATGCGCTCGCGCTCGCTGCCGCCGTCGACGACCTCGGCGCCGATCTCGCGGTGAAAGCGGATTGGGACACGCTGCGCGTCTCTCTCTCAGGCCTCTCGCGCGATTTCGAGCCGCTGCTCGGCGTGCTGATCGACGTCGTGATGCGTCCGCGCCTCGGCGAAGCGGACGCGGTGAAAGTGGTCGCCGAGCAGCGCGCCGCGCTCGCGCAGGCGCAGGACGATCCAGCGCGGCTCGCGCTGCAGCACCTGATGCGCACGCTCTACGGTGCGCACCGCTTCGCGACGCCGCTCGGCGGAACGGACGCGGTGGTGTCGGGCTTCGACGCCGGCAGTGCCCACGCATTCCACTCCCGGGTCGTGACGCCCGCGAGCGGGATCCTGTGGGTCGCGGGCGACGTCGACGCGCGCGCGTTTCTCGCGCGCGCCAAGCGCGCGTTCGGCGGCTGGCGAGGCGCCGATCCGGTGCCGCTTCCCGAGGCGCCGCCGATCCCTGAGAAGCGCCGCGTCGTGCTCGTCGACCGCCCGGCGCTCCGGCAAGCGCAGATCGCGATCGGGCACGAGGGCATCGCGCGGACCGACCCGCGCCGGCTGGAGGCGCAGCTGCTGAACACCGCGTTCGGCGCGGGCGGCTTCTCGTCGCGCCTGATGAATCGCATCCGCGCCCAGGAAGGCCTCACCTACGGCGTCTACGCGCAGCTCTCGCAGTACCGCGTGCCGGGGCCGTTCGTGATCTCGACGTTCACACGCATCCCGGAGGTCGGAAGGCTGCTCGCGAGCGCATTCGACGAGATGGAGCGCGTGCGGACCGACCCGCCGGCGGGCATCGAGCTCGAGCGCGCGCGCAGCCTGCGCACCGGCAGCTATCCGCTCGCGCTGGAGACGACCGAGGCGGTGATGGCGGCACTGCTCGATCTCGAGGTCTACGGGCTGCCGCGGGACACGCTCGACACGTACCGCCCGCGCATGCGCGGGATCAGCGCCGATCAAGTCGCGCAGACTGCGCTCTCGCTCGTCCATCCGGAGCGGGCGACGATCGTGGTCGTCGGCCCGGCGAAAGTGCTGCTCGAGCCGCTCTCCTCGTACGGCGCGGTCGAAGTCGTCGCTCCCTGACCCGCGGGAACAGTCCGCCCCGCGACGCCAGCCCATGAAGAAAGATGGGCGGACTCGGACTTTTCTCTTCCGTCCGACCGATCGGTCGCCTAAGGTGGACCACGCATTCGACCGATTGGTCGAATCGTCGCAAGCGAGGCCTCGAGAGCGTGCTTCCCACCTCACGCGAGAAGATCCTGGACGTCGCGGAGGCGCGCTTCGCGCAGCGCGGCTACGCGGGCGTCGGGCTGCGCGAGGTCGCGGAGGCCGCGGGGCTCGGCAAGTCGTCGCTCTTCCACCACTTCCCGAGCAAGGCCGCGCTCTACGGCGCGGTGCTCGACCGCGTGCTCGAGCGGATCGAGCTGCGCATGAATCGCGCGCTCTCCGCGACCGGCGACGTGCGCGCGCGGATCTCGGACGCGGTGGTCGGACTGATCGACACGCTGGCCGAGGATCCGCCGGCGGCGCGGCTGTTGTTACGGACCGTGTTCGAGGACGACGACGTCTCGCCGACCGAGGCGCCCGAGCTCGCGGCCGCCGATCGCCGGCTCGAGGCGCTGATCGCGCGCGTCGCGCGCGTGATCACGGACGGCATCGCGGCCGGCGCGATCCGGCCGATCTCGGTGCCAGACGCGATCCAGACGCTGATCGGCGCGACCGTCTACCCGTTCGCATCGGGCGAGTTCGGCGAGAAGCTCGCCGGCGAGATTTTCAGCGCCGACGCGGTCGCGCGTCGCAAGCGAGAAGTGTTAGGGCTGATCGAGCACGGTTGGCTGCGCCCGCACCCCACAGGAGAAGAGTCGTGAACAAGCTGCTCCCCGAGCATCGCAAGCAGATCGGCGCGTTCGAGGCGGTCGACATCGCGGACGAGCGCGAGATCGCGCGCCTGCGCGGCCGCGTCGGCGAGGAAGTGCCCGTCGCGGTGCACTGGACCTGGGAGTACGGCAGCGAGGTCGCCGAGCTGCGCAACCTCTACGAGAAGGGCAAGACCGCGCAGTGGAACGCGGAGACCGATCTCGACTGGTCGATCCCCGTGACACCCGAAGACTGGGTGCTCGCGCCCGAGGGCTCGCTGCTCGCGCAGGCGACCAAGCTGATGGGCAAGGACGAGGCGACGCAGAAGCGCGCCGCGTTCGACGAGCTCAACTACCTGCTCTCGCAGCTGTTGCACGGCGAGCAAGCCGCGCTCCAGCTGTGCGGTCAGCTCGTCAACATCTGCGACAAGATGGACCAGAAGTGGTACGCGGCTTCTCAGGTGATCGACGAGGCGCGCCACGTCGAGGTGCTGTCGAAGTTCCTGACGCGCAAGATGAACGGGATCTACCCGGTCGGCGCGACGCTGAAATACCTGCTCGACCAGCTGCTCGAGGCGCAGGGCCTGCAGAAGAAGACGCTCGGCATGCAGACGCTCTTCGAAGGCACCGCGGTCGGCATCATGGACATGATGCGCACGATGAGCCGCAACGCGTTCGTCAGCGAGATGATCAAGCGCGTCGAGCAGGACGAGGCGCGCCACGCCGCGTTCGGCGTGCTGACGATGCGCCGCGTCGTGAAGGAAGCGAGCGAGGCCGAGCGGCGCGAGCTGGAGGACTGGGCGTTCGCGATCCTCGAGACGCTGAACGCGAACCAGCAGCTCGACATGCTGCGCGTGCTCGGCGCGAAGTACGGCATCGATCCCGTCGCGTTCACGCAGATCCTGACGTCGATGCCGAACTTCGCCGACCTGAACGCGCCGATCTTCATGCACACGGTGATTCCGAACCTGCAGCGGCTCGGTCTGCTGACGGAGCGCACCGAGGCGGGCTGGCGAAAGGTCGGCATGATGACCGACTCGCGTGGCGGCGCGCCGGCGGGGAATCTGCCGCTCGTCGCGTAGCGCGCGGGATTCTCGATGGCGGACTCGAGCGCTGCGTTCGTCGGCTCCATCCCGGAGCTCTACGACCGGCACCTGGGCCCGCTGTTGTTCGAGCCGTACGCGCGCGATCTCGCGGCGCGGCTGGCGCCTGCCGCGACGCCGCGCCGCGTGCTCGAGCTCGCGTGCGGCACCGGGCTGCTCACGCGCCGGCTGCGAGAGCGGCTCGCGCCGGACGTCGCGCTCGTCGCCACGGATCTGAACGAGGGGATGCTCGAGGTGGCGCGCGCGCGGCTCGGCCCGCTGCCCGCGCTCACGTTCCAGCAGGCCGACGCGCAGAGCCTGCCGTTCGCCGACGCAGAGCACGGGGCCGTCGTGTGCCAGTTCGGCTGGATGTTCTTTCCCGACAAGCCGCGCGCCGCACGCGAGGCGCTGCGCGTGCTCGCGCGAGGCGGCCAGCTGCTGTTCAACGTCTGGGATTCGCTCGCCGAGAATCCGCTCGGTCGCGTCGTCCACGAGACGCTCGCGCGGCTCTTCCCGGCGGATCCGCCCGATTTCTATCGCGTGCCATTCGGCTTCCACGACCCGGACGCAATTCGCGCGCAGCTACGCGACGCGGGCTTCGAGCGGATCGAGGTCGAGGGCGTCGCGCACACGGCGCGCGCGCCGGCGGCCGAGCACGCGGCGATCGGGCTCGTGCGCGGGAACCCGGTGGTTGCCGCGATTCAGCAGCGCGGCGGCGATCCGGAGCACGTCGTCAGGGCCGTCGCATCGGCCCTTCGCGCGCAGCTCGGCGCCGGGCCGCTCGAGGCGCCGATGCGGGCGCTCGCGATCGCCGCTCGCCGGCCCTAACAGTCTCGGCCGGCGGCCGAAACCGCGCGCGTAGGCGCGGGTTGGAGACACGCACGGAGTCGCCCGACTGCGGAGGAGCGCCCGATGAACGGTCGGCTGACGACGGATCGCCTCGCTGCGCGCACCCGACGCTCGCTCGCTTGCTGCGCGCTCTTCGCGCTCGCTGCGGCGCCCGCGAGCGCCGCCGCGTACGACCCGCTCGCGCTGGCGCCGAGCGGCGCGCCGCGCGTGGTCGACACGAGCATCCGCGACGGCTCGCGCGAGATCCCGCTGCGCCTCTACTTGCCCGCGAAGCCTGCTGCGCCCGCCGCGGTCGTGCTCTTCAGCCACGGGCTCGGCGGCTCGCGCGAGGGGAGCGCGTACTGCGGCGAGCACTGGGCCGCGCGCGGCTACGTCGCCGTGTTCCTCCAGCATCCCGGCAGCGACACGTCCGTGTGGAAGGACGTCCCGCGCGAGCAGCGCATGGACGCGCTGCGCGACGCCGCGAACGTCTCGAACTTCACGAAGCGCACGAGCGACGTCGGCGCCGTGCTCGATGCGCTCGAGCGCTGGCAGAAGGCCGGCAGCGGGCACGAGCTCTCCGGCCGCCTCGACCTCGCGCACATCGGAATGTCCGGGCACTCGTTCGGCGCCGTCACGACGCAGGCCGTGAGCGGCCAGCGCGTGCCGCTCGTCGGCGAGCGCTTCCGCGACGCGCGCATCACGGCGGCGCTCGCGATGAGCCCGAGCAAGCCGCGGCGCGGCTCCGCGGAAGACGCGTTCGGCGCAGTGAAGATCCCGTGGCTGCTGATGACCGGCACGCACGACGGCGGCGCGATCGGCGGGCAAACGCCAGCGACGCGGCTCGCCGTCTTCCCGGCGCTGCCGCGCGGCGACAAGTTCGAGCTCGTGCTCGACGGCGCGGAGCACAGCGCGTTCACCGACCGCGCGCTGCCCGGCGACCAGAAGCAGCGCAACCCGAATCACCACCGCGCGATCCTCGCGATCAGCACCGCGTTCTGGGACGCCTACCTGCGCGGCGACGCCGCCGCGAAGGCGTGGCTCGCCGGCGACGGCGCGCGCGGCGTGCTCGAAGCGAAGGACCGCTGGCGAGCGAAGTAGCTCGCGGCTCTTCTTGTTACGGGACCGCGGCCGCTTCGCGCGCGGAGATGCACGCGACGTGCGGCGATCAGAGTCGGACGCTGCGCAGCCGCAGCGAGTTTCCGATCACGCTGACGCTGGAGAGGCTCATCGCGGCGGCGGCGATCATTGGGGAGAGCAGGGCGCCCGTGAGCGGGTAGAGCAGCCCGGCGGCGAGCGGGATGCCGAGCGCGTTGTAGCCGAACGCGAACCAGAGGTTTTGGCGGATGTTGCTCCGCGTCGCGTGCGAGAGGCGGCGCGCGCGGGCGAGCGCGCGCAGGTCGCCGCGCACGAGGGTGACGCCGGCGCTCTTCAGCGCGACGTCGGCGCCGGCGCCCATCGCGATGCCGACGTTCGCGGCCGCGAGCGCGGGCGCGTCGTTGACGCCGTCGCCCGCCATCGCGACGCGCTCGCCGCGGCGCTGGCGCTCGCGCACGACGTCGAGCTTCTGCTGCGGCAGCACGTCGGCGACGACCTCCGCGATCCCGAGCTGCCCCGCGACGTGCTCGGCGGTCGCGCGTTGATCGCCTGAGAGCAGCACGAGCTTCACTCGATCGGCCCGCAACGCGGCGACGGCTTCGGCCGCGCTCGGCTTGATCGGGTCCGCAACGCCGAGCGCGCCGAGCAATGCGCGTCCGCGCGCCGCGAACACGACGGTCTGCCCGGTCCGCCGCAGCTCCTCCGCGCGCGCGCGCAGCGGCGTCACGTCGACGCCGAGCTCGCGCATGAACGCCGCGTTGCCGAGCGCGCAGGTCTCGCCCTCGACGCGCGCGCGCACACCGAGCCCGCTGCGCGCCTCGAAGCCCTCGGCCGCCGGCGCCGAGACGCCGCGCGCCGCGGCGCCCGCGAGTAGCGCCGCCGCGAGCGGATGCTCGCTGCCGCGCTCGAGCGCCGCGGCCGTCCCCAACAACTGTGCCTCGCTCACGCCCAGGTTGGGCAAGAGGATCGCGAGCGCAGGCTTTCCCTCCGTCAACGTTCCGGTCTTGTCGACGAACAGCGTGTCGATCTGCGCGAGCGCCTCGAGCGCTTCGGCGTCGCGGAACAGCACGCCGGCGCGCGCGCCGCTGCCGCTCGCGACCATGATCGACATCGGCGTCGCGAGGCCGAGCGCGCACGGGCACGCGATGATCAGCACCGAGATCGCGGCGACCAGCGCGTGCGCGAGGCGCGGCTCGGGGCCGAACGCGCTCCAGGCTGCGAACGCGAGCGCGGCGCAGGCGACGACCGCGGGCACGAACCACGCACTGACCGCGTCCGCGAGCCGTTGGCTGGGCGCGCGCGAGCGCTGCGCCTCGGCGACCAGCGCCACGATGCGCGCGAGCAGCGTGTCGCGCCCGACCGCGTCGGCGCGCATCACGAAGCTGCCCGCGCCGTTCGTCGTGCCGGCGGTGACGCCCGCGCCGCGCGCCTTCGCGAGCGGCATCGGCTCGCCAGTCAGCATCGATTCGTCGACGGCGCTCTCGCCCGAGAGCACGGTGCCGTCGACCGGCACGTTCTCACCGGGGCGCACGCGCAGACGGTTGCCCGGCGCGATCTGCTCGAGCGGGACGTCCTCCTCGCCCTCGTCGCTGACGCGGCGCGCGGTCTTCGGCGCGAGCCGTAACAATGCGCGGATCGCGTCACCGGTGCGCTCGCGCGCCTTCAGCTCGAGCACCTGCCCGAGCAGCACGAGCGTCACGATCACGGCCGCCGCCTCGAAGTAGACCGGCGGGAGGCCGTGCGCGTCGCGCATCGCGTCCGGGAACGCTCCGGGCGCGAGCAGCGCGGCGACGCTCGCGAGCCACGCGGCGCCGGTGCCGAGCGCGATCAGCGTGAACATGTTGGGGCGCAGGGGGCGCAGCGAGCGCCAGCCGCGCGCGAAGAACGGCGCGCCGCCCCAGAGCACGACCGGCGTCGCGAACGCGGCCTGGATCCACGCCGACGGGAAGTCATGCGCGAGCGGCCAGCCCGGGATCATCTCGCCCATCGCGAGCACCAGCGCGGGCAGCGTCAGCGCGGCGCTCACGACGAAGCGCCGCTGCATGTCGCGCAGCTCGGGGTTCTCCTCGGCCTCGGCGCTGAGCTCGCGCGGCTCGAGCGCCATCCCGCAGATCGGGCACGAGCCGGGTCCGAGCTGCGCGATCTCGGGGTGCATCGGACACGTGTACTCGCGCGTGTCGGAGCCGGCGGACGCCGGCGCGGCCGCGCGCGGCGCGAGATAGCGCGCGGGATCTGCCTGAAAGCGCGCGAGGCAGCGCGGGTTGCAGAAGTGATAGAGCGCGCCCTGATGACTCCACTGGTGTGGGCCGTCCCGCGCGACGCGCATGCCGCAGACCGGATCGAGCGCGCGCTCGTCCGCCGAGGCGGGGCTCGGGTCGCTCGCGGTGTGGCCGTGCTCGCTCATCGCTTCATCCGCGCGCCCTGCCGCGCTGCTTCGTAGTGGCGTAGCGAGCGCGCGAGCTCCGTCGCCACCTGTGCCCGTAGTGACTCGGGCTCCACCACCTCGGCGTCGGCGCCGAACGACAGCACCCAGCTCGCGAGCTCGTCGCCGGACCCGACATCCATGGTCAGCAGCACGCACCCGTCCGCGAGGCGTTCGAGCTTCTGCGACGGGTGCCAGTCGTGCTCGCGCACGTAGAGCGCGCGGCGCGGCGCGAAGCGGATCTGCACGCGCTCGGGCGGCGAGGTGACGACGCCGAACGCGGACGCCGCGCGCGCCTCGAAGTCGAAGTCGTCGGGGATCGTGAAGCGGCGCGCCGTCAGCTCGGGCGCGCGGATGCGGTCGACCGCGAACGTGCGCAGCTCGCCCGACTCGTGGTCGTGGCCGATCGCGTAGAGCCCGCCGTTCCGATACCAGACGCGATACGGGTCGAACTCGCGCGCACGCGTTTCGCCCGTGCGCGCGGTCGTGTACTTCAGCCGGACCGTGCGCCGCGCGAGCACCGCCTCGTTCAGCGCGCGGATCACGTCGGCCAGGTCGGCGTAGTTCTTGTGCGGGCCCGGCAGCACGCGAAACGATTCGCGCAGCCGCGCGAGGAAGCCCGCGAGCTCGGGCCCGAGGCTCGCGCGGATCTTGCCGAGCGCGGACTGGATCGAGTCGTGGAAGACCGTGCCTTCGAGGCTCCGCAGCAAATCTTCGCTGAAGCCGAGCGCGAGCAGCTCATCGGGCGTGAACGGCGCGTCGCCGAGCTTCCAGCCGTCGATCACGCGGTAGAAGACGCGCCCGTCGCGGCGCTCGCTCGTGATCGGAAAGCCCGCGAACATCAGCGCGTCGAGATCGCGGTAGACGGTGCGGCGGTTGCAGTCGAGCTCGGCCGCGAGCGAGTCCGCGCCGACGCCGTAGCGCGCCTTCGCGAGGCGTTGGATCAGCTTCCATTGCCGTGAGAGTTGATCGCCGCGCATCGATTCCACCCGGCTGCGAATGCGGAGGGATATCAGATGCGGGCTCCGCGGCCGCGGCGGGGCCGGGGGCGGCGGCGCCTCGTGGCTCCTTCGGGCCTTTGAAGGGAATCAGCGCTCGCTGCGGCGCGTCCGTTTTCTGAAGACGCGCATTTTCAGGGGCCCTCAGTCCGCTTTTACCTCAGCGCCGCCGCCCCCGGCCCCGCCGCGGCCGCTCGTGCTTGGGCCTGGAAGCGTGGTTTTGGGGAGAAGGCTGCGGAGCGGTCGGCGTCGAGCCGACCGCTCCGCACGCTTCGCGTCGTCGCGGCCGTGGAGCGGACGCGTTGATCAGGACGCGACGCGCTCGACGTATTCGCCGGTGCGCGTGTCGACGCGGATCGATTCGCCTTCCTTGATGAAGAGCGGGACGAGCACGGTGGCGCCGGTCTCGATCTTCGCGGGCTTGGTCGCGCCGGAGGCGGTGTCGCCCTTCACGCCGGGATCGGTCTGCACGACCTTCGCGATCACGAACGACGGGATCTCGATGCTGATCGGCTGGCCCTTGTAGAGGATCACCGAGACCTCGGCGTTCTCCTGCAGGTAGTCCTTCGCGTCGCCGACCTGCGAGAGCGGGATCGTGATCTGCTCGTAGTTCTGCGTGTCCATGCAGACGATCCCGTCGGACTCGGCGTAGAGGTACTGCATCGTGCGGTCCTCGACGTCGGCCTCGACGACGCGCTCGCCGGCGCGATAGGTGCGGTCGACGCTCTTGCCGGTGCGCAGGTTCTTGATCTTCGTGCGCACGAACGCGCCGCCCTTGCCGGGCTTCACGTGCTGGAAGTACGTCATCACCCAGGGATCGCCGTCGATCTCGAGCTTCATGCCGTTGTGGAAGTCCGATGTGTCTGCCATCTCGGTGCTCCGGCGGTCCGGTTGAGGTTTGCAAGGGCGTGGGCTCTCTGGCGGCTGGAGCCCGGTGATGTCGGTTCATCGAGCAGAGCGGATGCAGCGGGCGGCGCTGCGCGTCGCCGCTGATCCGCTGCGCATCACGCGCTGCTGGGGTTGCCCGTTGGGTTGCCTCGTTGGGGCCCGCCTTGTCGGCCTAACCCTTTGCCGCCTTCACGGCTGCCGTCAGCTTCGGCACGATCTCGAACAGGTCGCCGACGACGCCGAGCTGCGCGACCTCGAAGATCGGCGCGTCGGGGTCTTTGTTGATCGCGATGATGTAGTTCGCGCCCTTCATGCCGACGAGGTGCTGGATCGCGCCGCTGATGCCACATGCGAGATAGAGCTTCGGCGTGACGATCTGGCCCGAGGAGCCGACTTGGTACTCGTGCGGCAGCCAGCCCGCGTCGACCACCGGGCGCGAGGCGCCCATCTGGCCGCCGAGCGCGTCGGCGAGCGGCTGAATCACCTCGGTGAACTTCTCGGGCGCGCCGACGCCGCGGCCGCCCGAGACGATGATCTCGGCCTTCGTGAGGTCGTGGCCCTTCGCGGCCGCCACCTTGGTCTCGACGAACTTCGCCTTCAGGCCCGAGACGTCGACCGCGAGCTTCTCGGTCTTGCCGTCGGCCGAGCCCTCGAACGGCTTGCACGCGCCGGGTTGCACGGTGACGACGGTCTTCGCGGCGCTCGAGACCACCTTCGCGTCGAGCTTGCCGTTGAACACGCGCCGCACGAACGCGCCGTCGGCGAAGTCGAATGCGTCGGAAACGAAGCCGGCGTCGAGGCCGGCCGCGACGCGTGCCGCGCAGTCCCAGCCCGACGGCGTGTTCGAGATCAGCACCGTCGTCGCGCCCGAGGCCGCCACCGCCGCCTTGATCGCGCGCGTCCAGCCGTCGACGTTGTAGTTCGCGAGCGCCGGCTCGTCGGCCACGTAGACGCTGCCCGCGCCCTTCTTCGCGAACGCTTCGGCCTCGGCGCCGCAGCCGCTGCCGATGATCAGGCCCTTGACGTCGCCGCCGAGCTTTTTCGCGAACGTGATCAGCTCGTAGCTCGCTTCGCGAACCGAGCCCTTTTGGATCTCACCTACGACGAGAATCGTCATCGTTCGTCTCCGCGCGGGCCTCCTCGTTAGAGAAGTCCCAGCTCCTTGATCTTGCCGACGAGCCCGGTCACGACCTCGTCCGCCGAACCCTTCAGGATCTGCGCGCCCGTGCCCTTCGGCGGCGCATAGATCTTCTGGATCTTCACCTTCGCCGCGCCGGCGCCGACCTGGCCCGCGAGGCCGAGATCGGCCGCGGTCTTCACATCGATCGGCTTCTTCTTCGCGGCCATGATGCCCTTCAGCGACGCGTAGCGGACTTGGTTCAGGCCGGTCTGCACCGCGAGCACGCACGGCGCGCTGACCTCGACCACCTCGAGCGCGCCGCCCTCGAGCTCACGCTCGACCGTGAAGCCGGTCGCAGTCTTCTCTTCCTTCACCACGCCGCTCGCGCTGGGCACGCCGAGCAGCTCGCCGATCATCGGCCCGACGGCCGATGCGTTGCCGTCGTCGCTCATCAGCCCCATGAGCACTGCGTCGGCGCCGACGCTCTTGGCGACCGCGGCGAGCGTGCGCGCGATGCCGAGCGCGTCGCTGCCGTCGAGCGCGGGGTCCTTCACGTGCACGGCGCGGTCGGCGCCCATGCCGAGGGCCGTGCGCAGCGCCTGCGTCACGCGCTCGGGGCCGATCGACGCGACGATCACCTCCGTCGCCGCGCCCGCATCCTTCAGCCGCAGCGCCTCTTCGAGCGCGAAGCTGTCATAGCTGTTGATCTCGAACTTGATGCCGTCTTCCTTGATCCAGGCGCCGTCGCTCGCGATGTCGAGGCGCGCGTCCTGGTGCGGCACCTGCTTCAGGCAGACCAGAATCTTCATGGTGCTCGTTCTCCGGGGTTCGCTCGGACCCCGCGGAGGCTGGGCGCGCGGAGCGCGCGGAAAGCACCAAGAGGGGGCCGAAAAGAAGGCGCGCACGGTAACGGACGAGGTTTCCGCCTTCAACGCGCCGCGTCGCGAAAACCGCAGGGATTCGGGGCGTTACGCGCGAGTTGACGAGGGCGCGGGCGATGCCGGAGGCGGCGCGGGCGCCGGGGTGTCATAGGAGACGAAGCGCGGCAGGCCGCGCACGCGGTAGTCGACGTTGCAGGCGTTGTCGCAGCGCGCGACGCCGCCGAGCTGGCGGGCGCGCGGGCGCGCGATCCGGAACTGCGGCTCGAGCTCGAAGCGGTCGACCAGCCGCCGCACTGCGATGCGGATCGCGCTGATCGAGAAGCGCTGCGCGGGGCAGCTGTGGCGCCCATGGCCGAAGGTCGAGACGAGCTCGCGCGCGGGCAGCGCGTTCGCGACCGGCTCGACGAGCCTCCGCCCGGAGTAGTTGCCGGGATCGAACGGCTCGAGCCCGGGCGCCGCGCTGCGATTCGTCACCGACAGCATCGTCGCGAGCAGCACGCCCGGCGCGAGCGTGTAGCGCCCGGACTCCGTCTCGATCTCGAACGGCCGCAGCACGCGGCGCAGCGTCAGCGAGCGCTGCGCCCAGCGGATCGATTCGTTCGCACAGCGCTCGATCAGCGCGTCGTCGCCGTCGCGCACCGCTTCGAGCAGCGGCGGGTGCAGCAGCAGATTCGCGAGCGTCCACGCGAGCGCGGCGGGCAGGTTCGACTGCGCGCCCATCTGGATCAGCATCACGTCGCGCGCGACCTGGACGTTGCGCTCGGCGCGCGCCAGGTCGGCCCAGCTCTCGTCGATGCGCTCGAGAAAGTCGCCGCACTTCCCGCCGCTCTCACGCCGCGCGTCGAGGATCTCGCCGAGAATGCCCTCGATCGCGTGCAGCGCGCGGCGCTCTGCGCGCTTGCCGGTCAGGCTGCTCCATAACAACGAGTGCGGCCGCACGAACGAATCGGCGGTGTCGAGCCGCTCGAACGCGTCGATCAACGGGAGCAGCCGCTCTGGCGCCGCGGCCTCCGCGCCCGCCCACGCTGCCAAGCCGAGCCGGTAGCCGAGCCGTTTGGCGAGCGCGAAGCACTCGAACACGCCGCGCTGGCCGAGCCCGGCGATCTCGAGCTCGACCGCGCGCTCGAGCTGCTCGAGGTAGCTCTCGACGTCGGGGTTCTTGAACAGCTCGTGCGGGCGATTGCGCCGGCCGAGCGCGAGCTCGTTCGGGATCTTGCGCCGGAACACGAGCTCGTAGGTCGCGAGGCCGAAGCTCGCATGATCCTCCTCGGCCGCATACAGCGCGGCGACGCCCTTCGCGCCGAACACGAAAAAGAGCCGGTAGCCGAACGCGTCCACGATGAACGTGTCGCCCCACAGCTCGCGCTGCGCCTTCAGGAACGAGGTCGCGTCCTCGAGCAGGTCGTAGCCGGCGCGCAGCCACGGGATCGGGCTCGTGATCAGCGGCGGAAGTGGCGCGACGGCGGGGTAGCTCACGGCGCGGCGGTCCCCGGCGCAGCGCGCGCCGCGGCGCGCGCATCGAGCTCGGCGCGCACGCGCGCGTGGTCGGCGGCGCTGAAGCGAAAGCGGGAGAAGAACAGGATTCCAACCGCGTATCCGATCAGCGGTGCCCCGCCCATCAGGCAAACGAGAGCGAACTTCACGCCCTCGCTCTGCTCCGCGTTCGGAACGAAACCGGTGAACGCGAGCATGAACGCGGCCGTGCTCGCGAGCAGCGCGTTGCCGAGCTTGTTGACGAAGCTCATGGCAGCGAAGTAAGCGCCCTCCTTGCGCTCGCCCGTGCGGTGCTCATCGAGGTCGATCAAGTCGGCTTTGAGCGATTGGCCGATCGAGTTTCCGCACGCGCCGGCGCTACCCGCGATGACGGAGGAGGCGACCATCAACGGCCAGTCGTTCTCGCCGAGCCAGAAGAGCATTCCGAAGCCGACGCCGCCCTGTGCCATCGCGAACAGCCAGAGCTTTCTCTTCTCGAAGCGGCGCGCGAGCAAAACCCAGACGGGAATCGCGAGGAAGGTCGAGCCCATGTAGACCGCGAGCATTCTCTCCGTGAGATCCCCTCGCATCATCACGTACTCGGTCACGAACGGAACGAGCACGGTCAGGCCGCCGAGCCGACGGCTTCGATGAAGAGCGCGATCAGCAGCAAGCGCGCGTCGCGATTGCGCCACACGTCGGCGAGCGCGCGCGGCAGATTGACGCCGCCGCGCCCCTGATAATCCGAACGCTCGCGCGGGAGCAGCGCGACCGCGGCGAGGATCAGCAGCGCCGTGGCGAGCCCCGAGACCAGCGCCAGCGAAGCCGCTCCCTCCCGCGCGGTCGCGGTCTCGCGCACCACGCGTGCGCCGAACACCAGGGCGAAGACGAGTCCGAGCGAGCGCACGAAGTGCTTGGTGCCGAACACGCGATTGCGCGCCGCCGGGTCTTGCGTGAGCTCCGCGCCGAGCGCGGCGTGGGGAACCTCGAAGGCCGTGAATGCGCTGTAGAAGCCGAACACCGAGAGCGCCACCCAGGCGATCTCGGCGGTAGGACTCAGCGAGGCTGGTGGCGACCACGCCATCCACGTGAAGAGGACGATCGGAGCCATCGCGCCGACGAGCCAGCTCTTGCGGCGCCCGAGGCGCGTGCGGGTGCGATCGCTGCGCGTACCGACGATCGGATCGGCGAGTGCATTCCAGACCTTCGATGCGAGGAAGATCCAGCCCATCGCGAGCGGCGGGACGAGCAGGGTGTCGGTCGCGAACTTCAAGTACATCACCATGAACAGCGTGTAGATGAAGCTCACGCCGGCGCCGGGCAGCGCGTAGAGCGCGATCTGCGAGACGGGCAGCGTGGCCGTTGCGTTCAGCATCCGGGCGCTCAGGCGCCGAGGAACATCAGGAAGTCGTCGAGCGACGTGGTGCGCAGATAGGGATTCCTGCGCTTCTGCTCGCCCAGCGGGCCGTACGGCTCGGACGCGTAGAAGTGCCCCGGGTAGAGCACGGTGTCGTCGGGCAGCTTCTTCAGCTTGTTATGGAGGCTGTCGTACATCTGCGTCGCGTCGCTGCCGGGCAGGTCGACGCGGCCGCAGCTGCCGAGGAACAGTGTGTCGCCGCTGACGAGCTTGCCCGGCGCACCCGACTCTTCGACCAGGAAGCACTGCGAGCCCGGCGTGTGCCCCGGCGTGTGCAGCAGCCGCACCGTGATGCCTCCGAGCGCGAGCGAATCGCCGCTCTCGTGCCGCACGAGATCGTTCTCCGACAGCCCCGTCAGCTTGCGCACGCCGTCCGCCTCGTGCGCGTTCACGTGCACCGGCGCCGGCGCGCGCGCGATCAGCCGCGCGAGCCCCTCGATCTCCATCCCGAAGATGCGCCCGCCGACGTGGTCCTGGTGGTAGTGCGTGACCAGCGCGCCCGCGACGCGCATCCCGTCCGCCTCGGCGCGGTCGACCAGCTCGTCCACCGCCCACGCGGGATCGACGAGCAGGCACTCGCGCGCGCTCCGGCTCCCGATCAAGTACGCGAAGTTCTGCATCTCGCCGACCGGCAGCTGCGCGAAGTAGAGATCGCTCATCGGGAACCTCCGCGCCGCGCAGCTTGGTGCGAGTCCCCGGGCGGGCGCAAGCACTCAGCGCGATTCGTCGGGCAGCTCGACGCGCAGCACGTCGCCATCGACCTCGACCCGATGCACGCGGACGCTCGCCTCGTCATCGAGACCGCGGCCCGAGCGCACGTCGTACGCGAAGCCATGAATCGGACAGATCACGCACTCTTTCTCGACTTCGCCTTCCCCCAGGCTCCCGCCCGCGTGCGGGCAGACGCCATCCACCGCGAAGTACCCGTTCTCCGTCCGCCCCACAGCGAGAAGGCGTCCTGCAACGACGAACGAAAGCACTTGCCCGACGCGAATCCGAGACGCAGGCGAAATGGTGTGCCACGCCATCACGCAGAGACTAAGCGGTCTCGCGCAGCACGATGGAAAAGTGACGCGACGGCGCCACGACCACGAGGCGCTATGGAGACCCCAGCGTCTTCCGCACCCACGTCTCGAGCACCGCGAGCACTTCCCGATTCACCTCGTCCTGCGTGCGCGGGCTCTTCTTCGCGACGTGCAGCTGGTGATCGCCTTCCTCCACCACATGCAGCTGCACCGGTGCCCCGACGCGCGTCAGCGTCTTGCGCAAGGCGGGCAGCTCGCAGTGGCGGTCCTTCGAGCCGGTCACGAACAGCATCGGCGTAATCACTCGGTAGAGGCGATCGGCGCGCACGTCCTTCGGGTCGCCCTGCTTGTGGAGCGGGTAGCCGAGGAAGAACAGGCCCTGGATGCGCAGCCGCGTCGTCGCGGCATGCGCGGCCGCGATCGCGCCCGCATTCTTGCCGCCTGCGAAGATGTAGGCGGGCGCCGCGCTCGGATCCTGAGAGAGCACCTGCATCGCGGCCTGATAAGTCCGCACCATCACGAGCGGCTCGTCGGGCTTCTTCTTCTCGGCGACCATGTACGGCATCGGGAAGCGCAGCGTCAGGTACTTCCGCTCGGTCAGCGCCTTCTGCAGCGTGTCGAGCAGCGGGTCCTCGTCCATCGACGCCTGCGCGATCACGACCGACACGCGCGCGCCGGTCGGCCACCACTCCGGGACGCCGAGCCGACCAGTCACCGAATCGAGCCCGTGCACGGGCTCGGTCAGCGGAATCTTGATCGGCTCGTACTGCGGTGCGGAGTCGGACACGCCCATCCTTCTAGAGGAGGCTTTGGTGACCGGAATCCCGGCCCCGAGGGGGGCGAGGGGCGCGGCAACCTTACCGACTCGATTTCGCCAGTGGAAGTGCGCCGGGTGCGAGATTCGGGGCACCTTCGGGGTAGGCCGACCGATGTTCGGATCGTGAAAGGCGCGATGGGCAAGGTCCTGATCACCGGCATCTCGAGCCCGCTCGGGCGGCTGCTCGCGCGCCGGCTCGCGAGCGGCTGGCAGGTCTGCGGCGTGGACTCGCGCTCGTGGCAGGGGCGCCCGCGCGAGATCGCGATGCACGTCGCGGACCTGCGCAAGCGCGAGCTCGAGGACGTGATGCGCGCCGAGCACCCGCAGGCGGTCGTCCACCTCGGCGTGCGCCGCGAGATGCGCGGCGACGCCCGCAATCGGCACGACCTGAACGTGCGCGGCACGAAGCGGCTGCTCGACCACTGCGCGGCGTTCGGCGTGAAGCAGCTCGTCGTGGTCTCGACCGGAACCGCGTACGGCGCGGCGCCCGAGAACCCGCTCTACATGAGCGAGGACGAGCCGCTCTCGGCGAGCCGCAGCTACCCCGAGATCCGCGACCGCGTCGAGGTCGACGCGCTCGCGAGCGCGTTCGTTTGGCGCGTACCGGAGGTCCGAACCGCCGTGCTGCGTCCGGTGCACGTGCTCGGTCCGCACTCGACCGGAATGCTCGCGGACTACCTGCGCCGCCTGCGCCCGCCGATCGTGCTCGGTTTCGACCCGCTGATCCAGGTGATGCACGAGGACGACTGGGCGGAGTCGATCGCGCTCTCACTGACCCGCGAGCTCGCGGGCGTCTTCAACGTGGTCGGCCCGGGGCAAGTTCCGCTGCGCACGGCGATCTCCGAGCTGAGGCGCATCCCGCTCGCGCTGCCCGAGTTCATCATGCGCCCGTGGATTCGGACCAGCTTCGCGGCGGGGCTGGTGCCGTGGCCCGAGGGCGCGATCGACTACCTGAAGTTCCCGGTGACGATCTCGGGCGAGCGCTTCCAGCACGAGACCGGCTGGAAGCCGCTGTTCGGGCTGCGCGAGATCTTCGCGGCGCACCGCGAGCGAAGGAGCGAATCGTGAGCGAGGCGGAGCACGCGCATCCGGGCGCGTTCGCGCGCCTCGTGGAGACGCTGACCCGCACGCTGCCGGACTCGGTGCGCGAGCTGGACGCGCTCGTCACGGAGCGCCTCGCGCGCGTGCCGACGCGCCTCAACGAGTACGGCGTCGATCGCTTCGGGCTCGAGCCGGCACAGGCGCACCGCGGCCTGCTGCCGTCGGCGCTGCTCTACCGCCACTATTTCCGCGTCGTCACGCACGGCATCGAGCGCGTGCCCGAGGGACGCGTGCTGCTGATCGCGAATCACGCCGGCCAGCTGCCGTTCGACGCGGCGATGCTCGGCGCCGCGATGCTGCTCGAGGCCGAGCCGCCGCGGCTCGCGCGCGGCCTCGGCGAATACTGGATCCCGCGGCTGCCGTTCATCAACGAGCTCATGACGCGCGGCGGCGGCCTGGTCGGCACCCCTGAGAACTTCCGCGCGCTGATCGACGCGGAAGAGTGCGTGATGGTGTTCCCGGAAGGCGTGCGCGGGATGAACAAGACGTATCGCGAGCGCTACCGGCTGCAGCGCTTCGGCACCGGCTTCGTGCGGCTCGCGCTCGAGACGCACACGCCGATCGTGCCGGTCGGCATCGTCGGCTCCGAGGAGCAGCAGCCCGGCCTTTGGGACGTGAAGCCGCTCGCGCGGCTGCTCGGCATGCCCGCGTTCCCGATCACGCCGACGTTCCCGCTGCTCGGCCCGCTCGGCCTGCTGCCGCTGCCGGTGAAGTACCGCATTCACTTCGGCGTCCCGATTCGCTTCGAGGGCAGCGCGAACGAGGACGACGCCGCGATCCAGGCGCGCGTCGCCGCGGTGAAGATCGCGATCGACAAGCTGCTCGAAGCCGGCCGCCGCGAGCGCAAGAACCCGTTCCTCTGATCACGCGCCAGCTTTCATCGTCGATAGACTGCGCTGGATGAGCGAGCCGATCGTCGAGATCGACCTGAACGCGCGCGAGCGGCGCATCTACGATCGCTGGCGCGCCGCGCTGCGCGCGCCGCTCGCGGGCGCGAGCTCCGATCTGCGCGACGCGCTGCTCGCTGCGCCCGATCTGGTCGTGCTCGTGCTGCGCCTGCTGCGCGAGCCGCGCGTGCGCTCGGGCGACAAGGCGATCGCGCTGCTCGGCATCCTCTACGTGCTCTCGCCGGTCGACCTGCTGCCCGAGTTCCTGTTCGGCCCGATCGGCCTGATCGACGACGCGCTGATGCTCGCGGTCACGGTCTCGCGGCTCGTGAACCGCGTGCATCCGGACGTCGTGCGCGCGCACTGGTCGGGGCAGGGCGACGCGCTGGCCGCGATCCAGCGCGTCTCGGGCTGGGCGGAGCGCCAGCTCGGCGGGCGGCTGCGCGGGCTGATCACGCGCATCAGCCATTAGGAGACCGCGTCCTCGAACGATCCCGCATCGATTCCCCTCTCGCGGGCAGGGATCGCCCGCGCTCGGGAGAACGAAACTCGGCTTCGCGCGCGCGTTCGGCGCGCGCGACGACATCTACAAAGTGGCGTCGGCTTCGAGCGTCTTCACGAGCAACTCGAGCGCGGCCTCGGCGAACGCGGCCATGTTGCGGACGCGGTCGTCGTCGCCGGTGAGCACGCGCCGCGTGGCTTCGCGCGAGCCGGCGATCGCGACCCACGCGTGGCCGGCGGGGTCGCCGTAACGATTTCCGGTCGGCCCGGCTGCGCCGCCTTCGCCGATCCCCCAGTTGGCGCCGAGCTTCACGACCGCCGAGCGCGCCAGATGGAGCGCCCATGGCTCGCTCGCGCCGCGCAGGTTCTCGGGCGGCTTCACCGCGCCGGCGATGAAGCCGCGGCTCGCGGCGAGCGTGTAGATCACGCCGCCGCCGAGGAAGTAGCTGCTCGCGCCGGGCACCGAGAGCAGCGCCGCGCTGATCAGGCCGCCCGCCGCGCCCTCGCAGACGCCGACGGTCTCGCGTTCGGCCTGCAACAGCTCCGCTGCTCGCGCGGCGAGCTCGATCAGCCGCGGCGTCAACGCGGTCGTGTCGCTCATCTCGTCCTCCCGCGCATGGCGGTGGTTACGGCGTTCCCGCCGCGCGCTCGGCGGCGATGCCTGCCATCGCGCGCCGCTGCGGCTCCGGGATGCGGCGCACGCGCCCGCTCGTGTCGACCATCGCGTGCTCACTCGCCGCGCGCGCGACCTCGCTGCCCGCGACGCTGAGCGCGTACTCCATGCGCAGCGAGGCCCCGCGCACCCACGCGAGCCAGACCGCGATCTCGACCACCTCGTCGAAGCGCACGCCGCGCACGTAGTCGAGCTCGAGGTGGGTGGTCGCGAAGTGGAGCCCCTCGCCGACGTACGCCCGGTACGGGCGGTGCTGCTCGTCCATCCACTGGATGCGCGCGAGCTCGAGGTAGCGCACGTAGTTCGCGTGGTGGACGACGCCCATCGCGTCGGTCTCGTAGAACGGCACGCGATGGCGATAGCGCGTGACCGGAATCCCGAGCGGCGGCGCGGTGACGGCGGGCTCGCTCATCGCCACGCTCAGAACTTGTCCTTCGCGACACGCCGGCGCCCTAGTTCCTCGATGCTCGCCGAGCGCAGGAACGGATTCGTCGCGTGCTCGTCGGCGATCGTGGTCGGCACGACCATCTCCGCGGGTGTCGCGTCGTGCCAATTGGGTGCGGCGTTCGCGCGGATCTTCGTGACGCGCGCAACGGCGGCCTTGACCGCCGCGTTCTCCGGCTCGACGTGCGCCGCGAAGCGCAAGTTGCCCGCGGTGTACTCGTGGCCGCAGAAGACGCGCGTGTCGCCCGGCAGCTGGCCGAGCTTCTCGACCAGCGCGCGATACATCATCTCGGGCGTGCCCTCGAACAGGCGCCCGCAGCCGGCCGCGAACAGCGTGTCGCCGCAGAACACCGCCTTCGCGCCGTCGAACACGTAGGCGATGTGTCCCCGCGTGTGCGCCGGGATGAACAGGATGCGCGCGGTCTCGCGGCCGACCTCGATCGTGTCGCCTTCCTCGAGGCCGTGCGTGAAGCCGGCGAGGCGATCCTTGTCGCTGCGATGACCGAAGACCGGCGCCCCGTATCGCTTGGCCAGCTCGGGATTCGCGGCCGCGTGGTCCGGGTGGTGATGCGTCGAGAGAATTTTCATCACTGCCGCGCCGGACGCCGCGACGCGCCGCGCGACCGGCTCGAGCTCGGGCGCATCGACCACCGCCGCCTCGCCGCTCTGCTCGCACACGAGCAAGTACGTGTAGTTGTCGCGAAGCGTCGGAATGCGTTCGATGCGCAGCGGCATGGCTGCACGCTAGCCCGCGCGAGGCAGTGTGGGGCGCTTCACAGTGACGTGGCAGACGATCGGGCAAGATCGCGCTGTGGATTCCTCGAATGTCCTCGCCATCACGCTTGCCGTTGCGGTGAGCGCGTGCATCTCCGGGCCTCCTCGAAATTCGCCTCCCGGCAATCTCTGCGCAGCGCCCACTCTGCTCGGACCGCACGATCCGCTTCCGACGCTCGCAGCCTCGGGCCCCGATCGCGGCGAATCGCCCGTGCCCGTCATGTCACTCGCGCCGCCTGAGAGGCGCGCGGTCGAGGCCTACCTCACCCAGGTGAAATCGCGCGTCTTGCGCGCATGGGTTGCGGGGCGCGTCGACGGGACGGTCGACCTCGAATTCTCGATCTCGTCGGACGGCTGCGCGCCCTGGCTTCGGATCCAGCGTGGCGCGGATGCCGCGGCGGCTCTCGGCGTGCTCGATGCGTTCGCCCGCGCGATGCCGTTCGGCACGCCTCCCGCTCCCATCGTCGGCGACGTTCTCTCAGCAAGCTTCACGAGTCGTTAGCGCGGCGGACGCAAGCCCGGACGAGAGCTCACAGCAGCGAGAGCTGCTCCGGCTCCGGCGGATCGAGATCCGCCGCCAGCGCGGCGAGCTCGGCCGCGCGCTCGGGGTTCACCGCCGGACAGCGGTCTCGGAACTCGCACCAGTTGCACAGCCCGCTCGGCCGCGGCGCGAACGCGCGCTCGGCGCGGATCTTGTCGATCGCGCGCGCGGTCTCGTGGCGCAGCAGCTCGCGCTGCTCGGGGCTGCGCTGCGAGCTGCGCGATTCATCGCGGATTACGTAGTGCCACACGAGCCGCACGTCGCCCGCTTCGCCGAGCTGCTCGCGGATGCCGAGCTCGTAGAGGCCGAGCTGGCGATCGCGATCGAGCTCGTCCTGCTTCGGGATGCGGCGGCCCGTCTTGTAGTCGTGGATCTCGAGCACGCCGTCCTTCGCGCGCGCGATGCGATCGATGATCCCGCGCACCGCGTAGCGCCCGTCCTCGTCGAGCCGGAACTGGATCTTGCGTTCGAGGCCGACCGTCTCGTCGCGATCGAACGGGTAGTGGCGGCGATAGAAGCGATCGAGGCCCTGCGCGCCGGCGTCGCGATAGAAATCGAGCGGCGTCCCCTCGCGCGCGATGCGCACGCGCGCGGCGTCGTACAGCTCGTCGAAGTTCGCGTAATAACGCGCGATCACCTTGTGGATCGACGGCAGCATGCCCTGGCCGACGAACAGGTAGAGCCGCTCCAGCACCTCGTGCACGCGCTTGCCGACGAACGCTTCGACGCCTTCGCTGTCGACGTCGATTTTCTCGACGTAACGAAACGCGTATTGACGCGGGCAATTGTCGAAGCAGCTGAGGCTCGACGGGCTGAACACCGACTGCACGCGATCCGGCTCCGAGAGGGACTCTTGGGTTCAGAGCGCGGGGGGATCGGGCGACTCTAGCAGCGCACGGCCACGCGCGACGATGCCGCGCTCCGCGTCGAAGGTCATGCGCCGTTCCGCTTCGGCGAGCGTGCACCAGAACACTGCTGCCATCTCGCCGTCAGCGGCGTGCGCGAGGCCGCCATCGCAGGCCATCAAGAAGTAGTGGACGCGCTTCGCGATCTGCCGGCCGGCGCGGCGCTCGAAGAACGTGTACGAGACGTCGCCGAGCGGGGCGAGGATGCGGGCGCTGAGCCCGACTTCCTCGCGCACCTCGCGCAGCGCGGCCTGCTCGATCGTCTCGCCCGGGTCGATCTTGCCCTTGGGCAGCCGCACGGTGCGGCGGCCGGAGTTGCGGTCGAGTTGCTCGGCAATGAGCGCCTCGATCTCGCTACCGGCGCGCCGCACGACGAGGCCGCCCGCACTCACTTCTTCGCTTCGCGCCGCCACCTCGCCCTCGGCCTCGGCATCACGGCCCGAAGCCCCCGGAATTCGTGGGGCTAGAATGCGCCTTTCGCGCCCGGCCGGAGTGCCCCGATGAAAGCCAAGCGACTCGAGGATGTCTACGAGGCGACGGTCGCTGCGCTCGCGGCGCCCGCCGGCGATGCGCTCGCGAAGGCCGACGCCGAGGGGTACCTCGATTACGACGAGGTCGTCGCGTGGACCGAGCGCGTGAAGTCGGTCGTGCTGCACCAGCGCGACCGCGGGGCGCTGCGGTCGGAGCTGCCCGCGCTAGCCGAGCGCCTGCTGCGCTTCCTCGCGCGCGTTCCGCTTCCCGAAGGCGTGCTCGCCGAGGCGATCGCCGCGGAGTTCATCGGGCGGCTCCCGCGAGTCCGCCAGCTGCTCGCCGAGGATCTCGAAGCCGCGTTCGAGGGCGACCCGGCGGCCAAGAGCTTCGCCGAAATTCTGGTCGCGTATCCGTCGATTCAGGCGATCGCGGTCTATCGGCTCGCGCACGAGCTGGTCGGGCTGGGCGCGCCGCAGCTGCCGCGCATCATGGCCGAGTACGCGCACGATCGGACCGGCATCGACATCCACCCCGGCGCGCGGATCGGCCGGCGCATCTTCATCGATCACGGCACCGGCGTCGTGATCGGCGAGAGCGCCGAGCTCGGCGACAACGTGCGCATCTATCAGGGCGTCACGCTCGGCGCGTTCTCGCCGCGCCGCGGTCAGACGATTCGCGGCACCAAGCGACACCCGACGATCGAGGACGACGTCACGATCTACGCCGGCGCGACGATCCTCGGCGGCGAGACGGTGATCGGCCGCGGGACCGTAATCAGCGGCAACGCGGTGATCACGGAGTCGGTGCCGCCAGGCTCGCGCGTCGTGCCCGAGCCGCCGCGGCAGGAAGTGCGGCAGCGCAGCGACGTCCGCGAGCCGAAGCAGCTCGACTGGGAGATCTAGCTGGATGCGAGCCGGTTGCGGTGCTGACGCGCGCTCGGTTGCAGAGCGGATGCAGCCGGCGGCGCTGCGCGCCGCGGCTGATCCGCCCGGCCTCGCGCGCCACTGCGTGCTCTTCGCGGCGATGGTTTGCTGCGCGCTGGCTTCAGCCGCGCCTCCGGCCAACGCCCAACAGGAGGAGGGCTGGGGCTACGCGCTCGCGAACGAGCTGATGAGCCCATGGTGCCCCGGCTTCGCGCTGCCCGATTGCAGCAGCGGCTACGCGTCGGAGCTGCGGCTCTGGATCCTCGAGCAAGAGCGGCTCGGTCGCTCCGAGGACGAGGTGAAGGCGGAGATCCTCGCGAAGTACGGCGAGCAGATGCTGCAGGCGCCGAGTGCGCGGGGCCGCGGGATCCTCGCGTATGCGATTCCGGCCGCGCTGATCCTCGCGGGCGGCGCCGTGCTGGTCGTGTTCCTGCGCAAGCAGGGCGGGGCGCCGGCTCCCGCGCCGAGCGCCGCAGCGCTCGATCCCGCGCTGCTGTCGCGGGTCGAAGCCGAGATCGAAGCGTCGAATCGCGACGCATGAAGATCTACACGCGCCGCGGCGACAGCGGCGAGACCGACCTGTTCGCCGGCGGGCGCGTGCCCAAGGATGACCTGCGCGTCGAGGCGTACGGCGCGGTGGACGAGCTGCTCGCGGTGTTGGGCGTCGCGGCGGCCGATAGCACGCAGCCGGATCTCCGAGCGCTCGTCGCCGAGATCCAGAGCACGCTGTTCGCGCTCGGCTCCTATCTCGCGACGCCCGACGCCGCGCGCCGCGCGAAGTCGGGAATCGCCGAGCCCGCGCAGAGCTGGGTCGACGCGCTCGAGGCCGCGATCGACGCGAAGGAGAGCGAGCTCGCGCCGCTGAAGCGCTTCATCCTGCCGGGCGGCACGCGCGGCGCCGCGAGCTTCCATCACGCGCGCGTCGTCTGCCGCCGCGCGGAGCGGCGCTGCGTCACGCTGCACCGCGCGCAGCCGCTCAGCGAGGTGGCGCTGCGTTATCTGAATCGTCTGAGCGATCTGCTCTTCGTGCTCGCGCGCGTCGAGAACAAGCGCACCGGCGTGGCGGATGTGGAGTGGGCAGGGTTGGGTTGACGCCGCTCAGCCGGCGCCGATGCCCGAGCTGCTCCTCGCTCACGAGATCGGCGCACTCGGCGACGCCTGGAAGCGCACGCCGAGGATCTCGCGCTCGCCCTCGATCTGGCGGCGCAGGCGCAGGCCCACGAAGAAGAAGAACAGCAGCTCGGCGAGCAATAACAACAACACGAGCTTGCCGGCGCGTTTTCCCCAGCTCACGGGCGGGCGCTCCGCAGCGCGCGCTCGATCTCGGCGCCGAGCTCCAGCTCGAGCGCGAAGCCCGAGGCAGCGGGCGCCGCGGCGAGGCGCGCGGCGAGCGCTTCGGCGCCGCCGAACACAGCGAGCCCGTAGCTGCCGTAGCGGCGAGCGAGCGCTGCGCGCAGCCACGCGTCGCGGCCGCGGCGGCGCTTCGCCGTGAGCGCCCCGCTCTCGCCGAGCTGCGCGCGGTGGCGCGCGATCGCGGCTTGGAGCGCGTCGATCCCGGTGCCGTCGCGTGCCGAGACGAGCACGACCGGCGCCGTCCACTTCGCGTCGGGCTTCTCGCCCAGCGCGAGCGCGCTCTCGAGCTCACGCGCGCTGCGCTCGGCGAGCGCACCGAGATCGGCCTTGTTCACGACGAACACGTCCGGTAGCTCGAGCACACCCGCCTTCAGGAACTGCACGGTGTCGCCCGCTGCGGGCTGCGCGACGAACACGAGCGTGTCGACGAGGTCGACGACGTCGCCTTCGCTCTGGCCGACGCCGACCGTCTCGACGATCACGAGATCGAACACCGCGGCGAGGATCGTCGTCGCGGCGCGCGCGGCATCGGCGAGCCCGCCTAGCGACTCGCGCGCCGCGAGCGAGCGGAAGAACACGCCCGGATCGCTCGCGGCGGAGCGCACGCGCACGCGGTCGCCGAGCAGCGCGCCGCCGCTCTTCCGGCTCGAGGGGTCGACCGCGACGATGCCGACCGTCTCGCCGCGCGCGCGCTGCGCGCGCACGAGCGCGTCCATCAGCGTCGACTTGCCCGCGCCGGGTGCGCCGGTCAGGCCGAGCCGCGGCGCACCGCCGAACGCGATGCGCGCCTCGAGCGCCGCGAGCAGCTCGCGCGCGGCGGCGCGCTCTCCGGAGCGCGCGTCGTCCGCGAGATTGAGCGCCGGTGCGACCGCATTGCGATCGCGCGCGAGGAGCCTCGCGGCGAGCTCGCCCGCGCGCGCGCGAGCGACGTCAGACAGCGGGCGCCTCCTCGGCGACGTC
>Ga0187894_10000771_pt1 | contig 43206 bp, 36 predicted proteins | sample GBC1701081metaG_FD_136650 | JGI IMG/M metagenome (GOLD analysis project Ga0187894, IMG submission 136650) | White microbial mat communities from a lava cave in the Kipuka Kanohina Cave System on the Island of Hawaii, USA - GBC170108-1 metaG ... | reverse complement strand
TTGTGTTCTGCCTTGTGTTCTGCCTTGTGTTCTGCCTTGTGTTCTGCCTTGTGTTCTGCCTTGTGTTCTGCCTTGTGTTCTGCCTTGTGTTCTGCTTTGTGTTTTGTTGAACGTTCGTTAGAATTTCAGCACCCGCCGCGCCGTCCCGAGGAGAGGATCATGAGCGCCGCCCCCGCCCCCGCCGCCCCGCCCGAACGCCTCACGCTCGCGAACCAGCCGCGGAGCGAGGGGGCGTGGGGCGCGATTGGTGCACTGCACCATCCCAAGGACACCGCCTGCGGCTTCGAGGTGCTGGACGACTTCGAGCGCTTCAACCAGGCGAACGACATCTACACCCGCGGGCAGTGGGACCCGCGCATCCGCTCGACGAAGGTCATCAACTGGTTCAAGGGCATGTTCAAGCCCGGCCTCGGCGCGCGGCCGGCCGAGGGCTATACGACGCGCGACTTCGCGCTCCGCAACGCCGGCTGGATGGGCGCGAACCTCACCATCCAGCGCAGCCTGCACGAGGGCCGGGTCGACGGCTTCCTCGATTCGATCCGGCCCTACTCGGAGCCGAACCCGGAGCCGGTGGCGATCGACTCGCCGGAGGCGATGAGCGAGGAAGTGAAGCGCGTGAGCCGCCTCTTCGGCGCGAACGCGGTCGGGATCACCCACTACGACCCGCGCTGGCACTACACCAACAGCTTCTCGACCAAGGCGCTGGCCGAGAAGCCGTACGCCATTCCCGCAGGCCTGCCGCACGTGATCGTCATCGTCACCGCGATGCACTACGAGGCGGTGAAGTGCTACCCGTCGGCGACCGCCGGTATCGCGGTCGGGCACGGCTACTCGCGCGACTGCGAGCTGGTGCAGAGCATCGCGACCTACATCCTGAATCTCGGCTACCGCGCGGTCGCCTCCGTGAACGACACGTCGCTCGCGATTCCCTACGCGATCCAGGCCGGCCTCGGCGAGTACGGGCGCAACGGCCTGCTGATCACCAGGGACTACGGGCCGCGCGTGCGCATCGGCCGCATCCACACCGACCTGCCGCTCGTGCACGACCAGCCGATCCGCTTCGGCGTGCGCGAGTTCTGCGACACGACCTGCCGCCGCTGCGCCGAGGCCTGTCCGCCGAAGGCGATCTCGCTCGGGGCCCCGACCGAGGTCGTGCCGAGCCAGTCGATGGTAAAGGGCATCCGCAAGTGGCAGGTCGACCCCGAGCGCTGCTTCAAGTTCTGGGTCAACCAGGCGACCGAGTGCGGCATCTGCATGCGCGTGTGCCCGTACAACAAGGACACCTCGCGCTTCTGGTCGCGGAGCTACTTCCGGCTGTGGCGGCGGCTCGCCGCTTCGCCGCTGAAACGGCTCGCGCTCAAGCTCGACCGCTGGCTCGGCTTCGGCGAGCGCATGAAGCCGGGCGAGTTCTGGCGCCGGTTCCGCTCGCCGTGAGCGGGGCCGCGGCGAACGCGCGATGAACCTCGTCCGGGCGCTCGCGTCGACCGTTCGCCACAACGGGCCGCGTCCGGCGCTGCTCGACGCCGAGCGCCGCTACACCTGGTCCGAGTTCGGCGCCCGCGTCGCGCGCGCGGCGGGCGCGCTCGCGGCGCTCGGCGTCGTCCGCGGACGGCGCTGCGCGATCCTCGCGCGGAACGGGTTCCGGTTCGAGGAGCTGAAGTGGGCGGCGTTCGCGCTCGGCGCGGTGCCGGTACCGGTCAACTTCCGCCTCGCCCCGCCCGAGATCGCGGCGATCCTCGCCGACTGCGCCGCGGTGCGCGTGCTGGTCGAGACGCCGTTCCTGGCCGCGTTCGAGCATCCCGCGCTCGCGCCCTGGCGGTCCCGCGCGACCGAGATCGGTGAAACCGCCGGCGCCCACGCCGCGGCCTACGAGACGATGCTCGCGCGCGCCGAGCCCGCCGTGCCGGCCGACCCGGCGCCGGACGAGGATGCGATCCTTCTCTATACCGGCGGCACGACCGGCCGGAGCAAGGGCGTACGGCTGACGCACGCCAGCATCCTGTCGAACGCCGCAGCGTTCGGCCTGGGGGTGGGCGCGCGGCGCGAGCAGGTGTACCTGCACGCCGCGCCGATGTTCCACTCCGCCGATCTCCTCGCGCTCGGCTGGTTCCTGCAAGGCTCGGCGCAGGCGTTCCTGCCGGCGTTCACGCCGCCGGCGTTTCTGGACGCGATCCGCCGTTATCGCGTCGGGGCGGTCGTGACCGTGCCCACGATGCTGATCGCGACGGTGTCCGACGCCGCTTTCGCGCAGGCCGACGTGTCGAGCCTGCAGATCCTGATCTACGGCGCCGCGCCCATGGCGGCCGAATGGATCGAGCGGGTCGCCCGGGCGTTCCCCGACGCCGATCTCTTCAACTGCTACGGCCTGACCGAGACCGCGCCCGATCTCACCATCTTCGACGCGCGCGAGTTTCGCGCCGCGATCGCGAGCGGCGACCGCGCAGGGCCGCTCGCGTCGGTCGGCAAGCCGAACGTCCTGAACGAGCTGCGCGTGGCCGCGCCCGACGGCCGCGAGCTCGGCCCGGGCGAGGCGGGCGAGCTCCTCGCGCGCGGGCCGAACATCATGGCCGGCTATCTCAACCTCCCCGAAGAAACGCGCGCGGCGCTGCGCGACGGCTGGCTGCACACCGGCGACGTTGCGCGCATCGACGCGGCGGGCTACGTCTACCTCCTCGACCGGCTCAAGGACGTCGTCATCACCGGCGGCGAGAACGTCTACAGTGCCGAGGTCGAGGCCGTGCTCCATCGGCATCCGGCGGTGGCCGAAGCCGCCGTGGTGGGCATTCCCGACGAGCGCCTCGGCGAGGCGGTCATGGCGGTGATCGTGGCGCGCCCGGGTACCCGGCCGTCGGACCAGGATCTCGCGCACCATTGCCGCGAGTCCCTCGGCGGTTTCAAGGTGCCGCGGCGGTTCGCACTGGTCGAGCGGCTGCCGAAGAGCGCGCTCGGCAAGGTGCTGAAGGCGGAGCTCAGGAAGGAGTTCGCAAGCCATGGCTAGCGTCGCGGCAGCGATCGACCCCGGCGAAGACGCCCTCGCCGAGCCCCGGGCCGCCGCCATCCGCAAGGCCGCGCTCGCGGCCGGCGCGGACGTCGTCGGCATCGCGCCGGTGCACCGCTGGGACGAGTTCGTCCCCGAAGGCTGCCGGCCGTACGACATCCTGCCCGGCGCGAAGAGCGTGATCGCGGTCGGCGTGCGCGGCCCGACCGCCGGCGGGTGGCTCTCGCCCGAGCACCGCCTGATGGAGGTGAACGGCTACGACTTCGCCAACGACCGCGTGGTCCACGTGCTCGCCGACCACATCGAGCGCGAGTACCGCTACCGGGCGATCATGGCGCCGGGGCTGCCGATCGCCGGCCACCAGCCGCTCTTCTCGATGATGCTCGCCGCGGTGCTGACCGGGCTCGGCACGCGGTCGCTCGCCGCGAACATCATCCTCAACCCGAAGTACGGCCTGCTTTACTACTCGGCCTGCATCACGACACTCGAGCTGCCGCCCGATTCGATGCTCGAGCAGGACGTGTGCCCGCACCCGATGTGCGTCCAGGTGTACAAGCACGGCGGCAAGACGCCCTGCATGGCGGCCTGCCCCAAGGACGAAGGCGGCTGCCTCGACGGCGCCATCGGCGACGACGGCCGCATCGAGTCGTCCTACTACGACCGCGAGCGTTGCGTCTCGCGCGCCATGAACTTCGGCATCAACAGCTTCCAGAAGGCGCTCGAGCAGATCGCGAACGAGGACGATCCCGAGCGGCGGCGCACGATGATCCACTCGGACTTCTTCGGCCGCTCGTGCGAGGGCATCGCGTTCTTCAAGGAGAGCGTCGCCCAGTGCTTCGAGTGCATGCGCGTGTGCCCGATCGGCCGGGCGGAGAGGAAGCTCAAATGAACGCCGACGATCCTGCGACGACGGACGCGAAGACGGGCGCGACCATGGACTCGACGATGGCCGCGAACAAGGCCGAGCTCGTCGAGTTCGCGCGCAAGGGCGGCGCCCTGGTGACCGGCGTCGCCGACGCCGGCGCGTTCGCCGCCGCGATGGCGGGGCAGCGGCCCACCGATCTTCTGCCCGAGGCGAAGACCGTGATCGTCGTCGGCGGCGCGCCGCCGCGCGCCGGCGACTGGCAGGTGCCGAACTACCTGCACATGGAGACGACGAGCACCTCGGACCGGATGTTCGCGCTCGCCAACCGGATCGCGCAGTTCGTCGAGCGCCGGTTCGGGTACTACGCGGTCGCGGTGCCCTCGGGCGTCGACCGGGCGCGGCAGCCGTTCCTCAGCCTTGCGCTCGCCGCGGAGCTCGCCGGTTGCGGAACGCCGAGCCTCGCCGGGCCGGTGCTCAACCCGGAGCACGGCTTCCTGTACTTCGCGGCGCTGCTCACCAGCCTGCCGTTGCCGGTCGACGGGCCGCTCGCCGAGCCGGTATGCCCGGCGCCCGAGTGCCGCACGATGTGGGACGAGCAGGGCACGACGCCCTGCCTCGCGGTGTGTCCGATCGACGCCGGCGGCTGCCTCGGCGGGCGGCTCGAGAACGGCCGCGTCGCCGAGCGCCGCTACGACGTCGCCCGCTGCACGACGCGCGCGCAGAATTCCTTCATCCCCGGCTTCCAGAAGGCGCTCGAGGCGGTGTTCGACGAGCCGGACAAGGAGCGGCGGCGGATGATCCTGTGGGGCTCGCAGTTCACGCGCACGCTGTGGTCGATGTCGTACTCCAACGTGAGCCAGTGCCAGTGCTTCGAGTGCATGCGCGTGTGCCCGGCCGGGCGCGCGCGGCGCGAGCTGCGCTGAAGGAGGACCGGTCATGGGCTTCTTCCACGTCGATCCCGCGGTCTACCGCGAGTACAAGGACCGGGTGCTCGAGCTCTCGCAGGCGATCCAGATCAACTACCCGGAGCACCTGCCGCCGGAGAAGCGCAAGCCCGGGCTCTCCGACCGCCAGATCGCCGCGCAGCTCGGGCTCGACGAGCGCGTCGTGCGCGAGATCCGCTGCGTCGCCGAGCGCGAGTACTACCCGGCCGACGAGTGGGAGCGCGCGCTCGAGTTCAAGGAGCGCGCGTGCCGCGAGTTCGCGCAGACCGGGCTCGCGGGCGTGACCAAGAAGTACATCCAGCGGGCGAAGGCCGCCAAGGCGAAGTAGCGCCCGGCATGCTCACGCTGGCCTCCGCGCTCGATCGCGCGCGGCGCGTACACGGCGCTCGGGCCGCAATCGTCGAGCCGGAGCGCACCTGGAGCTGGGCGGAGCACGCCGAGCGCGTCGCGCGCGCCGCCGGGGCGCTCGGCGCGCGCGGGCTCGCTCCGGGCGCGCGATTCGGCATCCTCGGCCGCAACTCGCGCCGCCAGTGCGAGCTCCTGCACGCCGGGTACTGGTCGGGCGTCGTCCCGGTGCCGGTGAACGTGCGCCTCGCCCCGCCCGAGATCGCGTACGTCCTCGCGAACGCCGGGTGCCGCGCGCTCGCGGTCGATCCCGCGCTCGCCGCCCTGCTCGAGCAGCCCGCGCTCGCCGGCTGGAAGGACCGTGCCTTCCTGCTCGGTCCCGCCGCGGCGGCGACCGGATTGCCCGCGTTCGACGACCTGATCGCGCACGCCGCGCCGCGCGACGTGCGCGAAGCGCGCGAAGACGAGGACGCGATCCTGCTCTACACCGGCGGGACCACCGGCCGCGCGAAGGGCGTGCGCCTCACCCACCGCAACGTCGTGGCCAACGCGCTGCAGGTCACCGCGGTGCTCCGCCACGCCCACGACGACGTGAGCCTGCACGTCGCGCCGATGTTCCACTCGGCCGACCTGTGCCACACGGCGTTCACTCTCGTCGGCGGTGCGCACGCCTACCTCGGCGAGTTCGCCCCGCCGGCGTTCCTGGAAGCGGTGCAGCGGGCACGCGTCACGTTCACGATGCTCGCGCCGACGATGCTCATCATGGTCCTGCAGCACCCGGAGTTCGCGCGCCACGACCTCGGCTCGCTCCGCCACCTGCTGTACGGCAGCTCGCCGATGGCGGAGATCTGGATCCGGCGCGCGCTCGAGGCGCTGCCGCACGCGCGCCTGACGCAGGGCTACGGGCTCACCGAGACCGCGCCGCTCCTCACGTTCCTCGAGCACCATCATCACCGCGCGGCGATCGAGGCCGGCCGGCCCGAGCGGCTCGCCTCGGCGGGCCAGGCCCTGCCGGGCGTCGACCTGCGGATCGTCGACGACGCCGGCCGCGAGCTGCCGGCCGGGGCCGCGGGCGAGGTGGCCGTCCGCGGGCCCAACGTGACACCGGGCTACCTCGATCTGCCGGAGGCGAACGCACAAGCCCTCCGCGACGGCTGGTTCCACACCGGCGACGTCGGGCGGCTCGACGAGGACGGGTTCCTGTACCTCCTCGACCGCAAGAAGGACCTGATCGTGACCGGCGGCGAGAACGTCTACTCGTCGGAAGTCGAGGCGGCGCTGTACGAGCACCCGGGACTCGCCGAGGCCGCGGTCATCGCGGTGCCGGACGAGGTGTACGGCGAAGCGGTGTTCGCGGTCGTGGTCGCGAAGCCGGGCGCCGCTTTGACGGCGGAGGACATCGTGGCACACTGCCGCGGCCGGATCGGCGGCTACAAGATCCCGCGCAGGTTCGCGTTCGTCGAAGCGCTGCCGAAGAGCGCGCTCGGCAAGGTGCTGAAGGCGGAACTGCGCAAGCGCTACGCGGCGGCCTAGCAGCCGCGGGCGCCGGGGATCGAGCGGGCCGCCGGCGTCCCGAGGACCGACCGTTCCCGACCGATGAGCGCACCCCGACAGCCCCTGGACTGGTTCGACCGGGCACTCGTTCCCGCGCTCACTTACCCCGTCGCGGCAGTGCTGTTCTTCATGATGGCGCTCACGTGCGTCGACGTGGTCGGGCGCTACCTCCTCAACACGCCCGTCGCCGGCGGCTTCGAGCTCACCGAGGTCTCGCTCGCCGCGCTGATCTTCCTCGCCCTGCCGCTCGTGACCCTGCGCAACGACCACGTCGTGGTGGACCTCTTCGACCGGGTAACGCCGGACTGGCTGCTGCGCATCCAGCACGTGGTCGCGAGCCTGGTGAGCGCGGCGTGCGCCGGCTATCTCGCCTGGCGGCTGTGGCTGCGCGCGGTGCAGATGGCCGCGGCCGGCGAGACCACGGCGGTGCTGAAGATCAAGCTCGGCTGGCTCGTCTACGGGATGAGCGCCCTGATGGCGCTCACCGCGGTGGCCATGCTGCTCGTCGCCCTGCGCCGGCCGGCCCGCCACCAGGCCGGCGGGGACGTGTGAGAACGCCATGATCGAGGCGCTCGCCGGTCTCGCCGGGTTCCTGCTGCTCGCCTTCCTGCGCGTGCCGATGGCGTTCGCCATGGGCATCGTCGGCTTCGTCGGGTTCGGCACCATGGTGAATTTCAATGCCGCGGCGAGCATGATCGCCCAGACCACCTACGAGACCGGCCTCGCGTACACGCTGTCGGTGATCCCGCTCTTCATCCTGATGGGCAACTTCGTGGTACGGGCGCGGATGTCGGAGGAGCTCTACAACGCCGCGTACGCGTTTCTCGGTCACTTCCGCGGCGGGCTCGCGCTGTCCACCATCGTCGCGAGCGCCGCGTTCGGCTCGATCTGCGGGTCGTCGATCGCGACCGCGGCGACGTTTTCGAAAGTGGCCTACCCGTCGATGCGCAAGTACGGCTACAGCGACGCGCTCGCCGCCGGCACGATCGCCGCGGGCGGCACGCTGGGCATCCTGATCCCGCCGTCGGTGATCATGGTGATCTACGGCATCATGACCCAGAGCAACATCGGCAAGCTGTTCATCGCCGGCGTGCTGCCGGGGATCCTCGCGACCCTGCTCCTGTGCCTGGCGGTGCGCTGGATCACCTGGCGCGATCCGCAGGCGGGGCCGCCGGCCGAGCCGATGCCGTGGCCGGCGCGGTTCGCCTCGCTCCGGCACGTGTGGCCGGTGATCGTGCTGTTCGTCCTGGTGATCGGCGGCATCTACGGCGGCGCGTTCACCGCCTCCGAGGGCGCGGGCATCGGCGCGGGCGGGGCGTTCCTCTTCGCGCTCTGGCGCCGCGCGCTCACTTTTCGGGTCCTGGTCGAGGTGCTGGTCGACAGCGCGCGCACGACCTCGATGCTGTTCATGATCCTGATCGGCGCGCTGATGTTCGCGAACTTCGTCAACTTCACCACCCTGCCCGCCGACCTCAAGGGCTTCGTCACGCAGTTCCAGCTGCACCCGGTGCTGGTCGTGGTCGCGATCCTCGCGATCTACGTCGTCCTCGGCACCGCGATGGAGGAGCTGTCGATGATCCTGCTCACCGTGCCGCTCTTCTTCCCGGTCGTGACCGGGCTCGGGTACGACCCGCTGTGGTTCGGGGTGCTGGTGGTGATCGTGGTGCAGATCGGGCTGATCAGCCCGCCGGTGGGGATGAACATCTTCGTCGTGCGCACGCTGCTGCAGCGGGTGAGCATCGGCACGGTGTTCCGCGGCACGATTCCGTTCACCGTCGCGCTGATCGTGCTGCTGGCGTTCGTCGTGGCGGTGCCCGGGCTGGCGACCTACCTGCCCGGGTTCATGAAGTAGCGGCGCAGCTCGCGCCGCAGGGCTGGACGGCGGTGCTCGAACCGGAGCGCCGCCGGCTCAGCCGGCGAGGCTGCGCCGCAAGGCGTCGCGCCGCTCGGCGAGCGGGGCCGGCAGGTGCGTGCCGAGCTGCGCGAACAGCTCGTCATGCGAGGCGAGCTCGGTCCGCCATTCCTCGGGCCGGATCGAGGTGGCCTGGGCGAAGGCATCCGGCGTGAACCGCTCGAGCCCGGCCCATTCGAGGTCACCGTAGCCGGGCACCCAGCCGAGCGGCGTCTCGGTCGCCCGCGCCCGGTTCCCGCAGCGCTCGACGACCCATTTCAGCACCCGCATGTTGTCGCCGAATCCCGGCCAGACGAACTTGCCGCTCGCGTCGGTGCGGAACCAGTTGACGAGGAACACCCGCGGCGGGTGCGCGGCCGCCGCGCCGACGTTCAGCCAGTGGCCGAAGTAGTCGCCCATGTGGTAGCCGACGAACGGGAGCATCGCCATCGGGTCGCGCCGGACCACGCCGACCTTGCCGGTCGCCGCGGCGGTCGTCTCCGAGCCCATCGTCGCGCCGAGATAGACGCCGGCGGCCCAGTCGGGGGCCTCGACCGCGAGCGGCACCGTGTTCGAGCGCCGGCCGCCGAAGATCATGGCGCCGATCGGCACGCCGTCCGGGTTCTCCCACTCGGGATCGATCGACGGCACGCGCGTCGCCGCGACGGTGAAGCGGGCGTTCGGGTGCGCCGCCTTGCGGCCGCAGTCCGGCGTCCACGGCTGGCCCTGCCAGTCGGTGAGCTGTGCCGGCGGTGCATCGGTCATGCCTTCCCACCACACGTCGCCGGCGGGCGTGAGCGCGACGTTGGTGAAGATGGTGTCCGAGGCGATCGCGGCCATGCAGTTCGGGTTGGTCTTTGCCGACGTTCCCGGCGCGACGCCGAAGAGGCCCGCCTCGGGATTGATCGCGTAAAGCCGGCCGTCCTTGCCGGGTTTGATCCAGGCGATGTCCTCGCCGATCGTGGTCACTTTCCAGCCCGCGAACGCCGGCGGCGGGACGAGCATCGCGAAATTCGTCTTGCCGCACGCGCTCGGGAACGCCGCGCTCACGTAGGTCTTCTCGCCCGCCGGCGAAGTGACGCCGAGGATCAGCATGTGCTCGGCGAGCCAGCCCTGGTCGCGGCCGATTACCGAGGCGATGCGCAGGCTGAAGCACTTCTTGCCGAGCAGCGCGTTGCCGCCGTAGCCGGAGCCGTAGGACCAGATCTCGCGCGTCTCGGGGAAGTGGACGATGTACTTGTGTTCCCTGCTGCACGGCCATGTGACATCGGCCGCGCCGGCGGCGAGCGGCGCGCCGACCGAGTGCACGCACGGCACGTACTCGCCGTCCTCGCCGAGGAGATCCCACACCTTCGACGTCATGCGCGTCATGACCCGCATGCTGACAACCACGTACGGCGAGTCGGTGAGCTCGATGCCGAGCTGCGAGATGTGCGACCCGAGCGGACCCATCGAGAACGGCACGACGTAGAGCGTGCGGCCGCGCATGCAGCCGTCGAAGAGTCGCCCGAGCGTGGCGCGCATCTCGCCCGGATCGATCCAGTTGTTGGTCGGGCCGGCACCCTCCGCGGTGCGCGAGCAGATGAAGGTACGGTCCTCCATCCGCGCGACGTCGCTCGGATCGGAGCGCGCGAGGAAGCTGCGCGGCCGCAGCTCCGGGTCCAGGCGCAGCATCGTTCCCGCGCGCACCATCTCCTCGCACAGGCGGTCGTACTCGGCCTGCGAGCCGTCGCACCAGTGCACCTGGTCGGGCTTGGCGAGCGCCGCGATCCCTGCGACCCACTCGATCGCGCGCGTGTGTCGGACGCAGGCCGGCGCCGCGGCGCGCGGGTGGCAGGGCTGGTTCATCGGGGGCCGGGCCTCGCGGAAGGAACCGAGTGGCGCCGGACTCTAGCAGAAACGCTGCGCGACCGGGCCCGGGTGGCACAAGCTTTCACGATCATGGACTTACGTCACTTCGGTCCGGTTCAACCGGGCCGCGACCGGCCGCGCAGCGCGCGCAGCAGCCGGAACAGCGGACCCGTGGTCGTGACGAGGATGATGACCCGCGCAACGTGCGCGGCGGTCACGATCGGCACGCCGAGCTGCAGCACCTTCGCGGTGATGCACATCTCCGCGATGCCGCCCGGCGCGGTGGCGAGCACCATCGTCGCCACCGGCAGGCCGCCCCACCAGGCGAGCGCAGCGGCGAAGAGCGCGGAGACCGCGATCGCGGCGACGATGCTCGCCGCGACGACGAGCACGAAGCGCGGCGCGCCGCGCACGAACTCGCGCTCGAAGCGCGAGCCGAGGTTGCAGCCGAGCAGGACCTGCGCCGCGTTGACGAGCGGCGTCGGCACGGACGACCACTGCACGCCGCTCGCGGTGAGCCCGATGGCGATCGCGAGCGGGCCGAGCATGAACGGGTTCGGCGAGCCGACGAACCACAGCGCGAGCCCGCCCACCGCGACACAGGCGAGCAGCAGGCCGAGTCCGCCCGCGTCGAAGGGCATGGTGACGGCGACGTAATCCTCGGCGCCGTGCGCGCCCGACCAGGTCATGACCGCGGGCACCAGGATCACCACCATCAGGATGCGCAGGCTCTGTGCGACCGCGATCCGGTCGGGCTTCGCGCCGAAGCGCTCGCCGAGATGCATCATCTCGGTGGCCCCGCCGGGTACGCTCGCGAAGAGCGCAGTGGTGCGGTCGGTGTCGGAGAAGCGCGAGATCATCCACGCGCCGAGGTAGGCGAGCAGCGTCGCGAAGGCGGCGGCCGCGATCAGCAGCTCCCAGCGCCCGAGCACTTCGCGCGCGACGGCCGGCGTGAAATAGAGCCCGAGCGCGGTGGCGATCAGGACCTGTCCGACCTGGCGGCCGCCGCGCGGCGCGGCGACGTTGGCGCCCGCGAACTTCAGTGCCGCCATCGTCACGAGCGAGCCGGTCATCCACGGGAGCGGTGTATTCAGCGCGGCGCAGACTGCGCCCCCCGCGGTGCACGCCGCGAGCGCGGCGAGCGCAGGCACGACCCCCGCGGCCCGCGTCACGCCCGCTCGAGCCTCCGCCCTTGCGTCACGCCTCGGTCACGATCGCGTCACGACCGGGCCACGCCCGCGTCACGCCCGGGCCACGCCCGCGTCACGCCCGCTTGAGCCGCCGCCAGAGCCACGGGCCGATGATCGCCGCCGCCGCGAGCGCGAGCAGGGTCGCGGAGATCGGCTGGGTCACGAACACGCTCGCGTCGCCCTCGCTGATCGCGAGCGCGCGGCGGAACTGCGTCTCGGCGAGCGGCCCGAGGATGAGGCCGATGATCGCCGGCGCCACCGGAATGTCCCAGCGCCGCATCGCGAACCCGAGCAGGCCGAACACGTAGAGCGTCAGGAGGTCGACCCACGACTGGTGGAGGCTGTACGCCCCGAGGGTCGCGAACACGAGGATCCCGCCGTAGAGCAGCTCGCGCGGGATCGCGAGCACCTTCACCCAGATCCCGATCAGCGGCAGGTTGAGGATGAGCAGGATCACGTTGCCGATGTAGAGGCTCGCGATCAGGCCCCAGACGAGCTCCGGCTGCGTCTGGAAGAGCAGCGGCCCCGGCTGGATGCCGTAGTTCTGGAACGCGCTCAGCAGGATCGCCGCGGTCGCGGAGGTGGGAATGCCGAGCGAGAGCAGCGGCACCAGCGCACCGGTGGCGGCCGAGTTGTTGGCCGCCTCGGGGCCGGCGACGCCCTCGATCGCGCCGTTGCCGAACTCCTCGGGGTGCTGCGAGAGCTTCTTCTCGAGCGCGTAAGAAAGGAAGGTCGGAATCTCCGAGCCGCCGGCGGGGATCGAGCCGAACGGGAAGCCGATGAACGTCGCGCGCAGCCACGGCATCACCGAGCGCTTCCAGTCGGCGATCGACATCCAGATCGAGCCCTTCAGCTTCTCGAGCGTCTCCGGCATCCGGCTGGTGTACGCGGCGACGTAGAGCGTCTCGCCGACGGCGAAGAGGCCCACCGCCAGCACCACGACGTCGACGCCGTCGAGCAGCTCCGGCACGCCGAACGAGAAGCGCGCCTGCCCGGTCTGGCTGTCGATGCCGATGAGGCCGAGGAACAGGCCGATGAAGAGCGCGGCGAGCCCGCGTACGGTCGACGCGCCGAGGACGGCGGACACGGTGGTGAACGCGAACACCATCAGCGCGAAGTACTCCGCCGGCCCGAACTTGAGCGCGAGCTCGACGATGATCGGGGCGACCAGGGTCAGCAGGATCGTGGCGATCGTCCCGGCGACGAACGAGCCGATCGCGCTCGTGGCGAGCGCGGGCCCCGCCCGCCCCGCCTTCGCCATGCGGTTGCCCTCGAGCGCGGTCGCGATCGACGCCGACTCGCCCGGCGCGTTGAGCAGGATCGTCGTGGTCGAGCCGCCGAACATCGCGCCGTAGTAGATGCCGGCGAACATGATCAGGGCGCCGGTCGGGTCGAGCTTGACGGTGAGCGGGAGCAGCATCGCGACGGTGAGCGCCGGCCCGACGCCGGGCAGCACGCCGACGAAGGTGCCCATCGTGACGCCGATGAAACCCCAGAGGAGGTTGATCGGCGTCAGCGCGACGCCGAAGCCGGTGACGAGCGAAGCGAGCGTATCCATGGCTATGTTCCCGCGACGCCGAGGAGCGGCGTGAGCCAGCCGCCGGGCAGGCCGACGTTGAGAAACTTCACGAAGAAGAGGAACGCCCCAAGCGCGAGCCCGAAGCCGATCCCGAGGTCGCGCAGGAACCGCCCGCTGCCGAAGCCGCGCGCGACGCACGCGAGCAGGACGGCGCCGGCGATGACGAAGCCGGCCGTGCCGATCAGGATCATGTGGGCGAAGAGGCCGGCGCTCACCCAGAGGAAGGCCGGCGCATGGAAGGGATGCTCACCGCGCGCGCCCGGCGCCTCGTCCGGGATGTCGCGCCAGCCGCCGGCGAGCGCCTCGTACAGCAGCCACACGCCGATGACCACGAGACCGGCGCCGACCACGCCGGGGACGAAGTTCGGGCCGATGCGCGCATAGCCGCCCTCGGAGGGCAGCATCGCGGTGGCGATCGAAACGCCGATTCCGAGCGCGAGGACGCCGATCGACAGGGCGACCTCGGCAGGTGAGCGCCGCATGCGAACCTCCCTTGGCCGCGCGGGCGGCCGGTGCTGCTTCCTCTACCGCTGCCGATTCCTCAGCTGCCGCCGGTTCGTCCGCCGGCTGCTTCGCCCGCCGATGCTGGTCCTCGCCGCCGGCGCTACTTCTTCTTGAGGCCGAGCGACTCGATGATCGCGGCGACGCGCTTCGTGTCTTCCTCCAGGAACGCCTTGAACTGGTCGCCGCCGAGGAACTCCGGCGACCAGCCCATCTTCTCGAGCGTCTGCTTCCAGGCCGGCGTCTCGGTCGCATCGCGCACGATCTTCACCAGCGCGTCGCGCTGCTGGGGCGAGATGCCCGGCCCGCCGAAGATGCCGCGCCAGTTGCCGAGCTCGACGTCGATGCCCTGCTCCCTGAGCGAGGGAATGCCGTCCACCGCCTTCGGCGCCGAGACTGCGAGCGCGCGCAGCCGCTTGCCCTTGAGCTGCTCGGCAAACTCGCCGATGCCGGACACGCCGGCGGTCACGTGGCCGCCGAGGATGCCGGTCAGCGCCTCGCCGCCGCCCTTGAACGCAACGTAGTTGATCTTCGCCGGGTCCGCGCCCGCCGCCTTGGCGATCAGGCCGACGAGGATGTGGTCGGTGCCGCCCGCCGAGCCGCCGCCCCAGGACACCTTGCCCGGGGCCTCCTTGAACGCCTTGACGAGGTCGCCCAGCGTCTTGTGCGGCGAGGCCGCCGGAACCACGATCACCTCCCACTCGCTCGTCAGGCGCGCGACCGGCGTCACCATGCCGAGGTTGACCGGCGACTGCTGGAGGATGATCCCGCCGACCATCACCATGCCGCCCATCATCAGCGCATTCGGATCGCCCTTGGCCGAGTTCACGAACTGCGCGAGCCCGATCGTGCCGGCGGCGCCGCCCTTGTTGTCGAACTGCACGCCGCTCACGAGCTTCGCGCTCTGCATCGCGGTCGCGAGCTGGCGCCCGGTCTGGTCCCAGCCGCCGCCGGGGTTGGCGGGGATCATCATCTTCAAAGCGGGCTGCGCAACGGCAACGCCAGTGAAGGCGAGCACGGCGGCGGCGACGGCAACGACGCGGGCGGTAATCGGCATGGCAGCCTCCTCCAACTGCTGGCGGGCGGCCATTCTACGGCGGCTTACTTGCCGATGCAGAAGCGGGCGAAGCGTCCCAAGATACCAAGATACTGCGACGCTTCGCATTCATCAGCGATTGGGTATTGCATGGACTCACCGCTGGACTACCAGTGGCCTCGCTTGCCACCGTCGACGCGCCGCCCAACCGTGATCCCCCCCCGTACTGGACCAGGTCCTCCACCCCCAGGGGGGATTGAGGACACCCTACGCGGGTTCACGCACGCCAATTGAGGGTAGTGCCATCCTATAGCGAGCCGCGACGCGCGACGGACGTCGGCCTACGAAACCAGTTTGCGCACGTTGGAGGCACCGCTAGCCAAGTCTTGGCAGACCGACATCCGGTGTGATTTTGAGTCCTCGTCCCAGCCAATGATCACGCCGTGCTCCGGGTAATTTTCCTCGGGAGCCGCTTCGCACTGCAATCCAGCCGCTACCACGACTGAAACAGGTAGCTCGATGATTGCGAGCGCGCGCAAGCCGGGTCGGATGGTTTCTCCCAAGTACGAAACGCGTCGTTGCGGGACGCCAACCAGTCCGCAGATCGAAGTTTCGAATCGTCGCAGTTCCGGATGTCGTTCGGGTTCGAAAGCGTGCGGTTTCGGTTTTCCATCCGCCGAGTAGAGCTTACGAGGCTCGAATACGAATCGCCCGACGGCTCCGTCGGGCGCTATAAAGGCCGCTCCAGCATCAGGTTCCCGTGACTTGATGAACCAGCGCGAGAACCACTTTCGGAATTGCATCACCAAACGGCTTGGTTCCATGCTCTTTGTCGTAGGCGGAGATCCGGGCGGCATAGGAAAGTCGGCCGTCGTCGCGAAGAGATACGGTCAAAAGGCGTGCGTGTTTGCCCTTCCAGTCGAATGTAACCTCCCCATCCAGGTGTAAATCCAGTTCCGGCGGAGGGATCGATGACGGGAGCGCCAACAAGAATCGTTGAGCAAGGCGGAATCGATCGTCTCCAACTACGTCCGCCTGATTCTCTCGTGCAAGTGTCTGCAGATCGTTGAACACCGAGGCTGCGCCGGCCCGCAACTTAAGATCCCGTAGAGCCGCTACCGTGATTTGGGCAACGCGCAGCGCCGACTCGCCGGCCGCTGGCGCGCCTACCCGGTCAAAGAGGCCACCAGATCTCGTCAGGACAAGTTCGGTCATACGAACATCTCCACCGCTCTCTCCGTGAGGTGCTCAAAGAACATTCGGTTCTTCTGTTCTCTTAGAGTGTCTAACCCTGACCAAATGTCCGCGCGCGCCTCGCGGTCGATGTGCGTTGGTCTAAAGACGTCGATGTCAAGCAGGACAGTGATCGACGTGCGCTGCTCACCAATCGCGGACTGATCCTCCATTGCCTGCGTGACAATCGAGACGCACTTGTTAGCTTCGTCAGGAATAACGACACGCTGCAAGAACGCACTGACGCCTTGCGAGAGTGCGTCCGGCACTCGCGGTGCGCACGTCAGGTAATCCGAGAAATCCTTGATCGGAAGTGGCAGATTGATCTCGTTTATGTATCGGACAGCGATCCTCGTAACAGTTTGGGGCTGAACCGATGAGTCAAAAGCTTCCCACCACCTAATGGCCTCGCTCCTTAACTCTTGCCACCGCCCGTAGGGTGAAAGGCGGCTAAAAGTAAACCCACTGACGCGGCATTGAAGAACATGCGGTGGGTCGTCGGAATCAAGTCGTCTTCCAACCGCGGCCTGGCGCGAACGTTCGACCCCACTATCAGGCGCGCCCATCTGGAACCCGAAGATGGCCTCCCAGACGTCCAGCTTGCGTTTGAACTGAGGCTGAGCACTCGCGATGAAGTCATCTATCGCGGCGAGCGGCACTTGTGGCTCGAAGTGGATGTCAATCACCGCCTCTCGCGCCGGCGCCCTTGTCAGATGTTCTCTTTGGACGGCCACTCTTTCAGCTCGAGGGTTAGGCGCGCCCCTTGACGGGCCGAAGGTCGATACCGTTCTCTCGCAGCTTTGCTTGGTTCTCCCACAACCACATCCGAATAATGGAGCAAGCAACCTCGGATTTTGAGCTCCCATGAAGGCCTAGCGCCGCAATATCTCCGATTAGCCGATCGGTAGCTACGTCAACCGTTAGCTGGAGCTTCTTCGTTTCGATCGCATTCCCGCGGCTCATGCAAGTCCGAAATAACTCTAAATAGAGTCAGTATAGACTCCCTCTTACCCGTGGCCAACTTGGCTAGCAGGGGCAGTGACTCTCGACCAGTTTCTTGCGCACTCAGAGTTCGTGAAGCCGTACTTTCACTTCACTAGTGGGCGGTGGCCGCGGTTTGGACGCCGCTACGTTTCCCGCAAGCCAATCAATCGTCGCAAAACCGACGCTACCCAATGCATCGCTTCCCGTCAATTAAGCCGCTGATTTACATGATGATGTCAGCCTGCCGGCTCGCCGCCGACGGGACCTACTTCCCGATGCAGAAGCGCCCGAAGATCGCGCCGAGCAGCTCATCGGCGGTGAACTCGCCGGTGATCGCCCCAAGGTCGCGGTGGGCGAGGCGCAGCTCCTCGGCGAAGAGTTCGGGCGCGGCGAGCTGCCCGGCCGCGGCGGCCAGCCGCTCCGCCGCCCCGCGCAGCGCGACGAGGTGGCGTTCGCGCGCGATGAACACCGATTCCCCGCCCGAGTGCCAGCCGGCGCGCTCGAGCAGACGCTGCTTCAGGAGCTCGACCCCGGCCCCGGTCCTGGCGGAGAGGTAGACCGCGTCGCCCTCGGCGTGCGGCGCCACCCCTGCAAGGTCGATCTTGTTGTGCACTACCAGGCGCGGTAGCCGCGGCGGCAACCGCCCGGCGATCGCGTCATCGTCGCTGCCCGCGCCGCCGCGCGCATCGACGATGAGGAGCGCGAGATCGGCGCGCCCGATCTCGCTCCAGGTGCGTTCGATCCCGAGGCGCTCGACCTCGTCCGCCGTCTCGCGCAAGCCCGCCGTGTCGACGACGTTCAGCGGCACCCCGTCGAGCTGGATCCCCTGCCGCACGGCGTCGCGCGTGGTGCCCGGAACCGGCGTGACGATCGCGAGCTCCTCGCCCGCGAGGCGGTTCAGCAGGCTCGACTTGCCGACGTTGGGCCGACCGGCGAGCACGACGTGCAGTCCCGAGCGGAGCAGGCTGCCCTCCTTCGCCCGCGCGAGAGTGTCGTCGAGCGCCGCGCGCAGCCGCGCGAGCCGACCGCGCGCGTCCGCGCGGTCGAGCGGGTCGATGTCCTCCTCGGGGAAGTCGAGCGTCGCCTCGGCGAGCATCCGCAGCTCGACGAGCTCGCCGGCGAGCGCCCGGATCGCGGCCGAGAACTCGCCGCGCAGGCTCCGCACCGCGCAGCGGGCGGCCGTTTCGGTCGCCGCGTCGATCACGTCGGCGACGGCTTCGGCCTGCGCGAGGTCGAGCTTGCCGTTGAGAAAGGCCCGGCGCGTGAACTCGCCCGGCTCGGCGAGCCGCGCGCCGAGCTCGACCGCGCGCCGCAGCAGCATTCCGAGGACGAGCGGCCCGCCGTGGCCGTGCAGCTCGAGCACCTCCTCGCCGGTGTACGAGTGCGGCGCCGGAAACCAGAGCGCGAGGCCGTCGTCGATCGCGGCGCCGCGCGCGTCGCGGAAGACCGCGCGCACTCCCCGGCGCGGCGGCGGGATCGTGCCGATCAACTCGCCGGCGAGCCGCGCGAGCGACCGCCCGGAGATCCGCACGATGCCGATGCCGGCGCGGCCCGGCGCCGTGGCGACGGCGGCGATGGTGTCGTCGGGCGCGGCCATGCGCGCGGGGACGCCCGCCGGCCTAGCTCTTGGCCGCCGCCGTCTTGCGGCCTTCGATCATGCGCGTGATCTGCCACTGCTGCGCGATCGAGAGCAGGTTGTTGACGAGCCAGTAGAGCACCAGCCCGGCGGGAAAGAAAAAGAACATCACGCCGAAGGCGAACGGCATGATCATCATCACTTTCGCCTGCACCGGGTCGGGCGGGGTGGGGCTCATCTTCGTCTGGATGACCATCGAGCCCATCATCAGCGCCGGCAGGATGAAGAACGGGTCGGGCGCGGAGAGGTCCTTGATCCAGCCGTAGAACGGCGCCTGGCGCAGCTCCACCGAGGCGAGCAGCACCCAGTAGAGCGCGATGAACACCGGGATCTGCACCACGATCGGCAGGCAGCCGCCGAGCGGGTTGATCTTCTCCTGCTTGTACAGCTCCATCATCGCCTGGTTCAGCTTCGCCCGGTCGTCGCCGTAGGTCTCGCGCAGCTTCATCAGGCGCGGGGTGACCTGCTTCATCCGCGCCATCGACTTGTAGCTCGCCGCCGAAAGCGGGAAGAACACGAGCTTGATGAGGATCGTGAGCGCGATGATCGCCAGCCCCCAGTTGCCGAGCCAGCGGTGGAACATCTCGAGGATCCAGAAGAGCGGCGCCGCGATCACCGTCAGCCAGCCGTAGTCGACGACGAGGTCGAGGCCCGGCGCGATCGCCTTCAGCTTCTCCTGCTCCTCCGGCCCGACGTAGAGGCGGGTGGTTGCCGTGGCGGTCGCCCCCGGGGCGATCTCCGCCATCGGGAGCTTCACCCCGGCGCGGTAGTAGTCCTCGCCGATCTTCTCGGTGTAGTACTCGCGCGGTGACTTGTCCGGCGGCAGCAGCGCCGACACGAAGTAGTGCTGCACCATCGCGACCCAGCCGTTGTCCGCGTTCTTGGCGTACGGCGTCTTGCCCTTGTCGAGGTCGCCGAAGGACAGCTTCACGAACTTGTCCTGGTCGGTGTAGACCGCCGGGCCGGTGAAGGTCTGCAGCATCGCCTTGTCGTCCGCCGGCGCCTTGCCGTCGCGCGTGATGTGGAAATACGCCTGGGGCGCGATCGGCGCGGGCGACTTGTTCGCAACCTCCTGCGCCAGGTCGACGACGTAGCTGCCGCGGCGGAAGGTCAGCGTCTTGGTGACGTGGACGCCCTCGGGCGTCGTCGCGTCGAGCTTCACCTCGACCGCGTCCTGCCCGTCGGCGAGCTTGTACTCCCGGGCGCGCGGCGTGAACGGGGTGCGGTGGTTCGGCAGGCCGTTGCCGATCAGTCCGCTCTGCGCGGTGTAGCGATGCTCGGGCCCGAGGAGGACGAGCTTCTTCGTCGGATCGATGCTGTCGTTGTAGCGGGCGAGCTCGACCCGGATGACGTCGCCGCCAACCGGATCGATCTCCGCGTTCAGGACGTCGGTCGCAACCTTCACCAGCTCGCGCGTTGCGGTCGAACCCGCGGCCCCCGGCACGGCGGCGGACGGGGCGGCGCCGGGCACCGCGGCTGGTGCGGCCGCTCCCGGCGCCGTGGCCGGCGCGCCGGGTTTCGGCGGCGCCGACGCCGCCGGGGCGGGCACGTCCGCGTCGCGCGACTGCGGCGCGGGCGGAACCGGCGGCCGGTTCTCCTTCTGCCACGCCTCCCACAGCATGAGCAGCGAGAAGGAGAAGATGATGAAGAGGATGAGGCGTTGCGTGTCCATGGGGAAAACGGTCCGGGGCGGCTTCAGGGCACCGGGTCGTAGCCGCCGGGATGCCACGGATGGCAGCGCCCGACGCGCTTCAGCGCGAGCCAGGTCCCGCGCCGAGCGCCGTGCCGCTCGAGCGCCTCCTGCGCGTAGCATGAGCACGAGGGATGGAAGCGGCAGCTCCGTCCGACGAGCGCGCTCAGCCCGTAGCGGTAGGCGGCGACGAGCGCGATCAGAACCTTAGCCATTCGCGTTGCGGACGAGGAGCGCTTCGATCTCGGCGCGCGTCACCGGCGCGCCGCCCGGTGCCTGGACCATCCGCACGACGCAGTCGAGGGCGCCGAGCCGGGTCTGGTGGAGCCGGAACGCTTCGCGGATCAGTCGCCGGACGCGGTTGCGCGTCACGGCGCGCGGCGCGAGGCGTTTGGGGACGATGAGCGCAAGACGCGGGTACCCGGAAGAATTGGGAAGGCGGTAGACGGAGAAGCGGGCGGCGCGCGTCACTTTGCCACCCTTCAGCGTCGCGGCGACTGCCGCGGCGCCGAGACGCTGGTCGCGGCGAAGTCGGAGCCGCTTCGGCTGCGCCGCGGTCAGCTCCGGCCAGCTCTTGGGTCAGACCCCGAGCCGCGTGCGGCCCTTCGCCCGGCGCGCGCGGATCACCGCCCGGCCGCCGCGGGTGCGCATGCGCACGAGAAAACCGTGCGTCCGCTTGCGGCGGACGACGGACGGCTGGAATGTTCGCTTCATGGGTGGGCCCTCGGGCGGCAGAAGGAAGGAAAACCCGGCATTAGACCAAGCCGCTGGAAACACTGTCAACGATGCGGCTCGCCTGTGGATAACTCGCGCGCTTCCGGGTATCATTCGGCGCGCTCCTTGGTGCGCGCCGCATTCGTCCAGAACGCCTAGAACAGGCCCGGCAGCGAGCATGCAGAACCTCTGGCAGTCCTGCCTCAAGCAACTCGAAAAAGAGCTTCCGGCTCAACAATTTAATACCTGGATCCGGCCGCTGGCGCCGAGTGCCGGCGAGCTCGGTGAGCTGCACCTCCTCGCCCCCAACCGGTTCGTGCTGCAGTGGGTGAAGGACCGCTTCCTCGGGCGCATCGAGACGATGCTCACCGAGCAGTCCGGCCACTCGATGCGCGTCGTCCTCGCCCTTCCCGCGGCCGCCGACGGGCCGGCGCCTCCTCCTGCGCCGGACGACGCGGTCGCGAGCGCATCGGCGCCGCGGGCGAAGACGGCCGCCACCCCGGTCGCGGCCCGTCCCGGTGCCGAGCGCAAGGCCGGCGAGCGCTCGCTGATGAGCGCCGAGTTCACCTTCGACAACTTCGTCCCGGGCAAGGCGAACCAGCTCGCGCGCGCCGCCGCGGTGCAGGTCGCGGAGAACCCGGGCGCCTCGTACAACCCGCTCTTCGTCTACGGCGGCTCGGGACTCGGCAAGACCCACCTGCTGCACGCCATCGGCAACCAGGTCGCCGCATCGCAGACCGCGGCGAAAGTGCGCTACCTGCACGCCAACCAGTACATCACCGACGTGGTCCGCGCCTACCAGCAGAAGTCGTTCGACGCGTTCAAGCGCTACTACCACTCGCTCGACCTCCTGCTGATCGACGACATCCAGTTCTTCACCGGCAAGGACCGCACGCAGGAGGAGTTCTTCTACGCGTTCAACGCCCTGGTCGAGGGCCACAAGCAGATCGTCATCACCTGCGACACCTATCCGCGCGACGTCGCCGGCATCGACGACCGGCTGAAGACCCGCTTCAGCTGGGGGCTCACCGTGGCGGTCGAGCCGCCGGAGCAGGAAATGCGCGTCGCGATCGTGCTCAAGAAGGCCGAGGCGGTCGGGATCAAGCTCGGCGAGGACATCGCCTTCTTCATCGCCAAGCACGTGCGCTCGAACGTGCGCGAGCTCGAGGGCGCGCTCAAGAACGTGCTCGCGTTCGCCACGTTCAACGGCAAGGAGCTCACCGTCGAGGTGGCGCGCGAGGCGCTGAAGGATCTCCTGTCCGCGCACAACCGCCAGATCTCGATCGAGAACATCCAGCGCACGGTGGCGGACTTCTACAAGCTCAAGCTCGCCGACCTCCATTCCAAGAAGCGCAGCCGCAACGTCGCCCGGCCGCGCCAGATGGCGATGGCGCTGGCGAAGGAGCTGACCGAGATGAGCCTGCCGGAGATCGGCGACGCGTTCGGCAACCGCGACCACACGACCGTGCTGCACGCCTGCCGGACGATCACCGCGCTGCGCGGCAAGGACACCGACCTCAACCGCGACTTCCACGTGCTCGAGCAGACGCTGAAGGGCTAGCGCAACCCGCAACTTGAACAAGCTCTGGATAACCCGACACAAGCTGTGCGTATCCCGCGCCGCGCGCCGCCGCCGCCGGAACTTGCCCGCAACTGGCCGCGCGCCGTCCACAGCCCTTCCACACCGCTCCGGCCGTCGAGAAGCCTGATGCGGCTCGGAAATCGCGACTTATCCCCCGAATCGCCCGCCTTCATCATCAGACTCAGGATATAGATCTATGAATCTAGTGAAGACCAGCCGCGAAGTTCTGCTCAAGCCGCTGCAGGCGGTCGCCGGCATCATCGAGCGCCGGCATACGCTCCCGATTCTCTCGAACGTGCTCCTCGCCGGCGACGGCGGGCGGGTCGCGTTCATCGCGACCGACATCGAGATCGAGATCAGCGCCGCGGCGGCGGCCGAGGCGCAAGGCGCGGCCGACGGCCGGAACCTGACGGTCGGCGCGCGAAAGCTCCTCGACATCCTGCGCGCGTTGCCGGAAGGGGCGGACGTGACGCTGAGCGCTGCCGAAAAGCGCCTCCAGGTGCGCAGCGGCAAGAGCCGCTTCCAGCTCCAGACCCTGCCGCCGGAGGACTTTCCGCGGCTCGCGGCGCCGGAAGGCGCCACCATCGCGCTCGAGCTGCCGCAGAAGGACCTCAAGGCCCTGCTCGCGCTGGTGCAGTACGCGATGGCGCAGCAGGACATCCGCTACTACCTGAACGGCCTGCTGATGGTCGTTGACGGCGGCGAGCTGCGCGTCGTCGCCACCGACGGCCACCGGCTCGCGGTCGCGACCCACTCCGTCGCGGCGCGCGACGTGGGGCGCCAGGAGGTGATCCTGCCGCGCAAGACCATCATCGAGCTCACCAAGCTGCTCGGCGACACCGCCGACCCGGTCGCGATCGAGCTGTCGGCGAGCCAGGCGCGCTTTCGCTTCGACGGCGTGTTGCTCGCCTCGAAGCTCGTGGACGGCAAGTTCCCGGACTACCAGCGCGTCATCCCGAGCGCGCACACCAAGCAGCTGCGGATGAACCGGCAGTTCCTCGGCCAGGCGCTGCAGCGCGCGGCGATCCTGACGAGCGACAAGTTCCGCGGCGTGCGCTGGGTCCTCGGCGACGGGTCCTTGCGGATCTCGTGCACCAACACCGAGCAGGAGGAGGCGCAGGAGGAACTCGACATCGACTACCGCGGCGAGGCGCTCGACATCGGCTTCAACGTGCAGTACCTGCTCGACGTGCTGAACAACCTGACGGTCGAGGAGGTGCAGGTGTCGCTCGGCGACGCCAACTCGAGCGCCCTCGTCACCGTGCCCGGCCGCGACGACTTCAAGTACGTCGTGATGCCGATGCGCATCTAGCCTTCCGGCATGAGCGACGAGAACCAGCCGCACCAGCCCCGCGCGGGGGAGCCGGAGACACCCGGCGGAGGGCGGCCGAAGCAGGCCGACGGCGAGGAGCAGCAGAAGATCGACGCCACCCCGGCGAGCTACGACTCCTCGAGCATCAAGATGCTCAAGGGGCTCGACGCCGTGCGCAAGCGCCCGGGGATGTACATCGGCGACACCTCCGACGGCTCCGGGCTGCACCACATGGTGTTCGAGGTCGTGGACAACGCCGTCGACGAGGCGCTCGCCGGCTACTGCGACGAGATCATCGTCACCGTCCACACCGACAACTCGGTCAGCGTCGTCGACAACGGCCGCGGCATTCCGACCGCGGTACACGCGGAGGACGATCTCGGCCGGTCCGCGGCCGAGATCGTCATGACCGAGCTCCACGCCGGCGGCAAGTTCGATTCGAACTCCTACAAGGTGTCGGGCGGCCTCCACGGGGTCGGCGTGTCGGTGGTCAACGCGCTCTCGGAGTGGCTGCGCCTCACCATCCGGCGCGACGGCCAGACCCACTTCGTGGAGTTCCGGCGCGGCGTGGCGGTGGCGCCGCTCAAGGTCATCGGCAAGACCGAGCGCCGCGGCACCGAGGTTCATTTCCTCGCCGACGCCGAGACCTTCGGCCACGTCGAGTACCACTACGACATCCTCGCCAAGCGGCTGCGCGAGCTCTCGTTCCTCAACAACGGCGTGCGCATCGTGCTCCTGGATCAGCTCGCGGGAAAGGAGGAGGAATTCTCCTTCGCCGGCGGGGTGCGCGGGTTCGTCGACTACATGAACCGCAGCAAGACGGTGCTGCACCCGAACATCTTTCACGCGAGCGGCCAGAAGGAAGGGATGTTCGTCGAGGTGGCGATGCAGTGGAACGACTCCTACCAGGAGCAGGTCCTCTGCTTCACCAACAACATCCCGCAGCGCGACGGCGGCACCCATCTCACCGGCCTGCGTGCGGCGATGACGCGCACGCTCGGGAAGTACATCGACGAGCACGAGATCGCGAAGAAGGCGAAGGTCGAATGCACCGGCGACGACATGCGCGAAGGCCTGAGCTGCGTGCTGTCGATCAAGGTGCCCGAGCCGAAGTTCTCGTCGCAGACCAAGGACAAGCTGGTCTCCTCCGAGGTGCGCCCGGTGGTCGAGGAGATCGTCGCCGAGAAGCTCATGAGCTATCTCCTCGAGCGGCCGCAGGATGCGCGCACGATCACCGGCAAGATCGTCGACGCCGCGCGCGCGCGCGAGGCGGCGCGCAAGGCGCGCGAGATGACGCGGCGCAAGGGCGTGCTCGACGGCTTCGGGCTGCCGGGCAAGCTCGCCGACTGCCAGGAGCGCGATCCCGCCCTGAGCGAGCTCTACCTGGTCGAGGGGGACTCGGCCGGCGGCTCGGCGAAGCAGGGCCGCGACCGCAAGTTCCAGGCGATCCTGCCGCTCAAGGGCAAGATCCTGAACGTGGAGCGCGCGCGCTTCGACAAGCTGATCTCGTTCGCCGAGATCGCGACCCTCATCACCGCGCTCGGCACCGGGATCAAGGACGACTACAACCTCGACAAGCTGCGCTACCACCGCATCATCATCATGACCGACGCCGACGTGGACGGCGCCCACATCCGCACGCTGCTGCTCACCTTCTTCTACCGGCAGATGCCCGAGCTGATCGAGCGCGGCCACATCTACATCGCGCAGCCGCCGCTCTACAAGGTGAAGGTCGGCCGCGAGGAGCGCTACCTGAAGGACGACCACGAGCGCGACCAGTTCATGCTGCGGCAGGCGCTCGTGGGCGCCGCGCTGCACCCGCGCGAGGGTGCGCCGCCGATCGAGGGCGAAGCGCTCGCGCAGCTCGCCCGCGCCTACCTCCTCGCCGAGGCGGTGATCAGCCGGCTCGCGCGGCTGATCGACCCGGAGGCGCTCTACGCGGTCCTGCGCGGCGCGAAGGTCGAGCTCGGCGACGCCGAGCGCGCGGCTGCGAGCGCCGGGCGCCTGTCGGCGATGCTCCAGCCGGACGGCGTGAAGGTGTACGCGCGCTATGACGACAAGCACGAGCGCCATCGGCTGGTGATCGAGCGCAATCGCCACGGCAACGTGCGGATGAGCGCGATCGACGACGACTTCCTGGTGTCCGGCGATTACCGGCAGATCGTGGAGGCCGGCGAGCTGGTCGGCGGCCTGGTCGGCCCCGGCGCCTGGGTGGAGCGCGGCGAGCACCGGCAGGCGGTGACCGACTTCGGCCGGGCGGTGCACTGGCTGCGCGGCGAGGTCGAGCGCAACGCCGCCGTGCAGCGCTACAAGGGTCTCGGCGAGATGAACCCCGACCAGCTGTGGGAGACCACCATGGATCCGGCGGCGCGGCGCCTGCTCAAGGTGCAGATCGAGGATGCGATCGCGGCCGACGAGATCTTCATCAAGCTGATGGGCGACGAGGTCGAGCCGCGGCGCGAGTTCATCGAGCAGCACGCGCTCGTCGCGCGGCTCGACGTCTAGCCGGGCCAGCCGATCTAGGCGGCGCGCTTCTTCGCGGCGGGCTTGCGCCGCGGTGCGAGCTTCCGCGCGGTTTTCCTGCCCGGTGCGGTGCGCTTGGCGGCGACGCGGGCGGCGGAGGGCCGCGTCGCCGGAGCCTTCGCCGCAGGCGGTTTCGCTTTCGGGCGCTTCAGCTCGTAGACGTTGCGCTCGGCGGCGGCGTCGCGCGCCCGGACCGGCTTCGCCGCCGGCGCGGCGGCCCGCGCGGACAGGTCGGGAGTCTCCTTGCCGGCCCGCGCCGTAGCGGCCTTCTTCGCCGCACGCGGCGCGAACTCGAACCCGACCTTGCCGTCGGGCTGGCGCGCGAGGAACGCGGAGAACGGCCGTCCCTTCTTCGAGATGAACCGGTGCAGGAGATCGGTGCGGCCGGTCGCGAGCAGCTTCACCATCTGCTCGGGCTCGATCGGGCGCTGCAGGATGATCTTGCCCGAGCGGAAGTCGCAGGTCCGCCCGGGGCCGACCGAGCACTCGCAGACGTACGCGAGCTCGTGGTCGAACACCCGCGCGCCGCACTTCGGGCAGGGACCGAGCGGGGTCTTCGCGGAGAAGTCGACCGGCTCGGCATTGCGCTCGTCCTGTCCGCTGTTGCCGAAGTCCAGACCGGCGGTGAAGTCCTCGCGCAGCTTCAGCATCGCCGCGAACGGCCGCCCGATCCGGCTGCGGAAGCCCTGCAGCGGGCCGATCGAGCCCGAGCGGATCAGCGCCTCGACCTCCTCGTTCTCGATGCGCCGTCCGGCGATCACCTTCCAGATCGCGAAGTCGCAGCTCGCGCACTGGAACTTCTTGTAGTTCTCGTTCACGGTGCCGCCGTCCTTGGGGCACTTCACGGTCAGCGTCGAGATCGTGTCGTCGGCGAGCGTGCCCCGCTTGACCCGCTCGACGAGGTCGCGCGTGGTCTCGACGATGTGCTCCATGAACTCCTCGCGCCGCAAGGCGCCCTGCTCCATCTGCTTCAGCTTGAATTCCCAGGTACCGGTGAGCTCGGGCGAGCGCAGCTCGTCGATGCCGAACTTGTCGAGCGCGTAGAAGAGATCGAACGCCTTTGCGGTCGGCTGCAGCTCGCGGCCGGTCCGGTGCAGGTAGTCCTCGAAGATCAGCCCCTCGATGATCGCCGCGCGGGTCGCCGGAGTGCCGAGGCCCTTCTCGCGCATCGCCTCGCGCAGCTCCTCGTCGTCGACCAGCTTGCCGGCGCCTTCCATCGCCGAGAGCAGCGTTGCCTCGGTGAAGCGGGCGGGCGGCTTCGTCTGGTTCGCCTGCACCTCGACCGCGATCGCGGTCGCGCGGCCGTCGGGCACCGGCGCCAGGGTCGGCGTGTCCGGGTCTTCGGCCTCCTTGCCGTACACCGCGAGCCAGCCGGCGTTCACCATCACCCGGCCCTCGCTCCTGAACGGCTCGTCCTCGACGCGCGTGATGCGGGTGGTGACCAGGAACTCGGCCGACGGGAAGAACACCGCGAGGAACCGCTTCGTCACCATGTCGTAGAGCTTCGTCTCGGCCTCGGACAGGTGCTTCGGCGCCTGGAGGGTCGGGATGATCGCGAAGTGGTCGGAGATCTTCTCGTTGTTGAACACGCGCTTGTTCGGCCGGACCCAGCCCTCGTCGAGAATGCGGCCGGCGAACGGTGCGTAGGCGCGCGTCGGCCCGGTCTTGCCGCGCAGCACGTCGAGCGTCTTCTTCACCGTGCCGACGTAGTCCTCCGGCAGCGCGCGCGAGTCGGTGCGCGGATAGGTGAGGACCTTGTGCTTCTCGTACAGCGCCTGGGCGAGCGAGAGCGTGGCGCGCGCCGAGAAGCCGAAGCGCCCGTTCGCCTCGCGCTGCAGGCTGGTGAGGTCATAGAGGAGCGGCGGCGCCTGGGTGGTCGGCTTGGATTCCTCGGTGACGTTGCCGATCTTGCCGACGCACTTCGCGCGGATCGCCTCCGCCCGGGCGACATCCCAGATGCGCTCGGCGCGCGCGTCGGCGTCGTCCTCCTTGCGCTCGAAGCGCTCGTCGAACCAGCGGCCGGGGTACTCGCCGCCCTTGCCTGCGAACGTGCCGTGCACCTCCCAGTAATCGCGGCTGACGAAGCTCTTGATGCGCCGCTCGCGCTCGACCAGGATCGCGAGCGTCGGGGTCTGCACCCGTCCCACCGTGGTCTTGTAGAACCCGCCGTCCTTGGAGTTGAACGCGGTCATCGCCCGAGTGCCGTTGATCCCGACCAGCCAGTCGGACTCGGAGCGGCACACCGCGGCGTCGGCGAGCGGCTGCATGTCGCGGTCGGTGCGCAGCGCCTCGAAGCCGTCGCGGATCGACGCCGTGGTCATCGACTGGAGCCACAGCCGCTGGATCGGCTTGCGCGCCCCGGCGTGGCGCACGATGTAACGGAAGATCAGCTCGCCCTCGCGCCCGGCGTCGCACGCGTTCACGAGGCCGGTCACGTCCTTGCGCTTCATCAGCCGCACCAGCAGCTTGAGGCGCTCCTCGTTCCGCTCGATCGGTCGCAGGTCGAAGTGCGGCGGGATGACCGGCAGGTGCGCGAACGACCACTTGCCGCGCTTCACCTCGACGCCCTCGGGTGCGATCAGCTCGAGCAGGTGCCCGATCGCCGACGAGAGCACGTACCCGTCGCTCTCGTAGTAATCGCCGTGACGGGTGAAGCGGCCGAGCGCGCGCGCGATGTCGTTCGCGACGGAAGGCTTCTCGGCGATGATGAGCTGCTTGGCCATGCGCTGCGCGTGGGTCTCGGCGGCGCGCACCGGGTGTCGGGACGCGCGGGGAGTCTAAGGGCTCGCCCCGCGCGAAGCAAGGCGGGCCGCGTGCGCGACGTGCGCCAGCGGGCGGTGCGAGTTGTGCCGGTGAGACGCGCGCGCGGCAATCCGCGCCGGCGCGCGCTAGTGGATGTGGCGCGGGCCGCCCTCGGGCAGCAGCTCTTCGAGGATCAGCGTGTCGACGTTGCCGCGGCGCGTCCACAGCACCATCAGCGCGATCACCTTGAGCTTGTCGATCTCGACCCGCTCGACCTCGACCGCCATCGCCCGGTCGATGATCAGCTCGCGCAGGGTCGGCGTGAGCACGCGCGCGCTCTCGAGGAACGCGATGAAGCCGCGCGACTCGGTTGAGAGCTTCTCCAGCTCGGCCGCGGTGAACGCGCGGAATCCCTCGCCCAGGTCGAAGCCTTCGGGAAACGCCTCGGACTCCAGCCGTGCGAGCGCGCGCAGCCAGTCGAGCGCGTCGCTGATGTCGTCGTTCTCGAACCCGGCGTCGGTCAGCTTCTGCGCGAGCGCGTCCTGCTCCGGCCACGCCTCGTGATGGTAGAAGTTCTCGAACAGGTAGACGAGGATGTCGAACATCGGCCGGGTTTGTGCGCGCGCTCAGCGGTCAGGCGATGCGCTGGAACTGCCCGCCGGGAAGGGCCGCGACCCTGCCGTCGAGCTCCAGCGCGACCAGCATCGCCGATACGGTTTCGGGCGTCAAGCCGCTGCGCTGGCACAAGGTGTCAACATTGCACGGGTCGTAGCCGAGGTGCGCGAGCAGGACGTGCTCTTTTTCCGCCGCGGCGCTCGCGGTCGGTGCCGGCGCGCTCGCCCGCGCGCCGTCGCCCGCGACCGTCGCGAATTCGTCGAGCACGTCCTGCGCGCTCTCGACGAGCTTCGCGCCCTGCTTGATGAGGAGGTGGCAGCCCTTGGCGAGCGGCGAGTGGATCGAGCCGGGCAGCGCGAACACGTCGCGCCCCTGCTCGGCGGCGAGCCGGGCGGTGATGAGCGATCCGCTCTGGAGCGCGGCCTCGATCACCAGCACGCCGCGCGCGAGCCCGCTGATCAGGCGGTTCCGCCGCGGGAAGTTCGCCGCCGCCGGCGGCGCGCCGAGCGGCATCTCGGCGACGAGCGCGCCGCGCCCGGCGATCGCGCGATAGAGCTCGGCGTTGCGCTGCGGATAGACGACGTCGACGCCGCAGCCGAGCACCGCGACCGTCGATCCCGCGCCGCCGAGCGCGCCACGGTGCGCGGCCGCGTCGATGCCGAGCGCGAGGCCGCTCGCGATGGTGAGGCCGGCGTCGCTGAATGCGCGCGCAAAGCGCTCGGCGTTGGCGACCCCCTGCGCGGTGGCGTTGCGGCTGCCCACGATCGCGAGTCCGCGGCGCGCGAGGAGCGCGGGCTCGCCGATCACATAGAGCAGTGCCGGCGGATCGGGGATCTCGAGGAGCTGCTGCGGATACGCGGCGTCGGCAAGCGTGAGGATCGAGTGCCCGGGCGCTGCGGCCCAGGCGAGGGCGGCCGCGACCGCCGCCGCGCCTTCGGCCGCGAGAATGCGCCCGGCGAGCGCGTCGCCGGCTTCACGCGCGAGCGCGGTTCGGCCGGCGGCGAGGACCTGCGAGGGCAGCCCGAACGCGCCGAGGAGCTTGCGCAGCCCCTGGCCGCCCAGGCCGGGCGTCAGGGTGAGCCGGAGCCAGGCCTCGAGCTCGCGGTCCGGCATGCCCGCGTGCGGGCGCGCGGCTCAGGGCTGGGCGACGACGTCCCCGGGCGCGACCGGGCGCTCGACGCCGAGGGTCAGCGCGTAGGACAGGTTCTCGAACACGCGGAACACCATCAGGAGGCCGTAGCGCTCTTCCGGCAGCGGGAAGGGCGGCGTCCGCACGTCGCCCATGTAGTACGGGCCGACGCTGCGGTCGCGGAAGATCGTGGTCGAGCGGTACAGCGCGAGCACGTGGCCGGGCTCGAGCCCGTCCTTCGCTCCCTTGTTCAGGCTGACGACCGCCAGGTTGCCGGTCTCGCCGCCGTAGAGGATCTGCTGCTCCTGCCCCGAGGTCATCCCGACGGTCGGGAGGTTGCGGTAGTAGTCGAAGCGCGCGTCGCTGCGGCCGTCGTAGATCGACATGATGCGCCCCCGAACCGGTTTCGTGGGCGCGCGCGGTGCGAACGAGAAGACCTGCGGCTGCGGCGCGACGATGAGCCGGTCGCCCTCGCTGATCTCCTGCACCGCGGACAGGATCTGCACCGTCGACGGCTCGCCGCGGCGGGTGAGCCGGGCGGTGCCGAGGTAGATCGCCTCGACGCCGAGCGTCTCGCGCGAATCGGGATCGACGAGCGCGCTGCCCGGACGGTAGACCTGCCACAGGGTCTCCGTGGTTTTCGCCACGCCGTCGACGTAGGCGCGCGCACCGGCGCCGATGTTGAAGCGCCCCTCCTGGGTCGCGACGATCTGCGGCGCGCCGTCGAGCCCGCCGCGCTCGATCACCAGCGGCCGGGCGAGGAACGGCTCGATGACCTTGAGCGGGATCGTCGGAATCGCCTCCGCGGCGAGCGGTTCGACGCGCACCTGCGGCTCCAGGCGCACGATCGAAAGCGTGCCGGTGGCCCGGTCGAGCCGCACGACGTTCCCGGGATAGATCAGGTGCGGGTTTCGGATCTGGTCCTTGTTCAACCGCCAGATCTCGGGCCAGCGCCAGGGTTCGGAGAGGAACTTGGCGGCAATGCCCCAGAGCGTGTCGCCCCGCTGCACCGTGTACTGGTCGGGCGCATCGGTCCTGATCCCGAGGACGTTTCCGGTCTGGCGGGGATCCGGCTGCGGCGCCGGCTGTTGCGCCGAAACGACAGCCGGGAACTGCGCGGAAACGCCCAGCGCAAGGGCGAGGAAAAGCGCCGTGCTAGACTTGAACATGACCACCTCGGACCGATCTGGGGCAGGGCAAGTAGTTGATTTATTGGTCTGATTTATTGGGCGCGCGGACCCGATGTTAAGGACTTTGTTGAAAGTCTGCACCTAATTATTTCACGCAGCAAGCAATTCATGGCAATCCTCCAGATCCTACGCTATCCCGACCCCCGGCTCCACCGGGTCGCCAGGCCGGTCGAGAAGGTCGACGACGAAGTCCGCCGCCTGGTGCGGGACATGGCCGAAACCATGTATGCCGCGCCCGGAATCGGGCTTGCCGCGACCCAGGTGGACGTCCACCGGCGCGTGATCGTGATCGACGCCTCCGACACCCGCGACCAGCTGCTCGTGCTCGTCAACCCGGAGATCGTCTGGGCGAGCGACGAGATCCAGGAGTGCGAGGAGGGGTGCCTGTCGGTCCCGGGAGTCTATGAGACCGTCACTCGCGCGGCGAAGGTAAGAGTGCGCGCCCTCGATGCCGGCGGCAGGACGTTCGAGCGCGCCGCCGAGGGCATGCTCGCGGTCTGCATCCAGCACGAACTCGACCATCTCGAGGGCAAGGTGTTCGTCGAGCACCTGTCCCGCCTGAAGCGCTCCCGCATCAAGGCGAAGATGGAGAAGCAGTTCCGGCAGACGGCCTAGCGCCGCCGCCGCGCGGGCGCCCGCTCGCTTCCCGCGCCCCCGTTCGCCGCGCCCCCGTCGCGATGCGCATCGTCTTCGCCGGAACGCCCGATTTCGCCGTCCCCGCGCTCGCCGCGCTGGCCGGAGCCGGCCACGAGGTCGCGGCGGTGCTCACGCAGCCCGATCGCCCGGCCGGCCGCGGGCTCGCGGCGGCGGCGAGTCCGGTGAAGCAGGCGGCGGCCCGCCTCGGGATCCCGGTCCGGCAGCCGCCGACGCTCAAGACGGTCGAGGCGCAGGCCGAACTGCGCGCGCTGGCGCCCGAGGCGCTGGTCGTGGCGGCCTATGGACTGATCCTGCCGCAGGCGGTTCTCGACATTCCCCGGCTCGGGGCGATCAACATCCACGCTTCGCTCCTGCCGCGCTGGCGCGGGGCCGCGCCGATTCACCGCGCGCTGCTCGCCGGCGACGCCGAGACGGGCATTTCGATCATGCGCATGGACGCGGGCCTCGACACCGGCCCGGTGCTGCTGAGCGAGCGCCTGGCCATCCTCGCCGGGGACACCGCCGGCACGCTCCACGACCGGCTCGCCGCGCTCGGCGCGCGGCGCATCGTCGCCGCGCTCGACGCTCTCGCGCGGAACGCGCTCGTCCCGGCCCCGCAGCCGGCCGAGGGCGTGACCTATGCGGCGAAGCTCGGCAAGGAGGAGGCGCGCACCGACTGGTCCCGGCCGGCGGCGGCGCTCGAGCGGCAGATCCGCGCGTTCGATCCCTTTCCCGGCGCCACGGCCCGGCTGCGCGATGCCGAGCTCAAGCTCTGGCGCGCGAGCGTCACGACCGGCGCCGGCACCCCGGGCGCGGTGATCGCCGTCGAGCCCGGCGGCGTCGTGGTGGCGTGCGGCGAGGGCGCGCTGCGCCTCGAAGAGTTGCAGCGGGCGGGCGGCCGGCGCATGCCGGCGGCGGAGTTCCTCCGCGGCTTCCCGATCGCCGTCGGCGAGCGCTTCGCTGGCGGCTGAACCGGCACCCCGATCCGGCGGCATCCGTGGCGCTCGCTCCACCCCTCTCCGACGTCCTCGCCGGCGCGAGCCGGGTCGTCGCGTCGGTCCTCGCCGGCCGGAGCCTCAACGCCGCGCTCGACGAGGCGGCGCCCGGCCCTGCGCGCCCGGCGCTGCAGGATCTCGCCTACGGGACCCTGCGCGACTACGGCGCGCCGCAGGCGATCCTCGCCGCGCTCGCGCGCAAGGGCATCCCCGATCGCGCGGTCCATGCGCTCGCCCTCTGTGCGCTGCACGCGCTCCGGCACGAGCGCCGCGCGCCGCACGTCGTCGTCGACGAGGCGGTGACCGCCTGCGGCCGGCTCGGCCATGGCCACGCGCGCGGGTTCATCAACGCGCTGCTGCGAAACTACCTCCGCCGGCGCGCCCCGCTCGAAGCCGATGCGGCCGCGACCGAGCCCGGGCGGCTCGGCTATCCGCAGTGGTGGATCGACCGCGTGCGCCGCGATCGTCCGCTGGGCTGGGAGGCGGCGCTCGCGGCCGGCAATTCGCGCCCGCCGATGACCCTGCGCGTCAACCGGCGGCGGATCGACCCGGAGGCGTATCTCGCGAAGCTCGCCGCCGCGGGCGTCGCCGCGGCGCGCATCGGTGATTGCGCCGTGCGCCTCGCGACTCCGCGCGGCGTGGACGAGGTGCCGGGTTTCCGTGACGGGGAAGCGTCGGTGCAGGACGCCGGCGCCCAGCTCGCCGCACCGCTCCTCGCCGCGCGCGACGGCATGCGCGTGCTCGACGCCTGCGCCGCGCCGGGCGGCAAGACCGCGCATCTCGCCGAACGTGCCGCGATCGACCTGACGGCGATCGACAGCGACGCCGCGCGCGTACCGCGCATCGCGGCCAACCTCGCGCGGCTCGGCCTCGCCGCCACCGTGCGGGTCGCCGACGCCGGCGAACCGGACGCCTGGTGGGACGGGCGGCCGTTCGACCGCGTCCTCGTCGATGCGCCGTGCAGCGCCTCGGGCGTCGTGCGCCGGCACCCCGACGTCAAATGGCTGCGGCGCGAGTCGGATCTCGAGCGCTTCGCGCGCGCGCAGGCGCGGCTGCTCGAGGCCCTTTGGCGCGTGCTCGCGCCCGATGGTAAATTGCTCTACGCCACGTGCTCGGTGTTCGCCGCGGAGAACGAGACGGTGGTCGAGCGCTTTCTCGCCCGCCGGCCCGACGCACGGCGCCTCGCCCTGCCCGAACCCGGCGACGGGCAGCTCCTGCCCGACGCCGAGCACGACGGCTTCTTTTATGCGGCCTTCGCCAAGCCCTGAGGCATGCTGCGCGCGCTGAGGCTCGCGGCCGCGGCGCTCGCGTTCGGTGCGTTCGTCGCGGGGGTCGCCGCCGCCGACGAGATCGAGATCCGCGCCGCCGGCCTCGCGCCGACCGATGAAGGCATCGTGCTCAACGCCGACTTCGAGGTCGACCTCACCGCGCGGCTCGAGGACGCGCTCGCGAAGGGCGTGCCGCTCTACTTCGTGGTCGAGTTCGAGTGCTACCGCCCGCGCTGGTACTGGCTCGACGAGCGGATCGGCACCGCCACGCTCAACCTGCGGCTGTCGTTCCACGCCCTGACCCGCACCTACCGTCTCTCCTCGGGCACCCTGCACCGGAGCTACCCGACGCTCGCCGAGGCGCTCCTCGCGCTCACCCGGGTACGCGAGTGGCTGGTGCTCCCGCGCGGCGCGCTCCGGCCGGACACCACCTACGCGGCCTACGTGCGCATGCGGCTCGACACGGCACAGCTGCCGAAGCCGTTCCAGGTGAGCGCGCTCGCCAACCGCGAATGGACGCTCGCCTCGCCCTGGAAGCGCTGGGAGGTGAACGGGTCGACGCTGGCGAGCGAGGCGGTGCGATGACCTACCTCCTGGTCGCCAGCGCCGCGCTCGGGGCGATCCTCCTCTTTCTGCTCGCCGCCGCGAGCGCGAACACCTCGATCTTCGCCACCCACTACCCGCTGCTCCTGATCCTGAACGCGGTGATCGCGGCTGCGCTGCTCGGCCTGCTCGGCTACCAGGTGATCACGCTGCGCCGCGCGCTCAAGGGACGCGTGTTCGGCTCGCGGCTCACGTTCCGGCTGCTGGTGCTCTTCGCCATCCTCGCGGTGGTGCCGGGCGTGCTCGTCTACACCGTCTCGGTGCAGTTCCTCACCAAGAGCATCGAGTCCTGGTTCGACGTGCGCGTCGACACCGCGCTCGAGAGCGGCCTCTCGCTCGGGCGCAGCGCGCTCGACAATATGCTCGGCGATCTCCGCGGCAAGGCGCGCACGATGGCGCTCGACCTCTCGGACCTGCCGCCGGCTGCGCAGCCGAAGGCGCTCGAGCGGCTGCGCGAGCAGGCCGGCGTGGACGAGGCGACGATCGTCGCGCCGAACGGCGCGGTGCTCGCGAGCGCGAGCCGGGAGCCCACCCGGCTCGTCCCGGACGCCCCGCCGCCCGCGGCGCTGCGCCAGGCGCGCACCGCGCGCGACTACTCGGCGATCGAGACCGTCGGCGAGCGGGGCCTGCGCCTGCGCGTGATCCTCCCGCTCGCCGGTGCCACGCTCGCCGAGGAAGCGCGGCTCCTGCAGCTCGTCCAGGCCGTCCCGCCCGCGGTCGCCGAGACCGCCGAGACGGTGCAGTCGGTCTACCGCGACTACCGCGAGCTGTCGCTGCTCAGGACCGGGCTCAAGCGAATCTATCTGCTGACGCTCACGCTCACTCTCCTCCTTGCGCTCTTCTCGGCAATCGCGCTCGCGTTCATCCTGAGCCGGCGGCTGTCGGAGCCGCTCGCCGAGCTGGCCGAATCGACGCTCGCGGTGGCGCGCGGCGACTTCTCGCGCCGGCCGCGGGTCACGAGCCGCGACGAGATCGGCGTGCTGACGCGCTCGTTCAACAGCATGATCGGCCAGCTCGACGACGCCCGCGGCGCCGCCGAGGCCAACCGCGCGCAGCTCGAGCACGCGAACGCCTATCTCCAGAGCATCCTCGCCAACCTCTCGGCCGGCGTGCTCACCTTCGACGAGGCCTTCCGGCTGCAGGTCGCCAACACCGGCGCGGCGACCATGCTCGGCGAGGATCCGGCGAATTGCGCCGGCGGGCCGCTCGCCGGCTCGCCTGTCCTCGACTCGCTCGCCGCGGCGATCCATGCGGGCTTCGCCGAGGACGGCGCCGACGCCCCCTGGCAGCGTGAGCTCGAGCTGCCCGCGCGCGGGCTGACGCTGCTCGTCCGCGGTTCGCGCCTGCCCGGGGGGGTGGGCTACGTCGTGGTCTTCGACGACGTCAGCCAGCTCATCGCGGCGCAGCGCGCGACCGCGTGGGGCGAGGTCGCGCGCCGCCTCGCGCACGAGATCAAGAACCCGCTGACGCCGATCCAGCTCTCGGCCGAGCGGGTGCAGGCGAAGCTCGCCGAGCGCCTGGCACCTTCCGACCGCGAGGCGCTTGCCCGCGCGACCGAGACCATCGTCAACCAGGTGGCGGCGATGAAGGCCATGGTCGACGACTTCCGCGAGTACGCGCGCATGCCGCCGCCGGCGCTCGGCGCGCTCGACCTGAACGCGCTCGTCGGCGAGGTGCTCGCGCTGTACGGCCACGCGCATGCGAAGATCGCGCTCCGGCTCGACCCGGCGCTGCCCGCGGTGCGTGGCGATGCGACCCAGCTCCGCCAGGTGATTCACAACCTGCTGCAGAACGCCGAGGACGCGCTCGCCGGGCACGCCGATCCGCGCATCGAGGTGCGGAGCGAACGCGCCGGCGACCGCGTGCGGCTCGCGGTGGCGGACAACGGCGGCGGCTTCGCCGAGTCGATCATGCAGCGCGCGTTCGAGCCCTATGTCACCACCAAGCCGCGCGGCACCGGGCTCGGCCTCGCGATCGTGAAGAAGATCATCGACGAGCACCACGGCACGGTGAGCATCGAGAATCGCGCGGGCGGCGCCGGCGGCGCGGCGGTCACCATCGCGCTCCCGCTCGCGGCCTGACGAGAGATCGCGACGACTGAAGGTTTCATGGCAAACATCCTCGTAGTCGACGACGAAGTCGGGATCCGGGAACTCCTGTCGGAGATCCTCGCCGACGAAGGCCACACCGTCCGGATGGCCGAGAACGCGACCGCCGCGCGCGAATCGCGGGTGCGCGAGCGCCCCGACCTCGTGCTGCTCGACATCTGGATGCCCGACACCGACGGGATCTCGCTCCTCAAGGAGTGGGCCGCGGGCGGGCAGCTCACGATGCCGGTGGTGATGATGTCGGGCCACGCCACCATCGACACCGCGGTCGAGGCGACGCGCATCGGCGCGCTCGACTTCCTCGAGAAGCCGATCGCGATGCAGAAGCTGCTCGCGACGGTCAAGCGTGCGCTGCGCTCGGGCGATGCGCCGCCGGCGGCCGGGCTCGCGCTCGCCAACCTCGGCCGCTCCGCGGTGATCGTCGATCTGCGCAAGCGCCTGGGACAGCTCGCGCAGGTGGGCGCGCCGCTCCTGCTGCGCGGCGAGCCCGGCGTCATGCCCGAGCTCTTCGCGCGCGCACTCCAGCACCCCGGCACGCCGTGGGTGGCCGCGGGCGCCGCGCTCGCCGAGGCGCCGCAGGAGCTGCTCGCACAGGCCGCGGGCGGCGTCCTGTTCGTCGACGAGCTGGCGGCGCTTTCCCGGGTGCAGCAGAAGAACCTCGCCTTCGTCGCCTCGCGCGTCGAGCGCCAGAAGGTCCGCCTCGTGAGCTTCACTGCCGAGGACCCGCGGCGGCTCGCCGAGGAGCGCGGATTCGACGGCCAGCTCCTCGCGCAGCTCGCCCAGCTCGTGCTGCCGCTGCCGCCGCTGCGGCAGTACGCCGAGGACGTGCCCGAGATCGCCGCGATGCTGCTCTCCCAGCTCGTCGAGGCGCGCTTCTGCCCGCCGCGCGAGTTCTCCACTGCGGCGCTCAACGCGCTGCGCAACTTCGGCTGGCCGCACAACCTCGAGGAGCTGCAGCAGGTCGTGCGCACCGCAGCGCTCACCACGCTCGAGGACGAGATCGGCGCCGAGGACGTGAATCGCGCGCTGCCGGCGGCCGACGCCGAGCCGACCTTCGCGGGGCTGCCGCTCGATCTGCCGCTGCGCGAGGCGCGCGAGGCGTTCGAGCGCGCGTATTTCGAGCACCACCTCGCGCGCGAGAGCTCGATCAGCCGGCTCGCGGAGAAGAGCGGGCTCGAGCGCACCCACCTCTACCGCAAGCTGAAGCAGCTCGGGCTGGGGCCGACCCGGAAGGAAGAGTGAGCGGCGCGGCGCACCCGCCGCGCGCGGGAATCGGACTAGAATCCGCCGCCTCGACGCACGACCCGGGCGGGGAGCCCGAGGAACAATGAAGATCGTCATCCTCGGCGCCGGCCAGGTCGGCTCGACGCTCGCCGAGAGCCTCGTCTCCGAGCAGAACGACATCACGCTCGTCGACCAGCAGCCCGCGCGACTGCGCGACCTGCAGGACAAGCTCGACCTGCGGACCGTAGTCGGCAGCGCCGCGCACCCCGCGACCCTGGTCGACGCCGGCATCGAAGACGCCGACATGCTGATCGCGGTGACCCAGTCCGACGAGACCAACCTCGTCGCCTGCAAGATCGCGGCGAACCTCTTCAACACCCCGACGCGCATCGCGCGCGTGCGCTCGCGCTCGATCCTCTCCCGCCCGGAGCTCCTGAAGGACGAGGGCTTCGCGGTCGACTACGCGATCAGCCCGGAGGACATCGTCACCGAGTACATCACCCGCCTGATCGAGTTCCCCGAGGCGCTGCAGGTGCTGCGGTTCGCGGAAGGGCGCGTCACGATGGTCGCGGTGCGCGCGGTCGAGGGCGGGCCGCTCGTCGGCCATCCGCTGAAGGACATGCGGCAGCACCTGTCGAACGTGGACGCGCGCGTGGTCGCGATCTTCCGCGGCGACCAGGCGATCATCCCCGACGGCGACACGGTGGTACGCGTCGGCGACGAGGTGTTCTGCATCGCCGACAGCGAGCACATCCGCCAGGTCATGCGCGAGCTGCGCAAGATGGACAAGCCGGTGAAGCGGGTGATGATCGCCGGCGGCGGCAACATCGGACTGCGGCTCGCGCGCGCGCTCGAGGGCGACTACCAGGTGAAGATCATCGAGTTCGGCAAGGCACGCGCCGACCTGATCGCGACCCAGGTCAACTCGGCGCTGGTGCTGCACGGCGACGCGACCGACGAGGAGCTGCTCGAGAGCGAGAACATCGACGAGATGGACCTCTTCCTCTCGCTCACCAACGACGACGAGAACAACATCATGAGCGCGCTGCTGGCCAAGCGGCTCGGCGCGCGGCGGGTGGTGGCGCTGATCAATCGCCGCTCGTACGCCGATCTCATGCAGGGCGGGCAGATCGACATCGCGATCTCGCCCGCGCAGGCGACGATCGGCAAGCTGCTCCAGCACATCCGGCGCGGAGACGTGGTCGCGGTGCACTCGCTCCGCCGCGGCGCCGCCGAGGCGCTCGAGCTGGTGGCGCACGGCGACGAGAAGACCTGCAAGGTGATCGGCAAGAAGGTCGAGGACATCCAGCTCCCCCGTGGGGCGACGATCGGGGCGGTCGTGCGCCGCCTCGACCGCCCGCGGGTCGAGCGGATCTCCGACCTCGCGTCGGAGGAGCGCGAAACGGAGGTGATCATGGCGCACCACGACACCACGATCTGCACCGACGACCACGTGATCATGTTCGTCGCCAACAAGCGCATGATCCCGAAGGTCGAGAAGCTGTTCCAGGTCGGCTTCGGCTTCGTCTGAGGAAGCCCCGGCGTCCGCCGTCCGCGCGAGCCCGCGATGCAGCGCATCCTGTCGGTCCTCAACGTGATGAGCCTGATCGTGGTCCTGTTCGGGCTCGCGATCCTGGTGCCGCTCGGGCTGTCGCTCGCGCTCGGCGACGGCGCGCACCGGGCCTACGACGAGGCGCTCGCGCTCGCCCTCGGCGGCGGCGCCCTCGGCTGGTGGGCGACGCGCGGGTTCCGGCGCGAGCTGAGCGCGCGCGACGGGTTCCTGCTAGTGGTCGCGATCTGGGTGACGCTGCCCGCGGTGGCCGCGCTGCCGCTCTACTTCCAGATCCCGGACCTGTCTTTCACCCGCGCGTACTTCGAGGCGGCCTCGGGCCTCACCGCCACCGGCGCGACCGTCCTGTCGGGGCTTGACCAGCTGCCGCCCTCGCTCAACCTGTGGCGGGCCGAGCTGCACTGGCTCGGCGGGCTCGGGATCATCGTGCTCGCGGTGGCGGTGCTGCCGATGCTCGGGGTCGGCGGCCGCCAGCTCTACCGCGCCGAGATCCCCGGCCCGCTCAAGGACACCAAGCTCACCCCGCGCATCGCCGAGACGGCGAAGGCGTTCTGGCTGATCTATTCCGCGCTCACCGCGGCGTGCGCGCTCGCCTACGGGCTCGCCGGCATGAGCTGGCTCGACGCGGTGATCCACGCATTCTCGACGCTCTCGCTCGGCGGGTTCTCGTCGCACGACGCGAGCCTCGGCTATTTCGACTCGCCGCTCATCGAGGCGATCGCGGTCGCGTTCATGCTCGTCGCCGGGGTCAGTTTCGCGACCCACTTCCTGGCGCTGCGGCGGCGAGACCTCGTCGCCTACTGGCGCGATCCGGAGGCGAAGTTCTTCGTCGCGGTGCTCGCCGCGAGCGTGCTCGGACTCGCCGGGTACCTCTGGCAGCAGGGTTTCTACGGCGACTACTGGACCGCGCTCCGGTACGCCGGCTTCAACACCATCTCGGTCGCCACCACGCTCGGGTTCGCCACCACCGACTACGCGGAATGGCCGATCTTCGCCCCGCTGTGGATGCTCTTCCTGTCCGCGTTCGCGACCTGCTCCGGTTCGACTGGCGGCGGCATCAAGATGATCCGGGTGCGCATGCTGGTGCAGCAGATGTTCCGCGAGACCGCGCAGCTCATCCATCCGCGCGCCTCGCTCTCGATGCGAGTCGGGAGCGGCGTGGTGCCGAGCGAGATCGTGTTCGCGGTACTGGCGTTCATGTCGTTCTACGGGGCGACGCTCCTCGGCATCGTCTTCCTGCTGACGTTCACCGGCCTGGATTTCCTGACCGCAGTGTCGGCCGCGATCGCGTGCACCAACAACGTCGGACCCGGGCTGGGGAAGGTCGGACCGGCGACGACTTACGCCGTGCTGAGCGAGTTCCAGACCTGGGTGTGCAGCGCAGCGATGCTGCTCGGGCGGCTGGAGCTCCTCACCCTGTTCGTCGTGGTGACGCCGCGGTTCTGGAAGCACTGACGCCCGCGGGGGCCGCGCGCGGCGCGAGGGCGGTCAGCGAGGCACCAGCCTGAACGAGCCGGGAAACATCGCCCGGTCCACCTCGCCGGCGCGCGCGGCGCGGATGGCGAGCACCGCCTGGTAGTAGCGGTTGCCCGAAACGAGCACGCGCGCGGCGATTCGCATGGGGCTGCCCCCGGCCGCCCCGTCCGCCTCGAACTCGACGCCGATCACGCCGTCGAGCGCGCGCTCGGCGGTCACGCGGCCGTCGATGTTCTTCACGAGCGCCGCGCGCCCTTCGGCGACCGCTCGCGCCGGGTCGGTGCCCGGCGGCAGGTCGGCGTAGCCCACACCGAACGCCATGTCGGTAGCGTGCGCCGAGACCATGTGCATCGTCGTCCGCCCGCCGCCGAGGGCGAGCTCGCGCGATTCGCGCGCCGGCCGGCTCGGCAGCATCACCGCGAAGCCGCCCTCGGCCGACGTGAACTCCCGCCAGTCGAGCTCGGGGTAGCAGGCGGCGAGCGCGAAGGCCGCCGCCGCGACGCTAAGCCGCCGCCACCGCATCACCGATCCGGATCGGGCTGCCGGCGAGCGACCGCTCCACCTACTTTGCCGCGATGCAGGCGATCTCGACCAGCATCCGCGGGTCGGCGAGCTTCGCCTCGACCGTCGCGCGCGCCGGCAGGTTCTTCGGGTCGATCCAGCCTTTCCAGACCGCGTTCATGCCTTCGCGGTTGCGGATGTCCGTGACCCACACGTTGGCCGACAGGATCTTCGACTTGTTGCTCCCGGCCTTCGCGAGCGTCGCATCGATCGCGGCCAGGATCTGCTTCGTCTGGCCGGTGATGTCCTGGGCGAGGTCGTCGGCGACCGTGCCGGCGACGAAGACGAGGCTCGCGTGCTCGACGGCGTCCGAGAGGATGCCGCCATGGGGGTTGTGCCGGACGATGCTCATGCTCTGGTCTCCTGTCGGTGGGAAGCGGCGCGGAACCGCGCGGCTCGCGGATTCTACGCGGGGCGCCGTCCACGGTTCTTGCGCAATTCGCGCCGATTGCCTCGACAGTGGCCCGGTAGGCTCGGGTTGACCGGCGAACCGTCGCGCGCGCAACGTTTCTCAACACTGTGTTGCCATCCGGACATCGGTCGGCCGTGCGCTTTCTGTTCTAATCCTCGCCACGCGCGATGAACCGCCCGACCGAACCTTCGCTGCACGACACGCCCGCCGCGACCGGCACGCGGCGCCGCGTCTGGCGCTGGGCGGCGG
>Ga0187894_10000770_pt1 | contig 43233 bp, 38 predicted proteins | sample GBC1701081metaG_FD_136650 | JGI IMG/M metagenome (GOLD analysis project Ga0187894, IMG submission 136650) | White microbial mat communities from a lava cave in the Kipuka Kanohina Cave System on the Island of Hawaii, USA - GBC170108-1 metaG ... | reverse complement strand
CGTCGTTCTCGCAAACTCCATGCGTGAAAAATTCGGCGGCGATTCGCTCGAAGAAATGCACCGACATTTTGATTCATACCTAAAGTCAGTAGAGAATTATTAGTGGCCTGTAACAGACGCTTGGCTAGTGGACTGTAACATTCCCTTTGATGTGGGCTTCGCCCATCTATTTGCGGTGAAGCTTTGCTTCACCAAGAACAGCGAGATTTTGCGAGGCTATGCCTCCGCTTTTCGGCGGCGGCACAGCCGCGTGGTAGTGCAAAGACGACGGAAAAGCACAGCTTTTCCGCAAGTAGAGCGGCAAGCCGCTACCAATCTGTAATCGACGAATAGCGTGTTTCAGAATTCCTTTACAAAACCCGCGATTATTTTTTTTAGTCTGTTGTTTGGCTCACAGTTTGTCGCCATTCTTTACTCTTCATATGAGATCGAACTGCCGCCGCTATACTCACTTCTTGAGAAAATCGCATTTCTTTGGGTGGTATGCTCGTGGGTCGATACCGAAATGAAACAGACCGGACGACGATGGTCGTTGGATGTCGGATTGTTTCTTTCTTTCGCCTGGCTTGTGTTGATTCCGATTTACCTGGTTAAGACCCGGGGAATGAGAGGTCTTATCGGGATCGCCGCATTTATAGCAACAATTATTGCGGCGTGGATTGCAGCTGCATTTGTAATAACTTTGTTTTTAGTAAATTGAAGATCACTTCCCAATATCCCGTCGATACTGCATTCCTTCCCATGAGATCAGATCGACGGCAGCGTAGGCTTTAGCGAGGGCGGCGTCCAGGTCATCCGCGACGGCGGTGACGCCGAGGACGCGGCCGCCGGAGGTTACGATGTCAGGTCTGCCCGTGTGAGGTGCAGAAGTCTGACCTTCAGGGAGGGCGAAATCCGGAACTTGCGTGTTACGCCCTTGCTTACGCGCGGGCTTCCGCATCGTATCCCCGCCCGCTATGCCGACGCGTCGGGATGCTGACATAGTTCCGGCGTGGAAGATCGTCACGTCATCCACCTTCGCAGCTTGATCGACACCGTGAATCACATCTCCGGTGCGCGGTTTTGTGGGATAACCTTCGGCGGCGAGAACGACGGTGGCGGAACTGCCTTCTTTCCATTTAATGTGGACATCGGCGAGCGTTGAGCCCTCGGTACCGGTCGGACTACTGACACCAAGCATCGCTTCGCAGATATCGACGAGATCTGTTTCGAGGCGGACGAGGATCGACTGCGTTTCGGGGTCGCCGAAGCGGACGTTGTATTCGAGAACATTGATCGCAGAAGCCCGCACGTTAGTAAGGGCGATATCAGGGTGGTTGCTTGTCGATTTCGCCCTTGCTAACGCGCGGGCTTTCGCATTTTCTTCCAACGTCCGACTCCCGATATCGTAAATCATCAACCCAAGGAAAAGAATTCCGCGAAAGGGAAAGCCTTCACGCATGCAGCCGCGCAGTGTCGGGCGAATTATCTTTTTGACGATGTCAGCAGTTTGGCTATCGGACAAAAGCGAGGCGTCGGTAATCGCGCCCATGCCGCCGGTGTTTGGGCCTGTGTCGCCTTCGCCGATGCGCTTGTGGTCGCGGGTCGGCGGCATCAGGGCGAAATGTTCGCCGTCGCAGAATGCGAGAAGCGATATTTCCCTGCCGACGAGACACTCTTCGATGACGATCTGAGCGGCGGCGGCTCCCACAAGCTCCGACATTCGACTCACCGCTTCGATCGCCTGGGCGCGATTCGCGGCGACCACAACGCCTTTACCTGCCGCAAGCCCGTCCGCCTTTATCACCACGCGTGAATTTTCGTCACCAAAAGCACCGCTCTGCAGAATTGAGATCGCTTCGTCGGCGGACTGGGCGGTTTCAAATCTCGCTGTCGGAATTTTATGCCGAGCCATGAAATCCTTAGCAAATGCTTTACTTGCTTCCAGCCGTGCCGCAGCTTTCGTCGGGCCGACGATTTTTAACCCGCGTTTTTCAAATTCGTCCACGATCCCGAGCGCCAGCGGCGTCTCGCCGCCGACGAATGTTAAGTCGATTTTTTTCGATGCTGCAAACTCTGCAAGGGCGTTAATATCATTGGCTTTGATTGGCATGCATTCGGCGACGGAAGCGATACCGGCGTTTCCCGGAGCGCAAAAAACGCGCGAAGCGCGCCGGCTGCGCGCCAAGGTTTGGCATATCGCGTGTTCGCGGCCGCCCGACCCGATCACAAGAATATTCATAAATTCAGTCGAATTGTCCTTTCTCGAAACTTGACAGTTTTTGAAGTTAGTTATAAGTTCCAATAAGCGTTACTTATGGCTTGGCTCCCTGCTTGGCAGTAGTTTTCTCACTTGAATTTACTACATACGACCGCGAATCTCGACAATCCCTCGTCGTTTGCATGACTGATCGAGATTCCAGAGTGCATTCACCTTTGTCCGATCCGAACAACGCCGAATGCAGATCGGAGGTATTCGTAATGTCCACAAAAGAGTTTGCCTTGGGAAAATTTAGTTCTTCCGCGGCCGTCGCGCAGCAAACCGAATTGGAGGATCGATTGATTCCCTGCATCGACTGCGGTAAAGAGTTCCTGTGGTCAGCGGGCGAGCAGGCTTTCTTCCGCGACAAGCGTCTCGAAAACCCGCCGAAGCGCTGCAAAGACTGTAAGAAGGCAAAGAACGAACGGCTTGAAGCCGTCGCCGCCGCCCATAAATCAGGGATCAGGCAGCGTATCGAAGTCCGCGTAAAGTGCGCAAAATGCGGCGAGCCGACAAGCGTGCCGTTTTACCCTTCGCAGGGCCGCCCGGTTTATTGCAGATCTTGTTTCCTCGAATTAAACCCGTCGATATTGAACGGCAATGTGCTTAACGGTACCGATTAACCGCCGACGTGAACATTGGGCCGCAGCTCCGGGTCGGGTTCCGCCTGCCTGAGAATTTCACGTGTAACGGGTGCGGTGTCGCCTTCACCGAACAGAATGTAACGGGCAAGGTACATGATCGGATTTCCTTCGCTCCAGCCGAAATATACATGCGGAATTTTCTGATATTTGTCACGCAGGTGCAGGAGCAATCCGGCAATCGCATTCGGAACAGCCGGTGATTCAGTTCGAAGAATCTTATAGCCCTCCACATCGACGCCGCGTATCTTGAGACCGCCTGAAAATTCCGAAGCATCGCCGAGCTCGATCTCATAGAAAAGAATCGGATCGGTCGATGGGATATGATTGTCGATCCGTTTCTCGTGTTCCTTAAACCTGTATTCGGACACGTCGCCGGTTTCGCGCCGATTTGTGACGATTCGTATATCGCCTTCTTCGATCTCGTTCAAAAATTCAAGAGCCTTCGCGTCGAATTCGATCTTGTCGATGCGAACCTCCGTCGTTCGCAACGCGCGCGAAATAAACGACGAAACAATGATCGCCAGAATAAACAACGATGCGATTTGAATACCGCTAGGCTGAGCGACCATGTTGACGAAAGTCGTGTAAATGAAAACCAGCGTGATTGCCAAATAGACAAGCCACGCACGTTCACGGCGCGAGCGAGAAGAAATAGTCACGGCGACTGCCGCAGAGGTCATCAGAACGAGAACGCCTGTCGCGTAAGCTCCGGCTTGCGAATCGACCTCGGCGCGAAAGAGGATCGTTACAATGAAGCATATCCCAGTGAAAATGAGCACCAGCGGCCGCGTCGCTTTTGCCCAGTCGGGAGCCATGCCGTAACGCGGAAGATAACGCGGAACTATATTTAATAGCCCAGCCATCGCCGACGCACCGGCAAACCACAGGATCAATATCGTCGAAATGTCATAAACCGTTCCGAAACCGTTTCCGAGATATTCGTGTGCGAGGTACGCGAGCGCGCGTCCGTTCGCCTCGCCTCCTTCCTTGATCTTTTCGTACGGGATCAACATCGACGTGACGATGCTGCTGCCGACCAGATAGACGCTCATAATGATCGCAGCTCCGGCGAGCAGCTTTTTTCCGTTACGAATACGTCCCGCAAGATGCGCCTGCGCGCCCGGCGGCAGGTTTTTACTATCGACATGAGTCGTGTGAAGAGCTTTTAGATCGGTCTTCGGCGCTTCGACATCGCTTTTTACGAGCGGCATCACAACCACGCCGGTTTCAAAACCGGAGAGCCCGAGCGCCAGTTTCGGAAAATAATAAACTGAGGCAAGAACGATCCACGCCACGCTTCCGCTAACAATCGGCTGCGACCAAAGCAGCAGCTGCCAGTTCGAAAAAACTTCGGGATGCGTCGCGATCTCGTAGAAGGCTCGCCCGATCGTGATTATATTGAGCGTCAAATATATTGCGACGATGCCCACGGCGATGCCGATCGCTTCACTAAAACCTTTGAGGAAAACTGCTCCGAGCAGCCCGATCAAGACCAGCGTTACGATGATCTTATGATTAAGAAATTGGAGATTGTGCTCGACGAAAGGGTTCTCGATTATGTGGGCCGTTGCATCGGCGGCGGAGAGCGTGATGGTGATTATAAAACTAGTCGCGACGAAGCCCAGCAAAGCAAGTACGAACATCTTTCCCTTCCAGCGGGAAAGAAGTTTTTCCAGCATCGAGATCGAGCCGTCGCCGTGCGGACTTTCTTCGGCCACGCGTTTGTACATCGGCAGCGCCCCGAACAGCGTTAACAAAACGAGAACAAGTGTTGCGAATGGCGAGAGAGCGCCGGCGGCTAGAAGCGCGATGCCGGGCTGATAGCCGAGCGTCGAGAAATAATCGACGCCGGTGAGACACATAACTTTCCACCACGGATGCTCGTGATGACGGCCCTCGGGTTCGTGTGGGCCTTCGATCTCCTCAACGCGGTTGAAGAGCCAATTTTTAAACCAGCCGACCCGTTTCAAAGGCATAGGCGAAAAAGAAAAAACCGCGATGCTTTGCAGATCGGCGGCCGAAAAATTTCATTCAAGGTGACCCAGGGTTTTAGTTTCGCGAATCACGGTGTCAAACAGATAGAGTTTACGCATATTGATTCGCAGGTCAAGCGCTCACAAACGGCCAATTTAAAAATTAAAGGGCGACGTCTCCCACTCCGTCGCCCATTGGTGGTCACGAGTCCTCACCCCTCGTGACCGTGTGTTCACCGGGGAGGTGAACATTTCGATTATCCGCTTCGTATTTGAATTTTGCAACGGTTTTTTGGGGTTTGAGGAAAAAGACGGAATTTTGCTAAATTACTGGGACGATTACTGTTAGCTAATCGATTGTAATAGCGCCTACGATATAAATCCGCTGTCCCGAGGGGCTTTCTGCATATAAGCTGTATTGACCGGGCTTGATTGCGCGATCGATTTCAAGGTTGAGAACAACGGCGGTAAGATCCGATTCGAACTGCTGCGTTTCAGAAATGCTTCTGGTTATTTGTATCAGCGATGACGTCGTTGCAAACTGAAGCGGTTGCCTGTCGAGGTTGCGACCGGCAACGAGCACCCGGTATGTTTGCCCGCCCGCTAAACGAACACCGCGTTTCGAAACCTGGCCGCCCGTTCCCAGGAATTGAATATCGAACTGCGCCGGCTTTCGCATCGGGGACTTGGTTGGAATTTCAACGTCCGTGCCGTTTAACGAAACCGAGCCGTGCGGAACGCTCGAAAAACTTCCTTTAGGCTGGCTATAAATCTCGTACCTTCCCGACGACAGCCCGGAAAAATTTACGGCATTGCCTGCCGCAGCTAATCTGGATTGAATAAGAGCGCCGGTGGCTGCATCCTGAACCCAAAAAATCTCTACACTGTTCTTACGGTCAGCGGCCGAAGCACGAATGCGAATCGTGCCGCAGCAGTCCGCGTCGTTCTTCCCGCCGTAAAGGGAACGTAGGTTCGTGACGTCTTCCGAAGAAAGCTCACGCGATAATCCGGCTGCTTCGAGAAAACCGTTTTTCGGAACGCCGTCAAACATCACTGATGATCCCATGTATGTATGTTCAAGCCCGAGCAGATGTCCGATCTCGTGCGTGAAGACCGATTCCAGGTCGTACGTGTCGAAGGTCAGGTCCGAGGAAAACTGCTGATTGGGATTTAATGCAATATCGGCTTCGGTTATCCTGTCCCGCTCGTCGAAAAAGACACGCGTGAGCGCTGAGGCATTTTGATGTTTCTTGCTGAAGGCGAGTAGGTTTTCAGTCGCCGGAGCTATCGTTATAAGGCTGACGCCGTCACCCGCCTTTCCGCCCGGACTTATTGCGAGCAAATCGGAAAACAGCAGATCAAACTCGACGTCTGCTGCTTCTTCCCATCTGTTCAAGCTGCGGACAAGCGCCCCTCGAACGTCGCTTTCAGGCTTGATGGAAGAGTTTGGGCCAGTCAATGAGGTGGACAATGCGATCTTGATCGGGCCCTTTCTCCAGCGAAGCAACCGTGCCTTCCGCGAATCCGTTTCTCCAAACGGCGTCGAAATCGTGACGAACGAAAAGACCGCCGCAGTGAGTAAACAGATTCGAAGGCAAACGGCCATATGAAGACCAATGGTCGGGAGATTTTCTTTAAGACTCGTCGATCATATCGCGCCCGACGTTTTCAAGATCGGAGAATGCAACGATCAGCAAAAGAACCACGAGCGACAACGTGGCGAGCAGGTACAAGATGGGAATCTGTTCAAAAGCAATCAGAGTTCCGCAGACGGCGGCAACGACGCCGCACGTGATGAGCGCGATCGAGCGCCGTCCAATTTTTCTTCCTAGTAAGGTCATATTTTACAGGTCCAGCTTTGCGGACGCTTAATAACCATTCAAACAAATTCTACCGCATCGCTCAATCATAAACTTGAATCAGATGCCGGAAATCTATAATTAGTCCAATATTTCCGGCCTTTTTCGAAACTCGAGACATTCCAAAAATTAGCTGCAGAACAGATATAAAACACCGACGAGGTAAGAAATAAAACAAAAAGCCCGGCCGTTTTACTATTTCATCACCTGCCTCCGACTTATGATGCTCGAAAATTCAAAAAAGCTGGTTCGTTCATTCAATGATTTTCAGCGGCAGCTTCGATCTTGTTTCAGGATTGCTCAGCTCGTCTTCGAGCACCGGCGGAAGGCGGCGCGGCGGTCGGCCCTTGAACGGCACATCGATTATGTCGAACGGCCGAAGAGGAATATCGTTTGATTCATTCGAGCGTATTTTTTCAAGATCGACCGGTATGATCGATGCGGTACCGCGTTCGCGCCGAAAAATATTTACCTGACGTAACACCGCGTCCTTTAACACATCACCGGCCGAAGCAACCGCTCGGCTGACCGTGAGCTGCGGCCGATAATCCATCCGTCCCTGAACGGCCACAGCGCCGATGACATAAACCGGCGACGCTTCCAAAATAACAATCAAATCGCCGCCGACCACCGCCGGGTTTGCATCCGCTTTGCCGGCGAGCAAATCGCTTATTCGAATATCAAACCGCGTCGGCACGCGGTCACCGGTCGCTTCCGGTTTTGTCTCGATGCAGCTCAAGCCGCGCGGCCGCGAGATAATGATGTCACCGCTGGTACGGTCGGTAAAGCCACCCGACGCTATAATAATTTCGTTCAAGTAAACCGGCCGTTTTAGCTGCAAACGCGAAGGAGTTTTTATCGCGCCGTCGATGATTGCAAACGGGCGTTTTGACCGGTCGAGCACCCTAACTTCCGTTTTCGGATCGCGGACCGTTTTCAAAAGCGCCTTGTCGATATCCGCCGCGATCTCCTTTTCCGTTCGGCACTGCGCGAAAACTTCCGTCGCAATCTTGTCAAAACCGTCGAGAAAGCCCTCCGGCGTCAGCCCTCCGCGCCAATCGAATTCGAGATGGCCCACGACGTGAATATCTATCAGATCGCCTTGATGCACTCGGTCGAGAAAACTCTGCTGACTCTTCGAAGTTAAAGACGAAATCTGCTGGCCGCCGGTTTCGCGGCCGCCGATAAAAAGCGCCCCGGCTATCAGCAGAAAACATCCGAATCTATAGACGTCTTTGATAATTTTTTTTAACGAGAGCACGAAAAATAAGCAATCAGTCTTGCGCCTGGCGTACCTTCTTGATCTTTGACCTTGATCTCGACGAAACCGTTCCGGGAACGGCAAAGCCTCGAAACTCAAGGTTGCAATTATCGCACAAAAGGTTGTATCTAAAGAGAATTTTGCGCCAGAATGGAGTTCGGCGATACCCGCGGCGGATTTTTTTGCTGCGGCAAACGGGACATTTCTGTGAGGCCATTTCGGATTCGAGTAAACTACTTCCGTACTATAATTAAGCAATTGAGCATGGAAAATCAATCCGCGTTTTCAAGTTCGATCAGTGCGGCTTCGATTTGGCCGACCGCGGCCTGCTGCTCGGTGGATATGCCGTTCCTGCGGAGATAATACAACGCATCTTTATATAAATCGGCAGCCAATTTTGTTTGACCTTTGAAAGATGCGCGCTCGGCCTGCTCGATCAAATCGGAAACTTTTATCGACAAGATCAACTCGTCCATCAGCAATGCCGACTCCAGTAAATTCTTGTCGTCCGGATAATAGCCTAAGGCGTAATCGATCGCTCCTTTTGCTTTTTGCGCATTGCCTATGCGCTCATTAAAAGTCACCGCATTTTGAGCGGCGCCGGACAATTCTTTTGCTTCAATCTCCGACCATCTCAACAGGTGATGCCGGTGGATTTTTGCGGCCGTATCGTGGCCGGTCGTGAGCGCTTTTAGTCGGGGTGATGCCGGATGGACGTTCGGAATCTCGCTCGAAACCATCCTTATATATTCTTCGCAAAGCACGAATACCTCTTTGTGTCCGGCTGAAAGCCGTCCGAATACTTTTGCAGCTTCCGATTTGCGCTTGATATTTTCAAGCGCGGCGGCGTTTCTCTCAAGCGTAAGTTTCGGCCCCATCCGATGCTCGCCTGAAATGCTCGGCGCACGAACATTCAGATCCAGACGATTACCCGCTGCGATATATCGTTCACGCGCATTTCTTAAAACGACTTCGCGAAGCACGACGCCCGAACCCAGCACCACGCTTGCCGCAAGACCGGCGACGACCCACTCCGTGTCGCCGCTCCCGTCACTGAAGATGTCGACCATTAGAAAAAACATTGCCACAGCGACGGCGACTACAAGAAAATAGAAACTCGACGCCGGAAGCCAGAAAGGCCGCCGATTTCTTACACGCAAATAGGATTGTGATCGCGTTTTCACTCAGCTCCGGGTAAAGCCTGAAATACTTTACATTTCTTTTCGCCCGTTGACAATCGTCTTACAACGCTGCGCAAACAGGCCAGCCGTCTTCTCTAACGTGAGGCGCGGCCGAAGATTGTGTTTTTGATTCGAACGAAGAAATAACTTCCGATATTATAATACGGAATGAAACGTAAGAGGCCAAAAAAAGACGACCGACCGGTTTTCGATTCAATAAGGAAACCAACGGCCCCGAGTTCGCAGAAATTCGGCGGCAACCGGCCCGAAGAGCGCATTCACCCGACCCGGCGAAAAGCAAAGCACAAAACGAAAATAACCGACGACGAACCAAATCCTGGTAAATAATCTATGAAATCCAATTCCACCGTTTGGGCAAGACCGGAAATGCAAGTTACTTTTCGGGCCGAGATTATGCCCGGTAAGAGCCGCGAAGAGCGCACATTCCGCATCAGCACCGTTCTGCCGAACGGCCGCGTCAGATTGCACAGGTTTCCGGACGAGCATCTCGAAAGCGAATTCGAGCCGATGAATTTCAAGCGAAACCTCAACCGGCCTCAAAAATGATATTCCCTGCCGACTTCAAGAAGTTGCAGGTGGCTGACCGATAATTTTTCCAATTGCGAAACGATAGCGTCTCTGTACGATGGTTTGAGGTTTATCACGTAGATCGGACAATCGGAATGCTTCAGTTTCCCGATCTCTGTTTTGAGCTTGGCAGGAGTGAGATGGCGCGAGATCGACGATAGCTCTTCGAATTCGTCCGGGAACGCGCATTCGATCAGCAACGCGTCTAGCTTTTCGATTTTATTTACTACGTCCCAAAACTCACCCATCTCCGCCGTATCGCCGGAAACTGCAACGGTTGATTTTTCATCAGAAAAGATAAAACCGGTTGACGGAACTTTATGATTGACCGCGACCGGCTGCAATTTAAGATGCCTGACGTAAAACTCTGAGTTTTCGATCTCAACATATTCAATCACTTCGCCGTGACTGTTTTTGATCTCTGAGAAGCGAGGATATACGGCCCAGTTAAAGATGTGGGTTTCAAGAACATCGATCACCTCGCGCGTTGCATACACGCGAACGGGCTTTTTTAAGATCGGGAAGAGATCATCGATAAAAAGCGGAAGACCTGCGATGTGATCGAGATGCGCGTGTGTTAGAACAACATCACGAATTTCGTTTCTCTCGTCCGACGTTACAGAAGTCGCAAGACTGCCCGCATCTATCGCGACGCAGCCGTCGATAACAAAACACGAGTAATGCTGACGCCCCGAAGCCGAGCCGTCGCGTTCTAATGTGCTTGCAAGCAGCCTAAGTTTCATTTGGTCTTCGTGCCAGAGGACGCCCTCCCTCAGGGTCGGACTTCTGACACAATCCTCAACGCGCGCAAGTTAACGCGCGTCCGCCGTCGATTGAATACGTGGCGCCGGTTATCCATTTCGCCTGATCCGAAGCGAGGAAAAATATCAGCTCCGAAACCTCGCCCGGTTCGCCTGCTCTGCCGATCGGATGCGTGTTTTTTGCGTGTGCCAGGAATTTCGCGTAATCTCCTTCGCCCATGCCGCCGCGTTTGTGGAGGTTCGTTATGACAACGCCGGGATTCACGGCGTTTACGCGAATTGCCTTCGGCGCCAGCTCAAGGGCCGAGCACCGCGTTAACTGATCTACCGCCGATTTCGAAACGCAATAGGCCAAAACGTTGGGAAACGAGCGCAGGCCGGTGACACTCGAAACATTGACGATATTCCCTTTCGACCTTTCCAAATGCGGCACGCACTTTTGCATCAGGTGAAAAACGCACCTGACGTTGATGTTCATCATTTTGTCCCAATCGTCGAGCGTCGTGTTTTCGATATTTCCGCCTTTCAGAATTCCGGCCGCGTTTACCAAAACGTCAATCTGACCGAAATAATCTACCGTTTCGGAAACAAGTCGGTCAATTTGGGATATCTCGGTCACGTCCGCGAGATGCATTTTCACAGTGCCTGCCAGGTCTCTAGCTTCGTCGTGCAGGGTGCCGAGGTCGGCTTCGTTTCGCCCGACCGAGACAACCGATGCTCCGTGTTTCACAAATTCAAGAACGGAAGCACGCCCGATGCCGCTGCTCGCGCCGGTGATGATCGCTATTTTGCCTTTCATATCCAGGGTGAACGCGCATTAGAATATCAACGGATTTTACGCTCTTGCAAATGACGTATCGTTTCAAGTGATTTTGCGGTACAACGGAAAAAAGGCAGCCGTCAACGCGGCCGCCTTTTTTCAGTGATTACGGGCTTAAAGTGGAGATTTATGATTCCGTGGCTCTCGGCTGTTTGAAAAGGCTCTCGAACGCCAGCTTCGCTTCGCCGCTCTTTCTAGCCTGGAAGTCGCTGACCCAATTCGATACAGTTGAAACCATCCCGCGTGCAGCCTCGCGCTTTGTGTTTGTTTCGCTCTGTACGCGCGGTCGGCTTCGCCGCTCTTCGCCACGCTTGATCACCTTTATTTTCGCTTTCTCTTTCATTTAAGCCTCTATGGAAGTGTTTTATTTGTGGAAATTCTCCCGACCCGCAGATAAACGTTGCAAACAACGTGCCGCAGATTAGACGTTCCTAGAAATTTCTTTTGCCGAACACTTGATTATAGAAATATGAATGGCCGGATCATTTGCAACTCGCAAACAAGAACCTCCCGGAAATTCGCGTCTTGCAAAAATCTATAACGAAAAGTCGGGTGAGAATGTTCCCTCAAATACACAGAACCACTGTTTTTACTATATTTTCGGTCTATCAAGTCAGTCTGCCGATAGAAGGCACGCCGTTTGCCGCTTCTCTTCATAATGATGACGTTTTCCGAGATATTCATCATTTATCTGGCGATCGGGGCGCCGTTCGCCGTCCACTCGTTTTTCGGCGGGCAGATGGAGACGAATGTACGAAATGCGGGCGTTTCCCTACTAAAACTGACGTTTTGGCCGGTTTTCGGCACGTATTTCATTTTTCGGTTGACACGCAACACATTTCGAGCCGTTGAAACCGGAAACGAGCGTCGCATAGCTGCACTCGAAACAGCCTCAATGGAAATCCGCTCAGATTTATCAATTCTGCTTGTTTCAGCAGATCGCGAAATGCGTAAGAGCGTGATCGAAGATTTCGACCGCCTTTGCGGCATCGCACTCGCCGTCGCAGAAACCGAACCAGCCGCCTCGCTTTCGATTCCCCGAATTTTCGAAGCAGCCGATCATCCATCACCAGATCTCGCCGCACGCTGCATTTTCCGACGCAACCAGTCGCGGATTGCAGAGCATCGAAACCGTGCCCACGCTTCATTCTTGACAACGCTTGATTCGCTTCGTTACGAACCGTTCAAAAGTGTCGAGATCGAGCGAATACGGTTAAAGGTTGCTGCGTTGCTGCACGATGACAGCGCGCCGAAAACTATTGAGTCAACTACCGATCCTGTCTTACGGGAAAAACTGCAGGAAGCATAAACATGAAACCCGACACGCAAATTCTCGAACGTCCTATAAGCCTTTACGGCCTGGATGCGGACGACGAGACTGACGGGCGGCTTGAATTCCTGCTCGAAGTCAACCGCCGGACTCTGCTTAAAAAGGAAACTAAACAGGACGTTATCGACATGATGATCAGCCCGATCGATTCAAAACGGGCCTTCGCGCTTTTCGGCCTTCTGATTGGAATACTCGGTCCTTTGTCGATAATTTTGAAAATCTTATGGACTTCGGGTGGTTTTCGAAATGACGATCTTTTCTTTGCCGCCCTTTTTCTCATTGCTAATCTCGTCACGGCCGTGGTCGGTTACTTTTCAGGGAAAATCGTCGGAAACATCGTTCAAAAAGTGAATACGAAGCGGCTTTCGGTCGCGATCCAGCTTTACGCGCTCACCGGTTTTTGCTGGGGCGCAGTCTCGGGTTTTGTCGGCGGCCTTTTCCTGTTTCTTTTCGGCTCGATTGCCGGGGCACTCATCGGCGCGGCTTTTGGCACGGTCGCAACACTGCTCTTCAGCCTTTTCCATCGTCTCCTGGCGGTCGAAGGCGTAATCGAGCGTCGTCATTTCCTGCCTCTTTCATTCGGAACAGTGCTTTTTCTCTGCTCGTTCATTCTCGGCTTGTAAATTCCGCCGAGTGCAATTAATCTCGATGTAACTTTTCTGTAACATAGGTTAACTGTCATAATCGCGAATTTTCGAGAATCCCGTTTCCTTCGCTTTCCGCTGCCGCGACCAAAGCTGTCCGGTTTCTGTTTTCTTCTCTTTCTTCCGCTGTTCCAACCGATATTTTCGCAGACCAGCGATCCGGATTTTCAGCTTTGGAACGACTCGACGATCGTCATTCCGCTTGCGAAAACAACCCGGAACGGTAAATCGGCGGATCTCGTCAATCTGAATATTTTGAACACAAACCGCATCGGAGGCGACGGTTTTTATCCGGTTGACGAGCGCGTCGGCTTTGGCCTCGAGTTTCCGATCAACAGATACCTGACTGTCGTGCCCTCGTATTTATATCGCGCCTCACAGCCATCTCGAGGCGTCTGGCAATACGAGCACCGCATGCGTTTGGACGCGACGGTCGGAAAAAGCTGGGATGCGTTCGGCGTGAAAAACCGCAGCCGCGTCGAGCGGCTCGTGCGCCATTCTCGTTCCGACCTGACGCGCTACCGAAACCGCACGACCTTTACCGTTCCGATCGAAAAGGCGAATAAAAAGCTCTTCGACGCATACGTTTCGATAGAGCCTTTCTACGACGTCACCAACGGAATTTGGACAAATTACGAATTCTTTTCCGGCATCTCGCGCAACTTCGGCGGAAACGTTTCTGCCAGTTTCGCATACCTTCGCCGAGGGAATCTCTCCGCAAATTCACAGATCATCAACGGCGTCAGCGTGAACGTCACTGTTAGCATCGACTAAGAATCGCTTTATTTCAATAGTAATTCGATTTAGTATTTAGGCGATGCTGGTGCTGCTTCACCTTTTTGTTTTGTGCGTGCTCGTCGTGCTGGGGTTTTACGTTTTTGTCGTTAACCCGCGCAGCCGGGCTCATCAGACATTTGCCGCCTTCATCGCGTTTCTCGGCGTTTGGAATGTCAAAGATCTCGTGTTCTGGAATTTCTACGACGCACGGCTCGGCACGGGCTGGTGGCTTGCGGCGAGCTTTATCTGTGCGTTGTTTATGCAATACGCGTTGGTCGTTTTTGCCTGGGTGTTTCCGGAAAATTCGCGTACGCCGCGTCGCCTCGCGGCAATTCTTTTCTCGCCGGGAATTTTTCTCACAGTCGCCGCACTCGCCGGCCTGCTTTGGCAAAATGCGGAATTCGCGGACGGCAGACTTGCTGTTGAATTTTCGCCCGCAGCATATTTCTTCGTCGTTTACGTTTACTTCCTGTTCTTTTACGGCGGCTACGTTTTATTTCGCAAATACGAGCGCTACCGCTCGACGGAACAAGGCCAGCAGCTTGCGTCAATCCTTTGGGGCTTGACGATCACCGGTGTTCTGATGACGGCTGCGAACATCGTTCTGCCGATGCTCGGCGATCTGCGCCTGCTGCGCTTCAACGCGCTTTTCATTCTTCCTGGCGTATTCATCTACGCCTACGCCGTGTCGAACTTCAAGCTTTTTTCGCTGCAGTCGGCGCTCGACCAGCTTCGGCTGTTTCCGCTGACGTACAAAATTGCTCTGACCGTGGCGGCCGTCGCCGTCGTCAGTTTTATTCTGTTTCAGATTCCGATCGTCTGGTGGTCGTTCGAGAATGGAATGTCGTATGAGGCGTGGCGACGCTATCTGGTTTTCAGCGTGATCTCGGCGATGGTGCCTAATCTGCTGCTGGTGCTGCTCGTCGTCCGTACGATCGCGCGGCCGCTGCAGCGCATCGCCGTCGCCGCCGTGAAAGTGACCGACGGAAACTACGGCACCGAGGTCGAGCTCCGCAGGAGCAACGACGAGATCGGCATCGTGGCCGATTCGTTCAATAACATGAGCCGCAAGCTCGCGTCCGACATCGAACAGATGAAGCGGCTCAATGAACACCTTCTCCGAACCGACCGCCTCGCCGCAATGGGCACGCTCGCCGCGGGCGTCGCGCACGAAGTGAACAACCCGCTCGCATCGATCTCGTCCCTGGTGCAGATGTTGAGAAAAAACGCCGACGGCGATCGAGAATCCGCCGAGATGCTTACGCTCGTTTCCGAACAGATCGAACGCATCGCGCGCGTGACAAAAGACCTGACCGAATTTGCCCGTGTCCGCCCCGCAGCCCGGACTAACGTGTCGATCAACGCGCTTATTGAATCGAGCCTTCGTCTTGCGAGCTTCGATGCGAGATTTCAGAAGCTGTCCGTCGTTGCCGAGTTTGACGAAACGCTGCCTCGGATCGAGGTCGATGCCGATCAAATACAGCAAGTGTTTCTCAACCTTTTTTTCAACGCCCGCGACGCGATGCCCGATGGCGGCGAGCTAACGGTTCGCACCGCACGCACCGACAACGCTATCAACATCACCATAAAAGACACCGGCACAGGCATCAGTGACGCCGCCGTCAAGCAGATCTTCGACCCGTTCTTCACCACCAAACCAACCGGCGAAGGCACCGGTCTCGGCCTTTCGGTTTGCTACGGCATCGTCACCGCCCACGACGGCACCGTCGAGCTGACGCGCACCGGCCCCGAAGGTTCGGAGTTTACAGTCAAGCTGCCGGCGGCTATGCCGTAACGATTTGCGAAAGGGCAAGCATCACGTGCCAATCGTTAAGCCAGCGGTCTTCGACCGCTCATCGATGATCCTCGATCGCGGTCGAAGACCGCTCGCTTAACTCAATGTAAAATTAAAAGCGGAAATATTGCACGCTCGTTTACACTCGCGTTTCTGCCTGCGGGCGATTTGACACCTGTACAAAATCATTGCACTTTAGAACTACAAACCACTCAATTTCTCAACCAAAGAGGATCGACAAATGAAAAGAATATTTCCTGCAATTATTGTGTTCGTGTCACTGGCAGTAACTTCGGCGGCGCAGGACAACGCGATTGCATATTTGAATGCTCGGATAATTCCGATCGTTGGGCAGCCGATCGAGCAGGGCGTTTTGCTGGTACAAGGCGGCAAGATCACGGCGGTCGGCGACGCTCGGACGGTGCGGCTTTCGTCGGACGTGACCATTGTCGATCTCGCGGGCAAAACGATAATGCCCGGCCTGGTCGATACGCACAGCCATATCGGCGGACCTGCGGGCGCAGATTCGACCGGGCCAATACAGCCCGACGTTCGGATACTCGACAGCCTCAACGCACGCTCGTCCAGCATCCAACGCGCACAGGCCGGCGGCATAACGACCGCTAATGTGATGCCCGGTTCGGGTCATCTGGACAGCGGCCAGACGCTCTATTTGAAGCTCCGCGACGACGCCGTAAAGATCGACGACATTCTGATCTTCGACAAAGACGGCAAATACATGGGCGGCATTAAGTTTGCGAACGGGACAAATTCCCTTCGCTCGGCCGGCGGCAGCTTTCCCGGAACACGCGCGAAATCCGCTGCGCTCGTTCGCGAGCAGTTCATAAAAGCGCAGGAATATCGCGACAAGATTCAGAAGGCCGGAAGCGATAAATCAAAGCTGCCCGCACGTGATCTGGCGATGGAGGCTTTGCTCGAAGTGCTCGATGGCAAGCGGATGGTGCATTTTCACACGCACCGGCACGACGACATTATGACTGCGCTGCGTCTTCAAAAGGAGTTCGGTTTCCGCATCGTTTTGCAGCACGTTTCCGAGGCGTGGAAGGTGGCGGACGAGATCGCAAAGGCGAAGGCGCCGGCGTCGATAATCATGATCGACGCGCCGGGCGGAAAGCTCGAGACGGTGGACGTGGGTTATCAGAACGGCGTCGCTCTGGAAAAGGCCGGAGCACTCGTTGGATTTCACACGGACGACAGCATTACCGATTCACGCTGGTTCCTGCGTTCCGCCGGTTTGGCCGTCCGCGCCGGAATGTCCCCCGACGCGGCTCTCTACGGAATGACGTTGGCGGGCGCGAAGATGCTCGATCTTGACGCTCGCGTCGGCTCGCTTGAGGTTGGAAAGGATGCCGATTTCATCGTGCTCTCCGGCGACCCGCTCAGCGTTTACACGCACGTTCTGCAAACCTACGTCGAGGGCAAAAAGGTCTTCGACCGCAGCGATCCTAAAGATTACATCTATGCCGTCGGCGGCAAAGGCGCCACCGATGACGGCGACATGAGCTCGCACATTCATTGCTTCGACGGAGATCTCGGAGGTGGGAACTAATGCAAAATCGATTCCTTAATGCAAAGACGCTAAGGCGCGAAAACGCAAAGATTTATTTTTTGGCAGCTTCCCGACGGAGCTTTCTTAAATATTTTGCGCCTTTGCCTCTCTGCGTCTTTGCCTTAATTTTTTTCTCTTCCGTTGTGAGCGCTCAGATTGCAATCAAGGGCGAGACAGTGTGGACGATGACGGGCGAGCCGATGACGAACGGTATTGTGCTTATCAAAAACGGCAAGATCGAAGCGGTCGGGACGGCTGCGTCGGTAAACATTCCGTCGGACTACCGCGTGATAAATGCAAAAGTCGTAACGCCAGGCCTGATCGACGCTCACACCGTCATCGGCCTCAACGGCTATCTCAACCAGCCGCACGATCAGATGGCCCTCGACAACGGCGCGTCGTTTCAGCCGGAATTGCGAGCGACCGACGCCTACAATGCCGAAGAAAAATTGGTCGAATGGGTGCGGCAATACGGCGTAACGACGATTCACACTGGTCACCAACCGTCGGCTCTCGCTTCGGGACAGACGATGATCGCCAAGACGGCTGGCAAAAATGTCGATGAAGCGACGATCGTGCCGACTGCTATGATCGCGGTCACGCTCGGCAACGCCGCAAATGCAACAGGCCGCTCGCCGGGAACGCGCGCCAAACAGGTCGCGATGCTCCGCGCCGAACTGATAAAAGCTCAGGAAAACGAGACGAAAACCGAAAAGGCCAAGGACCTGAAATCGCTGATAATGGCCCGCGTCATAAAGCGCGAAATTCCGTTGCTCGTTACGGCCGAGGCCGCACAGGACATAATGACCGCGATACGCATCGCGAAGGAATTCAACATCCGTATCGTCCTCGACGGAGCATCAGACGGACACACGCTGATCAACGAGATCAAGGCTTCGGGCTTTCCCGTGATCGTCCACGCCACGATGGCGCGGCCCGGCGGCGAACGGGCGAACCTTTCGCTCGAAAATGCTTCGAAGCTGCGTGCTGCCGGCATTCCCGTTGCTCTGCAAAGCGGCTATGAAGGCTATGTGCCGAAAACGCGCATCGTGCTTTTCGAAGCCGCGATGGCCGCCGCCAACGGCTTATCGAAACGCGATGCGCTGGCGGCGATCACCATCGACGCGGCGAAAATTCTCGGCATCGACAACCGCGTCGGCTCGCTCACGGTCGGCAAAGACGCAGACATCGCAATGTACGACGGTGATCCGTTTGAATTCACCACGCATTGCACCGGCACAATTATCGACGGCAAGATAGTCAGCACTGTCGTAAGATAGTCCGAAAAAAAATAAGGAGACCTTGAGATATGACAGAAGCACCACAACCGGCCCCGCAGCAGATGCAGCCCGAGGCTATGATCATGATGCTTGCGACAGGAGCATTTGTTTCGCAGGCGGTTTATTGCGCCGCACATCTACGCATTGCAGACCTTTTGGCTGGCGGTCCGAGGAGTGCAGACGAACTTGCCGTCGAAACCCAGACCGATCCGCATTCGCTCTATAGGCTGCTTCGTTCGCTCGCGAGCGTAGGCGTCCTTACCGAGGTCGGCAGCAAAACGTTCGCCAATACGCCTGCGAGCGAGACGCTCCGCGTCGATTCGCCGACGAGCCAACGCGACATGGTGCTGATGATCAACGATCCGGAGCACGTCCGTGTGATCAGCAACATGCTTTACAGCGTGAGGACGGGAAAGCCGGCGTGGGAACACGTCCACGGCGTGTCCGTCTTTGAGTATTTTTACGAGGTTAACAAGCCTGCTGGCGAGGTTTTCAATCAAGCGATGACATCGTTTTCGCGGCAGACGATTCCGGCGATACTCGCCGCATACGATTTTAGCGATGCCGCTACGATAACCGACATTGCGGGCGGCGTCGGGCATCTGCTTGGAGCCGTGCTTCAAAAATATCCGAATGCGACGGGTGTGCTTTTCGAAATTCCGCAGGTGCTCGCACACGCGCCGGCGATGCTCGACTCGTATGATGTCTCCGACCGCGTTGAAATAGCAGCGGGCGATTTCACCGAGGCTATACCGGTCAAGGCCGACGTTTATATGCTAAAGCACATCATCCACGACTGGTACGACGACAAGTGTCAAAAAATACTCGGAAACATCCGCGAATCGATGCCGGACGATGCCCGCGTGCTGATCATTGACGCCGTTATCCCGCCGGGCAACGATTCGCATCCCGGCAAGATACTCGACCTTGAAATGCTAATTTCGCCCGGCGGAATGGAACGCACGGCGGAAGAATTCGAATCGCTGCTGACGAAATCAGGCTTCAAGATGACGCGAATCATCCCGACGCCGTCGCCGATCTCAATCGTCGAAGCCGTTAAGACCTAGGCGCGAATAGCCGACATCGTTAAGCAAGCGCTCTTCGACCGCGATGACGACCTTCATCGTTAAGCAAGCGGTCTTCGACCGCGATGACAACCCTTCATCGTTAAGCAAGCGGTCTTTGACCGCGATGATGAATGAATCGATCTGCGGTCCCATACCGCTTGCATAACTATCGAAACAATAGAGTCTAATTCCGAATATCATGAAAAACATTATCGCGTTTGTCGCAATCGCTTTATTGGCATTCTCATCCTTCTCTCAACAACCATCGCCTCGGCCTACTGAAACTCCACGACCAACACCCGTGGTACAACAGCCCGACGAGCCGCCGGTCGTGAAAAAACAGAGCATTCGCGTCGGCGGTCGTCAGTTGAGCTATACCACGACCACAGGTTTCATGCCGATAAAAAATGCCGTGAGCGGCGAGACCGAGGCCCGTATCTTTTATATGGCGTACACGTTGGACGACGCTCCGGCTGGCCGGCCCTTGATGTTCTCATTCAACGGCGGGCCGGGGTCGGCAAGCGTTTGGCTGCATCTCGGAGCACTCGGGCCACGACGCGTAAAAATGCTGGACGACGGGCTGATGCCGCCGCCGCCATACCAATTGGAAGACAACCAGGAGACGTGGCTCACCGAAACCGATCTTGTTTTCATCGATCCGGTCGGCACGGGATATTCGCGTGCGACGCGTCCCGAGCTTGCAAGCAAATTTTTCGGCGTGAATGGCGACATCGATTCTGTAGGCGAATTTATCCGCATGTATCTGGGCCGCAACGAACGCTGGTCGTCGCCGCTTTATCTCGTCGGAGAAAGCTACGGCACGACGCGCGCCGCTGGACTGTCGAACTGGCTGTTTGATCACGGCATCGCGCTGAACGGCATCGCGCTCGTTTCGACCGTGATGAATTTTCAGACGATTCGCTTTGCGAATAACAACGACCTGCCGCTCGTGTTAATTTTTCCGAGCTACACGGCGACCGCGTGGTATCACAAACGGCTGCCGTCGGCGATGCAGTCGCGATCGATAGAACAGATCGTTGAAGACGGAAGAAAATTTGCAGCGAACGAATACGCGCCCGCCATGCTGCGCATCGATGCACTTTCAGCCGCAGAGCGAAACGCATTGGCGGAAAAATACAGCTCGCTTTCCGGCCTGAGCAAAGATTTCATTTTGCAAAACAATTTTCGCATCGAGCTGGGCGAATTTAATAAAGAACTTCTCCGCAGCGAACGCCGCACGACCGGACGGCTCGACAGCCGTTTCAAGGGCATCGACCGAGACGCCTCAGGCGAAGGGCCGGACAGCGACCCGTCGATGAACGCGATTCGTCCGCCTTATACCGCCACATTCAATTCCTATGTTCGCGGCGAGCTTGGGCATAAATCCGACGTCGAGTATTTCATTCTCGGCGGCGGCATCACCAGCCCATGGAACTGGAACGTCAACAACGCCTACGCCGACACGAGCGTTTCGCTAAAAGACGCGATGGGCAAGAATCCATACATGAAGATCTTCGTCGCCCAAGGCTATTATGACATGGCGACGCCGTTTTATGCCGCCGAATATACAGTGTCGGCGCTAAATCTCGACCCGACGCTGCGGCGAAACATCAACTTCGAATACTACGAAGCCGGCCACATGATGTACATCGAAAAGGGTTCGCTCGCAAAACTTAAACGCGACGCCGCGACGTTTATTCTGAGATCGGCCAAACAATGAACACAGCAGAAGCCTGACCGTCAGGAAGGGCTTTTCCTGCGGTGCTTCTGAGGTCAGCAGAAGCCTGACCGTCAGCGAGGGCTTTTTCCTGCGGCGCGGACAGCCCTCCCTGATGGTCAGGCTTCTGCCGAAAAATCAGTCAACCGGTTTGCTGTATTCGGCGAGCTTCGTGAAAAATCTTTGCATCCATTCCCTTCCGGTTCGTTTTGGCGAATCGCCTCTGTTCGTCCGCGCAAACTCCATCGAGCAAATCAGCGGAACAAACGGCAGGCGTTCAGCGGTTTTCCGACGCGCGAGCGAGATCAACGCCTCCTTCACCTGAAAGAAATGCCGCACGTTTTCTACGCCGTCGCCTTCAGCCGTAGAGCAAAATTCGGGCGACGACGTTACCAGGTATTCGCGGCATGCGATGGGACGCGAAGCGTGGATTGAGCATGATTCATTTGCCAGAAACGGGCACGCGATCTGAAAACGAAAATATTCCGTGATCATCCCGTCGTAGTCTTCTTCGTTCTCGCTTTCTGCGGCCTCATCGAGCCGTTTGAAGAAACTTGCTGAATTTAATTTTTCGATTGCGGAGTTGAACCTTGCTTTTATTTCCGACCGTCGCGGTTCTCCCATTTTCTCGACAAGATCACTCAACGCATAAGCCTCGGCCTCGGCGACCGGCACGAGTTGGCGGCAGCAAGCGCCGCAGCCGGCACCGCATGAGACTTCTTTTCCGCTCTCGCGGAGATTTTTCGTTCCTAACGCGATCAACTCCGACGACATTTTCTGAATCACCGGGAGCATTCGCCGCAACGAGACGCGTTGGGTGGGCACCGACACCGCCACGGGCAATGGGACGCCCGCGACCGATAGATTTATATTTAATTGTTCATTCTCGCGTGGTTTTCGCATCGATTCGATGTTCGATTTTCCCGCCGATCACTTCGACGGCGTGATGCAGCACAGGCTTGATAACGTCAAAACATTCGCTCACGCCCGTTGGTCCGCCGGGAAAATTAAGCACCAGCGTCGTCCCGCGGATGCCGCAGACGCCGCGCGAGAGCATCGCCATCGGTGTTTGCCGCGCCGTTTCGCGCCGCATCGCTTCGGCAAGTCCCGGAGCTTCTCTTTCGATCACGGCCCGCGTCGCCTCGGGCGTGTTGTCCCGCAGGCCGAAGCCAGTGCCTCCGGTTGTAACGATCAGGTCCACCTTACTCGTGTCGGACAACTCCCGCAGGGCGTCACTGATGTTGTCGGCATCGTCCGAAACAATCGCCTTGCCGATCACGGTCGCTCCAAATTCGGTTAATAACCCGACGAGCAAATCACCCGAGGCGTCGTTGTCTTCGTCGCGCGTGTCGCTAATTGATAATATTGCAGCGTTCATAAATTAAAAACTAATCACCGCCGAGACGCGGAGATGCGGAGGAAATAAGCTAGCAACAGATAAACACGGATCGACGCAAATGAAAATAAATGACAAAAAATCTGTGTTCATCTGTGTTCATCTGCGGCTAAATCTTCTCTGCGTCTCCGCGTCTCGGCGGTTCACTTCTCTTTATCCTGCCGTCGCTTCAATCTTGTCGATCTCGCGTTGGCGGTTACTATACACCACGCTGAGCAGTACGCCGAAGACGACGAGCAACATTCCGGCGAGCGATTCGGCCGATTGCGGCTCATTAAAAATGATCGAGCCGGCGAGCAGTGCGTATATGAGACCTGTGTAACTGATGATCGCCACGCCCGCGACTCGTTCTTTTTGCAAAGCGTTAGTCAAAAAGATTTGCCCGAGCTGTGAGAAGACGCCGATCAGAAAAAGGTAAAACCAGTCCCACGCGACGGGCATTCGCCAGTCGAAAAACAAACTGATGAAACCCGCGACGACGCCGACAAGCTGAAAATGCAAAACGACGGTGAGCGGATGCTCCCTGCCCTTCATCGTGCGCACGAGATTATAAGCCATGCCGGAACAGAAAGCGGACACAATGCCGATGACGAGAAGCAGCGGCGAGATGCGCGGGTCGAACCGCTCGATCAGCAGCACGCCGGCAAACGCAATAGCATAAAACAGCCATTGCAGCCGGGCGACGCCTTCGCGTAAGACGAAGATCGCAATAACGGTTGTAAAGATCGGCGACAGATATTGAATCGTCATCGCCGACGCGAGCGGCATGTTTTGCAGCGTAACGAAAAACAGAAAAAGCGCCGTCGTGCCGAAAAGACCGCGAAGAAGAAGCAGCGCGTGGTTCGTGCCGCGCCAATCTGCGCCGGCGCGATGCAGACCGATCATGCAAAACGCAGTTGCGATCACGCATCGAAAAAACACCGTCTCCATCGCCGGAATATGCGCCACCTGCTTGACGCAAATGTTCGCAAGCGAAAAGGCGAGCGTCGATAAAAACATCGAACGCACGCCTTCGGTCAAAAATGTCTGATTGCCTTTCAAACCTTCGTCGAGGTTAGTTTCTCTTTGCCGACATTACACCCGCAGTCGGTTCCGCACTTGGACTTCGTCGAAAACGAGCGCGACTTTTTCCACAACATGGTTCCGGCATAGACAAAAGCCGAGACGACGATCAGGATGACGATGATGTATTGAACCGTCATTGCTTATGCGAATCCTAGAGCCTTTCCACCCTGATAGGTGATCAATGCCGCAAAGTAAGCCAGCCCTGTCATATAAACGACCATGAACATCGGCCATCGCCATGTGTTTGTTTCGCGGCGCACGACGGCGACGGTGGACATGCACTGCATCGCGAGAACGAAAAAGACCATCAGCGTCAGCGCGGTCAGCGGCGTCCAGACGGGCGTGCCGTCGTCGCGCGTTTCGCTGCGGATCGCCGAAATAAGCGTCTCCGATTCTTCAGTCGCGTCCTTGCCGACATTGTAGATAATGCTCAGCGTTGAGACGAGCACCTCACGCGCCGCGAAGCTTGCGATAAGTGCGACGCCGATCTTCCAATCAAATCCGAGCGGCGCGATCACGGGTTCGATTGTGCGGCCGAGTTGCCCGGCGAAGCTGTTGCGAAGCTGCAAAGATTCGTCGCTGGAGTCAGTACCACCCGCGGTAGCAAGTGGTTGAGGTGAGTGCCCCCGAGACTCGATCATAATTGAATCGTTCGAAGTTAAGCCGCCCGCTACCGCAGGTGGTACTGACCTGGGAAAATACATCAACGCCCAAAGGATTATTGATATAGCGAGTATCACCGTGCCGGCGCGTTTTACGAACTGCCATGAGCGGTCGAGCATATTCGTAAAAACTGTGCGGAAACTTGGCATTCGATATGGCGGCAGCTCCATGATGAATGGCGGCGGCGGCGCTTTCAGGACGGTTCGCTTAAGAATAAATGCGGCCACGACCGCCACGAAGATGCCGAGCGAATACATAACCAGCATCAAAACGGCGCCGAGCGAGAGAAAACCGAGCACGGTTTGTCCCGCAAAAAACGTCGCGATCATGAGCGTGTAAACCGGCAGTCGCGCTGAGCAGCTCATGAAAGGAGCGATCATGATCGTCGCGAAACGGTCGCGGCGGTTTTCTATCGTCCGCGTCGCCATGATGCCCGGAATAGCGCATGCAAAACTGCTGATCAGCGGGAGAAAAGCTTTGCCGTGCAGCCCGACGCGCGACATCAGCCGGTCCATCAAAAAAGCCGCCCGCGCCATGTAACCTGAATCTTCAAGCAGCGAAATAAAAAGAAAAAGAAGCAGTATCTGCGGCAGAAAAACAAGCACGGCACCAACGCCGGCAATTATGCCGTCAACGACCAGGTCGGCAAGAATTCCTTCCGGCACGCTTGCTCGTGCAAAGTCGCCGATCGCGCCGAAACCCGATTCGAGCAGATCCATCGGCACGGTCGCCCATGTAAAGATCGTTTGAAATATCAGCAGCAGAACCGCGATTAAAATCAGCAAACCAAAGAAACGATGCGTCAAAATGCGGTCGATATTTTCAGAAATGCGGTGAGCGTCGCGGTCGTTATGCTTGACTGATTCCTGAATTGCGTCGGATATAAAATTGTAACGGGCAAATATCTCAGAATTATTTCCGTTGCCTGAATGGCCGTTTCGCCTGAGTAACGGCTGCGACGTGGTTCCAGCGACCCTTTCTACGGCGTCGGCAAGCTCGTAAATGCCGCGTCCCGTTTTTGTGTTTACCGCAACGACCGGCGCGCCGAGCTTTGCGGAAAGTTTCTGCAAATCGATTTCGTGCCGCTGTTTTTCGAAAACGTCGATCATCGTCAGCGCAACAACGATTGGAACTCTGAATTCGATAATCTGCGTAACGAGGTAAAGATTTCGCTCAAGATTTGTCACGTCCACGACTGCAACGACCACGTCCGGCCGTTCAACTCCGGCAGCTTGTCCGTGCAGCACGTCGCCGGCGATGCGTTCGTCTATCGAGGTCGTGTCGAGCGAATAAAGACCGGGAAGATCGACGAGTTTAGCCGTTCGCCCGCCAACACGCCACGTTCCGATTTTGCGTTCGACCGTTACGCCTGGGTAATTTGCGACCTTTTGTTTCAGTCCGGTGAGAGTGTTAAAAAGAGTTGTCTTGCCGGCGTTGGGATTACCGGCAAGAGCAATCATCACGAAGGGATAGGTGTCAGAATTTGTCTCAGCGTTTTTCATTCACGACTGGAACGCAGGCTGCCAGCCTGCAATGAGTGCGAAGCACGAAAAAGTATTCGCGTCGAAGCGACGCTCGGGCGAACGGGCACGCTTTGCCGCTCCAGTCATTCGATCTCGATCGCCGCAGCTTCGTTTTGTCGGATGGCGAGGCTGTAACCTAGCAGCCGTATCTCCATCGGGTCGCCGAACGGAGCAGTTTTTATGACACGCACCTCGACGCCGGGCACGATGCCCATTTCCATAAGGCGTTTCGATATTCTCGTTTCGCCCTTAACTTCCAAAACGCGCGATGTTTTGCCAACGGGCAGTTCTCTTAAAGTCATTTCTTTGCGGAATTAATTTCCCAAAACACCCCGACCAAAAACTATACCCTAATTGAAAATAAATTTCAATTTCAATTAAGATAAATTTTGCCCGCAGAAACGCGGGTTTTAACGAGCGTGCACGAGCAATGTAAAATTGAAAGTGAAAACGCAGAATTTCCGGGCAGAAACGCGAGTGTTAACGAGCGTGCACGAGCAATGTAAAATTGACGGTGGAAAATCCAAAATAGGATTTCCGATTTTACATTTTGAATTTTGCATTTTCCATTGTTGTTGCACGCTCCTGACGGTCGCGACTCTGCGCGTATATCGATTTATTGCACGCCAGGCAAAATCAGGTCGAGTTGGTAAGCGCCAATATTGATCCGAAGCGGAATGCGGGAAGCGTCGCTGCTCAGCCAGACCTTCAGCCCAAGCGCATTTAGCTGCGGTTCGCCGGCCGAAACGGTTATTTCCTGTGCAGCGTATTTTTGTTCGCCGATCGCAAGCGTCTGCGGCTGTGCTGGACGAAGCGTGAAGACCGTCGCCCTTCCCTGCCAGAAAACGGCGACGCGCGTGTCATTCACCGGATTGTTGAGGTCTTTGCTGGGGGTCAGGTTGAAAAGCCGCATCGCGTAGAGCAGCGAGAGAACGTTGTGCGTTCCTACCGGAACGTCGATGCGGTTTAAGTTTCCTGCTACCACTTTGCTTGCGGTTTGATCGAATCGCACGTCTTGATTAAAACCCGCCAACTGCCCGTCGAATCGGACGCTGAAATCGTGTGGAGCTAAAGTGTCGGGATCAATATTCGTACGCAGCCCATTTGTCACGCGGAAAATCTCGGGTCCGGAAACGCTTGTAACGGTCGCGGTAAGCAAAAGGCTGTCCTTTCCTTTAACGAGCTTCCGCTCAGGTGCTGCGAGCGTCACCGTGCCGACTTTTCTCGCACCGGAGGTAACTGAGTAATTTAAGGTCTCACCTAGCGCGAAGGGCAGGCCGTTCATCGGCTGATTATCGACGTAAGGCGTTTCGGTCGGCGTCGGTTTTGGCGAGGGCCGAGGCGTTTGCTCCGGCAGAGGCATGGCCGTCGGGGCCACTTCGGGCTTCGCAACCTGAATGCTCGCGATCACGCCGCGAAATTCGCCTTTTGTCGTTTTGAGGCGAAACAAGACCGGAATGTTCGAACCCTCGGAAGCGATGCTGATCTTCACGCTTGTAAAGTCCTGCTCGGTCAGATAATCGCTTTTTACATCGATAATATTTGCGGGAAAATCGCCCGCCTCGGATTTCACCATTTCGCTGCCGATCGTTTGAAACACGACCGGATAAAATTTCTCATTCTCGAAAAGATTGAATGAGCCTGAGCCGCCCGAAGCACGAATTTTGTAAAGTATCGTCGTCAGATCAAAACCGTTCCCGCCCTTCGTCGCAAAGTTCGTCGCGGTTTCGACCGGCACGCCGGCTCCGTTATCGATATTTTTTACATAGATCGGACTGCCGTCGGCCGGTGAGACTAACGTCGTCCGCTGCGTATCGACGGGCAGAAAATCGAGCGACATATAATTCAGCGTCTTCATCTTCGACTGAATCTCAACCGCTTCTTTTCCGCCGATCTTGCCGCGCGAAACGACGTGCGTTTCGGCGTATGCGACGTTTGGAAAACGGCCGAACGAGATGTTGTAGGTCAGCTTTTCACCGATGCGAAACAAATCGTTCGGCTCTGTCTGTGCCGACGCGCGAAATCCGCCCGCCGAGTACAAAACAACTCCGGCTAATGCAGCGATCAGAGCGAAAATAGAGAGGGATTTTTTCAATTTACTAAATGAGAAATTTCTGTTTTAATACGCGGCTTCTATCTCGCGGACTATTGCATTGACCGCGGCCTGCTTATCCTTGGCTTCGGTGATCGGGCGGCCTATGACGAGGTAATCCGACCCCGATTTTACCGCGCGTGCCGCAGTCATTACACGCTTTTGGTCGTCAATAGTTGCAGACAAGAGGCGAATTCCCGGAGTTACAACCAGAAAAGTTTCCGAGGCGATCGAGCGTTTGACGGCCTCTGCCTCGCGTGCCGAGGCGACAACACCGTCCAAACCACATTTTGCCGCAAGTTGTGCCAGGCTGACAACTATTTCCTTCACGTCTCCTTCGATGCCGATCTCGCGGAGTTCGTTTGCGTTGGAACTTGTAAGCACCGTAACCGCAATAATTTTCGGTCGCGTCAGCTTTCCCCTCGTGCACGCTTCGTCCACTTCCGCCGCTGTTCGCCGCATCATCTCGCCGCCGCCGAGCGCGTGAACATTGAACATCCAAACGCCGAGCCTCGCCGCCTCGATCGCCGCTTTCACGACCGTGTTCGGAATATCGTGAAGCTTCAAATCGAGAAAAACGCGATGGCCTTTTTCAACCATCTCGCGAACAAACTCCGGCCCGGCCGCAGTAAAAAGCTGCAGCCCGATCTTAAACGCACCGACCGAATCGCCCAATTCGTCAACGAGTTTACGAGCGGTCGTTCGCGTATCGACGTCGAGAGCGACGATGATCCGTTCGGTCGTTTTCAGCTTACGGTCGGTGCGGGCTGCATTCATTGTATAAAGAGAAAACACCGGCGGGCGTTAATCCATGTCAAGGGGATTGCGGAAAGGCTTGTCCGCATCTTTATCGGCGCGTTTAAGGGCTTCCTGAAATTTTTCTTCGAGCAGACGTTCGCGGTCCTTCATTGACGACATCTCCTGGGCGAAGATCTGATCACGGGTTTCTTTCTGCTTGGAAAGCTCGCCCTTTAGGTCTTCGAAAGAGCCGAGCACTTTCTTTTTCTCCTCGTGCGCGAGTATCGAACCGGTCTGTGCATCGACCGTCAGGCTGGCTTCGCAGCACGGGCAGATGATAGTGAACTTTTCCATATAACGATTTCTTAGTTGCCCAACTTCTTTGTTTTCGATCGATCCTGCCGCATCGTTGGCGGCGTGACGCCGACAAGATGCAAAACTGCGGACGAAGCGATCTGATCAAGCTGTGGAATGCTCGAGCCCGGCAGATCGAAGCCGCGCCCGTCACGCAACGTCACCTTTATCGAGCCTTCCTTGCCGTCATGGATTTTTAGAACTTTCAGCAAAATCGGATGCTTCGACCACGTGCGTTCCTCGCGGGCAACATCCGTCAACTGCGTCGTGATGACCGAATCTTCAGGTCCCGGACGCGAGCTCATGCCCGATGCGGTCGGTTTTGCATTGTTCGCCGCTTCATCGCGTAGTTTTTCGATCCGCTCCAACCGGCGCTCCTGCGGCGTTTGAATATTAGAGTTCGAATCGTTGTTCACCGCCGTAGCGACCTCGCCGACCGTTGAATTTGCCGAGCTTAATGATGTTTGTGTTTTCGTATTGTTCTGCGAACTTGTTTCGTTTGCCGTCGAACCGCACGCGACGGCGAAAACCAGAAGCGTCACGAGCGAAAACGTCTGAGAAAACCGCATCACCGTCGAAGCATCGAATTTAAATTTACTTTTAAAGTATTCCATTCGCTTTCAATAATACTGAAAAACACGCATTCCCGAAAATGACTGGAACGCAGGCAGCATGCCTGCAATGAGCACGTTAGTGCGAAAAGTCGCCATGACTGAGCAAGCTCGTGTGACGTTGAGCGGCTTTTACGGCGACGTTGTTTGTGCTTCGCACTCATTGCAGACAGACTGCCTGCGTTCCGGTGCATAAGTCTAAATATCGTAGTACATCGAAAACTCGAGCGGATGCGGGCGGAGCCTCAGCGGCGTGATCTCTTTTTCGCGTTTATACGATATCCATTTTTCGATCATCGCTGTTGAGAAGACGTCACCCTTGAGCAGAAATTCGTGGTCGTTTTCCAGCGCGGTCAGCGATTCGTCGAGGCTTCCGGGCAGTGACGGGACGTTCGCCAATTCTTCGGGCGGCAGATCATAGATGTCCTTGTCAAGCGGCTCGCCCGGATCGATGCGGTTCTGTACGCCGTCAAGCCCGGCCATCAGCAACGCCGCGAACGTGATGTACGGATTGCAGCTCGGATCGGGCGGACGAAATTCCAAACGTTTCGCTTTCGGCGAAGGCGAGAACATCGGGATGCGAACGGCCGCAGATCGATTACGAGCAGAGTAAGCAAGATTTACCGGAGCTTCGAAACCGGGCACAAGCCGCTTGTAGCTGTTTGTCGTGGGCGCTGCAAATGCGACCAACGCCGGAGCGTGTTTCAACAATCCGCCGATGTAGAATTTCGCTATCTCGGAAAGTCCCGCATACTGATCGCCCGCAAACAGCGGCTCGCCGTCTTTCCACAGCGATTGGTGGCAGTGCATTCCAGAGCCGTTGTCGCCAAACACCGGCTTCGGCATAAACGTCGCGGTTTTGCCAAAGGCGTAAGCCGTGTTTTTGACGACGTATTTGAACAGCATCAGGTTGTCGGCCGTGTGCAGCAGGTTAGAGAAACGAAAATCGATCTCGCATTGTCCGGCAGTCGCAACCTCGTGGTGGTGACATTCTACCTCGATGCCGACGTTGCCGAGCGTGTTTGAGATCGCATTGCGCAGATCGATCAGCGAATCCATCGGCGCGACCGGAACGTAACCCTCTTTCGGGCGAATGTGATAGCCGAAATTCGGATTGTCCGGGTCGCCGCCGCGGCCGGAATTCCAATGACCTTCTTCGGAATTCACCGTGAAGCCGGCCGACCATTGCTCATTGTGAAACTTCGCTTCGTCAAAAACGAAGAATTCGGCTTCGGGCCCGACATTGACCGTGTCGGCGATGCCGGTAAATTTTAAATAGCTCTCGGCACGCACCGCAACCGATCGCGGGTCAAACTGATAGCCGTCCTTTGTGATCGGCTCGACGACGTTTGCGATCAGGCACAGCGTTGTCTCTTCGGTGAACGGGTCTATCCAAAATCGCGATGCGTCCGGGATAAGAAGCATGTCCGACTCATTGATCGCCGCCCATCCGCGCAGACTCGACGCGTCGAAGCCGAAACCGTCCTCAAACGAATCCTCGGAAAGCTGCGAAATCGGAAAAGTAAGATGGTGCCAAGCACCGACAAGATCCGTAAAACGGATCGACACGAACTTCGCCTTCTGTTCGGACGCGAAGTGTAATACATTTTTTACGCTCATTTAATCTCCTAAGTATTGGCTGAAAAAGACAGGTTGCGAGATGCAAGCGATGTGCCATAATTAGCTAATCAGGGTAAATGCAGCAGGGATTGTGGTTGCAAGCTTTTACGCATGGACAAACCGCGAACGAACAGAAATTGACTTAGACAATTTTGTTATAGAGAATTCTTTATCTGACAATTATGTCATAATCATCCGATTCGCCTCGATTTCGTTGTCAACAAATTAAGATACCTCGAAAAATTACACTAGACCGCACGAAAAAACTCTGTCTTCTGATATTAATCGGCGTATCTCTCTCGCAGACAATTTGTCGGGCTAACTATATGGATGTAAACTTCATCTTTATTTCTGGAGAATCCTAAAAATGATGACACGAATTTTTACATTTTTTATTATGGCCGCACTTGCGGCGGCGCTCTTTTTTATTAACGACACGCTATCTGCTCAAGCGGCGGCGGCAAACCCGCTCTCAGAAAAATGGGCTGGTTCGTACGGCGGCGTTCCGCCTTTTGACAAGATCAAGATTGCTGACTTCAAACCGGGGATAGAAGGTGCGATGGCCGAGAATCTAACCGAGATCGACGCCATCGCGAACAACAAAGCCGCGCCGACCTTCGAGAATACGATCGCCGCGATGGAGCGAACGGGCAAAAAGCTCGAACGCGTTTTGACGATCTACGGCATTTGGTCGAGCAATATGAACAGCGACGAGTTCGGAGCGGTCGAGAAGGAAATGGGCCCGAAGCTTGCCGCACACGGCGACAAGATCACTCAAAATGCCATGCTTTTTCAGCGTATCGAAACCGTTTATAACTCACGAGAAAGTAAAACGCTCACGCCCGAACAGCGGCGTTTGATCTGGGTCGGTTACACGCGCTTTGTTCGTCAGGGTGCCAAGCTCGATGCGGCGAAGAAGGCGCGTCTTTCCGAAATAAACCAGCAGCTTGCGGGTCTTTTCACCAAATTCAGCCAAAATCTTCTCGGAGACGAAAGCCAGCTTTCGCTGATGATCACAAACGAGGTCGATCTTGCGGGACTTCCCGATTCGATCAAAAACGCGGCCGCGGCCGCCGCAAAATCAAAAGGCAAAGAGGGCTGGATGATCCGCAACACGCGTTCGGCAATCGAGCCTTTTCTGACTTATTCGGAGCGTCGCGACCTTCGTGAAAATGCGTATCATCTGTTTATCAACCGCGGCGACAACGGCGACGAGCGTGACAACAACGCGACGATCTCGCAGATTATGCAGCTCCGTGCCGAACGTGGAAAGCTGCTCGGTTACCCGACGCACGCACATTGGCGGCTTGAGAACGCGATGGCGAAAAATCCCGAAAATGCTACCAAGCTGATGGAACGCGTCTGGCCCGCGGCGGTCGCCCGCGTCAAGGAAGAGGTCGCCGACATGCAGGCTCTGGCCGATAAGGAAGGCGCGAAGATCAAAATAGAGCCGTGGGATTACCGTTTTTATATGGAAAAGGTCCGCAAGGCGAAATTCGACCTCGACCAAAGCGAGATCAAGCCTTACTTGCAGCTCGACAAAATGCGCGACGCGATGTTTTTTGTCGCGGGCGAGCTTTTTAATTTTACCTTCACGCCGGTTACGAACGTTCCGGTTTTTCATCCTGAAGTAACGGTTTACGAAGTCAAGGACAAAAAATCAGGCAAGCACGTCGGTCTGTGGTATTTCGACCCGTACGCGCGCGACGGTAAACGATCCGGCGCCTGGATGAATGCGTACCGCAGCCAGGAGCGGATGGACGGCGAGGTTACGACGATCGTTTCGAACAACTCGAACTTCGTCAAGCCGAGTCCCGGTGAACCGGTGCTCATCTCATGGGACGACGCGGTCACGATGTTTCACGAATTTGGCCATGCTCTGCACGGCCTGTCGTCGAACGTCACGTACCCGACGCTTTCAGGCACCAATGTCGCTCGCGACTACGTCGAGTTCCCTTCGCAACTTCTCGAACACTGGCTCTCGACACCCGAGGTTTTGCAAAAGTACGCCGTGCATTATCAAACTGGCAAGCCGATACCGCAGGCTTTGGTTGATAAAATAAAAAACGCTTCGACATTCAACCAAGGTTTCGCGACCGCAGAATATCTTTCAAGCGCGCTGGTGGATATGAAGCTGCACCTCGCGGCAACGCCTGATAAGAAAATCGATCCTGACGCTTTCGAGAAGGAGACGCTCGCGGCCTTAGGTATGCCCAATGAACTTGTCATGCGTCACCGCACGCCGCAGTTCGGCCACCTGTTTTCAGGCGACGGCTACTCCGCCGGATATTACAGCTACCTATGGTCGGATGTTCTGACAGCAGACGCGTTCGGCACGTTTACTGAAGGAAAGGGCGCGTACGACAAAGCCGTCGCAAAGCGGCTGGTCGAAAATATTTTCTCCGTCGGCAACACCATCGACCCGGCCGAAGCCTATCGCAAATTCCGCGGGCGCGACCCGAACGTCGATGCTCTGATGATCAAACGCGGGTTTCCGGTGAAATAATAGAGGATCTCTGAAAAGTTGTTTGAATGCACGAAGGAGATAGATTTAATGGCGTCGGGTGATACGGCTTCCGGTCGCGGATTTGTGCTGCGACAAACCTGACGACTGGTTTGAGAAATCGAACCGTCCCTGTAAGGTATTTGAATCACTAATCCGTCAATTGGCGGCTACGGGCCGCAAACGCGAGTGTAAACGAGCGTGCAACGGCAAACTCGTGCAACGGGTCCGGAGCTTCGATCCGCAGGCAACTTTGTTACTCGGGCTCGGCGTTGCACGCTCCCTAACGGTCGCGTTTGCGGCCCGTAATCGCACTTTCTATTGTCGGATCAAAGATTCAAAGACCATTAAGGGACGCATTTGCGACGAATTATTCGACGCCTTCAGCTTCGGGGCAGCGTTACCGGCACTATCGTCAGGATTGTCGCTGCACAAATAGGCGACCGGAAGCCGTATCACCCGACGCTATTGAATTCGTCGCTTTCAGCGACAAGAACCTATTTTTCAGACATCCTCTTTCTTAAGGTATCTGCTCCTTACCGTTGTAATTAGGAAACGGACCGTTCGCAGGTTTCTTCATCGGATTTTTGCGGACGGCTTCCATTGTTATTTCGACGGCGCGCTCGAGTTGGCTGTCGCGGCCTTGTCGCCAGAGTTTCGGATCGAGATCGACTTCGACGTCCGCGGTGACGCCTTTGTTTTCGACATCGAGCTCGCCCTGCGCATTTCGGAATGCGACACGCGGAGCGGTCACCTGTCCGCCGTCGATCAAAACGGGATAGCTGTAAATACCGACTAAACCGCCCCATGTCCGCTTGCCGACGAGCTGGCCGACCTTTGCCTGGCGGAAAAGCCACGGCATCAGGTCGCCGCCGGAGCTGGAGTATTCGTTTATCATCATCGTCTTCGGGCCGTAGATCGAGCCGACGGGCGTGGTGAAATCTTCGCCCTCGCGCGTTGACCAATAGTTCATCAGCGGCCGCTGCATGTAGCTGATAATGTAGTCAGCCGCCGAGCCGCCGCCGTTAAAACGTTCGTCGATCACGGCTCCTTCCTTGTCTATCTGCGCGAAATAGTAGCGGTTGAAATTCGTGTAGCCCGCGCCGCCGGTATTGGGCAGATAAACGTACGCAAGCTTGCCGCCGCTCAACTCGTAAACCTTGCGGCGATTGTCTTCGATCCAGGCGAGATTGCGCAGTCCGCCTTCGCCTGCGACAGGCACGACCGTTACTTGCCGCGAACCCGTGCCGCTCGGGTCAGAGCCGACGCGAATTATGATCTGGCGGCCGGCGGTTTCTTGGAAATATGAATAAATGTTGTCGGACGAAGTTATATTTCGGCCGTTCACAGCCAGCAGATATTCGCCTTCTCGAACATCGACGCCGGGCTGCGTGAGGGGAGCGACGAGGCCCGGATTCCAGTTTTCGCCGTCGTAAATTTTCGCGAATCGGTAACGGCCGTTTTCGACCGTGTAATCTGCACCGAGCAGCCCGACGGTGTAACGCGTCGGCTGCGGGATGTCGCCGCCACCGGAATTATGGTGGCCGACGGCCATGTTGCCGAGCATCTCTTGAAACAGGTAATTCAGATCGCTGCGGCTCGCAACGCCCCTGAGATACGGCTCGTATTTCGAGCGCGTCGCGGTGAGATTCAAACCGTGCAGGCCGGGATCGTAAAAGAAATCGCGCTGAATGCGCCAGACCTCGTTGTAGATTTGTTTCCATTCGGCCCGCGGGTCAAGGTAAACCTCCATGTCGCCAACATTTACAGCGCCTTCGCCGGGCCGAATCGGCGTGACGGTCGAAGCGATTGTGTAACGATTCTGCGGCTGGCCAAACAGCATCTTTTCGCCGTTGGCCGAGATCTGGAACGAGGTTACGTTGTCGAGAATTTTCTCAGCCTTTCGTTTTTCGACATCGAACTTGTGAACGGCGGTAGAGCCTTGAGCGCCCGGCGTTGTCCCCGATGCGGGAATCGTTTCCAAAATGTAAAAATTATTAGCGCGGCCGGCAACGACGCCCGCGTAATCTCGAACCGGCACCGGCATCGTTACGATGCGCTGGTTGATGCGGTCGAAATCTATCGTCACGGTGACAGGCTCCGGCTTTACGGGCGGCTTTGGTGCGTCGGGCTTCGGCTCGACGATCTTCTCCTCATCGCTTTCCGGCGAGAGAGGCGAGGCGTCAGTCTTTTTCAGCACGATGGCATAAACGCCGCGGCTGACCTGAAACGGGAAGCTCGACATATCGAGCCAGCCTGTCGTCGGGCCGCTATTCGTACTCGCCGTGAAGTAGATGTATTTGCCGTTGCGATCGAAAACGGCGGTGGCCGAGTCGCTGAGGCCGTCGGTCAACTGCGTCGCCTTCGACGTGTCCAGCGAATAGACGAACACGGCGTTCAGACGATTGCGGAGCTGCTTTGTGTAAACGATCCATTTGCTGTCCGGCGACCATTCGGGGTCGAGCGTCACAAGCGGATTTTCGAAGATGTTCGTATCGACCTTCGTCATGGCTCCTTTTTCGACGTCCATGTACCAAACGTTTAGACGCTTGTCCGTGAAAAGAATCTTCTTGCTGTCCGGCGAAAATTTCGGTGCGTAAAAGTAAGACGGCTGGGCTCCGAGGCTCATCTTTTTCACATCGCCCATTCCGGTTTGATCACGCAGGTGCAGAGCGTATTCGCCGGATTCGTCGGAGAAATATGCAACCCAGCGTCCGTCGGGCGACCATGCCGGGTCTCGGTCTGCGGCGCCGGGCGAGTTAGTTAAATTTCGTGCGTTTCCCTTTTCCGCCGGAACACTAAGTATTTCGCCGCGTGCTTCGAAAACGGCGCGGGAGCCGGTCGGTGAAAGTGCAACGTTTTGAATGCGGTTAGCGACTCGCTCGAAACGCGGACGCACTTCGGGAAAATCGCCGTTGAGCGTCACATCGACTCGGCTCGCCTTGTTCGAGCCGGTGTCGTAAATGTACAGCGAACCGAACTGCTCATACACTATGCCGCCCGGCCCTTCGGTGGCCGATTTGATGTCGAGGCCGCCGTTCGGAACGGCTTCGGTCACGCGGTTGTTTTTTGTGTTGAATGAATAGAGCGTCGTGTTGCGGCCGTTGCGGTCGGAGAGAAAAAAGATGCGGTCATCGACCCACATCGGCGTGTAATCGTTCGAATTTTGACGCGGAATTTCCTCGACGCTCGAATCCGCCAGGTTGCCGATCCAGATCTTTGTGGTGCGCCCGCCGCGATATTTTTTCCATTGTGCGAACGCGGGAGCAAGCGGCATGTATGCTAGCTTCGTGCCCTCAGGCGAATACGACGCACGTCCGCCGGCCATCGGGAACGGCAGCTCGACGGGCAGGCCGCCGCCGTTGATCGCGACGGTGTACATCTTCGGCGTCGGCATTGAGGAGCTTCGGCCCGAAATAAAAACGATCGACTTGCCGTCCGGCGTCCAGCCCGAAACCGTGTCGCCGCCGGGATGAAAAGTTATACGGCGCGGCTCGCCGCCACCCGCCGGCATCACGTAAACATCGACATTGCCGTCATACTCGCCGGTGAAAGCGAGCCAGTTGCCGTCCGGCGAAAATGCCGGGCTGGTCTCGCTGCCGTTGCTGCTCGTAAGCCGCACGGCCGAGCCGCCCGCACGCGGCACCGTCCAAAGATCGCCGGCAAAGACGAACACGATGTGCGTGCGGTTCATCGTCGGCTGCCGAAACAACATCGGCGAGCCATTCTGCGCCGCAGCGGCCGAAAAACAAAAAACGAGAGCGAGGACGATCACGGCAAAAGATCTCTTCATTTCAATTTTCTCCTGAGTTTGAAAGGTAGCTTGCGCCAGGTATTACGCAACGGTTACGGCAAAGTTTCACTATTCGCAGGGCGGGCGATTTTTAACCGCAGATGACGCAGATAAAGCAGATCGACGCAAGTCTGAATCTCCTGCTATCTGCGTCATCAGCGAGATCAGCGGTTAAAATCAGCTTCCCGCGTGTGGTCTCGACCAATCCTCAACAAAATCTGGCTCTATTTCTGATAAATTCCGAGATTCCGCATCCGGCGGTAGAGGTGGCTTCGATCTACGCCCATATCGCCGGCGGCCTTGCTGACGTTTCCGTTGAATTCGGCGAGCTTGTGAAGAATAAACTCGCGGTGGTAAGCGTCGGTCGCGGCTTTGAATGACGGGAAGCGGAAGCTCGACGCAGGCTTTTCGGCTATGAAGCCGAGGTCGGGCAGATCGTCGGCGTTTATTTTCGTCTTCGAGTTCATTATGATAACGCGCTCGATCGTGTTTTTTAATTCCCGCACGTTGCCGGGCCACGAGTGCGATTGCAGCCGCTCGACCGCGCCGCCTGAGATCGTTTTCGGCCGCTTGCCGTTGTCGGCAGAAAAGCGACGGTTGAAATGTTCGACCAGCAGCGGCACGTCTTCCATTCGCTCGCGAAGTGGCGGAACCTGAAACGGAATTACATTCAACCGATAAAAAAGATCATGGCGAAAATTTCCGTTGTCGATCAGATCGTCAAGACGTTTGTTGGTCGCCGAGATCACGCGGACGTCAACCTTCACCGGCGTGTTGCTGCCGACCGGCTCGAAACGCTGCTCTTCAAGCACGCGGAGCATTTTCGCCTGCACGCGTTCCGACATGTCGCCGATCTCATCGAGAAAGATCGTGGCACCGTCGGCCGCTTCGAACTTGCCCTTTTTTGCCATCGTCGCACCCGAAAATGCGCCCTTCGCGTGGCCGAACAGCTCGGACTCGACCAATTCTTCCGGAATCGCAGCCGAGTTTATCTCCACAAACGGCAACGCCCGGCGTCTCGACTGAGCGTGTATCGCACGGGCAACCAACTCCTTTCCGGTTCCGCTTTCGCCCGAGATCAGAACACGTCCGTCGGACGGCGCGACGATCGCGATCTGCTTTCGCAACGCCCGCATTGCCACCGATTCGCCGACCATCACGTATTCTTCGCTCAACTGCTGCTGAAGCTGGTCGTTCGTCCGTTCGAGATCGCGCTGCTTGATCGCGTTTTTGACAGTGATGACAGTGTGCTCGAGGCTCAGCGGCTTTTCAATGAAATCGAAAGCGCCCAATTTGGTGGATTTCACCGCAGTCTCGATATTCCCGTGCCCCGAGATCATAACGACCGGCGCTTCTTCGTTAGCGTCACGCAGCTTTTTTAACGTTTCGAGGCCGTCGATTCCTTTCCCAAGCCAAATGTCGAGCAGAATGCACGCGAAATTATCCTGCTTGACGAGCTTTAAACAGGCTTCGCCGGTCGCAGCCGTCTCGACCGCAAAACCTTCGTCCTCAAGTACTCCGCGAAGTGTCTCGCGGATGCCAAGCTCGTCATCAACTACAAGAACAGAATGCTGCATTAAACCTCGACAGATTGCCGCAGGCAGGCTTGTACCGCTTCCCAATCCGCTGTCGAAAGCTCGCCTATCCTAATTACGCTAGTCGCAACGACGGAGTAAACGAACATGCGGACAAAAGAAGGCCGCAGAGGACCGGCTTTCTTCCAATCGTCCAGAACATGATCAGTTTCCGAGGTAGCTTTCTCGATCCTTGATGAAACTACGGCTAGAATAAGGTCGGGTCTATCTGAGTGATAGAAATCGGAAGAAACCACAACTGCGGGTCGCTTTTTCGAGTGTACAACTCCGGGAATATCGGCAATAACGACTGTCCCGGGCTTCATTCTTCATCCTCAAGGCCTTCGTAACCGTACGTCGTCGATGCATTTGCAGCGTCCTTCATATCTTCGTCTGTCCACTCATCGCCTATATCGACCTCAACGCCTTCGCCGTATTTTGCGTTAAGGAAATTTGCGAAGTCAGCTACCTCATTAACCTTTTCAGCAGGCAGTCCACTAAGAACCCTGATCAATTCAAATGTCTGGCTGTTCGTCATAGACTCGATTATACCTCAATTCGTCGCTGTGCTGCCCAGCCGGGCAAGCTTGGTCCTCAAGCACGCCGCGAAACGTCTCGTGAATGCCGGGCTCGTCGTCAACGCTTTGCGAACCATCCACTTGTAGCGACAAAGATCATCTGGTCCGACCTTCACCGTAAAGAATTCTGTCATGATCACGTCCCGAAAACGGGTCGGTTTTTCTTTCGTGCGGTAAAGCGGCGATCTCAGCAAGGATTTCCGCCGCTCGACGGGCGCGGCTTTTGCCGTTTTCTACTATTACGAACTCGACCTTCGAACCATTAGAGATCTCAAGTGGCTCTTCGAGCACTAGAGTGTCATCTTCATAAATTGCTGTTAACGTATCGCTCATCTCCTTAACTCTCTTATACCTAGGTTTGCGTGTCTAGATTTTAGTTTACCACCGGCAATTCGATAATAAACTTTGCACCGCCTGGATGGTTCGGCACGGCTTTGATCTTTCCGTGGTGCTCGGTGACGATGCGGTGAACTATGGCCAAACCGAGGCCCGTGCCGCGGCCTTTGGTCGAGAAATATGGCTGAAACAGTTTTTGATAATCGGCCGGGTCGATGCCGCTGCCGTTATCGGAAACTTCTATGATGATCAGGTCGCGGGCCGCGTCGTGCCGCGACCTTATCGATACTGCTTTGGCGGCGTCGCCGTTCGGAGCCTCTATCGCGTTGTCGATCAAATTTACGAATACGCGCTTCAGTTGCTCGGCGTCTATTTTCGCATTGGGAACGGTTTCCGCAAGTCTCGTTTCCAGCTCGAATTCGAGGCGGCCCTGATACAATCCGGCTGCCTGTTCGATCACATCGTTTATGTTTCCGTTTTCGAGTTCAACATTGGGCAGCCGCGCGAATTGCGAGAATTCATCGACCATCGACTTCAGGCTCTGCACTTCGCGGATTATCGTGTCCGTGCCTTCCCGAATTATCTGAGATGAATTGTCCGAAGTGGAAAAAGAACGGTTGTCAATTACCCGCATGTTTGCCCCGGTCGCTACCGCTCCCGGTTCTGACAGAGCCCGCTTCGCGATCCGTTCGGCGGAAAGCTGAATGGGCGTGAGCGGATTCTTAATCTCGTGCGCCATTCGCCGTGCAACCTCGCGCCATGCGGATGCGCGCTGTGCGGCAATCAACTCGGAGAGGTCTTCAATAACCAGAACGACGCCGCCGTCGTCAGGAAATGCCGCCGCCGTAAGCGAAACGGCGATTTCTTCCTGCACGTTATCTTCCGTTTCAACGTGGAGCTTTGTTTGTTCGGACGCTTTCCCGATGCGTTTGGCCCTTGATATCACGCGGTCGAAAATCTCTCTGTCGCTATCTGAAAGAAGCAGCGAATCTTCGGCACCGACAAAATGGCCGCGCCCGAGCCGCAGCATTTCGATGGCCGCGGGATTTATCGTGCTAACTTTCCCATCGGTATTTATTGAAATAACGCCGGTTGGCAATGTGTTTAAAACCGTCTCGGTATAACGACGTCGCTCAGTCAGTTCACTGGCATTTTCTTCGAGCTTTGCCGACATCTGATTGAACGCGGCCACAAGAGTTGCAAGCTCGTCCTCGGCGATCGTATCGACGCGGTAGCCGAGCTCGCCTTTTGCAATGTGGTCGGCGGCTTCGGCCAGGGCCATAATCGGCGCCGTGAGACCACGCGAAACATGAAACGCGATCCACGACGACACAAAAATCAACAAAAAGGTGAGCACGCCGAGCGTCAAAAGCCCAAGCTGTCGGATCGCGTCTTGCTGTTGCTTCAATCCGTTGTATTCACTCAAAGACGTTTCGATCTTTTGGCTGACGCTGTTGGTGTCCGTGGGGTCGGTTGCGATGATAAGCCGGCTCCCTTCCATGAGCGGCGCAGAGAAGATGTTGAAGGCCGTGCCCACAGAGGTTTCGATTGTCGGCTTGATCGCGGCGGCAATCGCCTCAGCATCGATCCGACGCTCACCACCGACCGCCGAGCGCTGCAGTTGGTCCCGACCATCGACGACCGCGACAAATGCGAAACCGCCCTCGTCCGCAACTTGTTTTAATAACACATTGTCGATGTTTCGCTCGCGTAGTGTTGACGCCAGCATCCGCGCCGCGGCGGCCGAGCGCTCCGTGCGTTCTAAATCTGCGCGGTCGCGTATCTCACGGGCTTCGCGCGTGACGGTTTCCGGTATCTGCGTGAACCAGCGCTCGAGAGCACGGTTCATAAATAAATACGAAAAGATCGACATTGCAAAGATCGGCAAGATAGCGATGCCGGTAAAATAAACGAAGAGACGCGTCTTTATTTTGGCGCCAAGCGTCAGAGCACGGCGCTCGCGCATCAATTTCAAAACGCTGCGGAGCAGAATAAAGCCGAAAACGAAAAATGCGAAAAAGTTAAGCGAGATCAGCGCGTACAGGAGCACCGTGTCGCGCTCGGTCACTTCGAAAAGCGTGCGCCAATAGTTGCTCGACTGTAAAACGACGAGCGTCGTGAAAAGAAAAAACACCGCCAGCCCCAGCACCCACGGTATCTTTCTCGGTTTTGGCCTCTCGCCCGACATACGCGTATATTAGCACAACCGCCGTTTCGCCCGGCCTGATTGTAAGCCGCAACGTGATTGGCTAAACTCAGTTAACTTAATGAATGCTCAGAACGTATTTTTCGGAAAAGATGAAAAACTGCGAAGCGGCTGGCGCTTCGGAATCTTTGCGTTCGGGTTTGTTCTGGCTGCTCTGGTGCTTGGCTCGATCGCAATCGCGGCGCTGTCGGCGCTCGCGATACCGGGCGATGCGGGCACGCCGGTTTATTTGCTGGTCAACGGCTTCGTTTCGCTTGCGGTTGCGCTTTGTCTCGGGTGGCTGTGCGGAAAGTATCTTGAAGGAATTCCTTTCCGCGCCCTGGGAGCGTGGTTTACGAGCGCCTGGCTGATCCATCTCGCCGCTGGAATTCTCATCGGGGCCGCGACGCTCGGCGTTGCCGTCGCCATCGCTGCGGTGTTTGGAAACTTAGGTTTTTCTTTTAACAATGCTGATTCGAGTGCGATCCGACAAACACTTGTCTGGTCGTTAGTCGTATTCGCCGTCGCCGCTGCTTTTGAAGAAGCCTTGTTTCGCGGCTACATCCTGCAAACGTTTGCCCGCTCGGGTCTCGCATGGCTTGCCATTTTATTGACCTCGGTTTTCTTCGGAGCGGTTCATCTCGCGAATCCGAACGCCGGTTATCTATCGTCGCTCAACACGGCAATTGCCGGCGT
>Ga0187894_10000769_pt1 | contig 43247 bp, 43 predicted proteins | sample GBC1701081metaG_FD_136650 | JGI IMG/M metagenome (GOLD analysis project Ga0187894, IMG submission 136650) | White microbial mat communities from a lava cave in the Kipuka Kanohina Cave System on the Island of Hawaii, USA - GBC170108-1 metaG ... | reverse complement strand
GCTCTACCGACTGAGCTACGTGAGCGTCTCGTTCCCTCGTGTTGTTGGAGCGGGAAACGGGATTCGAACCCGCGACCCCGAGCTTGGAAGGCTCGTGCTCTAGCCAGCTGAGCTATTCCCGCGGTCACCGTTTCCGTCGGATCGAAGCGGTCTCGCAGCGCTGGGCGCCCACGCCGGGTGGTGGAGAGGGGAGGATTCGAACCTCCGAAGGCGTGAGCCAGCAGATTTACAGTCTGCCCCGTTTGGCCGCTTCGGTACCTCTCCGCCCGAGCTCGGCGGCTGCGCCCTGGCCGGTCGCGCTGCGCTGATTCCTTCTCCCGTCCCTTTCGTTGGGTTCTTGGTTGGGTGTTCGTGCTCGCCCGCGCCGCTGGAAGCTGTTAGGTCGAGAGCGAACGCGGAGAAAAGAGCGAAATCGACACCCGCGAATTCGTGCCGTGACGAACCCGAACCGTGCCTCGCGCTCTCGACTCTGTCCGAACCGCCCGACGAATCCTCAACGCGTTCGATCTGTTAGGCCGAGTCGCGCACGCTCGCGACCCGCAAAGGGCGCCGACTGTAGCGGCCGATTCTCCGGCCGCGCCTCCTGCGCGCCGGCTTTTGCGTGCGTTCTCGCGCCGATGCGTGCGGGCGGTCGGCTCTGCGGCGTGGAGCTGGCGAGGGGACTCGAACCCTTAACCTGCTGATTACAAATCAGCCGCTCTACCGATTGAGCTACGCCAGCCCGCTCGCCGGCGGGCGGCATGGTACGGGCCGACTCCCGGCGGGGCAACCGGAAAGTCCAAGAAATTCGGAGGTTTTCGTCGACTTCTCGCGGGTCGGCGCAGTCAGTCCCGGCTCAGCCGCGAGCGCCGCACCCATTCATAGAGGATCACCGCCGCCGCGGACGCCACGTTCAGCGACGCGACGTCGCCCGCCATCGGGATCGTGAGCGGCGTGTCGAGCGCGCGTTCTAGCCCGTGACGGATCCCGCGACCTTCGGCGCCGAGCACCAACACCAGATCGCCCCGCCAGAAGCGTTCGTCGAGCGCGAACAGATCCGTTCCCGAGCTCGGCTCCGCCGCGAGCACCCAGAAGCCCAGCTCCTTGAGCCGCCCGAGCGCTCGCGTGAGGTTCACGACGCGGCCGACCGGGAGATGCTCGATCGCGCCGGCGCTCGCCCTCGAGACCGCCGGCGACAGCGGCGCCGACCGGCGCTGGGTCAGCAGCAGCCCACTCGCGCCCGCCCCGAGCGCGACGCGCGCAATCGCGCCGAGGTTCTGCGGATCCTCGACCCCGTCGAGCGCGACGATGCAGCGATGCCCCGGCTTGCCGAGCGCGGCGAGCGGGCCCAGCTCCAGCTCCGGCAGCGGGCCAGCCTCGAGCACGAACCCCTGAGGCTTCACGCCGGGAGGGAGCCCGCGTGCGAGATGCTGCCCACTGCACAGCTCGACTCGAACATCTGCCTCGCGAGCCAGCGCAATCAGCGGCTCGGCCTCTCGGGGAGCCGGCTCGCGCACACGGAGCGCGTGAAGCGTGCGCCGCCGCGCGCGAAGCGCCTCGCGCACCGGATGAACGCGCGTGAGCAGATCCATCCGCGCAGCATCGCAGAGGCGGCGCGCGCGCTGCAGCCCGCTGCGTCCGCCTACGCCATCGCCGAGCGCCGCAGCGCGCCGAGTCCGGCGAGCGCCGCCGCCGGGTCCGCGACCTGCGGATGATTCATCAGCTCGAACTCGAGGTAGGTGACGAGCTCGCCCATCGCCGCCGCGAGCACGTCCTCTCCGCCCTCGGGAACGTGAGCCGCCCGGTCGGCGAGGTTCTGGGCATCCAGTGCGCCTCCCTTCGACAGCTCGAAGCCCGCGAGCAGTGCCGGAAAGCGCGCAGAGACGTCGTGGAGCTCACGCGCGAGTCGGGCTTCCACGCTGCGATCGCCGTCCGCCTTCGCGAGCGCATCTGCCATCGCGCCGATCAGCTTCGCGAAGGCCTCCGCGCGGGCGCTCAGCGCGCTGTCCTGCGGCGGCTTCGCCGCCGCGTCGGGCAGGCGCATCAGCTTGACCGCACCCACGAGCCGGAGCAGCTGGATGCTGCGTGCCGCGCTCTCGCGATCGATGCCCAGCTGCGTCACCACCGTTGCGAACGCGCTCCCGGCGCCGATCGCGCCGAAGATCGCGCGCTCGTTCCCCGCCAGCGACGCCGGCTTCGCGGCGCCCGTCTGCGAGAGCTGGACGCGCGCGTCGTCCAGCACGGTCAGGAAGCGGCGGAGCTCGACGCTGCGCTGCTGGCCCTCGGAGATCAGGCGCGCAGTCTCGAGTGAAAGGCGGACGACGTTGTCGGGGCGAATGTCGCCCTCCCAGAACCAGAGCCTTCCGCTCGGCACCGCGAACAGCGAGCGCACGATCTCCTCGACCTGGCTGCGCACACCATTCCACAGCTCGCGCGGCGTCAGCATTCCGCGGTCGACCAGCACACGGCCGAAGCGGTCGCCGGGCTGGAATGCCGCCTCCGCCTCGCGCAGCTCGGCCAGCGTGATCGCGCCCGAACGCAGCAAGCATTCGCCGAGGCGGTCGACCGATTGGTTCGAGCTCGCGAACACGACCTCGCCGCCGTCGATGTAGATCTGCTTCTCGAGCTGGCGGTAGCGATACAGAACGAGGCCGGAGCGCTTCGCCTCGTGGATCGCGGAGAGCACCGCCGCTGCCGGCAGAACGGTGAGATCGACCTCGAGCGTCGGGCGTGCGACCACGGGCAGCGTCGCCTCGAGCTCGCGCCGTGCCTCGGCCACCATGCGCCGTCCTCCCGCGCTGCTCTTCGTCGCGAGCGCGCAGACGCTTGAGCCTCCGCGCAGTTCAAGCCGTGCTTGCGTGCTCCCGATCCCTGGTCACGGAGGGCCCCACATGAGCGAGAGAGAGGGACGCAGCCGCCGCTTCGAGCGCGTCGACCTGCGCGCGCGCGTCCAAGTCACGAGCCTCGAGCCCGCGCGCGATCCCGAGAGCGGCGTTCCGACGCTGTGGGACTCCCACGAGCTGTGCGAGACGCTCTCCGTCGGCGGCGCGTTCATCCGCACGGTGGATCCGCCGGCGAAGGGACAGCGCCTGCTGCTGCAGATCCATCTGCCGAGCGGCGAATCGGTCGAGACGTTGGGGCGCGTCGCGTGGACGCGCGTCCCACTGCGCGGCGCGCGCGATGCGGGTGTCGGCGTCGGCGTCGAGTTCGTCGCGCCGAGCGGCGCGACCACGGGCGCGCTCGAGCGCTTCCTCACCGACGTGCGCCGCGACTCCCCGAGCGCGCGCTGAGCGGGCGCAGCACGAAACGCGCTCTCCCCCGCGCGGGCCCGGCGATATGCTGCGAAACCCATGACGTCCCGACCCGGTAGCTACCGACTCCTGTCGCGCTCACGGCGCGCGGTCGAGGATCAGCTCGCGCCCGAGCTCGCGGGCGTGCGCCGGGTCGAGCGGCTGCTCGCGTCGCTGCTCGACGAGTTTCGCGGCGAGCACACGGTGGTCCGCGCGCGCTGCATCTTCCGCGAGCCGCGCGAGATCTACCGGCTCGAGATCCAGAATCCGGAGCGCGGCTACTCGCGCACCACGCTGCTCGACGGCGACGTGCTCGAGGAGCTGCTCGAGCACCCCGGCGTGCGGAGCCGGCTCACCCTGTTTTGATTAGGGTGCGAGGAGCCCGGGTGGCGAAACGGCAGACGCGGGCGACTTAAAATCGCCTGGCCGAAAGGTCATGCAGGTTCGAGTCCTGCCCCGGGCACCACGCCGACGAGTGTGACGTGATCAAGGAAGGCATCGCCGTCTGGGCGCTTCGTCCCGGGCTCGCGAGCGAGCGCGAGACGCTGCTGTTGCGCCGCGCCGTCGACCCGTTTCGAGGGCAGTGGTTCGCGGTCGAAGGCAAGCTCGATCCGGGCGAAGGCGTCGTCACGGCCGCGCTGCGCGAGCTGCGCGAGGAGACTGCGCTCGAGCCGGTCAAGCTGTTTCGGCAGCGCGCGCAGCCGTGGCTCGTCCCTTCCGCCGGCTACGTCGCGCGCGTTCACGTCTTCGTCGCGCTCGTCGCGCGCGTGGAGCCCGTCCTGAATGGAGAGCACTCCGCGTACCGCTGGTGCGCCCCGCTGCAGGCGCGACGGCTGCTTCCCGACGGCGCGCATCAGGAGTGCTTTCGCGAGATCGAGCGCGACTTCATCCGCGAGATCGCGCTGGACGCGCTGGCCGTCTCGGATCCGACGGAGCCGAATCGCTAGGCGCCGAGCGCCTCCGCGAAGCGCGCGACCTCGTGCAGCAGATCTTCCTGCGTGAGCCCGTACGGCGCGCGCTGCGTCGCGTGCGCGACGTCCGCGAGATTGGCGAGCAAGAAGGTGCGCGCCTCGAGCGCCGCCGGGTCGACCTCGGCCGCGAGCAACACGCCGCGCGCTTCACGCCGGCGGCGCGCACGCTGCTCCGGCGCGGTCCCGCTGCCGCTCGGCTTCGCCCAGTTGAGCGCGAGCGTCACCGTGGCCGGCCGCGGCGGCGGGCCATTCAAGAAGCGCTCGACTGCGACGGCGAACTCCGCGCGCAGCGCGTCGCTGGTGAACACCTGCGGCGCCTCGACCGCGCACACGAATGAAGCGGCGGTCGCGAGCCGCGCGAGCGCGAACATGCGCGCGTCGAGGCTGCGCGACGAGCGCGGCAGCGACTGCGCGCCGATGCGCTGCAGCGTGTCGGAGAGCACCGGCGACTGCGCGGCCACCAAGTGCTCGACGATGCCGCTCGCACCCAGCTCGGCGGCGTGCGCATCGAGCGTCCGGTGCAGATGCGCGCGCGAGGCACGCCGCGTGACGAGCATGCGGAAGCCTTCGCTGGCGAGCTCGACGGCGCCGCGGCGCGCCTCTTGGTCGAGCAGCTGCGCGAGCGCCTCGGCCTCGGTGCGCAGCTCGCGATCGATCAGCGCACCCACGATTGCCTGCTTGTCGCTGAAGTACTGGTAAAGCGAGCCGACGCTGAAGCCGGCGACGCGCGCGACGCGATTGGTCGACGCCGCCTCGTAGCCGTCCGCGCGCAAGATGCGATCGGCCGCCTCCAAGATGGAGGTCACCGTGACCCGGGACCGCCCTTGGCTGGGCCGCTTTCGCATCCGGTTGTCCATTACCGCTTCCAGTGCCGCTCCTTCGTCGCCTCGCCCCGCGCTCCGTCGAAACCTGAGTGACTCGTGAACGAATTACGGTTCCCACCGGATGAGTGGCCGCCCGGGGCCCATCCGTGTCAACCCGCGCGGGGAGCGAGCCGCGGCATGCGGGCGCCGGTGATAGCGTGGGCGCAATCGAGGGAGCTGTGCCCGCGAGCACAAGCAAAGCACGCGCAGGAACTCGGCTGTTGCACGCGGCTTGGGCGCTGTTGGCGCTGGCTGGGGCGCCTGCACCGGCAGCCGGCGGCGCGCTCGACGAGGGGATGCAGCTCGCCGCGGAGGGCCGCTGCGCGGAGGCGTCCGAGCTGCTCGCGACGCTTCCCGAGCGCAGCGCGCGCCGAGCGTATGGTCTGTGCAGGCTCCAGGTGGGCGACTTCCCCACCGCGGTCCGCGTGCTCGAGGCGCTCGAGCCGAGCGATCCGCCGCTCGCCGTCGACCTCGCCGTCGCACGCTTCCATACCGGCGACCTCGCGGGGGCCGAGCGGGCCCTCGCGCGCGCGGCTGAGCGTGGCGATCCGCGCCCGGAGGTCCCGCTCTATGTGGGGTTGATCGCGCTCGCGCGTGCGCAGCCAGCCGCTGCCGCAATGAGCTTCGAGCGCGCGCGTCGCAGCGCGCCGCAGAGCGTCGAGCCGGCCGCTTCGTACTACGCGGGTGTCGCGAACGCCGAGGCCGGCGAGCGCGCGGCCGCACGCGCCGCACTGGAACGCGTGATCGCCGGCTGGCCCGGAACCGAGTGGGCCGACGAAGCCCGGCGCGCGCTCGATTCACTCCGCGCGAGCTCGCCCCTCTTCGCGTCGTTACGCGTCGGCTTCGAGCACGACAGCAACGCCGTCCTGCGGGGAGAAGGCGTGGAGCTGCCCGAGGAGATCCCGTCGCAGGCAGATCAGCGCGCGGTCTGGCGCGGCGTTGCCGGCCGCGCGTTTTCGCTTTCGAACGGAAGCCAGCTCGGCGCCGCCGTCGCGATCAGCGGCTCGGCCCACCGCGATCTCTCGCGCTTCGACGCGATCACGCCGTCGGCTTCGGCTTGGCTCGACCACCCGATCGGCGAGAGCCTCACGCTGCGTGCGCTTGCCGGCTATTCGCACGCATGGGTGAACCAGCACGCGTTCCTCTCAGCGCCCGGGTTGGCGCTCGAGCTGCACCACGAGGGCGCGGAGGGAGTCTCGACGCGCGCGTTCGCGGAGCTGGCGTTCGACGACTACCGGTTCGCGCCGGATGCCGAATTCCCCGCGATTCGCGACCGCGACGGCCTCGGCGTTCGGCTCGGCGTCGAGCAGCGCTTCGAGCTCCCGCGCCCGCGCTCGCACGTCTGGGGTGCGCTCGCGTATCGCCGCTTCACCGCCGACGGCAGCGAGTACTCGTTCGACTCCCCCGAGCTCGAGCTCGGCTTCGACGCGGCGCTCCCGGCCGAGCTCTCGCTGACCGCTGCCGCGCGCTACGCGTTCCGGCCGTATCGCCACCGAAGCAGCTACGAGGAGCCGCCGTTCAGCCGTGCGCGCCGCGAGCACGAGTGGCGGACGGACGTCGCGCTCGAACGCGCGCTCTGGCGGGGGCTGAGTATCGAGGCCCGCTGGCGCTTTCAGCGCAATCGCTCGACCGCCCAGGTGTTCGACTACTCCCGGCACGTGGTCGGCCTCTACTTCAGTTGGACCCGAAACCCCATCTGAGGCCACCTACCAAGAGAAGGAATCCGCGCATGCGCGTTTGCCTCCTGGGATTGCTGTTGCTCGCGGCCGGCGCGTCGGCCGACGGGGGCAAGCTGGTCGTCGCACCCGCGGGTGTTTGTGCCGGCGAGGAGCGCGACCTCGTGCTCCCTACGGCGAAGCCCGCTGGCGATCAGCCCGGTTCGACGTTCGAGCCCGCGAGTGCGCCTGCCGTGACGACGCCGGCGGCGCTTCACCTCTCGCCGACCCACGTCGCGAGCGGGCCGCATGTCGCCGGCCTCGCGCCTCCTTCGCTGCCGGCCTTCGCGGGCCCCGGCGCGTGCGATCGGCCCGGCTCCGGCTGTGCGCTGGAGAAGATCCTCGACGACCCCGACCCCGGAACGGGGTGCGGCATGCCTGGGAGTCCTTGCCCGTGATCGCTCCGCCGACCGACGACACACTGATCGCGCGCATCCAGCAGCGCGACGCCGCCGCGTTCCGCGCGCTGTTCGATCGCTACTACACGCGCCTGTTCTCGTTCGCCGAGCGGCGCCTCGGCGATCCGGAGCTCTCCGAGGAAGTCGTCGCGGACGCGTTCTTCGAGGTCTGGCGCGGAGCGCCAGCGTTCCGCGGCGCGTCGCGCGTCTCGACCTGGCTGTTCGGGATCGCGACGTTCAAGTGCCGCGAAGCCGACCGCAACCGCCGGCGGCTGAAGCGCGCCTCGATGATTCCCGCCGAGCCCGCACTGCTGCAGGCCGTCAGTGACGACCGCGGAATCTTGGAACGGCTCGAAGCGCGCAGCGATCTGCGCTGGCTGCGACGCCGCTTCGAGGAGCTGCCCGCGGTGCAGCGAGAGGTCGCCGAGCTGGCAGGCCAAGAGGAATCCGTGGACGAGATGGCCGGCAAGCTCGGCGTCTCGCCCGGAACCGTGAAGTCTCGATTGTCGAGGGCGCGGCGCGCGCTGCGCTCCACGCCGCCCCCGTCGCGAGGAGAGGTGCGATGACGCGCAAGCTGGCAAGCGTCGCTTGCCCACAGGTCGTATTGGATTGGATCGCCTGGTATCCGGACGGCGAGCTGGCGGACGACGTGCGCGGAGAGATCGAGGCGCACGCGGCCGAATGCGCCGCCTGCCGGCAAGAGATCGCGGATCTGTCGGCCGGCTCGCCCGCACTGGCCGAGCCGCTCGGATCCGACGCGGATCGCGTGTTCCTGCGCGTGCAGGGCAAGATCGAGCGCTCGCCGCGCCGCGTGCTGCCGGCACCGCGGCGCCGGCTGTGGACCATGCGCCCGCGCTTCGCGGTCGCGGCCGGCCTCGCCGTTGCGCTCGTTTCGGGCACGGCCGGCGTCCTGGCGAGCCAGCAGCTCGCGCATCCGATCTACGCCACGGCAACCGCGACCCCCGCGTCCGACGCGGCCGCGGGCGCGCAGCTCTCGGTGGTCTTCCGCGACGACGCGTCGATGGCCGAGGTATCGAACGCGCTGCTCGCGCTCGGCGCGAACGTCGAGCACGGTCCGTCGCCGCGCGGCGTCGTGCAGCTGCGGCTCGCGGCCGGCGCGGATCCGCGCGTCGCCGCGGAGCGCCTCGAGAGCGGCGACCTGCGCGTCGCCGCGTTCGCGCAGCCGATCCCCTAATCACCGGCCCGCCTCGACATGCCCCGAGCGCTCCCACTGCTGCTCGCTGCTCTGCTCGGGGCTGCTGCTCCGGGCGAAGCGCGCGCGCAGGTTGCGGACTGCCCGCCGGTGGAGCCGGGCATCGATCTGCCGGGCGAGCCCGCAGAGGGCGGCCGCGCGCCGAGCATCCTGGTCGTGATCCCGAAGGACGAGGCCGGCGCGATCCAGGCTGCCGGCCTCGAGCTCGGCGCCGGTGCGCAGATCGTCGAGTCGCGCTTCAGCCCGTTGCTGTGCGCGACGGTCGCGCGCGTCTCGGGGGCGCCCGGCGCGTCGCCGGCGTCACTCGTCGTGAAGCTCCCGGAAGGCGCCGCGGCGCTGCCGGACGACGAGTACGCGCCCGAAGCGGAGCCCGAGCCGGGGCCAGTTGCGATCGCGACGCCGGAGCCCAAGCCCGATCCGTATCGAAAGCAGCAGTGGGCGCTCGATGTGCTGGGCGCCGACAGCGCGCAGCGCGTCACGCTCGGCGAGAACGCGCGCGTGGCCGTGCTCGACACGCGCGCGAACGATGCGCACGCCGACCTCGCGCTGCGCGTCGTCGGCGCCGCCGGAGCGCGCGCAGGCCAGCACGGCACGCTCGTCGCCGGAATCATCGGCGCGATCCGCGGCAACGGCGCCGGCATCGTCGGCCTCGCACCGCGCGCCGCGCTCGTCTCGATCCCCGTCTGCGAGGCCACGCCGCGCGGCGATCTGTGCCGGCTGTACGACGTCGTCAACGGGCTGGACCTCGCGTGGGGAGAGCGCGCGCAGATCGTGAACCTCTCGCTGGTCGGCCCGCCGAACCGCGTGCTCGAGCGCGCGGTGCGGCGGCTCGACACGCTCGGCGTCGTGGTCGTCGCGGCTGCCGGCAATCGGAGCGGCGCGACGCCGGCATACCCGGGCGCGTATCCCTGGGTGATCGGCGTCGCCGCGACCGATCGCAGCGGCCGGCTCGCGCCGAGCGGTCCGGTCGTCGACCTGACCGCACCCGGCGTCGAGATCGTCTCGACGGCCGCGAATGGCGGCTTCGCGTTCGCGAGCGGCAGCAGCCTCGCGGCGGCGCACGTGAGCGGCGCGCTCGCGCTGCTCACGTCTGCGAGCGAGGGTGACGTCGCCGGCGCGCGGCGCGCGCTGTTCGGCGCTGCGCTTCGCACGAGCGCCACCGCGCCGCCCGCGCTCGCACCGCTGTGCGAAGCGCTCGCGAAGCTCGGCAAGCCGTGTGATTGACGCGCGCAGCGCACACACCCGAACGCTCGCGTCGCGAATGGCACCGAGAGGGTCAGACCCCAAACGGTGTCAGCGCCGAGTCACACGCCGTTGAATGCGGCGCTGGTCGTCGCGCCGCGCGGGAACTCGATCAGCTCGATCGGTGTGCCATCCGGATCGACGACGAAGAACATCTTCACGCCGCCGACTTCGACGGGCGCGTGGGGCGCGAGCCCGCGCGTGGCGCACGCAGCGTGCGCCGCCGCGAGATCGTCCACCGAGAGCGAGACGTTCGAGTAGCCCGTGAAGCGCCCGTGCGGCGGACGCTCGCTCTTCGGGTGTTCGAAGCCGAGTAGCTCGATGCAGACCTTGCCGCTGCCCGGCACGACCAAGCCGACCATCCGACCGCGCGCGCCGGCGGTGCCGGTCACGGCGTCGAGCCCCGCGCCGTCGAGCCGCACGTCGAAGATCACGCGCAGGCCGAGGCCCTCGCGGTAGAACGCGAGCGCGCGCTCGATCTCCGAGACGCGCACCGTCACGTGCGAGAAGTCGCGGAACGCGAGCGCGCTCACACCGCCAGGCCCGGCAGCTCGGCGCCGAAGATGCGCAGCGCCACCTGTTGGGTGAACGCCTCCGCGGGAAGCGCTTCCGGGCCTGCGAGCGCGGAGAGCACCGCCAGCGCGAGCTCGGGCTCCTTCTCCGCTCGCGCCAGCAGGTCCGCTCGTCGCGCACGCGCGGCGGCGTCGAACTCGACCGTGAGGCGCGCCTGCACCGCCGCAGCGAAGCGCAGCCGGCGCATGCGCTCGCGACGCTCCTCCGCGAAGGGAGCGAGCGCGGCGCTCGCGAGCCGCGGCGCTCCCAGTAACAAGTCGCGCACGACTCGCACGTCGCGCAGCGAGATCGAGAGGCCCTGGCCGGTGATCGGGTCGTTGTGGCCGGCGGCGTCGCCGACCAGCACGACGCCGTCCGCGAGCGGCACGTCGATCCAGGTGTCCTGATTCGGATACGTGCGACACGGACCCGCCGGCTTCGCTGCGCGGAATGCTTCGCTCTCGGGGATCGAGCGCAGCACGCACGCGTCGACGAAGCGCCGCGCGCCCTCGCTCCCGGAGAAGCGCCCGGCCTGCTCGCGCGCGTAGCCGACGTAGAGCCGCACGCGCCCATTGCCCTGCGGAAACGCGAGGAACGAGACGTCGCCGTCGGTTCCGATCGCCTGCGTGTCCGCCGGCCACGCGTGCGCGCCGTCGACGAGCAGGCCTGCGAACAGGTGATGCTCGGGTGCTTGCTGCAGCGCGAAGCCGAGCTGCCGCCGCACGCTCGACGCGCGGCCGTCTGCGCCGACGACCAGGTCTGCGCGCGCCGTGTGCGCGCCGCCGGCGTGCACGTAGCTCACCTCGGGCGCCGAGCCGGGCGTCACGCGCGCGTCCGTTGCGGCGCGGAGCACCGTCGCGCCCTGCCGCGCGGCAAACTCGAGCAGCGTCTGGCACAGGTGTGGATGGCCGATACAGAGCGGCCCCGGAATGCCGGGCCGGAACGCGTTCAGCGGCAGCGCCTTCGCATGCGCCTCGGCGGGCTCGAGCGCCTCGTCGAAGCCGAGATGGCGCGCGAGATGGTTTGCGCCGGCGTCGAGCACGAGCTCGTAGAGCCCGAGCGCCTTCAGCTCGGCCACGCCCCACGGCGCGATCCACTCGCCTCGCACGACGTCCTCGAACTGCTCGCTGCGCTCGAGAATCAGCACGCGCTTGCCCGCGCCCGCGAGCACACCGCCGAGCGCGCTGCCTGCAATTCCGCCGCCGACGATCACGCACTCGAAATTTCGGAAGGACATCGCGCGCGAGTATGCGCGATGCTGCGCGGCGATGCGCACTCTTCCTGCCCGGATGCCCGTCCTCGTCGGCGCCGGCGCGATCACGCAGCGCGAAGAAGATCCGGCGCTGGCGCTCGAGCCGCTCGCGCTGATGCGCGAGGCGCTCGCGCGCGCGAGCGCCGACTGCGGCAGCCGCTCGCTCGTCGCCCGCGCCGATTGGGTGCGCGTGCCGCGCGGCTTCTGGGACTACGCGGATCCGGGGCGGGCGCTCGCGGAGTCGGCCGGCGCGGCCGGCGCGCGCAGCGAGCTCGCCGAGATCGGCGTGCTGCAGACGACGCTGCTCGGCGATTCCGCGCGGATGGTCGCCGCCGGCGAGGCGGACGTGATCGTGATTGCCGGCGGCGAGGCGCGCGCCCGCGCGATGCGCGCGCAGCAACGCGGCGTCGCGGCGCCGCTCACCCAACAAATCGACGCAACGCCCGCGCGCGTGCTGCGCCCGAAGCAGGAGGTCGTCCATCCCGCCGAAATGAAGCTCGGCATGGTCCTGCCGGTGAATCAGTACGCGATGATCGAGAACGCGCTGCGCCACGCGGAGGGCGTCTCGCTCGCGCAGCACCGCGACGACGTGGCAACGCTGTGGGCGCGCATGAGCGAAGTGGCCGCGCGCAATCCCGAGGCCTGGAGCCGCAGCGCGGTTCGCGCCGCCGACGTGCGCGACGCGAGCGCGAAGAACCGCATGCTCGCGTTCCCGTACACGAAGCTGCACAACTCGCAGTGGAACGTGGACCAGGCGGCCGCGCTGGTGATGACGTCCGTCGAGACCGCCCGCGCGCACGGCATTCCGGAATCGCGCTGGGTGTTTCCGCTCGCGGCCGCCGAGTCGAACCACATGGTCTCGCTCTCGCAGCGCCGCCCGTTCGCGCGCTCGCCGGGCTTCGCGCACGCGGGCCGCGCGGCGCTCGCGCGCGCCGGGATCACGGTGGGCCGAGTCGCGAAGCGCGAGCTCTACTCGTGCTTCCCGGTCGCGGTGCGACTGCAATGCCGCGAGCTCGACATCCCGGAGGACGCGGAGCTCACCGTCACCGGCGGCATGGCGTTCGCCGGCGGCCCGCTCAACAACTTCGTGTTGCAAGCCGCGGTGCGGATGGCGCAGCTGTTACGCGATGCGCCAGGTGAGATCGGCATGCTGAACGCGGTGAGCGGGTTCCTCACGAAGCAAGGCGTGACGCTGTGGTCCAGCGCGCCGCCCGGGCGTGCGTTCGGCTTCGACGACGTGACGGAGGCCGTCGCGCGCGAGACCGCCGAGATCCCGCTGGCCGATGACGCGCGCGGCGATGCGACCTGCGTGTCGTACACCGTGCAGTTCGACGGCGAGCGGCCGTCGCGGACGCTGTTCGTTTGCGATCTCCCCGATGCCCGCCGCGCGCTCGCTGCGAGCTCCGACACCGCACTCGCGGAGCACGCGATGAGCGTCGAGCTGTGTGGGGCGAAGCTTCGGCTCGATTGCGGCACAGCGGAACTGGTGTAGACGCCCCACCCTATGGGCTACTGCGCGCGGCTGGAGGCGCACGCGCTCGCGAGGGCGCGCGCCGGCCGGAGGTTCACATGCGCGCGTCGCCTCACGCCAACGCCGCGAGCTTCTCTCCTGCGAAGAAGCGCCGCGGGTTGTCTTCGAGGAGCGCGGCGAGCTGCGCGTCCGTAACACCTTCCGCCTTGAGCTGCGGCGCGATCCGGCGTGTGAAATGAAGCGGGTTCCAGATCTGCTCGGCGGCCTCGAGGATTTTCGGGTCCGCGAACGGCATGCCGCGCCAGCACCAGACGCTGTCGTGCGAGACGACGACGCGATCGCCGGCGCCCGCGCGGAGTAGCGCGACGAGCGCTTTCACGCGCTCGGCGTCGGGCCGGATCATCTCGATGCCGAAGCGATCGAAGCCCAGGTACGAGCCGCCGCGCGCGATCTGCAGGTGATACGCGTGGTCGGAGGTTCCGCACGAGTGGCCGATCACGATGCGGTGCGCGGGCACGCCGAGGCTCGTCAGCAGCTGCTGCTGCAGCTCGCCGACCGTGCCGCCGTCGGTGTGCGTCGTGATCGGCGCGCCGGTCGCGACCGACGCCTTCGCGGCCGCGCTGAAGACCTGCCGCTCGTAGTCAGTCATCTTGCCGCGCCCGGTCGCGAGCTTGATGATGCCCGCGCGCACGCCGGTCTCACCGACGCCGTCCTCGATCTCCTTGATGAACAGCTCGGCGATCGCGTCCGTGACGTCGCCGAAGGAATTGCGGAAGTGCCAGTAGGCGGCGCCGCCCTCTTCCTGCTTGTAGAGCCCGGTCGCGGCGATGATCTGGAAGCCGGTGCGCGCGGCGACTTCCTGCGCGAGCGCGACGTCGCGGCCGAGATCGTTCGGGCACGGATCGAGCAGCGTGCGGAAGCCGTTCGACTTCAGCTCTTCGATCCGCGCGATGCACTTCGCGAGCATCTCGGCGCGCTTCGGGCCGGGCGCGGTCGTGTGCGACTCCCAGCCGGGATACCCGATCACGAGGTGCTCGTGCATCAGCGTCTTGCCGAGCTTCTCCGGCGTCGTCGATCCCGTTACGGTCGCGATCGTGGTCATACCCGCCTCCGAGTTGCGGCGACTCTACCGCGCCGATCGCCGGGTTCGCGGCGGGCTCGCGCTCGCGGCGTGCTCGCTGCTGCTCGCGTGCGCAGCGCCCGCGCGTGAAGCGGCGCTGCCGGCGGATTTCGTGTCACTCGAGCGCGTCGAGCCGAGCATCGCGCTCGACCTTCGCTACGCAGGCCGTAACAACTTCACCGGCGAACGCGTCGACGGCTACGAGGCTGCACGGTGTCTGCTCACGCGCGCGGCCGCCGAGGCGCTCGCGCGCGTGCAGGCCGACCTGCGCGCCGAGCGCCTCGGCCTGCGCGTGTTCGACTGCTACCGCCCGCAGCGCGCAGTCGACGCCTTCGTGCGCTGGTCGCGCGCGCCGGACGACGCCGCCGCGCGAGCGCGCCACTACCCGCGCGTCGCGAAGCGCGAGCTGTTCGCGCAGGGCTACATCGCCGAGCGCTCCGGCCACTCGCGCGGCAGCACGGTCGACCTGACGCTCGTCGACTCCGCAGGCCGCGAGCGCGAGCTCGGCACGCCGTTCGATTTCTTCGACCCGCGCTCCGCGGGCGATTCGCTCGAAGTGCCCGAGCCGGCGCGCGCGTTGCGGATGAAGCTGCGCGCCGCAATGCAGCGCCGCGGCTTCGTCCCGTACGCCCCCGAGTGGTGGCACTTCACGCTCGCGAACGAGCCGTATCCGGAGAGCACCTTCGACGCGCCGGTGCGGTGAGGCGCGCTAGCGAGCGCACTCATCCCGCGCGAGCTCGCGCGCGAAGTCGTAGCCAGCGCGCGGCTTCTCGGGATGCCGGACCCGTACCGCGGAGGCCGACGCGGCGGGACGAACGGGATCGATCGCACGGAAGGTCAGCTCTTCGGGCAATACCTCCCGAAGGTCGGCGACCCAAAGTACGTACGCGTCCGGGGTGTCTGAGCTCGCCGGTGCTCGCGTCCACGTGTGCAGGACGACCGCGGGCGGCTGGTAGTCCGCGCCCTCGACACGGATCGCGTCGAAGCGAGGCGTGTCGCGATTCCCGAACCAAATCTGGGCGAGATCCTCGAACAAGGAAGTCGATGGACGGAATGCGTCAATTGCTTCGACGTTGCTCTCGTAGCCGACGAGCGCGGGCTCCGGATCCACGAAGCAGCCCTGCCAGCCCTCTCTTCCGAACCAGAGGCCGCGCGCAGGGAAGTGCGCGCCGCCCGCCGGCTCGTCGCGCGCGACTACTTCCCAGCGGCCCGAGATTTCGCGCGCGAGGTTGAAGTCGGACCGCGCATGCGAGGCGCGATGGGCTGATTGCTCCAGTGCGAACCGCAGGTGGAGGAAGACTGCGAAACCCAACGAGGCGATGAATGCGAGGTTCATCGCGGTCAACGCGAGCGCTGCACGCGTTCGGTTGCGCGGCTCCAGGAAGCAGCCCGCGTTCATGATCGCGAGCCCGACCAGCATCCACGCGAGCACCGGAAGGATCGGAAGCTGCCTGGATTCGGGACGCAACCAACCCACATCGAGGTCCGAGGTGAACCAGATCGCAGATGTCGTCCACAGCATGCGGTAGAGGACCGACCACCAGACCAGCGTGAGCGTCACCGAGAAGATCTCGGCGTAATCCCATGGCTCGCGCCTGCGCCGCGAGCCGAGTCTCCGCTCTCGCATGCTGCGTCCTCGCGGCGCAGCCTAACACTTGATGCGCCAAGACGATCCCGCGTTCGGCATCGGCTGGTGCCCGCGGAGTGCCTGCGCCATCTTGCGCTGGCGAGACGAGGAGACGCCCGTGGCCGAGCCGCAAGCGCCGCGCATCCTGCTCGATCCCACCAGCGAGCGCGCGCCCGCCCAGCGCGAGCGGCTCGCGCGGCTGCCGACGCTCTCCGGTGTCACGGTCGGGCTGCTCGACATCTCGAAGCCGCGCGGCGACGTGTTCCTGAACCGCATCGAGGCGCGCCTGGCGAGCGCGGGCGCCTCGGTGAAGCGATACAAGAAGCCGACCTTCACGAAGCCCGCGCCGGTCGACCTGCGCCATCGGATCGCGAGCGAGTGCGGCGCGGTGATCGAGGCGCTCGCCGATTGAGGCAGCTGCACGTCGTGCAGTGTGCACGACATGAGCGACCTCGAGCTGCGCGGGATCCCGAGCGTGTTCGTCGCGACGCGCGAGTTCGAGGACGGCGCGAACGCTCAGGGCAGAGCGCTCGGCGCCGACCTCGCCGCGGTCTACACCGAGCATCCGATCCAAGACCGCACCGACGCCGAGATGGTCGAGATCGCGGACCGCGCGTTCGACGCGCTGGTGAAGCGCCTCACGCGGTAGCGAGTTGGCGCGACCGCGAGGCGCCCCGCCCAGCTCGCCAACTCGAAGGCTGCGCAGCGCTCGACGAATCGCTCGCGGAAGTAGCCCAACAAGCCAGCCGCCCTTCGTCACGACGCGCGGCGGAACGCGCCTCGCTGTCGTAGCGTGCCGCGATGACGCGACCGATCGCTTTCTCCGGCAACACGCTCGACCGCGACGAGCGACACCGCCGCGATGCGACCTTCCTCGCGAAGTCGCTGCAGGAGGATGCGACGCGCATCCTTCCGGTGTGGAAGCTGGCGCCGCTCGTGCGCAACGGCGACGAGAAACGCCTCGCGTGGGCGACGCCTGCGATCCTCGACGGCCACGCCGGGCCCGACCCCGTCTTTCTCGGCGTCGCCGAGGGCCGCGCGCACTTCGCGGTCGACATCTCCGCGGTCGCGAATCCGCTCACCGAGTTCGGCTGGGAGGGCGCGGCCTCGTTCCCCGATCTGCGCGCGACGGTCGGCCTGCTCCCGCCGGGCGACGGCGGCATCGCGGCGCAGGCGCGCCAGATCGTCGACTGGCACGCGCGTCACGGCTTCTGCCCGGGCTGCGGCGAGAAGACGCGACCGAAGGACGGCGGCTGGGCGCGGCTGTGCACCGCGTGCAGCAGCGAGCACTTTCCGCGCACCGACCCCGTCGTGATCATGCTCGTGCACGACGGCGAGCGATGTTTGTTAGGGCGCCAGCCGGGCTGGCCGAAGCCGATGGTCTCGGCGCTCGCCGGCTTCGTCGAGGCGGGCGAGACGCTCGAGGAGGCGGTGCGCCGCGAGGTGCGCGAGGAGGCCGGCATCCAGGTCGGCGCGATCCGTTACGTCGCGTCGCAGCCGTGGCCGTTCCCCGCGTCGCTGATGCTCGGCTGCATGGCCGAGGCCGTCTCGCGCCGCATCCAGATCGACCCGAACGAGCTCGAGTCGGCCGACTGGTTCACGAAGGACGAGGTGAGAGCCGCGCTCGAAGCGCCGACGCAGCGCTTAGGGGTGCCGCCACCGATCGCGATCGCGCATCATTTGATCCGAACGTGGGTGGCGGCGTAATCCACGCCCGCGCCTCCCCGGCGCGCATCCTGCTCCAACCCCTCGTGCGGAGGATGTGCGCGCAGGCACTCCGATTGCTCACGAGCTCGCGGTCCGCTGTGACACGCGTCTCGCTTCGACGCGCAGCGCCTTCGCGGGTCAGCTCACGCGCGCGACGATGCGGCCGAGCGCGCGGCGCTCGGCGAGATCGCGCAGCGCGTGTGGAATCTCCGCGAACTCGACGACGCGCGTAACGAGCGGCCGCAGCTTCCCCGCGGCGAGCAGCGCGAGCAGGTGCGCGTGCGCGGCCGCTTCGATCTCGGGCAGCCGCTCGCCGTAGCCGGAGCCCATGCAGCAGCCGATCAGCGTGCGGTTCTGCAGGTAGAACTCGTTCGGATGCACGGGCAGGAGCCCGCCGGCGTGACCTGCCATCACGTGGCGGCCTTCGACCGCGAGCAGCTCGCGGGCGGCCGCGCCCTCGCGTCCCTGCACGAAGTCGATGATCACGTCGACGCCCCGGCCGTCCGTTTCGCGGCGCACACAGGCGGCGACGTCCTGCGCGCGGTGGTCGATCACGACCTGCGCGCCGAGCCGGCGACAGAACGCCGCCTTCTCTTCGCCGCCCGCGACCGCGATCGTGCGCAGGCCCGCCGCGACGCAGAGCTGCAGCGCGGCGGACGGGACGCCGCCCGATGCCCCTAACACCAGCGCCGTCTCGCCGGCGCGCACCTGCCCGCGCCGGTGCACCGCGTGGTACGCCGTGTGCGTCGCGATCAGGAACGCCGCGCCCTCCGCGTCGTCGAGCTGCGGCGGGCATGCGTAGAGCGTTGGTGGCGTCGCGACGCAGCGCGGCGCGAAGCTGCCGAACGGCTGCGGCGTGAACGCGATCACGCGCTTGCCGATCAGGTGCTTCAGCCGCGGCGTCGCGTCCTCGACCACGCCCGTCGCTTCCTGCCCCGAGACGTACGGGCGCGGCACCGGAACCGGGTATTCACCGGTCGCCATCGTGACGTCGGGCCACGCGAGCGCGGCAGTCGAGACGCGCAGGAACGCGTAATCAGCGACCGCGGGCTCCTCGCCGCGCCGCGCGCGCAAGCCCACCAGATCGAGCGTGAAGCGTTCCATCGCGGCGTGAGTCGGCTCCGGAAATTCCTCCTGCCGGAAGATCTCCCAGGGCGCGCCGGTTCCACGCACGACCCAAGCGCGCATCTCACAGCCCCTGCAGCGCCGCTGCCTGGGCGCGCAGCCGGGCCGGTGTTCCCAACAACTGGCGCGCGAGCGAGACGCGCTTGAACCAGAGCTGGAGGTCGTACGCGTCGGTGAAGCCGATGCCGCCGTGCACCTGCGTCGCGATCCGAACGACGTCCATCGCGACCTCCGCGAGATGCGCCTTCGCGTGCAGCGCGAGCAGCGGCGCCTCGGCGGGGATCGCGCCGGCCGCATGCGCGGCGTACCAGAGCAGCGCGCGCGCCGGCTCGATCGCCGCGGCCATCTCGGCGCACAGATGCTTCACCGCCTGGAACTGCGCGATCGGGCGATCGAACTGCTTGCGCTGCTTCGCGTAGTCGACCGATAGCGCGAGCGCGCGGTCGCACGCGCCGAGCATGTCTGCAGCGAGCGCGATGCGGGCGGCGAGCAGCGCGCTCGCGACGGCTGCGCGCGCGGCGTCGCCGCGGCCGAGCAGCTCCGCGGGCGCGACGCCGTCGAAGCGCAGCTCCGCGAGCCGGCGCGTGCGATCGATCGTCGGCATCGGCTCGACGTCGAGCCCGCTCGCATCGCGCGCGACCAGCGCGAGCGCATCACCCGCGGCGACCAGGTAGGCGTCCGCGCCGACGCCGTCGACCGCGAACAGCGCGAGCCCGCGCAGCTTGCCCGCTTCGAGCGCGACGCCCGCGTCGTCGCGGCGTTCGACCTGCTCCGCGATCGCGACGCCGATGCGGGCCTTCCCGGCCGCGAGCTTCGGCAGCCATTCCTTGCGTTGGGCCTCGCTGCCGGCGCCGGCAATCAGGGTCGGGGCGAGGATCGCGCTGCCAAGAAACGGAGTCGGAGCCGCGGCGTGCCCGAGCGCGGTCGCGATCAGCGCGGCGTCCAGCAGCGAGAGTCCCGCGCCGCCGTGCTCCTCCGCGATCCCGCAGCCCGCGACGCCGAGCTCCGCGAGCTCGCTCCAGACCTTCGGATCATGCGCAGCGGGCGTCTCGATCAGCTCGCGCACGCGCGTCGTCGGCATGCGCTCCGCCAGAAACCGCCGCAATGATTCGTCGAGAAGTTTTTGCTCGTCAGACAGACCAAAGTCCATGGCGACCTCAACAACTGGCGGAGAACGCTTCGTAGCCGCGCGGGATCGCGAGGCCAAAGCGCCGGCACAAGGCGAGCACGTCGCGCGCGTCCTTCTCCGTGGGCGCGTAGCCGAGATGGCAGAGCAGCTGCACTGGAGCGGACACGCACTCCACGCAGTGTCCGCCGATCTCGCCGGCGACGAAGCCTTCGGGCGGGTAGCGGAACGATCCGCCGTTCGGCTGCGGCTGGTTGCCGCCGCCATCCGCGTCGAAGGCGACGGTGTGCAGATCGAGCTGCTCGCCTCGCGAGTTGGCAATCGCGCAGCGCACCGGCCGCTCGTCCTCGCGAATCTCGAACTCGAGGGCCGCGAACGCAGCGAGAATGCGAGGGCAGTCGGCGAGCGCGACGACCAGATCCAGATCCTCGTGCTCGCGCGTCTGCGTGCGCAGGAGCGCATCCACGCCCCATCCGCCGTCGACGATCGCGCGCACGCCGGCACCGGCGAGGCGATCGAGCAGCCAGGTCACCCGCTCAGCCGACATCGCCACGCTCAGGCGCCACGTGACTCGTGGCGAAGTGCAGCGTGTCGAGCGTCTCGCAGCTCCGAGGCCACTGTTCGATCTCCGCGCGGCGATGCGCCGCTTGCGTCATGCTCTCGGCTCGCGCGGCATGCCGAGGCCGCGCTCGGCGATGATGTTCTTCTGCACCTGAGCGGTGCCGCCACCGATGATCAGGCCGAGCTGGAACATGTAGGTGAACTGCCAGCGGCCGCCGTCGCGCGCGCGCTTGCTGCCGCGGTAGAGCGCGCCGGCTTCGCCGGCCGCGTCGATCGCGAGCCCGGCGAGATCGTGGTTCAGCTGGCAGCCGTTCAGCTTCGTCACGAGCCCGGCGATGCCGGGCGGCTCGCCCTTCACGCGCGCGGTCAGCAGCCGCATCGCGTGGCACTTCATCGCGATCGACCTCGCCTGCAGCGCCATCAGCTCGTCGCGCACGACCGGATCCGCGATCGCGCGGCCGCCGTCGACGCGCTCCTCCTTCAGCTGCGCGACGAGCGCCTGGTAGAGCGCATCGCTGGTCGCGGCGCTCCCTAACATGTCGCGCTCGTGGCGCAGCGTGGTGTTCGCGATCTTCCAGCCCTCGCCGCGCTTGCCGATCACGTTCGCGAGCGGCACGCGCACGTCCGTGAAGAACACTTCGTTGAACTCGGCGGCGCCGGTCATCGTCTTCAGCGGCCGCACGTCGATGCCGGGCGTCGACATCGGCACCACGACGTACGAGATGCCAGCGTGCTTCGGCGCTTCCGGCTCGGTGCGCACCAGCGCGAACATCATGTCCGCGAACTGCGCGGTGCTGGTCCAGATCTTCTGACCGTTGATCACCAGCGTGTCGCCGTCGACGCGGCCGCTCGTCGTGAGGCTCGCGAGGTCGCTGCCGGCGCCAGGCTCGCTGTAGCCCTGACACCAGACCCACTCGCCGCGAATCGTCGGGGGCACGTATTTCTGTTTCTGCTCCTCGCTGCCGTGCTCGAGTACGGTCGGCACGAACATGTCAGGGCCTTGCCCGCCGACGCCGGACGAGAGGCGCGCGCGCCCGAACTCCTCGGCGAGAATCGTCGAGATCAGCGGATCAGGCGCGAAGCCGCCGCCGCCGTAGGGCTTCGGAATCGTGCGCGCGGCGTAGCCGTGCTCGATCAAGAGCTTCTGCCACGACTGGATCTTCGGGTCCTTCAGCGAGCTGACCTCGCCGCCGCGCTGCGCCGGCGCCTTCTCGCGATTCGCCTCGAGGAACGCGCGCAGCTCGCGGCGAAACGCTTCGTACTCGGGGCCGTAGCTGAGATCCATCGCGCGCCTCCTCGCAGCGCGCAGTGTGCGACACCGAAGCCAGCCGTGCTCGCGCATCCGCGGTTGCGGACGCGTACGCGGCAGTGACACCTTTCGGGTGTTCACGCCGGAGGTCTCGCAGGCAAAGCGGCAGCCGCGCGCGGGCGAAGCGCGAAGCTCCGTAACAGCTCGAGGGATGCGCATGCAGGTGGGTCTCGTCACCGGGAAGCGGCAGATCACGCTGTGCGAGCTGCCCGAGCCGGAGCCGAGCCCCGGCAAGGCGGTCGTCGAGATCGCGTACTGCGGGATCTGCGGGACGGACCTGCACGCGTGGGCGAGCGGCGCGCCCTACAACCCGGCGATCTGCGGCCACGAGTGGGCGGGCACGCTGTCGAAGAGCGGCGCGGGCATCGCGCACGTGAGGGAAGGGGACCGCGTCTCGATCGGCATCGCACCGGCGTGCGGGCAGTGCGCCGATTGCCGCAGCGGACGCGGCGCTTACTGCGCGAGCGCATTCCAGGGCTTGCTCGGCGCCGGGCCGCACGCCGCGCCGCACGGCGGCTTCGCGCGCGCGATCGCGATCGACGCGGCGCGGCTGATTCCGGTGCGCAGCGGCATCTCCGACGAGGCCGCCGCGCTGCTCGAGCCCGCGACCGTCGCGCTGCACGCCGTGCGGCGCACGCCGCTGCGGCTCGGCGACGCGTGCGTGGTGTTAGGGGCCGGACCGATCGGGCTGCTGACGCTCCAGTGTGCGCGTGCGGCGGGCGCCGGCGCGGTGGCGGTCGTCGAGCCGCATCCAGTGCGGCGCGCGAGAGCGATCCAGCTCGGCGCCGTGGCAGCGATCGACCCGCACAGCCAGGACGTCGCAGCGCGCACGCGAGCCGTGCTCGGGCCGCTCGGTGCCGACGTGGTATTCGAGTGCGCCGGCATTCCGCAGACGATCGATCAGGCCGCGTCGCTCGTGAAGCGCGGCGGCGTCGTGTCGCTGGTTGGGCTCGCGAACCTGTCCGCGCAGATCACGCCGAGCACGTGGCTCTTGAACGAGATCCGCCTAGTCGCCGCGCTCGGCTACCTGAACGAAGAGTTCGATCTCACGATGGGGCTCGTGCAGGATGGGCGCCTCGCGCTTGCAGCGCTGCACACGAAGACCGTCCTGCTGAAGGAGATGGACGCGGCGTTCGCGCTGCTGAACGATGATCCCGCCGAAATCAAAATTCTCGTGAAGGGGCCGCCATGAGCGAGCTGCATTTTCGTTCCGCGACCGAGCTGACGCGCGCGCTGCGACACAAGGAAGTGTCGAGCGTCGAGCTGCTCGACCACTACCTCGCGCGCGTCGCGAAGCTGAACCGGCGCATCAACGCGATCGTGCATCTCGACGCGGAGCGCGCGAGAGAGCGGGCGCGCGCGGCCGACGCGGCGCTCGCGCGCGGCGAGAGCTGGGGCGCGCTGCACGGGCTGCCGATCACGATCAAGGATTCGTTCGAAGTCGCCGGCATGCCGTGCACTTCGGGCGCGCCCGAGCTCGCGAAGCACGTGCCCGGCGCGAGCGCAGACGCGGCGCAACGGCTCGTCGATGCGGGCGCGGTCGTGTTCGGGAAGACCAACCTCCCGCTCTACGCGGGCGACTTCCAGTCGTACAACGCGGTGTACGGGACCACCAACAATCCGTGGGACGTGACGCGCATTCCCGGCGGATCGTCCGGCGGCTCGGCCGCCGCGCTCGCCGCGGGCCTCACAGGCTTCGAGCTCGGCAGCGACATCGGCGGCTCGATCCGCAACCCCGCTCATTATTGCGGCGTGTACGGGCTGAAGACGTCGCACGGCGTCGTGCCGATCCGTGGCCACATCCCGGGCCCGCCCGGCACGCTCGCGGAGGGCGATCTCGGCGTCGCGGGCCCGATGGGCCGCAGCGCGGCGGACCTCGCGCTCGGCCTCGACGTGCTCGGCGGCCCCGACGCGAGCGACGCGACCGCTTGGCGCCTCGCGCTCCCGCCGCCGCGCGCGCTGCGCCTCGGCGACCTGCGCGTCGGCGTCTGGCTCGAAGACGCGCGCGGGCCGGTGGACGCCGAGGTGCGCGACGTGCTCCAGAACGCGGTCGACGCGATCGCGAAGGCCGGCGCGCGCGTCGACGAGAAGGCGCGGCCCGTCGACTCCGGCGAGCAGCACCGCAGCTACATCCAGCTGCTGAACGGCGTGATGGGCGCGGGCTTCCCGAAGGAGGTGATCGCCGCCGCCGAAGCAGCGGCAGCGAACCTGCCCGCGAGCGAGGACAGCACCGCGGCGAACTCGCTGCGCGGCCTCGCGCTGCGCCACCGCGAGTGGCTCGGTCTGAACGAACGCCGCACGCGGCTGCGCGCGCAGTGGACGAGCTGGTTCCGCGATTACGACGCGCTGCTGTGTCCGATCATGCCGACCGCGGCGTTCCCGCACGATCAGCGCGAGATGAGCACGCGCTCGATGCGCATCAACGGCAAGGACGAGCCGTACTTCCAGCTGTTCTGGGCCGGGCTCGCGGTGAACGCGTATCTGCCGGCGGCCGTTGCGCCGGCGGGTCGCACACCGAGCGGGCTGCCGGTCGGGATCCAGATCGTCGGGCCCTATCTCGAGGACCGTACGCCCGCCGCGATCGCCGCGCAGCTGACCGACGTGCTCGGCGGCTTCACGCCCCCGCCCGGGTTCTGAAAGGCCAAACGGGGTCAGACCCCGCTTGGCCAATTCGTGGAAAGGAGGTCGCGTGCCGCGTCCGTTTCGATTCGCTGTGCAGTCGTTCAGCGCAAAGTCGGGGAAGGAGTGGCGCGAGCGCGCGCGGCGGGCGGAGGCGCTCGGCTACTCGGCGCTGCACCTCGCCGATCACGTCCTCGGGCCCGGGCCGGCGATCGCGAAGAGCAATCATCCGATCCAAGAGCTCGCCGCGGTGCCGGCGATGATGAGCGCGGCCGAGGCGACGACGACTCTCAAGGTCGGCTGCCGCGTGTTCTGCATCGACTACCAGCACCCGGCGGTGCTCGCGAAGCAAGCTGCGACGATCGACCTGCTCTCCGATGGGCGCTTGGAATTAGGCCTCGGCGCGGGCTGGCTCGCGGCCGAGTACGAGGCGCTGAACATCCGGCTCGATCCTCCGGGCGTGCGCATCACGCGGCTCGAAGAGACGATCGCCGCGTTCCGCGAGCTGCTCTCGGGCGAAGAGGTCGCGATCGCGAGCAAGAGCATTCAGCTCGCGGGCTTCGCGGGCGCACCGAAGCGCAAGTTCCCGCCGCTGATGATCGGCGGCGGCGGCAAGCGCGTGCTCTCGCTCGCTGCGCGCGAGGCCGACATCGTCAGCCTCAACTTCAATAACAGCTCGGGCCTGATCGGCCCGGCCGGCGTGCAGTCGAGCACCGCCGACGCGACCGCGGAGAAGATCGGCTGGGTGCGCGCCGCGGCCGGCGCGCGCTTCGGCGCAATCGAGCTCGAGATCGGCGCGTACTTCACGTTCGTGCAGGAGGGCGCCGACGCGATCGCCGCGGGCATGGGCTCCGCGATGGGGCTCAGCAAGGACGAGATGCTTCGGCACCCGCACGGGCTGTTCGGCAGCGCCGACCGTGTCGCCGAGGAGCTGGAGCGCCGGCGCCAGCAGTATGGGATCAGCTACGTGACCGTCGGCGACGCCGCGATGGAGGCGTTCGCACCGGTGGTCGCGCGGCTCGCGGGCAAGTAGGCGTGATCATCATCGCCGGAACGATCGATCTCACCGATCCCGGCAAGCGCGACGAAGCGCTGCGCATCGCTGCGCCGCTGCAGCAGAAGACGCGCAGCGAGGAGCCCGGCTGCCTCGGCTACGTGTTCTCCGCCGACCCATGCGTCGCGGGCCGCATCTGCGTCTACGAGCTGTGGCGCGACGAAGCGAGCCTCGCCGCGCACTTCCGCCACCCGAACTACCTGAACATGCGCAGCGCGCTCGGGCAGATCGGGCTCGCGAACGCGGATAACAAGAAGTACCGCGTCGATCTCAGCGAGCCGGTCTACGACGAGACGCGAACGCCGCGCGCGGACTTCTTCACGGACCCCGCGCGCCGAGTTTAGCCCGCTCGGATCGAGCGCCCTAGTACATCACGTAGACGAACGGCGAGAGCTCCTCGCCCTGCTCCACCATCTCGGTGGCGCAGTCGCGCGCGAGACGTGCAAGCTCCGGGGCCAGCTCGGCGAGCTCACCGTCGCCCCGCTGCTGCCAGAGCTCGCACAGCTTCGCGTCGAGCGTCTCGGTCGTGAGGCCGCTCGCACGCACGAAGTCGGCGGGCGCGAGGTGCGGCCGCCGCGCAGGCTCGTAGTAGCTCGCTGCCGCGGCGTCGCGGCCCGCAGGCAGGCGCCGCTCGCGCCGCGCGCGCGTTCGCTCGGCGAGCGGCAGCACGCGTTTGCGGAAGAAGGTGCGCAAGCGAGCATCCAGGCCGTCAGTCATTGCCGTACTCCGCCTTCCAGTCGCGCTCGTCCTGGAACGCGGGCTGAGCGTCCTTCCACACGAGGCAGTCGCCGAGCGCGAGCAGGTCCATCTCGGTGCGCATGAAGCACGTGTAGGCGACCTTCGGCGTGCACACGATCGGCTCGCCGCGCACGTTGAACGAGGTGTTCACGACCACAGAGACGCCCGCGATCCGCTTCAGCTCCGCGAGCACGTCGTGGAACTCCGGCAGCGTCTCGGCGTCGACGGTCTGAATGCGCGCGCTGTAGTCGACGTGCGTGATCGCAGGCAGATCGGAGCGCGGGGCGTTCACGATCGCGAGCATGTCCTCTCCCGCCGCGAGCCTCGCGTCCATCGGGATGCAACGCTCGGCCCGCACCGGCGCGATGATCAGCATGTAGGGGCTCTCGCCTGCGAGCTCGAAGTACGAGGCCGCGTCTTCGCTCAGCACCGCCGGCGCGAATGGCCGGAACGACTCGCGGTACTTGATCTTCAGGTTCACCTTGCTCTGCGCGTCCGGGCTGCGCGCATCGGCGAGAATCGAGCGCGCGCCGAGCGAGCGCGGACCGAACTCCATGCGGCCGGCGAAGTGCCCGACCACCTTCCCGTCTGCGATCGCCTGCGCGATGCGGCGCGCGCGCTCGATCGGCTCGGTGACGCGCTCGTAGGGGTAGTCGTTGCGCTCGAGGAACGCGATCACCTGCTCGGGCGGAAACTCGGGGCCGAGATAGCTGCCGCGCTGGCCATCCTTGCCGGCGGCTCGCCGCGCGCGCGGCTCAGCGTAATAATCGTGCGCCACCAGCAGCGCGGCGCCGAGGGCGCCGCCGGCGTCGCCGGCCGCGGGCTGAATCCAGATCTCGTCGAAGATGCGCTCGCGCAGCAGCGCGCCGTTCGCGACGCAGTTCAGCGCGACACCGCCCGCGAGCACCACGTTCCTCGAGCCGGTCTCGCGCTTCGCCTGGCGCGCAATCTTCAGCACGATCTCGGTCGTGACCGCCTGGATCGACGCGGCGAGGTCCATCTCGCGGCGTGTGATGCGCGCCTCCGGCTCGCGCGGCGGGCCGCCGAGCAGCTCTGCGAACCGCTCGGCCACCATCACCGGCCGATCGAGATACGCGAAGTACGACATGTCGAGCCGGTAGGAGCCGTCCTCGCGAATGTCGATCAGCTTCTCGCGAATCAGGTCCGCGTAGCGGGGCGTGCCGTACGGCGCGAGGCCCATCAGCTTGTACTCGCCCGAGTTCACCTTGAAGCCGCAGTAGTAGGTGAACGCGCTGTAGAGCAGCCCGAGCGAGTGCGGGTAGTTGATCTCGTGCGTGAGCTCGATGCGCGCGCCCGCACCGTGGCCGACCGACGTCGTCGACCACTCACCGACGCCGTCGAGTGTCAGGATCGCGGCGTCCTCGAACGGCGACGGGAAGAACGCGGAGGCAGCGTGCGCCATGTGGTGGTCGGTGAACAGCAGCTTGCCCTCGCGCCCGAGCGTGCCCAGCGCGCGCTTCACGTGTTCCTCGACGAACAGCTTCGCGCCGAGCACCGAGCGCGCGGCCTTGACGAATAGGTCTTCGCTGCGCGCTCCGGCGACCATGCAGCTTTGCAGCACGCGGTCCCAGCTGAGCAGCGGGTTGTCGTAGAACACGACCGCGTCGAGCTCGCTCGGCTCGATGAACGACTCTTCGAGGCAATAGTCGATCGCGCCGCGCGGGAAGCGCGGATCGTGGCGCTTGCGGGAAAAGCGCTCCTCCTGCGCCGCGGCGACGATCTCGTCGCCGCGCACGAGCGCCGCCGCGGAGTCGTGGTAGAACGCCGAGATTCCGAGCACGGTCTTCGTCACCGGCGCTCTCCCGTCTGCGCCAGCCGCTTCTCGACGTAGGGCGCGAGGATCTCCGCGAGCGCCTGATGGCCCGCGTTCGTCAGATGGCCGTCACTCGGGAAGTAGAGCGAGCGGTCGGTCTCACAGCGCACACGCAGCTCCGGCAGCGGGTCCCAATAGTCCGCGCCCGCCGTGGAGGCCGCCTCGCGCAGCCGCGCGTCGTAGCTCCGCGCGCTCGAGATGCCGTACGCGTACTGATGGAGCGGGATCGGCACGATCGCAGCGCGGCTCGGGCAGCTGCGTGCCCACTCGACCAGCACCGCGTGCATCGTCCGCCAGGCCCGCGCGTTCGCGTCGTGGTACTCCGGCAGCGGCTGGTAGCCGCTCGCGCGCTGGAGCTTCTCCAAGAGGCCGGTCTCGACCACCGCTCGCTCGAACAGCGGGTGTGCGCGCGCGGCGTTCCACCCGCGCTTCAGCCTCGGGAAGCGCGCCACCGCCGCGATGTGCGCGCGGTCCTCGGGCGCCAGCTCGCTCTCGGTCAGCGGCCGCTTCGGCGCCGGCACGCCATGCAGCTCGAGCGCGCCGCGCGCGTCGAGCTCGAACCACGGCTTCGCGAACAGCACGCGCTTGCCGGCGTCGTCCTGGAACCAGCGATAGCGCGAGGCGACGCGGCGGATGTTCTCGACGAACACGCCGATCATCACGAAGTCGTGCTCGATCCCGGCCGCGAGCTCCCGCGCGATCAGCCAGTGCTGATCGGTGCCAGTCGCAGGCAGTCCGAAGTTGTAGACCTCGAGGTCCGGCACGAGGCGCTCGAGGTGATCGCCATAACGGCGGCCGTTCGAGACGCCCTCGCCCGCGGTAAACGAGTCACCGAACAGCAGCACGCGCCGCTTGCCCGGCGTGCGCGCCCTCGTGAACGGCCGATCTGCGCGGAAGCCCTGCGCGTTCGTGCGCACGAGATACCCGCCGCCGGCATGGGGAACGCGCGCCTTCAGGTTCGGAACGAACGTGAAGCCGATCACCGGGTGGTACTGATAGAGCTGGCGCAACAACGGGTTTCCGTCCTAGCGCGGCAAGCGCTGGAGCCGGCGCTTCCATCGGCGGACCGGCTCGAGCGCCTTCGCTCGTTTGAGCAGAAAGGGCAAGTTCGTCGCGTCTTCGGCGCCGACCGGCGTGTCCGCCCAGATGCGATTCACGACGAACTCCGCGTCGTGCATCAGATCGTTCGTGTCGTAGATCGCGTCGATGAACGGGTGGCGTGCGAGCAGCGCGCGCAGCGGGCCGCGCGGGAGGCGCAGGCCGTTGAACGTGATCGCGAACGGCACTTCGCGCTGGCCGGTGAGATCGCGCACGTAGGCGCAGGACTCCACGATCTCGCGCTCGACCTCCTCGAAGCTGCTCAGCCGTTCCAGCTCGGCGTGCCGCGTCGTGTGGCCGCCGATCGTGAAGCCCTCGCGCGCGAGCTGCCGGATCTGGTCGCTCGTGAGGTAGGGCCGCGCGCGCAGCGCTTCGGCGTCGTCGACGCCGAACGCCTTGCACGCGGCGCGGACGCGGGCGTCGTCGAGAATCGTCAGCGCGCGGAGCGCAGCAGCCAGCGCCGCGCGCGAGTCGAAGCGCGCGCCCAGCGCATCGCCGGCGCGCACGACCAGCGCTGCGAGCTCGTCGTCGCGCGCCCCTTCGAGCACGTCGAGGCACAGCGAGACCGCGCTCTTGTGCATCAGGTGCGCGTTGTCGACGAGATCGCGCACGACGAAGAACGTGCACGGAACGCCGTGCTTCCGCAGCAGCGGCCGCGCGACGTGGAAGCACTCGGCGAGCCCATCGTCGAACGAGACCGAAGCAGCGCCGGCCGGCAGCGGCGCCTCACCACGCAAGTGCCGAACGATGTCCGCGTGACCGACCAGCGTGAACCGCTGCTTCAGCCAGGCCAGGTCTCGCTCGAACTGCGGCGAGCTCTTGTAGCCATACAGGTGTCGCGCGTGCGCGAGCTGGCGGTCGCTGACCGTGTGATAGAAGAACGCGTGCAGGCCGTGCGGCACACGCGCCGGCAGCTCGGGCAGCGCGGTGAGAACACGCTGCAGCAGCGATGAGGACGCCTGCGGCAATGGGGCTCCAGCGGGCTTGGGGACCTCGCGTGGGTGGCCCCGGCAGCGCGCTGGGTGGCGCGCAGGCGCGACGCAAATCCCGTGCAGCGCGAGCGCTAGGAAGGCGGCGCCACGTCATCGCCGCAGCCATATGAGATGACCTCGCCGCCGCGATTTACGATCTCACATGCGTCGCCCTCGGCGTCCGGTCGCCAGATCGCGCCATCGCCCGGCGGTTCGTAGGCCCACGCTCGGATGAGCCGGAATCTCCCGTGCTCGAACGAGTACACACGGCCTATGACGTCGCCATCTCGCCGCTCGCGGCAGAGCTGAACGAGCTCACCGCGAGAAACGAGCGTCGTCGGCTTCCAGTGCGGTGGGCAAGCGAGGCGCGGAACCTCGAAGCCGGGCGGTGTCACGGGCCCATCGATCACGCGTCCATCCATGAGCTGGATGCGCCGCGAGTCGATGTGCTCGACTCGGTTCGAGGCCTCGTCGAAACGCAGGACCTCGAGCACGACGAGCTCCTCGGTGGGATCGAGTCCGATCATTCTCCACATCACACCGCCGAGCTGCTCGGCAATCGAGACGACGTCTTCGCGCGCCAGCGACCGAATCACCACGCCCGCTGAGTTTCGAACCGTGAGGGCGGAGCCAGCGTGGCCAGGGTCGGCGGTGACGACGTAGTCGCCGTCGCTCGCGACCAGCACGGCGGTATGGAGTTCGAGCGACCTCGCTTGCCAGATCCTCTCGCGTTCGGGGCGGACGCGTCCGAGCTGGTAGATCGCGCCCGGAATTCGCCCACTCGCGAGTGCGGCTTCGTCACAGGGCTCCGGCTCCACGCTCAGCTCGAGCTCGCCGTTCACGCTGGCTTGCCTCAATTCACCGCGCGGTGGCGGACAGCCGCCCCGCGCGTGCGCAATCTCGACGAGGTGAACGAGCGCAAGGGAGAGCAGCGGATAGATCGTGAGTCGGGTCACGGCGCGGACCTCCGATGAACCGGAGCATCCGGCGACCGTCGGGCACGAGCGACGCCTGCTTCACGATCCCTTCATCGCGTGGCGCTCAGCGCCCCTGGAACTTCGGCTCCCGCTTCTCCAGCAGCGCCTTCGTTCCCTCGCGGAAGTCCTCGGTCTCGAACGTGCGCGACTGCACGAGCGCCTCGTGCCGCGCGGCGGTCTTCGGGTCCCACGCGAGGCCCTGATAGATCGAGCGCTTCGTCCAGCGCACCGCGAGCGGCGCGGCGCTCGCGATCTCGCGTGCGAGCTCGCGCGCTTTCGCCAGCACGTGCTCCGGCGCGACCGCGTAGTGCGCGAGGCCGCGGCGCGCGGCTTCGGCGCCGTCGACGAGGCGGCCCGTCAGTAACAGCTCGACCGCGTTCGGAAGGCCCATCAGGCGCGGCAGGATGTAGGTGTTCGCCATGCCGGGATGCAGGCCGAGGCGCACGAAGTTCGCGCCGTACTTCGCGTCGTTCGCGGCGACGCGCAGGTCGCACACGATCGCGAGGCCGAGCCCGCCGCCGATCGCGTGGCCGTTCATCGCGGCGATCGTCGGCACCTCGAGCTCGAGCAGCGAGAGGAACGGCGCGTAGGTGTTATAGGAGCGCTCGTGGGGCGCGACGTAGGCCGCGTTCGGATCGGGCTCGGCGCGCGAGCGAAAATCCGCGCCGGCACAGAAGCTCTTGCCGCGTCCGGTGACGATCACGCAGCGCACGCTCGCATCCGCCTTCGCGCGCGCGACGCCGGCCGCGAGGCCGGCGAGCACGTCTGGCGTCATCGAGTTGCGGTTCTCGGGGCGATTCAGCGTGATCTCGGCGCTGCCGTCGACCACGTCGTAGAGCACGGCGTCTTCGGCCATCGCTCAGGCCCCTCGCTCGTTCGGCAGGTTCACGAGCTGACGCGCCATCACGATGCGCTGGATCTGACCCGTGCCCTCGACGATGTCCATCGCCTTCACGTCGCGAAACAGCTTCTCGATCAAGTGATCGCCGCGGCCGCCGACCGCGCCGAGCAGCTCCATGCCGAGGCTCGCGGCTTCGTAGGCGACGGCCGGCGCGAGCGCCTTGCACATCGAGGCTTCGAGCATGTTCGGCTGCTCGTGATCCGCGAGCCACGCCGCCTTCAGCGTGAGCAGCCGCGCCATGCGCAGCTTGCGCGCGATGCGCTCGAGCCGGTCGCGCACGCGCACGTCGTGCAGCCGCTCGTGCTCGCGCGCGAACGCGAGCGCCTCGTCGAGCGCCGCGCGGCCGATGCCGACCGCGTTCGACGCGATCAGCGGGCGCGTCGCGTTGAACGTCTTCATCGCGCCCTTGAAGCCGGCGCGCGCGCCGTAGTGCCCTTCGCCGCCCAACAAGTTCGCGGCCGGCACGCGGCAATCCTGCAGCGTGAACGACGTCGACTCGTAGCCCTTGATCCCCATCTTCTTTTCGATCTTGAAGTTGCCGAGGCCGGACGTGCCCTTCTCGACGACGAACGCGCGGTGGCCCGCGCGCCCGAGCGAGGGATCGGTCGTGGCCCAGACGACGATCCAGTCCGCGCGGCTCGCGTTCGCGGCGAACGACTTCTCGCCGTTCAGCACCCACGCGTCGCCGTCCTTCACGCAGCTCGCCTTGATCGCGGCGACGTCGGAGCCCGCACCGGGCTCGGTCATTGCGAACGAACCCCAGCGCGGCTTCTCGGGCTCGACGAACGGGCCGAGGAAGCGGCGCTTCTGATCTTCGGTTCCCATCGAGAGAACTGGCGGCTCGCCGAGGCCGGGGCCCGGCGACGACGAAGCGACGCCGCGATCCCAATACGCCTGCTCTTCCGCGAGATGAATCGTCGCGCGCGAGTTGCCGGGACCGCCGCGTTCTTCGGCGCTCGCGCTCGGCTTCGGGTCGGGGCTCCAGCGCGTGCGGCCGAGGCCCATCTTCAATAACAGCTTGTAGTAGTCGTGGTCCGGCGGCACCGGGCGCCCGAGCCGATCGGCCTCGATCCCGAGCGGGCGGATCTGCGTCGCGCCGAGCTGGCGAATGCGCGCGAGCCGTTCGGCGGTCTCCTTGTCGACCGTGAAGTCCATCAGCGCTCCCCCAGCGACAGCGCGACCGGCGCGCCCGCGGCGCACAGCGATTCGCCGGCGTCCTCGCGCGCGGCGTCGAACCCCCCTAACAGGAGCCCGAGCGCGCGCGCCTCGCGCATGTGCTTCTCGACCGGGTAGTCCTGCATGAAGCCATGGCCGCCGAGGATCTGGATGCCGTTCGGACCGACGAACGTGGACGCCTCGATGGCCTCGGCGAACGCCGCGGCCGCGAGCGCCTCGGCGGGGCGGCCGTCGTCGAGATGCCACGCGGCTTCCTGCACGAGCGCGCGAGCGCCATCGACCGCGGTGCGCATGTCGGCGATCAGGAACGCCAGCGATTGGTGGTGCGCGATCGGGCGACCGAACGCGACGCGGCTCATCGCGTAGCTGCGCGACGTCTCCGCGGCTTGACGCAGCACGCCAACGAGTAGGGATGCGTAATAGATTCGCGAGCGCGCGAGCGCCTCCCCGACTGCCTCTCCATCGAGGAAGCGCGCGCAGATCGGCGCGTCGAGCGTCAGCTCGGATGCGCCCGCCGCGCGCAGGCCCGCGCCGCGCAACGACTTCGCGGCGATGCCTTCACGCGCGAGCACGACCTCGTCGTCGGTCACGTAGACGAGCAGGTCGGCGCGATCGGAAGGAACCCATGGCACGAGACCGCGCAGCCGATCGCCGCGCGTCTCGAGCCGCGCGTCGTGCGCGCTGACGAGCAACGCGCGCGCGCCGGGCTTCGCGAGCAACGGCAGCAGGTGCTCGCGGACCGCACCCTCACCTCCCGCTTCGAGCACCGCGTAGAGCGCAGGGCCGAGCGGATCGAGCGCGAGCGCCGCGCCCGGATCCGCAGCGCCGAGCTCCTCGTTCACGAGCGCGCGCGCAACCGCACCGAGCTCGGCGCCGTCGAGCGCCGCGGGCAGCTCGAGCGCAGCGAGCCCGGTCTCCGCGAAGCGCGCGGCGATCTCCTGCGCGACGCCGCGCGCGGCCTCGGCTTCGCGAACGTGCGGCGTCAGATGCGCGCGTCCGAGCTCGCGCGTGGTCTCGACGATCAGCGCGAGCTCGTCGGGAATGCTCCAGTCGAACATGCGTACCTCGGTGCTCGCGACGTTACATCGAGGGGAGGGGGCTCGGGCAGCCTGCTCGGCGGATGCAGCGGACGGCTTCGCCGCCGCTGATCCGCTCGGCGCGAACGCGCGCCGGGGTCCGGCGCGACGCGGGCTCTCGCGTCGCCAAAACGAAAGCCGGCGGCGGAGTCGCCTCCGCCGCCGGCTGTTAGGGTCTCGCTGCGACTAGATGTCGAGCGTGATGTCGATGCCCCAGGTCGCGCCCTCTCCGAACGCGGCGCCGGCAAAGCCGAGCGCCCCGAAGTCGATGCCCGAGAGCATGTAGTCCTCGTCGAGGACGTTCTTGCCGTAAACGGACGCTCGGATCTTCGAACGATCGTTGATCGAGATCTCCGACACGGTGAAGCGCACGTCCATCAGCCAGTAGCTGCCGTCCCTGAGGATGTCGCGGAAGGCGGACGTGGTCGGACGGTTTCCGGAACGTTCGTCGTCGAGCGGGCTCCAGATGCGCGAGCCGGTGTAGTGGCCGTCTACGCGAGCAGCGAGCACTAGGCCCATCGAGCCGAGCGGCTCGGTGACGTACTCCGCGCCGAGTGAGGTGGTCACCTCGGGCTGGTACCCGAAGCCTGCCTCGTCCTTGAGATCGACCGTGTCGCCGTTGGCGGGCGTAAGCAAGTTCTCGACCGGGTAGGAATTGTATTTGGGGCTGATCCAACCGACGTTGGCGTCTAGCGAGAGACCATCGATCGGGATCAGCTTGAACTCCGCCTCGAGACCCGGGATTTCGGCCTCGCCTGCATTCACTGTGACCGACGTCGCGCCGCCCGCCGTTGCGGTGAACACGTCGGTCTGCCGGCCTTTCGAGATGCTCCAGAATCCAGTCAGGTTGAGCATTGCGCGCCGGTCGAACCAGTCCGACTTGATACCCAGCTCGACCGACTTGACGCGCTCTTCGTTGAACGGATCGATCGTCGGCAGGGCAGTGCGAAGGTTGTAACCGCCCGCCTTGTAGGCCGACGCTCCGCGGAAATAGAGCGTGATGTCATCGGTGGCCGCGAAGTTGATCGTGGTCTCCCAGTCCACGCTGTCCCACTTGTTATCGCCGCTCGAGTCGATCGGGGAGAAGCGGTGGAACGACTTCTCGTCTTTCGTGTACCTGACACCGCCGGAGACCGAGAGCTTCTCGTCGAGGATTGGCAGCGTGTAGTTCAGGTTCGCGAACAGCGCCCACGACCGAGAGTCGCCCTCGTAGACGAAGATGTTGTCGAGCAGCAAAGGAACGAATACCCCGGGAAAGTTCGTAGGATCAAATTCGAACGGGAAGATGAACTGCTGCGGATTGTTCTCCGTGAAGTCCTCGTTGAAGTAGTAGAAGCCCGCGACGTAGCCGAGTCCTTCGAGGAGGTCCCCGTCGAGTCTCGTCTCGAGCGACCATTGGTCCTGGTCCCGCTCGTTGGTCGCGTTGAACAGATCCGGATTCGCAACGACGCCGGCGTTCGCCGTGGCAACGGGTCCGATTGAATTCCCGTCGAGTTCCGTTCCGGCCTCGCTGTTCTCCCACTCGCGATAGCTCACGATCCCAGTGAAGTTCGTGAAGCCCAGATTCCAGCCGACGTTCAAGTTGTGGCCGCGGATGGTGTGCTCACTCTCGCCGTCGAAGTTGCCTGAGAGGTTCTCGAAGGCGCGGTTGCTTTGCGTGTACGGCTTCAGGCTCTGCACACCGCGCGAGATCTTCAGGTTGTTGATGTTCACACCACCGTTCGTGAGAGCGCTTGCGAGAGCCGGGTCGATCGCGACGAGCTGGAACCCCGGACCGTGGCCTTCGAGGTTCGAGTAGTCGAACGAGTAGTCGAAGCGGAGGTCCTCGGTCGCGTCCCAGCCGAGCGCGATGCGGAACGCGTCGGTGTTCTTCGCGCCGTAGTCGCTGTTCTGGTCGGCGAGCGAGTTATTGCGGTAGCCATCCTTCTGCTCGTGCAAGTAGACCGCGCTGGCCGCGAGGCCCGGCAGCAGCTCGCCGGTGTCGACCGCGGTACGCGACATCAGCCGGCTCCACGAGCCGGTGCCGAGGCGCTGCGAGAAAGAGAACTCCTCGCCCGGCTTGCGCGAGATGAAGCGCACCGCGCCGCCGGTGGAGTTGCGGCCGTACAGCGTGCCTTGCGGGCCGCGCAGCACTTCGACGCGCTCGACGTCGACGAGGTCCATGATCGCGCCGGTGACGCGCGCGATGTAGACGTCGTCCATGTAGATCGCGACGCCCTGTTCGCGCGTCAGCAGCGGCTCGGCGCCGGCGACGCCGCGGATCGAGAGCGCGAGGTTCGCGACCGAGCCGGGCGTCTGCGTCAGGTAGAGGTTTGGCGCCATCGAGGAGATGTCCTGCGTGTCGCCGATGCCCATCGACTCCAAGGATTCGGCGCCGAATGCGGAGACCGCGAGCGGCGAGTCCTGGAGGTTCTCGCTCACTTTGCGCGAGGTGATGACGATCTCCTCGATCGTCGTGCGCGAGTCGGTCGCCTGATCTGCCGCCGGCGCAGTCTGCGCGAACGCCGGTAGCCCGATCGCAGTCGCCAGCAGTACGGACACGAACGTCTTTCGCTGGAACATGAATTGGAGTCCCCCTGAGAGCTCGGACCCTGCCCGCAAGCGCACTAGCACTGGCGGTCCGATCAGCGACGCGGAGTTTCCTCCCAAGTTGCTGACCCGAGCTGGTTCGCGGCGCACCGTGGCATAGGGAAATCGGGGTTTCAAGACTCGGCGTATCGAAATTAGTTCGACTTGTCCGCGCTGAGCGCCAGCGGGGCTCCGGCGTGCGGGCGGGTGACGGAAGCGAGGCGGCCCTCGGGTCGGACCGGCCCGCGGGGATCGAGGGGCGCCCTATCGCGGTCAGCGACTCGGATCGAACGAGCGGTCGAGGCGGTACCAGCCGGCGCTGAGGATCTGGAGGCTGCCGTTGCGCGGAAGGCGTTTCGCATACGCGTTCGAGTCGCGCTGGTAGCGGGAGAGCACGACCTCGGCTTGCTCCAAGTCGTCCGCTTCCACCTCGTAGATCGTCATCCAGCCAGGTGGGGAAGTTCCGCGGAACGGGCGAGCGCATTCGTAGACGCGCGCAGAGACGAAGCCCGGGCAGTTCACCGTGTCCTCGACGTGGTTCTCGAGGTACCAGGCACGGAAGTCCTCGAGCTTCGCGCCGTCGGCGGGCTGGATGAAGCCGATCAGCTGCCAGCGCGCCATCGCTTTCCCCTTCGCGCCCGCGTCGCGCCGCGGCTCATTGCCGGAACAGCGCGTCGTCGGCTTCGAGCAGCTCGAGCCGCTTGCGCAGCGCCTTCTTCGACTCCGGGTGCGTCAGGATCCAGAAGCGCTGCTCGCGGATCGCGCGCACAACGAGCGCGGCGACCTCGGCCGGCTCCATGCCCTTCGCGAGCGCCGGCCCGGCCGTCGCATAGAACTTCCGCTCCGCGTCGCTCTCGCTGTGCACCGCCTTGTCGTCCGGTCGATTTCGCTCCGCGTCGACGATGCGCGTGTTGATCGGGCCCGGGCAGAGCACCGAGACGCCGACGCTCGTCCCGCGCAGCTCGCGCGCGAGCGTTTCCATCAACGCGACCACTCCGAACTTCGAGACGTTGTAGGCGCCGATCGCGGCGTCGGCGACGAGGCCGGCGGTCGAGGCGGTGCTGAGGATGTGCGCCTCGTCCTGCTTCATCAGGATGGGCAGGAACGAGCGAACGCCGTAGATCGGTCCCCAGAGATTCACGCCGAGCACCCATTCCCAGTCTTGCTGCGAGAGCTCGTGCACCGGGCCCGCCGTGACGACGCCCGCGTTGTTGCAGACGACGTGCACCGCGCCGAAGCGCGCGAGCGCGGCGTCGGCGAGCGCCTGCACGCTCTCGGCGCGCGAGACGTCGGTGACCTGCGCGAGCACTTCGGCGCCGCTCGCAGCGAGCTCCTTCTCGGCGGCAGCGAGCGGGCCCGCCTCGACGTCGGCGAGCACGACGCGCATGCCCTCCGCCGCGAAGCGCTGCGCGAGCGCGAGCCCGATCCCGCTCGCCGCGCCCGTAACAACCGCGACTCGCCCTGCGAGCTTGTCCATCGCGCGCCTCCGCTCGTCGTGAAGGCGAGGACTCTATCACCGAGAGGGAGCGAGCCGCGCGAGCGCGTCCCGGGCTCTTCCCGCGCGTGCGGCGCGGGGTAACGTGCGCGCTCCTCGGAGGCAGCGATGGCGTTCCGCGTGATTCAGTGGGCGACCGGCGGCGTCGGCCGCGCGGCGATCGAGGGCATCCTCGCGCACCCCGAGCTCGAGCTCGCCGGTTGTTGGGTGCACAGCGCGGACAAAGGCGGCCGCGACGTCGGCGAGCTGATCGGGCGGGCGCCGCTCGGCGTGCGCGCGACGCGCGACGTCGACGCGCTGCTCGCGCTGCCCGCCGACTGCGTGCTCTACAGCCCGCTCACCGCGAACCCGCGCGAGGTGCGGCGCATCCTCGAGGCCGGCAAGAACGTCGTGACGCCGCTCGGCTGGTTCTATCCGTTCCACTCGAAGAGCGTCGCGGAGATGGAGGCAGCCTGTCGCAAGGGCGGCGTGACGCTGCACGGCACGGGCATCCACCCGGGCGGCATCACCGAGCGCTTTCCGCTCGCGATCTCCTCGCTCTCGCGCGCGATCACGCACGTGCGCGCGGAGGAGTGGTCCGACATCCGCACCTACGGCGCGCCGGCCGTGATCGGCGACGTGATGCTGTTCGGGAAGACGCGCGAGGAAGCAGAGCGCAGCCCGATGCTGAAGTTGTTATCGGGCGGCTTCCTGCAGTCGATCGACATGTTGGCCGCGGCGCTCGGCTTCGCCGTGGACGGCGAGCGGCGTGCGATTCACGAGATGGCAGTCGCGACGGCGCCGATCGACTCGCCGATCGGCGCGATCGCGCCGGGACGTGTCGCGGCGCAGCGCTTCACGTGGCAGGCGACCGTGCGCGGCGAGCCGGTGATCACGGTGCGCGTGAACTGGCTGATGGGCGAGACGAATCTCGAGCCCGCGTGGGCGTTCGGGCCCGAGGGCGAGCGCTTCGAGGCGGAGATCACCGGTGACCCGAGCGTGAAGACGACGTTCCACGGGCTCCATCCCGAGTCGATCGCGAGCGGGCTCGCGCGGAATCCCGGAATCGTCGCGACCGCGATGCAGTGCGTGAACGCGATCCCGGCGGTGTGCCGCGCGGAGCCGGGCATCCGCACCTACCTCGATCTGCCGAGCTATCACGGCAAGGCGGACGCTCGGCTCGGAGCGGCGCAGTGATCCTCGAGCGCTTCAAGCTGACCGACCGCGTCGCGATCGTTACGGGCGCGGGCAAGGGAATCGGGCGCGGGATCGCGCTCGCGTTCGCAGAAGCCGGCGCGCACGTCGTGTGCGCCGCGCGCACCCAGGCCGACGTCGACGCGACCGCAGCCGAGGTGCGCGCGCGCGGCCGGCGCGCGCTCGCGGTGAGCTGCGACGTCACGAAGGCCGAATCATTGGAGGCGCTCGTCGCCGCGACGCTCGCCGAGCTCTCGCGAATCGACGTGCTGGTGAACAACGCCGGCGGCACCGGGCCGCGCCCCGCGCTCGACACCAGCGAGCGCTTCTTCGAGGCGGCACTTCGCTTCAACGTGACGAGCGCATTCCTGCTCTCGCGGCTGTGCATCCCGAAGATGATCGAGAGCGCGGGCGGCGGCGCGATCGTGAACATCTCGTCGCGCTCGAGCGACATGGTGCAGACCGGCTTCGTCGCGTACGGCACCGCGAAGGCCGCGCTGAACATGATGACGCGCAACCTCGCGGCGGAGGTGGCTCCCAAGGTGCGCGTCAACGCAATCTCGGTTGGCGGCGTCGACACGCAGGCGCTCGCGATGGTGCTCGGCAACGAGGCGCTGAGGACGCAGTTCGACGCGAACACGCCGATGGCGCGGCCCGGCACGCCCGAGGACATCGCCGCCGCGGCGCTGTTCCTCGCTTCGCCCGCGTCGAGCTGGGTGACGGGCAAGATCTTCCAGGTCGACGGCGGAACCGAAGCGCCGGCCATCCGCGTCCCGACGCCGAGACTTTAAAGCGGGGACGTTCTTCAACTAAATCAACCAAGAAAGCGTCAACGCCAGTTCACCCTCGCGTCGTCGAGGAGGTGGCGAGCCCTCTGTTGGCCAGTCCGTTGTCGTTCCAGCTGCGTCCTGTTGGGTCGCGCCCGCCAACGCCGGGTCTCCCCGAACTGGTTGACTTAGTTGAAGAACGTCCCCGAAAGCTTGCGGCCCCCGGAGCTGCCTTGCTCCGGGGGCCGCTTGCCTTGCCGACGGGCGCGCGAGTTACCGCGCGACCGCGACTCCTCCGGACTCCGGCGCGATGTCGCGCTCGTGCGCGTAGCGCCGCATCCGCACGCCAGCTCCGCTCGCGCGAATCTTCGAGAGTGCCCGCGCTTCGAGCTGGCGCGCGCGTTCGCGCGAGAGTCCGAGCTTCTCGCCGATCTCCTGCAGCGTGTGCTCGTTGCCGCCGTCGAGGCCAAAGCGCCAGACGAGGATTCGGCGCTCGCGCTCGTCGAGCACGTCGAGGCTCTCGCGAGCGAGCGTCAGCAGCTGGCCCTCGTCGAGCGCCTCGCCCGCATTCACGGCGTCCGGGTCGTCCACCATCTCCTGCAGGCTGCGCCGGCGGCGCGAGGACGCGTCGCCCACCTCGGCATCCAGCGACAGCGGCTCCATCCCGAGCGACTGCAGCTCTTCGACCTTCTCGAGCGGCATCTCCATCGCCTCGGCCACTTCCTCCGGCGTCGCCTCGCGCCCGAGCTCCTGATAGAGCTTGGTGCGCGTCTCGGAGAGCCAGCGCAGCGCGTCGTGATGATGGCTCGGGATGCGGATCGTGCGCGCGTGGTTCTGGATCGAGCGGATCAGCGCCTGCCGGATCCACCACACCGCGTAGGTCGAGAACTTGAAGCCGCGCCGCCAGTCGAACTTCTCGACCGCGCGAATCAGGCCCGTGTTCCCTTCCTGGATCAGATCCTGGAACGCGAGGCCCATGCCGCGGAATTCCTTCGCCACCGCGATCACGAGCTTCAGGTTGTGGAAAACGAAGCGGTTCTTGAGCGCGCTCATCGCCTCGTAGCCGGCCGTCACGCGATCCATTCGCTCGTGGAGCTCGCGCACGGAGAGCCCGCCGGTCGCCTCGATCTCGGCGATCTGCTTGTTCAGCTCGGCGAGCGAAGCGCGCGGCCGCGCGCTCGGCGGCGCGCTGCGATGCGCGCGCAGGCGCTTGCGCGCGTGCTCCGCGCGGCGCAGCCGGGTCTCGAGCTCGACCAGCTCCGCGTGCAGCTGGCGCAGATACGAGAACGCGAGGTCGGCCTCGCGCAGCGCTGCGGTCGCCTTCGCGTCGAGCCGTGCGCGCTCCTTCGCCGCCGCAGCTCCCTTCAGCGTCGCCCGCTTCTTCTCGATCTTCTCGAGCTGGCCCATCGCCTCGTCGAGCTTCACGCCAACCTTGGGGTCGCCCGTTCCGAAGCCCTCGGACATGCGGCGCGTGGTGCGGCCGCCGTCCTTGCGCGCGCGCCACTCCTTGATCGCCTGGCGCGCCGTCCAGGGCAGCCAGTAGAGCGTCTCGTGGAACGCGCGGGTCGCCTCTTCCAGCTCGCGCGAGACCCGCAGCTGCTCCGCGTGGGGCAGCGTCGGGATGTCCGCCACGTCGCCGAAGTAGGCGGCCAGCGACTCGCGCGGCCCGCCGCTGCGAGAAGTGGTGGACGGAACGGCAGCGGGCGCCGGTGCCGGCGCCGCTTCCACGGTCTCGGTCTTGTGTTCGCGATCCAGCATGTGCTTCCCCGTGGCCGGTCGGGCGAATCCGGCTGGGCTCGGAGCTTCGAACGGTCCTTATACGTTTCGGCGGGACTCGCCAGCCCAAGGTGAAAAGAGCACCAACCCCCGTTAGGCGCCCTCTCACCGGGATGCGCTTTCGGCGCATCTGCTCGCGAATCCGGCCGAACGTGCTTCTGACGTCGAACCCGCGGGATTTGTTTCGGTCGCGAGCGAATCCCCTTGGGGCAGAAGCGCTCTCGACCCTCCATTCTCTCCTATAGGTGGCCGCCGATCGCAACAATGGCGCGGCGAGCCCGCAATCTCGCCTGCCTCTTCCGTTCGAACGCCGGAGGCACGCACCCTCCGCAGCTTCCGGCGTCTTCGCGCGCCCCTACCTATAGGACGAGCGTCACCCCCGAGCTCCGACCGCGGAGACCCAGCCGCCGGAGGGGCGTCGGACCTCAGCTGGGGGCCCGCTTCGCCGCCGCGCCGGGCGTGGACGGCAGCTCCGGCACGGTCGCGAGCACGGGCTGAAGCTCGCCTTCCGCGCCCGGCCGCACGGCGAGCGGAAGCTGCTGGAGGGCGCCGCGGGGCGGAGCGGGCACCGGGGGCGCGTGCCGCAGATACGGGACCACCGCGAGGCGCGCGGCCGCGGACAGCGCCATCACGACCGCGTAGCCCCCGGGGCCGCTCGCGAACGCACCGAACGCGACTGCGCCGACCGCGTTCCCGAGCGCCATCGCGGCGGAGTTCGCAGCGTTGTAGAGCGAGAGCACACTCGTGCGCGAGCGCGCGTCGATCCGCTCGAAGAACGTCAGCAGCGTCGCGTACTCGTATGCGCCCCAAGCCGCGCCCGAGACGATCTGCAGCGCCAGCAGCCAGCGGATGTCGTGCGATACGAGCCAGAGCGCCGGCAGCGGCGTCACGCCGAACGCGCCCCACGCGAGGATGCGCGGCACGCCGACGCGCGGGGCGATACGCCCGAGCACCGGCGCGATGCCGATGCGTGCCGCGAACACCGTCGCCGTCACGAGCGTGAACGAGGTGTAGTCGAGACCGACCGGACCGAGCATGTACGGGACGAAGAACGGCGCCGCGATGTAGGTCGCGAACGTGAGGCCCAGCATCGCGAGCAACAGGCGCGCCTCGGGCGTGCCGCGCAGCAGGCGCAGCGATTCGAGCGGCGTTAGCGCGTCGTGCTCGCGCGCGAGGCCAGCGCGCTCGCTCTGCCGCGCGAGGAAATTCGCGGATGCGAAGCGCGCCGCGCCGGCACATGCGAACAGCGCGGCGAACAGCGGCAGCGCGCGCGGCGTCCCCTGCGCGCCGAACAGCACGAGGCTCGCCGCGAGCAGCGAGCCGAGCAGCGCCGCGTTCGCGAGCCGCGAGCGCGTCGCGAAGTAGCGTGCGCGCCGCTCGGCGGGCACGAGCGTCCCGACCCACGCGTTCCACGCCGGCCCGGTGCTCAGGCTGAATCCCCAATAAGCCGCCATCACCGCGAAGATCGCGACGAGCCCGAGCGGCGCGCCGAACGCCGCAGCG
>Ga0187894_10000768_pt1 | contig 43248 bp, 10 predicted proteins | sample GBC1701081metaG_FD_136650 | JGI IMG/M metagenome (GOLD analysis project Ga0187894, IMG submission 136650) | White microbial mat communities from a lava cave in the Kipuka Kanohina Cave System on the Island of Hawaii, USA - GBC170108-1 metaG ... | reverse complement strand
CCACCTCGGCGACCGGCTGGCCGAAGCGGGTGACGAGAACCGGCCGCCCGGTGCGCTTCACGCGCTGGAGCACCGCGAGGCAGGTCGCCTTGAACTTGGACACCGGCATGCTTTCCATGGCGGCCAGGCTAACATGGTCGGAAATTGTGGTCAAACGAGACAACCGCGCCTTGACGCGTCGGCGCGCGACAGCGGGAGCTGACCGCGCGGCCCGCACTCGCTCACCGAGCAAGCTACGTCCTGTCCCTCCTGAAAACCCGTCGCGCAATCGGGAACAGAGTGGCCGGTGATCTCGGTTCACGCCGCGAGTCGTTCGTAATGATGCTGTAGTCCGCCGAGTTCAAAGAACTCGACCACCCTGCCCCGGTCAGGCGGAGGTACCGCGCGCCGACTCGGAGGTTGACAGAATGCCGGCCGCGTTCCACCGGACCGCTTCAACCCGTTGATTCTTCCGGTGGAGTAACGACCTCGTCCACGGCGCGCCGGCCGCCGGGATTGTCAACATTCGTCAACTCGCGCCGCGCGGTTGTCTCCCGCGCCCCGCTCTGCTCTACTTTCCCGTCATAAGGAGGTGCGATCACCGGCCCGCGGGCGGAAACCCCCGGGGGCCAGGCGCTCGCCAGACAGGGGAGTCTTCCGTTGGGCACTCAATCGACCGCGCGCAGGTCGCGCGGCCGGCAGGCCTGGCTCGCACCGATCGCGCGGGCGCTTGCCGCGGTCTTCACGCGCGCGGCCGAGCCGCCCGTCCCGCCCCGCTACCCGCCGCGGCTCGAGGCGCTCGAGCAGCGCCTGCTCCTCTCCGCCGACGTCAATCCGACCGCGCTCGAGATCCGCGGCGCGCTCGAGGTACCGGGCGAGGTCGACCGCTACGAGTTCGCGATCGAGGAGCCGACCCGGGTCGTCATCGACAGCCTGACGAACCGCGGCGACCTCTCGTGGCGGATCGAAGGTGCCGGCGGGCTCAACGATGCCCGCTCCTTCGCCCTGACCGAGGGCGTGTTCCGCGCGCCGGCGTTCGAGCTCGTGCGCGGCGACTACCGGCTCACCGTCGACGGATCGGGCGAGGCCACCGGCGCGTACGCGCTCCGCGTGATCGACGCCAACGCCGCGGCGCCGCTCACGCCGGGCGAGGCGGTGTCGGCGCGGCTCGACGCCGGCAACGAAACGGCGGTGTTCCGGTTCGCCGCGGCCGCCGGCGACCGGTTCTTCTTCGACAGCCGCGCGCTCGCGGGCGGCACGGCGAGCTGGCGGCTCGTCGATCCGTTCGGACGCGACGAAGGCTCGTCCTTCTCGCTCGGCGCCGACCGCGACACCTTCGCCGTCCAGCGCTCGGGCGCCTACCTGCTGCTCGTCGAGGGCGCGATCGGCAACGCTACGCCGGTCGACTTCGCCTTCAACCTCGCGCCGGTGCACGACACCGTCGCGGCGCTCGCGCTCGGCGCGACCACGACGGCAACGATCGATTCGCCCGGCGCGACTGCCGCGTTCCGCTTCACGCTCGATGCGCCGGCCGCGTTCGTCTTCGACGGTCTCACGGGGAACGAGCCGTTCTCCTGGTCGCTCGAGGGGCCCGCCGGGCAGCACGTGGCGCCCCGGTCGTTCGCCAACGCCTCGCCCTTCGGCGGCAGCGCGCTGCTGCCGCTACCGGCCGGGGAGTACACCCTGCGCGTCGACGCCGAGCTCGCGACGACCGGCACGGCGCGCTTCCGCCTGCTCGGGGACGCGTCGGTGCGGCCGCTCGCGCCCGACACGGTCGTCACGGACGCGCTCGACGACGCGCGCGGTGCGGTCGTCTACGGCATCGACCTCGCCGCCGGCGAGCAGGTGCTCTTCGACGGCCGCGCTTCGTCCGGCGGCACGGTCGGCTGGCGCCTCGTCGATCCGTACGGTGCCCTGGCTGCCTCGGGCGCGACGCTCACCGCCACCACCGCCCCGGTGCGGGCGAACGCCGCCGGCGAGTACTGGCTCGTGCTCGACGGCGCTGCCGGCAACGCCCCGGCGAGCACCGTGCCCTACGAGTTCGCGCTCCGCCGGCTGGCGGAGAGCGAGGCGCCGCTCGCGCTCGGCGGGCTGATCGCGGGCGAGCTGCCCGCTGCCGGGCGGTCGGTCGCCTACACGTTGACGCTCGACTCCGCCGCGCAACTCGTCTTCGACAGCGGCACCAACCGCGCCGACCTGCTCTGGTCGCTCGCCGGGCCGCGCGGGATCGAGGTGAGCGACCGGCGCTTCTCGCAGAGCGACGCCACCGCGGCGAATCCGCTGCTCGCGCTCGCCGCCGGCAGCTACCGGCTGACCGTGCGCGGCGATGGCACCGCCGCCGGCGCGTTCGCGTTCCGGCTGCTCGACGTCGCCGCCGCGCCGGCGCTCGCGCTCGACGCCGAGCTCGCCGGCACACTCGACCCGGGCCACCGCACGCAGCTCTACCGCGTCGACGCCGCTGCCGGCGACCGGATCCGCTTCGACGCGGTGAGCGCGAGCGGCGGCACCGCGTTCTGGCGCCTGTACGATCCGTGGGGGCGGCTCCTCGGCGGCCCGTCGTCGATCAGCTTCGACGGCGTGGACGTCCTCGCCGAGACGGGCGGCACCTATGCGCTGCTGGTCGAGGGCGCGCCGGCGAACGCGGCGCCGGTCGCCTTCGCCTTCCGGCTCGCGCGCGTCGGGAACGAGCCGCAGCCGCCGCTCCCCGACGGCGATCCGCTCGTGTTCGGCGCGGTGACCGCGGGCGCGCTCGGCACGACCGGCGCGACGCGGACCTACCGCTTCGCCCTCGCCGGCGACGCGACGCTCGCGATCGACGCGCAATCGGCCGGCGCGAACGTGACCTGGACGCTGCGCGGCCCGCGCGGCACCGAGGTCAACGCCCGCGCGCTCGCGTCGAGCGACGCCACGTCCGGCGAGCCGGTGCTGCGGCTCGCCGCCGGCGACTACGCGCTCACGCTGCGCAGCACCGGCGGGAGCGCGGCGTTCGCGTTCCGGCTGCTCGACGGGCAGGCGCTCCCGGCGATCGTTCCCGGCGAGGCGACGAGCGCCGTACGCAGTCCGGCGAACGCGACCGTCGCGTGGCGCTTCGCCGCCGCGGCGGGCGAGACCTTCCTGCTCGCCGGGCAGTCGGGCGACGGCGTGGTGCGGGTGGTCGATCCGCTCGGGCGCACCGTGCTCCTGCGCAGCTGGTTCGCCACCGACCGCGTGTCCTTCGCCGCTCCGGTCGCCGGGGACTACCTGCTCCTCAACGAGGGCTTTGTCTTCCAGTCCGGCTCGAGCACCTTCACCTTCCGCCTCGCGCGCGAGACGCGCACCGAGAGCACGCTCGGGCTGAACGACCTCGTGTCGGGCGCGGTCGCCGGCCTCGGCGCGACGGCGGTGCACCGCTTCGCGGTCGACGCGCCGACCACGGTCGTGCTGGATGCGCTCGCCTGGCCGGCCGCGGCGCCGTTCGCGCTCGAGTGGCGGCTCGTCGGGCCGCTCGGCGAGGTCTTCTCGTGGCGCACCTTCTCGTCCGCGACGGGTGCGAGCAACGCGCGGATCGTCGCGCTCGCGCCCGGTCATTACGCGCTCGAGATCCGCACCTCGCAGCCCGATGCGGCCGCCTACGCGTTCCGGGTCCTGACGCGCGACGCCGCGCTCCCGGCGGCGGAGGGGGCGACCCTCTCGGGCACGCTCTCGCGCGCCGGGCCGACCCAGCTCTTCCGCTTCGACGGTGCCGCGGGAGAGCGCTACTTCGTGGACGGCGTCGCCGGCTTCGTGGCCGCGTGGCAGCTCGTCGACCCGTTCGGGCGCGTGCCCGCGTCCCAGACGGCGGGCTTCGACCGCGGCGACATCGTCCTCGCGGCTTCCGGCGAGCACCTGCTGGTCGTCTCCCGCACGCCGCAGTTCGGCGCCGACGAGGAGCCGTTCGCCTTCACGCCGTGGCGCGAGACGACGCGCCGCGCCGCGCTCGCGCTCGGCGCGGAAGCCGCGGGCGCGATCGCCACGCCGGCCGAGGGGCTGAGCTACGGCTTCACGCTCGCCGCGCCGGCGCTCGTCATGATCGATGGCAGCGCCGATTCCACCTCGCTCCACTGGAGCCTCAGCGGACCACGCGGCAGCGAGGCGTCGCGGCGAGCGTTCGGACAGACCGCGAGCCTGTTCAACCTGCCGGCCGGCGAGTACGAGCTCCTCGTCCGGGCGCACGACGACGCGACCGGAACGTTCGCGATCGCGGTGACCGAGCCGCTCGCGGCGGCGCCGCTCGCGCTCGACGAGCCGGTCGTGGTGTCGCCCGGCGACCGCGCGCGCGCGTACCGGCTCGAGCTCGCGGCGGCGGAGGAGTTGTTCTTCGACGCGCTCGCGCTCGCGGACCGGTTCGCCGAGTGGCGGCTCTTCGACGCGCGCGGCATCGTCGCGCGCTCCGGCGAGATGGCGTTCGACTCCGCGCGCTTCGCGCTTGCCGCAGGCGAGTACGTGCTCGTGCTCGAGGCGAGCCCGGCCTCGCCCGTCGGCGCGACGTACGAGTTCGCGCTCCGCCGCGCGACGGTGACCCGCCTCGGGCTCACCCTGGACGCCGACGTTGCGGGGTCGATCGCGGCGCCGGGCGCGCGGATCGAGTACGTGCTCGCGCTGGCGGTGCCGACGCGCATCCTCTTCGACAGCCGCACCGCGAACGACGACCTCGCCTGGGACCTCGTCGGTCCGACCGGCACGCTGCGCTCGGGCGGCGGTTTCGCGGGTGCCCACCTGTTCCCGGTCGAGCTGCCGGCCGCCGGCGAGTACCTGCTGCGCGTCTACTCGTGGACGAACTCGACCGGCGACTTCGGCTTCCGGCTGCTCGACCTCGGCAACGCGCCGCCGCTTCCCGCCGGTGCCATGGACCTCGTGCTCGAGCCCGACGATGCGACCCGCGCGTTCGCGATCGACGGCCGGCGCGGCGAGGTGTTCCGCTACGCACCGGGTGACGATGCCGTGGGGCCGGCGTTCGTGTGGCTGCTCGACCCGGCGGGGAACCGCCTCACCCAGCCCGCCGGCGCGGGATTCGGCTTCACGGCGACACTTGCCGCCACCGGGCGGCACACGCTCGTCGTGCAGGGCGTCGACGACGCGGCGCCCGTGCCGCTCGCCTTCGCCGCCGGCGTGGTGCGCGAGCGGGAGCGGGCGCTCGCGCTCGGCGCCGAGGCCCGCAGCGACCCGGGCTCGGCGGTCGCGCGCGACGTCTGGACGTTTGCCCTCGACTCGGCGCGCAGCGTGATCCTCGACGGCCTCGCGCCGGGCGCTTCGACCTGGCGGCTGGACGGCCCGGCCGGCGCGGTCGGCGCCGGATTCGGCTTCGAGGTGGCGCAGCTCCTCGCGCTCGAGCCGGGCGGCTACCGGCTCGCGGTGGAGCCGTCGGCGTCCGGCTATTCGTTCCGGCTGCTCGACGCCGCCGCGGCGGAAGCGCTGGCGGTCGACGACACCGTCGCGGCGAGCCTCGACGCCGCGCACGCAGCGCGCGTCTACCGCGTCGCGGTCGCGCCGGACGAGCGCGTGGTGCTCGACGCGCAGGCGACGAACGCGCTCGACGGCACCCTCGCGGTGTACGGCGCCGACGGGCGGACGATCGCCGCGCAGCTGCTCCCGGCCCTGGGCGTCGAGCTTGCCGGCGGCGCCGCCGGCGAGACCTTCACCGTCGTCGTCGACGCGCCGCTCACGAACGGCGCGACGCTCGCCTATTCGCTCGCGGCGGCGCGCTTCGTCGAGACGTTCGCGGACGCCGCGCTCGGCGACGTGCTCGCCGGCACGCTCGCCGGCGCGAACGACCACGCGAGCTTCCGGCTGACGGTGGAGGTCCCGCACGCTTTCGCCGTGATCGACGCCGGCTCGGGCATACCGCTCGCGTGGCGGATCGGACCGGCCGACGAGGTGCCGCCGGGCTGGACGCCGCTGCCGCCGACCGGTCTCGGCGACGGCTTCCGCGAGCCCGGGGCGGGCGACTACGTGCTCACGCTCACGCCAGCCGGCGGCGCGGGCGGCGCCTTCCGCGTCGCCCTGCTCGACCCGTCCGCAGCGTCGCCGCTCCCCGCCAGCGGCGCGAGCGGCGCGCTCGCCGGCGGACAGGACTCGACCGCATACCGGCTGGACCTCGCCGCGCCGACGCGCCTGCGGGTGAGCGTCGAGACCGCCGACCCGTCGCAGCTCGCCTGGGCGCTCGTCGACGAGTTCGGCGGCCGGCGCGCAGAGAGCGCGGCCGCCGCGCCGGTCGAAACCGGCGAGCTGGAAGCCGGGCGTTACACGCTGATCCTCTTCGGCGACGGCCCGGCCGGCGCGGCACTCGCGTACGACGTCCAGGTCGAGGCGCTCCCGCCGCTCGCGCTTGCGCTCGATGCGACGACGAGCGGCACGTTCTCCCCGAGCGGAGTCACCGTCGCGTACGGCTTCACCCTCGCCGCGCCGGCGCGGGTCGCATTCGACGCGCTCGGTGCGGGCGGCGACTTCTACTTCGAGCTCGTCGATCCGCTCGGCCGCAGCCGCGTCTTCGACCACGCCACGAGCTTCGCACGGCCGGTCGAGCTGGAGCCGGGCGACTACCGGCTCCTGCTCTACGCGGCCTCCGGCGACGACGCCCCGGGCTACGCGTTCCGGCTGCTTGCGCTCCCGCAAGCCGCCGGCGACGACATCGCGGCCCTCGGGTCGGCGGCGGGCACGCTCGCCACCGGCACCGAGGCCGTGGCGCACGCGTTCCTTGCGGAGGCCGGTGACGCCGTGTCGATCCGGCCGCGGTCGGGCGGCGACGCGATCCGCTGGCAGCTCTTCGATTCTTCCGGCGAGGCGCTCGGCTGGGAGCGCAGTGGTGACGAGGCGCTCGAGGGCGTCCTGCTTGCGCGCTCCGGAGCGTACACGCTGCTCGTCGACGGCCGGCCGGGGAACGCCAGCCCGACGCCCTACGCGTTCGACCTCGTGCTCGACGAGCGCCCGGGTCCGCGCCTTCCGGACGGCGCGGCGCTCGCGTTCGGCACGACACTCGCCGGCGAGGCCGGACCGGATAGGCCGGCGGTCTGGCGCTTCGGAACCGCGGGACGCGACCTCGTCTGGATCTCGGCGCGCACGCTGGACGACGGCTTCCTCCAGTGGACGATCAGCGACGCGGCCGGCCGGCATGTCGCCTCGCGCTCCTTCTTCTCCTCCGACGCTGCCGAGGCCGTGGCACTTCCATCCGGCGAGTTCGCGCTCGTGGTCGAGGACCCGTTCGGCGAGGGCGGGGCGACACAGTTCGAGATCCGGGTCGAGAACACCGCGGCGGCGGAGCCGGTCGCGCTCGGCGTCGACCTCGAGCCGGGCACCCGGGGCCTCTTCAGGCTGGAACTCGACGCCGGCGAGCGGTTCGGCGTGTGGGCGGATGGCGGGCAGTGGATGGTGTTCGATCCGCACCTGCAGCAGATCGCCAACATCTTTTCGTTCGACGACGTGCGGGTCATCGCCGCGGCGGAGACCGGGCCGTACTACCTCGCGCGCGCCCAAGGCACCGAGTCGCTGCTGCAGCTGCGCGCCCTGACCGAGCGGTCTGCGCCGCTCGCGATCGGCGCGACCGTCTCGCGCAAGCTGCCGGACCCGACGTACACCGACGTCTACACCTTCTCGCTCGACCGCGCGCGCCACCTGCTGCTCGACGTCACCGCCGGTTCCGGCAATGTCGGCTGGACGCTCCAGCGCGAGGGGCAATTCGCCGCCGGCGGATCGTGGTACGGGGCGGACCGAACGAGCGGGCGGGTGTTCACGCTCGCGCCAGGCGATTACCGGCTCGCGCTCACCTCGGGCTTCGGCTTCGCGAGCTACGGCCTGCGGCTGCTCGACCTCGACGCCGCTGCGTCGCTTGCGCCCGGGACGACGACGTCGGGCACGGTCGTTCCCGGCGAGGCCGCGGTCTACCGGTTCGACGCGGTCGCCGGCGACGACCTCGTCTACGAGCCGCTCGAACTCGGCGGGCTCGACGGCGCCTGGCGGCTGTTCGACCGGTTCGGCCGGGAGATCGGGTTCGCCGAGCCGGTCGGCAACCCCCGCGAGGTCGCGGGTCTCCCGCGGACCGGCAGCTACGTCCTGGTGTGGGACTCGGCCAACCTCGGCGACTCGACGCCGGCGGACTTCGCCTTCGAGGTGAGCGTCGGTCCGTCGACGACGCAGCCGCTCGCGGTCGGCGCGCTCGGCACCGGCGCGCTCGCGGCGGACGGCACGCTGCGCTATCGCTTCGGCGCGTTCTACGGCCAGTCGCTGTGGCTCGACGCGCTCGATGCGGTCGAGGGGCTGTCCTGGGCGATCGCAAACCCGTTCGGCGGGACCGTGGCGAGCGGCGTCTTCGGCGAGGCGCAAACCGCTCCGCTCCGGCTGTTCGACAGCGGCGACTACACCCTGACCTTCACGCTCGACGCGGGCGCGGACGATCCCGGGGAGTTCAGGTTCCGGCTCTTCGATCTCGACCGCGCCGCGCAGCCGCTCGGACCGGGCGTAGCGACCGCGGGAGCGTTCCTGCCCGGCGGCGGGCTGGCGGTGTACCGCGTCGATGCGAGCGCCGGCCAGCAGTTCTCGATCCGCGCCGACGGCGCGGTTGCGCCCGGCGTCGAGTGGCGGCTCGTCCAGCCCTTCGGCGCGGTCATCGCGAGCGGGGCGCTGGACGCGACGCCCGCCACCGTCCCACTGCCATTCGCGGGGAGCTATTTCCTCCTGATCGACGGCGCGCCCGGGACCGCGGGCGCCACGCCGTACGCGTTCGCCGCCGCGGCCGGGTTCCCGCAGCTCGAGCGGAACGCGCCGGTCGACGGCGCGCTCGCCGGCGCCTTCGACACCGAGCGCTACGCCCTGCACCTCGACACGCGCACCTGGCTCGCGTTCGACAGCCGCGCGACCGGCAGCACCTTCGACTGGCGCCTCGATCAGGTCGGCGGCTTCCAGGTCTTCAACCAGCCGATGGCGCGCTTCCAGTTCTTCTCGTTCGTGCCGCAGGACCCGCTGGTGCGGCTGGACGCGGGCGACTACGTGCTGACGGTGAGCGGGCGCGCCGCGGGGAGCTTCTCGTTCCGGGTGCTCGACGCCGACGCCGCGGACCCGGTCGTGCCCGGAACGATCGTGAACGGCGCGCTCGCGCCGGCGAACGGCTTCGCGCTGTACCGCTTCGACGCCGCGGCGGGCGAGCGCTACTACTTCGACTCGCGCAGCGCGAGCGCCGGTAACTGGCGCCTCGTCGACCCGATCGGGCGCACGCTGTTCAACACCTTCCTCGGGTCCGACGCGGAGCCGGCGGCGCTCCAGGTGGCGGGCACGTACGCGATCGTGATCGACGGCTCCAACGACGACGCCGCCGCCTCCCGCAGCTTCGCCTTCAGCGTCGTGCGCGTCCCGGACAACCCGCCGGTCGTGCTCGACGCGCTCGAGGTGATCCCGGCACCCGACCTCGCGCTCAACGCGCTCGCGGTCGAGCCGGCCGGCGGCCTCGAGACCGGGCAGACGGTGCGGGTGAGCTGGACGGTCGAGAACCGCGGCGCCGTCGCCACCGCCGGCGGCTGGAATGACCGGATCACGCTGCGCAACCTCGCCAACGGCGAGCTGCTGGCGACGCTGACGGTGCCGTACGACGGCGCGGCCGAAGGGCCGATCGCCCCCGGCGAGAGCCGCATGCGCGCCGTCGACCTGCGGCTGCCGGACGGCCCGGCCGCCGCCGGAACCTTGCGCCTCGCGCTCCTCGTCGACGCCGACAACGTGGTGAAGGAGGCGAACGCCACCGCGAACGCGGAGGCGAACAACGCCGGCTCGCTCGACCTCGCGGTCGCGCTCGCCGCCTACGCCGACCTCGTGATCGAGGACGTCGCGCTCGCGCCCGACGGCGGCTACCTGCCCGGCACCACGGTCGAAGTGTCGTGGACGACCGCGAACCGCGGCGACCGCGCGGTCGAGGCGCCGTGGAGCGAGCGGGTCGAGCTGCGCAATCTCAGCACGAACGCGCTCCTCGGCGCGGTCACCGTGCGCGACGACGCAGCGGTGCCGCTCGCGCCCGGCGGCACCCGCACCCGCGTCGTCGAGTTCGTCTGGCCGGCCGGCGCTGCGTCCACCGGGCGCTTCGCTTTCCGCGTCGTCGCCGACAGCGCGGCCGAGATCGCCGAAGGCGCCGGCGAGGCCGGCAACACGATCGAAACGATCCGCAGCGTCGGGCCGGACCTGCGCGTGCGCGCCCTGCGCGTCGCCGCGGGCCCGGTCGAGGCGGGCGGCCTGGTCACCGTCCTGTGGAAGGACTGGAACGACGGCGAGGTGCCGACGCCGGCGGCCTACACCGACCGGGTGACGGTGACGAACCGCACGACCGGCGACCGGCTGCTCGACACGAGCGTGGTGCTGCCGCCCGGCGCGCTCGGCCCGGGGGAATTCCGCGAGCGGAGCTTCACCTTCCGGCTGCCCGAGGGTCTGCGCGGCGTCGGCGAGATCGACATCACCGTCACCGCCGACCAGAGCGCCGGCGGCGTCGGCGCGCTGAACGAGGTCAACGCGGGCGGCGACGCCGAGTCGAACAACGCCGCGGTGGTCGAGGTCGAGGCGACGCCGAAGCCGTACGCCGATCTACGGATCGCGGGCTTTACCGCGCCGCCGGCCGCGGTCGCCGGAGCGCCGATCGCGATCGGCTGGAGCGTCGCCAACGCCGGCAACGCGGCGACGCCGGCGGAGTGGAACGACCAGCTGCTCCTGAGCCGCGACACGGTCTTCGGCAACGCCGACGACCAGGTCCTCGCCACCATCCGGCACGCGGGCGCGCTCGCGCCGGGGGCGTCGTACGCGCAGAGCGTGAACGTGCTGGTGCCGGTGCTTCCCGACGGCGACTATTTCCTCGGGCTGCGCACCGACAGCCGCAGCGAGGTCCCCGAGCCCGACACGCGCGCCGACAACCTGAGCGCGCCGCGGCGGCTCACCGTCGCGATCCCCTACGCGGATCTACGCGTCGAGGCGATCGGCGCGCCGGAATCGACGCCGGGCGGGGAGACGATCGAGATCACCTGGCGGGTGCGCAACACCGGCACCGCGACGACGAGCGCCGCGGTGTGGAACGATCGCGTGGTGCTGTCCGCCGACACCACGATCGGCGCCGGCGACCTGGTGCTGTCGACCGGCGTGCCGCACGCCGGCTTCCTCGCCGCCGGCGACAACTACGTCGGGCGCGCGAGCTTCCTCCTGCCGCGCGACCTCGAAGGCGACTTCTACGTCCTCGTCGAGACCGACGCCGGCCGCGCGGTGTTCGAGAACGGCCGCACCGCGAACAACGTCGGCGCGACGCTCGACCGCATGCACGTCACGCTGATGCCGGTCGCGGACCTGCGCGTGAGCGAGGTCACCGGGGTGGCGGAGGCGGTGCCCGGCGAGACGGTGACGGTGACCTATCTCGCGACGAACGCCGGCGCGACGGTGGCGCGCGCGCCGTGGCGCGATCTCGTCTACCTCGACCTCGGCACCGGGCTCCGGCAGGTGGCGAGCGCCGTCGTGCCGGGCGACCTCGCCGCCGGCGCGAGCGAGTCGCGGAGCATCACCTTCACGCTGCCGACCTTCGTGAGCCAGGGCACGTTCCGCTGGGTGGTCGCGACCGACGTCGACAACCAGGTGTACGAGCGGGCGAACGAGAACGACAACCGCGGCACCGCGGCGGCGACGGTGTTCGTCTCGCGTCCGGACCTCACCGTCGCCGAGGTCATCGCGCCGGCCGCGGCGAGCTCCGGCGAGGTGGTGCGCGTCGCGTGGCGCGTCGAGAACATCGGCGGACGGGCCGCCGGCGCGTGGGTCGACCAGGTGCTCCTGTCGCGCGACGGACAGGCGGGCGGCGGCGACGTGGTGCTCGCGCAAGCGCCGCGCGTCGGCCCGCTCGCGGTCGGCGAGACCTACCAGGCCGAGGCCGACGTGACGCTGCCGCTCGACGCCGAGGGCGGCTACCAGCTCCTCGTCGTCACCAACGCGACGCAGACGATCGGCGAGCGGAGCGCCGTCAACAACACCCGGGGGGTGCCGTTCGACGCGACGCTCTCGCCCTACGCCGATCTCGTGGTGACGGACATCGCCGCACCCGCACTCACGATCGACGACCCGGCGTCGATCGACGTCGCGTGGACGGTGACGAACCAGGGCACCGGCGCCGGCCGCACCACCGCGTGGACCGACCGGCTGGTGCTCTCGCGCGACGCGGTGCGCGGCAACGGCGACGACCTCGTGATCGGCGAGTTTGTCCACGACGGCGCGGTGGCCGCCGGCGCGAGCTACACGCGGACCGAGCGGATCCTGCTGCCGGCCGCGCTGACCGGACGCTTCACCGTGTTCGTGACGGCCGACGCGAAGGGCGAGGTGTTCGAGAACGCGCGCGAGGCGAACAGCCTCGCGGCGGCGAACGCGGTCGACGTGATGCCGATCCCGTACGCCGACCTGGTGGTGACCGACGCCGCGACGAACGGTACGCCGCGGAGCGGCACGCCGCTGCGGGTCACCTGGACGGTCGAGAACCGCGGCATCGGCGTGACCGACCGCGACGCCTGGAACGACACCGTGCTGCTCGCCGCCGACGCGGACGGGCGCACCATCGTCCAGACCCTCGGCACGTTCTCGCACTTCGGCCGCATCGGGCCGGGGGTCGGCTACGACCGCGCGGTCGACGTGGTGCTGCCGAACGGCGTCGCCGGCACCTTCTTCCTCGTCGTCAGGACCGGCGGGCCGTTCGAGTTCATCTACGACCGCGAGAACCAGCGCGTCGTCGGCCCGATCGAGATCGCGCTCGCCGACTCGCCCGACCTCGTCGTCGCCGACATCGTCGCGCCGGCGGCGGCGCTCGAGGGCGACTTCGTCGACGTCACCTGGACGGTCGCCAACCAGGGCTTCGGCACCGCCGGCGGAAGCTGGACCGACATCGTGTCGCTGCAGCGGGTCGATGCGCCGAACGCGCCGCTCGTGCGGCTCGGCGAGACCACCTACGACCGCGGTCTCGCGCCGGGCACGAGCTACACGCGCACCGAGCGCTTCGCGCTGACGGAGCGCACCGAGGGCATCTACCGCGTCGTCGTCGCGACCAACGCCGGCGGCGCGAGCCGGCCGTACGAGCATGCCGGCGCCGCGCTCAACAACTCGCTCGCCGACGACGGCGTGACCGCGGTCGGCCTCAAGGCCCGCCCGGACCTGCAGGTCGCCGAGGTGACGCTGCCGGAGCGGGTGTCGGCCGGCGCGACCGCCGCGATCCGGTTCACGGTGATCAACCAGGGCGCCGCGGCGACCACCGTGCCGCGCTGGACCGACCGCGTCTACCTCTCGCTCGATGCGCGCTTCACGCCCGACGACATCCTGGTCGGGAGCTTCGCGAACGGCGCCGCGCTCGCGCCGGGGGAGGCCTACTCGACCGAGTCGAGCGCGGTCACGATCCCCCTGCGCTTCCGCGGCGACGCGTACCTCCTCGTCGTGCCCGACGACTTCCGCCAGGTCGACGAGTACCCGAACGAGGCGAACAACGTCTTCGCCGCCGGCCTCTTCGTCGAGCCGGTGCCGCTCGCCGACCTGGTGACGGGCGGCGTCGTCGCGCCCGACCAGGGCGTCTATGGCGGCGAGATCGAGGTGCGCTACCAGGTCGCGAACCGCGGCTCGGCGCCGACCGACGTCACCGCCTGGACCGACACCGTGTGGCTCGCGCGCGACCGGACGCGCCCGAACGCCGCCGGCAACGGCGCGATCCTGCTTGGCTCGTTCGCGCACCAGGGGCGGCTCGCGGTCGGGGAGCTCTACGAGAACACGGTGACGGTCCGGCTCCCGGCCGAGGTCGAGACCGGCACCTACTACGTCACCGTGTGGTCCGACCCGTACGACGCCGTCCACGAGGACACGCTCGCGGTCAACCTCAACCCGGACGACCCGAACGAGTTCGACAACAACAACTACAAGGCGCGCGAGATCCGCATGCTCGGCCGGGACAAGCCGGACTTCGTGCTCACCGCGGTCGACGCGCCCGACGCGGTCGCCGGCACGCCGTACACCGTGAGCTGGACGGTCGAGAACCGCGGCGCGCGCTACGACGGCACCTGGTACGACGCGGTCTGGCTCTCGAGCACGCCCGATCTCTCGGGGCCGACAGCCGAGCGCTGGTTGCTCGGCGTCATCGCGCGGAACGGCCCGATCGAGCAGGGAAGCCGCTACACCGCGACCCAGACATTCTCGCTCGCACCGTCGGTGCAGGGCCAGTACGTCGTCGTCAAGACCGACGCCTGGCCGCCGGTCCCCGAGGTGGCCACGGTCAACCCGGTGGTGGAGAGCGACGAGTCGAACAACCTGCGCGCCGACGCGGCCGCGGTGACGCGCGCACCGGCGGATCTGCGCGTGGTCGCGGTCGAGGCCGACGCGTCGAGCTTCTCCGGCGAGAAGACGCGCGTGCGCTGGACGGTCGAGAACGCCGGCGCCGACGTGTGGGCCGGTGCGCAGTTCTGGTACGACGCGATCTGGATCTCGAAGGACCCGGTGTTCAACGCGTCGCGCGCGACCCTGCTCGGCGCGAAGGCGCACGGGAACGCCGTTGCGCTCGCCGCGGGCGCGCGCTACACCGAGGAGCTGGAGGTCCAGCTCCCGGCCGGCGCGGACGGCGACTACTACCTGCACGTCATCACCGATGCCGACTCGCAGGTCGGGGCGGGCCGGTTCTCCCGGCCGTACCGCGAGCGGCTCGACGGCAGCAACGACGCGGCGCTCGCGCTGTACGCGGAGAGCGCGTTCGAGGGCCTGCGCAACGACAACAACCTGGGTCGCGGTACGATCGCGATCACCTACCGCGAGCCCGACCTGCGGGTCACCGCCCTTACGGTGTCGGATCCGACGCCGCAGTCCGGCCAGACGGTGCGCGTCGAGTACACCGTCGCCAACCTGGGCACGCGCGCGACGCGCGTCACCGAGTGGCGCGACGGCATCTACCTCTCGGCCGACCCGTCGCTCGACCGGTTCGACCGGCCGCTCGCCTCGGTAGTGCACCGCGACACGGTCCTCGGCGCGGGCGAGTCGTACGCCCGCGCGGTCGACGTGCGGCTGCCCGACTCGATCGCCGGCAGCTTCTACCTGCTGGTGAAGGCGGACGACGAGTTCGTGGGCAACGCGGCACGCGGTCCCGGCGACGCCGGCGGCCAGCTCGAGATCGGCCCGGACGCGGTCGACGAGTTCCGCGACGAGGGCAACAACCTCGCGCGCCTCGCGCTGCCGATCGCACTCGCGCCGGCGCCCGATCTCGCGGTCACCGCGCTCACGATCCCGCAGTCCGGGCGCACCGGCCAGGTCTTCGACCTCTCCTACACCGTCACCAACACCGGCGCCGGCGCGACGCCGGCCGACCAGGGGACGTGGGACGACCTCGTCTACCTCTCGCGCGACCGGCTGCTCGACCTGAACGCCGACCGCTACCTCGGGCGGCTCGAGCACCGCGGCGGGCTCGCCGCGGGCGCGAGCTACACGAGCTCGACGAGCCTCCGGCTGCCGACCGACCTCACCGGGCCGTACTACGTGATGGTGGTGACCGACCCGACGCGATCGTGGGAGCCGCGCGGCAAGGTGTTCGAGCTCGACGCCGAGCAGAACAACGCGACCTCGAGCGCACAGCCGCTCCTGATCGAGCTGCCGCCGCCGGCGGATCTCGTAGTCGACGGCGTGTTCGGCCCGGCGAGCGTGCGCTTCGGCGACCCGATCGAGGTGAGCTGGACGGTGCGGAACGTCACCGACGAGCCGGCGCGCGGGTCGTGGACCGATGCGGTGTACCTCTCCGACGACAACGTGTGGGACCTCGGCGACCGGCTGCTGGGACGCGTCGCCCACAGCGGGACGCTCACCAAGGACGCGGCCTACACCGCGACCCTGACCGCCGCGCTGCCCGCGGCGAAGGACGGGCAGTACCGGCTGATCGTCCGGCCCGACATCTTCAACGAGGTGTACGAGGCGCAGAACGAGGCGAACAACCGCGCGGCGTCGGCGGGCGTGGTGTCGGTCGAGGTGCCGCGCGTCCACCTCGACGTCCCGGTCGACCTCGCGCTGTCGACCGGCGAGTCGCAGCTCTTCAAGGTGACGGTCGGCGCAGGCGAGACGCTTCGCGTCCGGCTGACGACGCCCGAGGCCGACGCGGCGAACGAGATCTTCGTGCGCTACGCCGACGTGCCGAGCACCTACCAGTTCGACGCGTCCTACCAGAGCCCGCTCGCGCCGAACCAGACGGCGGTCATCCCGACGACGAAGCCGGGCGACTACTACATCCTCGTGCGCGGCCACTCGGAGCCGCGGGCCGACACGCCCGCACGGCTCGTCGTCGACGTCGTGCCGTTCGCGATCACCCGCGTCACGCCCGACCAGGGCGGGGACAGCCGCTGGGTGACGCTGAACATCGAGGGCGCGCGGTTCGACCGCGACGCGCTGGTGAAGCTCGCCCGGCCCGGCGTCGTCGAGATCGAGCCGGTGCGCTACGAAGTGCTCGACTCGACGCACATCAAGGCGATCTTCGACCTGCGCGGCGCGCCGCGCGGGCTGTACGACGTGGTGGTGATCAACACGGACGGCGCGGCCGCCGCCGAGCCCTACCGCTACCTCGTCGAGCGCGCGCTCGAGCCCGACGTCACCATCGGTCTCGGCGGCCCGCGCGTGATCGCCGCCGGCGACCGCGGCACCTACGGCATCGCGCTGCAGAGCCTGACCAACGTCGACACGCCCTACGTGCGCTTCGAGTACGGCGTGCCGGAGATGGGCTACAACTTCGACGTCTTCCAGCTGCCGTTCCTCACCTTCTCGACCAACCTCGCCGGCAGCCCGGACTCGCCCGGCCGCGACGACGTCGCGTGGGCCACGCTCCGGTCGGACGTCAACGCGACCGGCCAGATCCTCGCGCCCGGCTACGCGTTCGACGTCGAGGCGGCGGGCTACGTCGGCCTCTCGTTCAACGTCCAGACCTATCCCGGCCTGGTCGAGCTGGTGAACCGCCAGTTCGAGGCGTTCCGCGCCCGCGTGTACGCGGCCCGGCCCGACTGGGAGGCGCAGGGTCTGCTCGACAACGGCGTGCAGGACCTCGACAAGATCGAGGGCGACCTGACGCAGCGCTGGCTCTTCCCGAGCGACGACCCCCACCTGTCGCTGCCCGGGCTCCACGCGATGCTCGCGATGCCGTTCCGGTTCAACGTCGTCGCGGCGGCGACGTCGATGACGCGGGCCGAGTTCATCGCCCAGCAGGAGGCGGAGGCCGGGAAGCTCCGCGGGCGCATCCTTGCGGATGCCACCGCGACGCCCGCGCTGCAGGTGCTGGCGGCGGACGCCGCGACGTGGCGCGCCGCCTGGCTCGCCGCGCTCGAGGACGCCGGGCTGATCCGGCCGGAGGACGAGGCGCCACCGATCCGCCGCGACCCGAAAGTGATGAGCCTGATGGCGACGCTCGCGACCGGCGTGCTGGTCGGGCCGGCAGGTGACACCTACCAGACGCAGGCCGACCTCGCCGCGTTCTTCGCCAAGGTGCACGAGTGGTACGGCGACCAGCCGGGGACGCTCGCACCGATCGCGGGCACCGACCCACGCGAGCACGCGGAGGACGGCTGGTTCGCCGAGATCCCGATCCCGGCGCTCCCGGAGCTCGCCGACTACGACCTCGGCCTCGCGCGGCGGACTCATTTCCAGACCTTCAACGTGTTCACTGCGCTCGCCGGTTTCGGCGACGCGACGGTCGCGCTCCCCGACCTCGCTTCGGTGAACGCCACCGACGAGCTCTCGCCTTTCGAGCTCGCGCGCTACCTGCAGGAAGTCGCGGCCCAAGGCAGCCTCGCCTCGATCGTCGGGCCGCAGGGCTACGGCGCGGAGGGGTTCCTGCCGGCGGGTTACGCGCTGCCGTACACGATCCGCTTCGCGAGCCCGGCCGACGCCGGCGCGACGGTGTCGGAGGTGCGCATCGTCACGCCGCTCGACGAGAGCCTGGACCACCGCAGCTTCCGGCTCGGCAGCCTCTCGATCGGCGACATCGACGTGCACATGCCGGCCGACCGGGCGGTGTTCCAGGGCGACTTCGACTTCGCGCAGAGCCGCGGCTTCATCCTGCGCGTGTCCGCCGGCATCGACCCGGGGTCGGCCACCGCCACCTGGCTCCTGCAGGCGATCGACCCGGAGACGGGCGAGCTGCTGCGCGACAGTGCGCGCGGCCTGCTCGCGCCGGGGGCCGACGGGCGCGTGAGCTACACCGTCGCGCCCAAGGTCGACGCCGGGTCGGGCGCCGAGATCACCGCGACCGCGCGCATCCTCTTCAACACCCAGGCGCCGGTCGACGCCGTGCCGGTGACGCAGCGGCTCGACGCCGGGCGGCCGGCGACGACGCTCGCCGCCCGCCAGCTCGCCGGCAGCGACGCCTACGAGGTGAACTGGCTCGCGCAGGACGACGCGGGCGGGTCGGGCGTGCGGCACGTCACCGTGTATGTCGCCGAAGACGGCGGCGACTTCGCGATCTGGCTGCGCCAGACGAGCGATACGACCGCCGTCTACCAGGGCCGCGCCGGTCACACGTACGAGTTCCTCGCGCTCGCGACCGACAACGCCGGCAACCGCGAGCGGCCGCCGCTCGGCGTCGCCGCGCCCGACGACGGCTCGCAGGTGAACCTCGGCGAGCTCGCGGTCGTAGCGACGACCGCCGAGGACCAGCCCCCGCCGCCGCCGCCGGCGCCGGCCACCAACCCGCTCTTCACCGCCGCGCTAGACCGCGTGCCGGCGGTCGCGCCGCTCGCGCAGGTGCCCGAGTTCGAGACCGTGCTCGCCCCGTTCTCGATGCAGTCGTTCGCGACCGGTTTTGCGGAAGGGCTCGCGGGCGTCGGCGCGCTCGCGGTTGCCGAGCTCGCCGACGGGTCGGTGCTCGCGAGCGGCGGCACCAACCGCGGCTGGGTCTACCGGTTCGACCGCGAAGGCGGCGCCGCCGGCACCGCGTGGGCCGAGCTCGACGAGCCGGTGTTCAACCTCGTCGAGGATGTGCGAGGTCGCCTGTGGGCAACGACCGCGAACGCGCTCCTCGAGCTCGACGGCGTGACCGGCGGCGTCCTCAACCGCTACGGCGACGGGCTCACTCAGGCGCTCGCGCTCGACCCGGCGAGCGAGCGCCTCTACGTGTCCTCGGGCGACGGCATCGAGCGCTTCGATCCCGCCACCGGCGAATTCACTCACTTCAGCGACGTCCGCGTCGACGACCTCGCGGTCGCGCCCGACGGCACGCTGTGGGGCACGAGCTGGCCGGAGCGCGGCACGATCTCCCGTTTTGATGAGCGCGGCCGCGCGGCGCCGGCGGTGCGCCTCGACGCCGAGGTTGACTCGATCGCGTTCGGCCGTGCGGGCAGCCGGCTGGAAGGGTTGCTCTTCGCGTCGACGAGCCGCGGCACGCTCGAGCTCGTCGACCTGGCGACGCTCGAGCACGTGACGCTCGCGACCGGCGGCAGCCGCGGCGAGGTGCTGCGGACGACGGCCGACGGCCGCGTGCTGATCGCGCAGTCGCACCAAGTCGACGCGCTCCAGCCGATCGCGGCGCCGCGGGTGGCGAACGTGACGCCGGCCGATGGGGCGATCGTCCCGCTGCCGGTGGCGCGGGTGAGCGTGACGTTCGACCGCGACATGTTCGAGGGCGCGGCGGACGACCCGGCGTCGGTCGTCAACCCCGCCAACTACCTCCTCGCCGGATTCGACGGCGGGACGGTGGCGGTGCACGCGGTGCACTACGACCGGGCGAGCCGCACCGCGGTGCTCGAGCACGCGCCGTTCGCCGCCGGCGAGTACGAGCTCGCGGTGTCGGGCACGGTCAAGAGCACGCAGGGCCTCGCACTCGGCGCGGACTTCCGGGCCGCGTTCGCCGCGCTCGCCAACTACAGCGAGGTGGTGTCGATCGAGTTCGCGAACACGCGCTCGGACCGTGGCGCGGGAACGGTGTCGTACGACGTGCGTGTGACCAACGTCGGCGACGCGGATCTCCTCGCGCCGCTCACGCTGGTGCTCGACCCGGCGCAGTACTTCCGCGGCAGCCCGGCGGGCGCCTTCGGCGCGACGCCGAACGGGCTGTGGCTGGTCGATCTCACCGGCAGCCTCGACGACGGCGTGTTGAGCCCGGGCGAGACGACGACCGTCCAGACCATCACCCTCGCCGCGCCCGGCGGCGAGCGCATCGACCTCGGGCACGGCGTGTTCGCGCTGCCGTATCCGAACACGCCGCCGGTGATCGAGTCGGAGCCGGAAACCGCGGCGACCGCCGGCTCGGCGTACGCGTATCAGCTGATCGCGAGCGACCCGGACGGCGTCGGTCTCGCCTACGTGCTGCTCGATTCGCCGGAGGGCATGGCGCTCGATGCGACGACCGGCCTCCTCTCGTGGGCGCCGACCGAATCGAGCCCGGCGCAGGTGTCGGTGGTGCTGCGGGTCTACGACCGGCGCGGCGGCTACGCGACGCAAGCCTTCGCGATCGACGTCGCCGGCGGCAACCAGGCGCCGGTTGCCGCGGCGCTCGACGCCGAGTACCGCATCCGTGAGGGCGAGGCGTTCGAGATTGGCCTCTTCGCGGTCGATCCCGACGGCGATGCGCTCGTCCAGTGGGCGGAGCGGCTGCCGCGCGGCGCGGCGTTCGATTTCGCTCGCAACGTCCTCGTCTGGCTGCCGGGCTACGACGCTGCGGGCATCTACGACGACGTGACGCTCAACGTGGCGGACGGCGTGAACGCGATCTCGCGCAGCTTCCGCCTCGTCGTGGAGCCGGCGAACGCACCGCCCTCGCTCGCGCCGTTGGCCGGCCGGACGCTCACCGAAGGCGACACGCTGCGCTTCCGGCTGGACGGCGCCGACTTCGACGGCGAAGCGCTCACCTACTACAGCCCGATCCTGCCCGGCGGCGCGTTCATCGATCCGAACACCGGCGAGTTCCAGTGGACGATAGGCTATGCGCAGGCGGGGACCTACGACGTCGACTTCGCCGTCACCGACGGCACGTGGACCGTTTCGCGCTCCGCGACCTTCACCGTGCTCAACGCGAACGGCGCGCCGGTCTTCGACGAGCTGGGAAGCTGGGACATCGTCGAGGGGCAGCCGCTCGTGCTGCAGCTCTTCGCCTTCGACCCCGACAACCCCGGGTTCATCCCGCAGCTCCGCGGCGCGAACGGGGGGCTGACCGGGCTGGAGGGCACGCCGGCGAGCGTTACATATAGTGTGGGCGGCCTGCCGGCCGGGGCGACCTTCGACCCGGCGACGCTCCTCCTCGAGTGGACGCCCGGGTTCGGCCAGGCCGGGAGCTACGCGGTGACGGTCACCGCGACCGACGACGGCGACGGCACGGGCACGGCCCGCTCGACCAGCACCACCGTCCCGATCCTGGTTCGGAACGCCAACCGCGCGCCGGTCGTCGCGCCGATCGACAACGCGTTCGTCGACCGCGGCGCGGTGCTCGAGGTGCCCGTCGTCGCCGCCGACGCCGACGGCAACCCGCTCGTCCTGACCGTCTCCGGGCTGCCGGGCTTCGGCACGTTCGTCGACAACGGCGACGGCACGGGCACCTTGCGGTTCGCGCCGGGTGCGACCGACCGCGGCGACCACGCGATCACCGTCACCGCGACCGACAACGGCGACGGCGAGGGGGCGCGCGCCGTGCTCGCCGGAGCCGCGAGCTTCGTCGTCACCGCGCGCGCACCGAGCGAGGCGCCCGAGCTCGACTGGATCGCGGGTAAGGTCGCGGTGCCCGGCGAGCGCCTCGCCTTCACGGTCCGGGCGCGCGACTTCGACCAGGACGCGCTCGCCTTCAGCGCCACCGGTTTGCCGGCCGGCGCGACGCTCACGCCGGGCGTGATCTACGGCACCGCGCTCTTCGAGTGGACGCCGACCGTCGCGCAGCTCGGCAATCACGACGTCACCGTCACGGTGCGGGACGACGGTAACGGCGGGCGCGGCACGCCGGCGGAAGACTCGCGGACCTTCCGCATCGTCGTGCGCGCGGCGAACCAGGCGCCGGTGCTCGTGCCGGTCGGCGACCGTGCGCTCACCGAGGGCGCGCCGTTCGTGCTCGCGTTGCGCGCCGCCGATCCGGACGGGGATCCGCTCGAATACCTCGTCGAGGATCTCCCGGCGGGCGCGACCTTCGACCGCGAGGCGGGGGTGCTCCGCTGGACGCCGCACCTCTTCCAGGCCGGCGAATACCGGCTGGGCTTCGGCGTCACCGACGGTCACGAGTCGGCCGCCGAATCGGTCCGCCTCGCCGTCGCCAACCTGAACCAGGCGCCGCGGCTTGCGTATATCCCCACGCAGTCGGCCCGCGAGGGCGTGACGCTCTCGTTCACGCTGGTCGGGGGCGATCCGGACGGCGACCGCGTCGTCTACAGCGCGCTGTCGCCGCTGCCGGGCGGGGCGTTCTTCGACGCCGGCACCGGCACGTTCGAGTGGACGCCCCGGTTCGACCAGGCCGGCGAGTACGCGCCGCGCTTCGGCGTCGCCGACATCGAGGGTGCGGCGGACGCGATCGACGTCACGGTGCGGGTGACCGACGTCAACCGCGCGCCGGTGCTCACGCTGACCAATCGCGCGGTGCTGCTCGGCAGCGAGCTCGTCTCCCGCGTGACCGGCTCGGACGCCGACGCGGGCGCGACGCTCACCTACGGCGCGACCGGGCTGCCCGAGGGCGCGACGCTCGATCCGGCATCGGGCGAGATCCGGTGGACGCCCGGGCCGGGGCAGGCCGGCGACTACCTGGTGCGGGTGAGCACGAGCGACGGCGCCGCCACGACGGTCGAGCCGCTCATCCTGCGCGCGCTCGTCGAAGCGCAGGGACCGCAGGTCACGATCGAGACGATCCCGAGCTTTTCGGCGCTGCCGGGCCAGGACGTCGCAGTGCAGGTGCTCGCGAGGGCGTTCTCGGCCGTCGCCGGCCTCGAGCTCTTCGTCGACGGCTCGGCCGTCGCGCTCGACGCGAACGGCCGCGCGGTCGTGCGCGTGACCGAGCCGGGCAAGCTCGCGTTGCTCGCGCGCGCGACCGACCTCGACGGGTTCGTCGGCACGACGGAGCGCTCGCTCAAAGTCCGCGCGCCCGGCGATCGCGCGGCGCCCACCGTGGGCTTCCAGCCGGGCGTCGCTGCGGCGATCGTCACCGCGCCGATCGGGATCGGCGGCACGGTGTCGGATGCGAACCTCGACAGCTGGACGCTGGAGATCGCGCGGAGTGCGCAGGGCGACTACATCGAGCTCGCCCGCGGCGAGGCGCCGGCGAGTGGCGCTCTCGCCACGCTCGATCCGGCCGAGTGGTCGAACGGCGTCTACACCCTGCGGCTCACCGCGACCGACATCTCGGGCCGTGTCGCGCGCACCGAGGCGACGTTGCAGATCGCCTCGACGGACAAGGATCAGCGCTATCTCCGCACCGACGTCGACGCGACGATCCAGCTCGCGGGTCACGAGCTCGTGCTCGCGCGCGAGTACGACTCGCTCGGCGCGAACGAGGCCGGCCGCTTCGGCAACGGCTGGCGGCTGCCGCTCGCCGATTTCCGGCTCGAAACCGACCTCGCCACGACCGCGCGCGAAGTCGCTGGCCTCACGCTGCCGTACCGCGAGGGCACGCGGCTCTACGCGACGCTGCCCGACGGGGAGCGCGTCGTGTTCACCTTCGCGCCCGAGCGGAAGAGCATTCCGGGGCTCGACTACTACCTGCCGCGCTGGGAGAACGCTTCCGGCTGGCGGCTCGAGTCGCCGCTCGCGCACCTCCAGCGGGCGGGGGACCGCTACTACGACCTCGCGACCGGGCTGGCCTACACCCCACAGGCAGTCACGCTGATCGCGCCCGACGGCACCGCATACGTCGTCGGCTTCGGCACCGGGACGCACGAAGTCCGCTTCGCCGACGGCGCAAGGTGGATCGTGAGCGATTCCGGCATCGTCGCGTCGACGGGCGACGTCGTGCAGTTCGTCGACGACGATGCCGGGCGGCTCGCCCGCGTGATCCTGCCCGACGGCCGGCACTTCGCGTACGCGTACGACGCGGCGGGCAACCTCGAGTCGGTCCGCGACCTCGCGGCCGCCGAGTCGAGCCGCTATGGCTACGACGGCGACCACCGCCTCGTGCTCGCGACCGGCGGCTTGGGCGTCGGCGGCTCGGCGATCCGCTACGACGGTGTCCCGACCGCGGTGCCGCTCGTCGCGGATCTCGGGCCGGCGCGCGAGTATCTGACGCAGACGCGAACCGGCACGCTCGTCGCCGGCGCGGTCGATCGCTATAGCCTGGCGCTTCGGCCGAGCGAGTTCGCTTCGTCGGCGTCGGGCGATGTGTACCTCGGCATCGTCGTCGAAGCGGACGGCGCGGGCGCGCTCGCGCCGGCGATCCCGCAGCTCGCCGGGCTTACGCCGGTCGCGAGTCGCACGGAGGGCGGGCAGGCTTTCGCGCTCTACCGCGTCGATCGGGCAGGGCTTGCGCTCCTCGAGATCTCGGGCGCGAACGCCGGCGGCTACCGCCTGTCGCTCTTCGTCGCCGGCGATGCGACCCGCGACGGCCTGGTCGACGGGCTCGACACGCAGGCGCTCGCTGCCGGCGACACGCGCGCCGACTTCAACCGCGACGGCCGCATCGACGCGACCGACCGGCAGCTCCTCGCCCAGACGTACGGTTACCGCGCGAACCAGGCGCCGGCGGCGACCGACGGGACGGCGAAGACGCACGTCGATCTGGAAGTCGACGTTCCGATCGACGCGCTGCTCGCCGACCTCGAGGGCGACACCACGTATCTCCGCGTGACCGGAGCGACGCACGGTACGGCGCGTCTCGACGGCGACGGCCGGTCGGTGCTGTTCACGCCGGAGGCGGGCTATGCCGGGCCGGCGAGCTTCACGCTGGTCGCGGATGACGGGTACTCGCTCTCGGGCGAGGCGACGGTGACAGTGAACGTCAGCGATGCGAAGCTCGTGCGCATTCATCTCGCTCGGCTTCCCGGCCTGCTGCAAGGCGAGTGGGCCACGCTGCGGCCGACGGGAGACTTCGAGGACGAGGCGGGCGTGAAGCTCGCCGCGTCCTACCTGGACTTTTCGTCGAGCGACGATGCGGTCGCGACGATCGACGCGGAGGGCCGGATCCGTGCAGTCGGCGACGGCGTCGCCGTCCTTTCGGCGCGGAGCAAGGGGATCGACGCGGTCAACGCGCTCAAGGTGGCGCCGTTCTTCGAGCTCTATCTCGACGCCGGCAGCGTCGTGGACGGCCGTGAGCTCGACGCCTACCCGGGTTCGATTACGCTGGCAGAGACCGTCGGGCGCCGACAGCTCATCGTCAAGACGCTCCAGGGCGGGGACATCACCGCCGCCGCGTCCGGAACGCGCTATTTCGTGGGTAACCCCGCAGTCGCGACCGTCACCCCGGACGGGCTGATCATCGCCAGGTCGTCGGGCGTAACCGTCCTCTCCGTCGTCCATGACGGACGTCAGCAGGACATCGAGCTCAACGTGGAAGTGCCCGTCATCGGCTCGGCACGCCTCGCGGCGGGTGAAGGCGGCGCGATCAGCACCGAAGACGGGTCGCTGCTCATGATCGCGCCGGGAGCGCTCGCCGCGGAAGCGACCGTCTCGATCAGCAAGCTCGAGCTCACGGAGCTCGGCATGCCGCTCCCCGCGCCGGACCTGATCGATCCGCTGGGTGCCGTCCTGCTGGAGTTCGGCCCGGAGGCGCTGGCAGCGCCGGCGCAGCTGGCGATCCGTGTGTCGGGGCCTATCGATCCGCTCACCGGACAGCCGCGGGTCCTCGCGCCGGGAACGGAGGTGTTCTTCTTCCGCAAAGGCACGTTCCTCGACGACGCGGGCCAGGAGCACGACACCTGGTGGCTGGTCGACAACGGCGTGATCGGTGAGGACGGCGTTGCTCGCACGGCGAGCCCGCCGTATCCGGGCGTGCTCGCCGACGGCACGTTCCTGTGCGCCACCGCCAAGCCCATCGTCGACACCAAGACCGGCAAGGTCGAGATCCCCCCGGCGCTCAGCTTTTGGGACGCGCTGTGGGCGGAGACCGCGCGCATCGCGATGTTCGCCGGTGTCGCCGGTGGGCCGGGCTCCGCGAGCGCGATCGGCGCAGTCCTTGCCCTGAGCCCGGGTCCGATCTGGGTCAAGGGCTACACGCTGGACGGCGGGTATCGATCGGCGGAAGTGGTGGCTAAGCTAAAGGACGACGGGAGGATCTTCTTCCAGATCGAGAATCCCGTCGTTCTGGCGATGGACGCACCGGTAGCCACAAGCTTCCGCTACGACGTGGCCAGGCGAGAGGTCGAGGTGACGGCTACGACGAACGGCAAGGACGGCTGGAGCGGGCAGATGACGTATCGCCTGTGGATCCAGCCCAAGGCCGTCGGCGCGCTCGAGCAGCCCAACGATGCGCCCGACCGTGGCCTCCTCTGGAAGGTGCTGAAAGTGGAACCGCAGATCTTCGAGCGCAGCCACACTTTCAGGGTGGTCCTGCCCGAGGGCGTCGCGCTCTCTCAGCACGAGTTCTTCGTCGAGCGCATCGGCCCGAGGTTCGACACCCAGGGGCGCAAGCTCCCTTCGGAGACGAGCGTCTTCAGCAACCGCGTCGACCCGGTGGTGCGGAGCGAGCAATCCGTGGTGACGGACGCCACCCGCATCTACCTGTTCGCGAACAATCTCGTCGGCGGCGACAACCCGGGGTTCGATCTCCAGCTGACCGCGAAGATCGGGATGGACGAGAAGCGCGAGGCGCTTGGGCTGTTCGGATCGCGGACCGATCAGATCGCGTTCGCCCAGAACGACCAGCTTGCGTTCGTGATCGGACGCAAGGGCCGCATCTACGTGGTCGATCTGGTGGGCAAGTCGGTCGCGTACACGATCGAGCTGGCTGGCGCCTCGGACAACCTCTCGAGCCTGGCGGTCGCGGGCCGCAAGCTCTACGTCGCCGAAGGTGGGCGCTACGCGAGCACGGGCGGACACCGCGTCCTTGCCATCAACATCGACCCGCAAAGCAAGAGCTTCCTCAAGGTCGAATACGAAATCGCGGGCTTGCCGCCCGCCCCCACCGGCTACTACGACCTCGCCGTCAGCGGCGGACGGTATCTTGCGGTCACCGCGCCGGCGCAGCCGATCGGGCTCGCCGGTGGGAGGACGCCGGCCCCGGGCAACGTCTACGTCGTCGACCTCACGAAGGCCGACGTGCGGGACGACATCCCGGGCGCCGGGGTCGTGCTGGTCGATCTCAAGCAGCTTCCGAACGGGATTCCCGGCAAGGGGCCGCACTACGTGTCCGCAACCTCGCGGCCGGGCGAGTTCCTCGTTTCCAACTCGTTGAATCCGAGCAACGGCTTCGTTTCGATCCGCTTCGCGGTGGATCCCAAGACCGGCGAGCTCGCCGGCAAGCCGGAGCTGAAGACCGTCGCGCTCAAGCCGACCGAGTCCAACTGGCTGATGAAGAAGCACCAGCAGAGCATCCAGCGCGCGAACGGGATCGTCTTCACCACGCTTGCCGGCACCGACTACGCACTGATCGCCGACTTCAACCTGATCTACGAGTCGCCGCATTTCGGCCTCGACACGCAATTCGGCAAGCAGATCGGCGGCAAGATCGGCATCGTCAGGGATCCGTTCGGCCGGGAAGGCGCGCCGCGGTACATGGGGGCGACCACGCCGATCGTCGGGGCGTCGTTCGATCATCTGTCGCTTTCCCCCGGCGGCGATCTGCTGCTCGCCGACGCGCTCGTCGAGGAGTTCGGTGGTCCCGACAGCGGGTTCTTCTCGAAGATGTCCCGGAAGCTGTTCGCCTGGGATACGCAGCAGCTGATCCGGGCCGCGGTCGACGCGCGCGCGGAGTTGCGTCCGCTGTCCGAACCGATCGATCTGCGAGAGACCCGTCGAGGCTCGGGCAACTACAACCCGGTCGTCAGCGCCCAGCCGAGAAAGTACGACGGCATCGGACAGAACGAGCCGTTTGCCGGGATCTACGGCCACGCCACGTCCGACGACTTCCTCGAGCTGCTCGGGCCGGAGCGGTCTGACTCGACCGGCTTGCCGACGTTCGAGTGGACCCTGAGCGGTCGGAAGCTCGAGAGCAAGCTCTTCGTGAGCACGTTCGCGCCCGGGCAAGGGCTCTTCCCGAACGATCCCGTGGTCGGCTTTGGCGAGGCAGAGCGCGTCACCATGGAGGGCCGGATCCGCTCGCATCTCGATGGTGACCTCAACCGCAACCGCATCCTTTCGAAGACGGCCGCCGCGCCGGCCCCGGGGCAGGAGAAGGTCACCTACCAGCTCGAGGCGCCGCAACGCCTGACTGCGGGTCAGACGTACTACTGGGGCGTACAGGTCACGGACGAGCGTGGAAACGTCCGGACCAAGTACAAGACCTTCACCGTGGACCCGGTCAGCGCGAGCGGGGACAGCTTCGCTTCCGTCAGCGTGATCACACACGGTTTCCAGCCGCCCTACCTGTCCGAGCCCGACGCCAAGGCGACTGCAGCATTCACGATCGGCCAGTCGATCCTCGACCATTCCGGCGGCGGACTCATGGCCGTCCTCGACAAAGCGAGCGGTCAATGGATGGTCTTCGGCGAGACTGGACCGCAGCCGCTCACCGAAGTGATCGCTCAAGCCCACGGCAAGGCTCTCGTGCTGGTGCCCGACTGGGTGTTCGATTCCGGCATCTCCGACTCGGGTTTTAGCGAGGCAGCGGCGGACGCGTTCTTCGCCGCGCTCGCGCGGTTGAACGATGCGACCGGCGGCAAGGTTCTCGCGGCGCCGCTGCACTTCATCGGCCACAGCCGCGGCGCCTCGGTGAACACCGAGATCATGCAGCGGATCGGGAAGCACTTCCCGGACGTGCAGAACATCCACATGACCACGCTCGACCCGCACGACTTCGTGCAGGAGTCGCTCGCGATCCCCGCCGGGACCACCCTGAGTAAGGTTGGCAGCGTGCTCGAGGGCCTGTCCCTGCCGGCTGCCCTCATCGCGCCCGGTGCAGCGCCGTGGCTCTGGAACGCCGGCAAGGGGCTCGACGTCGCGGGCAAGGCTCTCTCGCTCCTCGGGCTTCCTTCGATCGACTACGCCGATTTCAAGGACCCGAACGTCTGGGTCTGGTCGAACGTCGGGTTCGCCGACAACTACTACCAGACGCTCGGCAAGACCGGGAAACTCAGCGTGTACCAGCGCGATCTGCTCGCACCCGAGCGCGAGACTGCCAGAGGTCCCAACCAGGAAGGCGTGACGATCACGCCCAACGGGCGCAGGATCGAAGGCGCCGACCTCAACATCAGGCTCGACGGCCGGGCGCTGTTCGAGAAGGACACGGACTTCGGCGGGATCGGGATCGCGCTGCCCCATATCCGACCCCAGACCTGGTACTTGGGCACGGTCGATCTCTCGCTCACCGGCGGTGCGACGCTGTTCGACAAGTTCGAGAACCCGGTGTGGCGGAAGATCACCGACTCCAGGTGGGAGACCGACGGTTCGCCCGGTTTGCCCTGGTACCGCTCCGGCGAGGATGGCCGCACAGCGCCACCGCCGTTGGTCGAGGACGGCGGCCCCGGAGCGCCGTCGTGGGAAGGCGTGGGCGCCGGGTGGGCTTACTCGGTGCAGGGTGGGGGCGGACCTGCGACGTGGCTGAAGACCGGTGCGCGCACGGGGGTTGCGGAGGACAACACCGAGTTCGGCAAGACCGCCAACGCCGTGCCGACCGTCTTCAACGGCGATTTCCAGGCGAGCATTCGCCCGCTCTACGGCCGGTTCCCGGTCTGGTCGCCGACATGGACCGAGATCCCGGGCTGGGCACTGCAAGGCGGAAGCGGCGGCGGGGACCAGGCGGTCGACCTCAACCCCCGCTTCGACGCGCAGCGATGGAATGCTTTCGTCAGCAAACTCCCGCCCGTATTCGATAACACCGCTACCGAGGCGTTTCGCCGGGTGACCGAGAAGCTGTACACGTTCCTCGACAACAACCTGCGCGACAAGATCACCGAGTGGGCGCTCAAGCAGGGAACCGATGCCTTGCTCGCGATTGCATCCGACGTCCGCTCCCTGATCCTGGATGCCCTGAAGAAGCTGGACGCCGAGGAGTTGAAGTTTGCCTCGCGCCTCATCAGCCACGTCGTAGGGAAAGACATCACGACCGCGGTCGTGAAGGGCGTGATCACGGACGCGGTGGTCGACGCGGTTCCGGCGCTGATCTCGTTCGTGCAAGCAGAGCTGTTCGACTATTCCTTCGGGGTCGTTCCGACGTCTCCGCTCACGCACAACTGGATGTATTTCGCCCCGGGCCAGACGCACCTCGAGCTGAGCTACCGGATCGAGGACTGGGACCCGGATGCCGTTCTGCAGGTCAGTTTCGAGTCGCCGGCGGGGAAACAGGCTCCGATCAGCATTGTCAGCTTTCCGCCGACCGCTGGCGGCGTGACCCCCGACTTCCGCAATGCGTCGGTGCCGATCCCCGGAGCACTCCTCGGCAAGACGGGCCGGTTCACGTTCTCGTTGGCAGATGGCCCCCAGACCGTACAGCGCGTCGTCGACGTCGATCCGGTCACCAAGGAGCCGATCCTTGCGGTGGTCGTGCCCGAGATTTCCGTCGACCACATCAGGCTCGCGGGGGGCGGAGCGCTGCGCGCCGAGAGCCTGCCCGACTCGGATACCACCGCCGGGAGTCCCCTCGACGACGCAAGCGCCGCCGCCACGCTGGCCGGCCTTCGCGGAGCGGCGATCGCCCTCTGGACCGACGCCGGCGCGGACGAGGTTGCGCTCGGTCTGCTGGGGCAGGTCGAGATCGGTTTCGCCGATCTGCCCCGGGGCGAGCTGGGGCTGACCGAGATTGGTTCCGGCCCGGTGGCATCCGTGACGCTGGACCGCGACGCCGCCGGCCACGGCTGGTTTGTCGATCCGACACCGCTCCTGAACGAGGAGTATGCGGAGCGCCCGGGATCGACCGAGCTGGTCGCAGCAAGCGCGGGCGAAGTCCACGATCGTTTCGATCTCCTGACGGTGCTGTTGCACGAGATGGGTCACCTGGCCGGCGTGGACCACCTCGCCGGTGCCGCAGCGGGCGACACGCTCATGGCCGAGACGCTCGTGACGGGGGTCCGGCGGTTGCCGCTGCCGATCGATGCCGCGACACCCGGCGACGCCGCTCCCGTCCTTACGGCTGGCGTGGTCGAGACCACCGTCGTGTTGCTGGCGCCGCTTGCGGCCAGCGAGTCGAGCGTCGCTGCCGGGCTCACGGCATTGCGTGTCACCCCGCTCATCGGCGCCGGGGAGCAGGTGCTCAGCGAGGCGGAGAACGGCGTGCTGCGCCTCGCCGAGCGGTTCCGGCTGGAGGACGGCGTCAAGGCCCTCCGGTTCACGATCGAGAGCGCGAGCCTCGGTATGAGCGGGGCCGCTCCGCTCGACACATTCGAAGTCGCTCTGCTCGATGCGGCGGCGAGCCTCCCCGTTGCCGGCGTGATCTCGTTGGACACGAGCGACGCGCTCTTCAACCTCCAGAGCGACGGCACGCAGTTCGCCGCCCCGACAGTCACGACGAGCGGTCTGCCGCTGCCCGGCGGGGCGCCGCTCACGCTCGCACGGCCGGTCATCGTCACGGTCGATCTCTCGAGCGTGGCGGCGGGCACCGAGCTCGTGCTCTTCTTCGATCTCCTGGGTTTCGGCGGGCGCGATAGCGTCGTCGTCATCGACGACGTGCGCCTGCTCACGAGCCCGGGCGAGAACACCGCCCCGGTCGCGGCCGGCGACTCGGCGAGCACGGTCGAGGACGAGGGCGTGACCATCGCGGTGCTCGCGAACGACACCGACGCCGAGAATGATCCGCTCACCGTGACGCTCGTCATCGGACCGGCGTTCGGCTCCCTCACGGAAGCCGCGCCAGGCCTCTTCACCTACACACCGGACGCCGATTTCTTCGGCGAGGACGCCTTCAGCTACCGCCTGAGCGACGGGACGCTCGAGTCCGAGATCGCAACGGTCATGCTGCACGTGGCGCCGGCGAACGACGCGCCGGTGGCATTCGACGATGCCAGCTCGGGGCACGAAGATGCGACTCAGGAGATCGATCTGCTCGCCAACGATCGCGACGTCGACGGCGATGCACTCACCGTCGAGATCGTGGAGACACCGCGGCACGGCGGCGTCACGGTCGGCCACGACGGAATCGCGCGCTACATGCCGGAGCACGACTTCCATGGCGACGACCGGTTCACCTACGTCGTGAACGACGGACACGGCGGCAGCGCCTCGGCCACCGTGGCGATCGAGGTGCGCCCGGTCAACGACGCTCCGGTAGCGGCCGGAGCGACGGTTGTGGTGGCGGAAGATGGCGTCGCGACCGGCCGGCTTGCGGCGACCGACGCCGACGGCGACGCGCTCTTCTTCGACGTGTTCGCCGGGCCCACGCACGGCCGGCTCGAGCTGACACCGGACGGTGCTTACAGCTACACGCCCGATGCGGATTACTTCGGTTCCGACGCGTTCCGGTTCGTGGTGAACGACGGCGGAGTCTCCTCGGATGCGGCCGAGGTTGCGATCGAGATCCGAGCAGTCAACGATCCTCCGGTCGTCGGCGAAGCGCGCTTCGCGCTCGACGAAGATGGCGCGCTGGTGCTCGACCTGCTCGGTACCGCTCGCGACGCGGACGGCGATCCGGTGAGCGTCGCTGCCGTGGGCGCGCCCGGTCACGGCCGGATCATCCGGGACGCCGAGGGTCGTTACGTGTACTTGCCCGATCCCGACTTCTTCGGTGACGACCGCTTCGAGTTCCGCGTGACCGACGGCGCTGTGGAGGTCTCGGCGATCGCCGCTCTGACGGTTCACCCGGTGAACGACGCTCCGATCGCGCTAAGCGCTCGGTTCACGGTCGAGGAGGACGGCATCGTCCTCGGCCAGCTCCTCGCCGGGGACGCCGACGGCGATGTGCTCGGCTTCGAGCTCGTCGCCGGACCGACGCACGGTTCGCTCCGGCTGGATCCCGACGGGCGGTTCAGCTACCAGCCGGCCGCCGACTACTTCGGCCCGGACGCGTTCCGGTTCCGCGCCGTTGACGGCGCAGCGTTCTCCAACAGTGCCGAGATCTCGATCGACGTCGCGTCGGTCAACGATGCACCGGTTTTCGTGAGCACCCCGCCCGCGCGGTTCGTCCTCCTGACGCCGGCGGCAGCGGGCGACGCGGTCTATCGGGCGCTCGGCGCGGCAGGCGCAGCGGCGACGGCGTGGTTCAGCTGGGTCGAGCGCGAGGCTTCGTACAACAACGAGATCGGCCTCTACGCCGTCGATGACGCGGACGGCCGCATCGGCGCCTTGCGCCCCGGGGACCAGGGTTACGCCCGCGCCGCGCTCGCGACGGCCCGTGCGCAGGTGATCTTCGCCAGCGGTCAGACCGAAGGGGCCACCCGAACCCTCATGCTCGAAGGCGGTCGGCTCTACGGGTTCTACCTGATCCAGGACGCCAGCACTGCCAAGTGGCGCAAGGCGAACCCGGAGAACGAATTGTGCGACGCCCCGCTCGCGTTCTTCTCCTTCGCCGACGCCAATCCTGACCGCTTCGACCATCTGCGCGCGAGCCTGGGCACCGACGGCACCCTGCGCTTGGCCTGGGAAGACCTGACCGGCGGCGGGGACAAGGACTACGACGACGTCATCGCCACCGCGAAGGGTTTCGGGCTGCCGGTGACGGAAGGCGCGGTCTTCGCGTACTCCGCCAAGGCAACTGACGTCGACAGCGACACGCTGACCTACTCTCTCGTCCAGGGCCCCGCCGGCGGGAGCATCGATCGGCAGAGCGGTTTGCTAACGTGGATCACGCCGGTCCCGGGCGTCCACGACTTCCGCCTACGGGCCGACGATGGCCGCGGCGGCAGCGCCGAGCAGGCGTTTACGCTGGAAGTAGTCGCGGCCTTCCGCGCGCCGATCGCTTACTGGAACCTCAACGAGACCTCCGGCTCGGCGGTGGCCGACAGCGCCGGCACGGCGCAAGACGGGCGCTTCTTCGGTGCCAAGCCCGACCTCGACGACGCGGGCCCGCCCAAGACGCTTGCCCCCTATGGCACGCAGACCGGGGCGGACTTCCACGGTACAGCGAAGGAGTACATCGCCGTCGCCCATCACGCCGAGTTCGAGCTCGCGAGCGGCACGGTGAGTCTCTGGTTCAATACGCGCGACGCAGGAAAGGCGCAAACGCTGGTCTCCAAGGACCATGACGGTTTCGAGAAAGGCGGGCACCTGAACGTTTCGATCGAGGGCCGCGATCTCGTACTGAGGCTCCAGAGCAAGGACGCGAGCTACTTCATCCGTACCGACCATGACGCGATCCGGTCGGACACCTGGTACCACATGGCCGTGAGCTTTGGCGCGGAGGGGATGCGGTTGTACCTCAACGGCGCCCTGGTGGGTGCCAACGCGTACACCGGCGGCCTCCAGGGCAATCGCGAGGCCTTCGTAATCGGCGGCTCGATCAAGACGCACACCGGCAGCTCGGCGGATCTCGCCAAGCTCAAGGTGACGGAGTCGTTCAACGGCTATGTCGACGAGGTTGCCGTATTCGGTGTGCAACTCTCGGTGGACGAGGTCCGCCGCGTGCGCGAGGCGGGGCCGATGGCGCTCGTGGCGCCGGCCGCGCCGCTTGCGACGCCTACCCCGCGCGACGCACGGAGTGCGAGCATTGTCGTGGGCTCGCAAGCGCCGGCCCTCCAGGTCGGTTCCCAGTTGGCGACGGAGCCGCGCGCTCAGCCTTCGGCTGCGCCCCAGAACGGGCGAGACTCGCGACGAGACCGGGTAGATCTAGAGTCGTCGCCGAGCGTGCGCATTTGCTGGGACCTGCAGACGGAACAAAGGAAGGCGCTCGCCACAGCGCGCCCACAGCCAAGTTGGGTGAAGAACTTCGTGTGCGAGGGCGGGGCGAAGCCGGTCAACGACTGGATGCTGAAGATTCCGGCGGCTGACTGCGCACAAGCATCAGGCCGGGATACGATCAAGCAGCGGATGGGATCGCACCGATGAGGGAAACACTTCTCAAGGCGGCCTGTACGACCGTAGCGGTCCTTCTTCTCGTGGGTTGCGAGAAACAGGAAGATCGACACGTTGTCCCCTTGGGCAAGGCTACGCTGCGCCTGCCGCCGACGGTCGAGCCCGACGTGGTCACGATCATGCGTCGCAACCCCGACCACTGGCCGAAGCAGTTCTTCAACTACTGGCAGAAGGAATCCGGGGAGTTCGTGTGGTGGCCGTCGAAGGAGTGGAGCGAAGAGTTTCCGCCGAGCGAGTATCGCCTCAACTTTGCGATCGTGGTCTATCCGCGAACAGGGCACGCCGATGCACGCGCAACGCCAAGGCGCGGTCACTCTCCGCATGACACGCGGCAAATCGTTACAGCGCCTCCCCTGTTCGCGCGAGAAGAGGTTGTCGAGATTGCGTTCTGGTGTAATCAGACGCCTTACGCAAGGGTCGCGAACATCAATTGTTACGGCGACGTGCTGTCGCCGTCGCTCGACTGGACGTTTGGGATTCATTGGCCTGCTGGGCGGCCGTTCTCCTCCGACGTGCGGAAAGACATCGAGGGCGTACTGGCCTACATCGCATCCAACCTGACCGATCCGGCGGTGCAGTAATGCAGCATCACCTGGCTGTAGGCCGACGGGCCGCAATGGCCCGTGGACAGTCCCGATGACACGCAGCAGGGGAGTGGTCGCGGCAGCGAGGTTCTGACGATTCCCCGGCGGACTACACACGAGCATCCGGTAGAGATACGATCCGGCAGGTGAAGGTAACGGGACGGGCTCTCATCGGACCGATTAAGGCGACACTTCTGAAGGTGGCCTCTACGGCTGTCGCGGTCGTCCTTCTTGCGGGTTGCGAGAAACAGGAAGATCGACACGTTGTCCCCTTGGGCAAGGCTACGCTGCGCCTGCCGCCCACGGTCGAGCCGGACGTCGTCACCGCCTTCCGGCGTCATCGCGATCTCTGGCCGACGCAGTTCTTCAACTACTGGCAGAAGGAATCCGGGGAGTTCGTGTGGTGGCCGTCGAAGGAGTGGACCAGAGAGTTTCCACCGGGTGAGTATCGCCTCAACTTTTCGATCGTCATCTACCCGAGTGCGGGGCATCCGGACGCAAGGGCGCCTCGAGAGCTGGGAAGTGCCCCGCATAACAGTCCTCGAACAGTGGCGTTGCCGTCGCCTTTCACCCGGCGAGGTGGGGCAGAGGCGACTTTCTGGTGTAACAAGGAACCTTACGGAAGGGTCGCGAACGTCAACTGCTTCGGCGATGTCTCGTCGCCGACGCTCGACTGGACGTTCGGGATCAGCTGGCCCGAGGGTCGGCCACTCTCCGCTGAAATGAGCAAAGACATCGAGGGCGTACTGGCCTACATCGCATCCAACCTGACCGATCCGGCGGTGAAGTAATGCAGCATCACCTGGCTGTAGGCCGACGGGTCGCAATCGCCCGTAGACAGTCCCGATGACACGCAGCAGGGGAGTGGCCGCGGCAGCCCTTGCGATCGGCCTTCTCGTCACGGGCCTCGACGAGGCAGAGGCGCAGACGAGCATCCGGGAGATCGTAACGCTTCGTCACGGCGAAACGCTCGACGACTATCAGGTACTGCGGCAGATTGCACTCACCCCTGATGGCGCGCGGGCGGCGACCGTCAGTTACGGCCTCGCGCGGGTATGGAACGCACGCACGGGCAAGCTCTTGTGGGAGCTGAGCTCGAAGTACAAGAGCGACGAGGACACGCTGATCGCGCACCCGGTCTTCAGTCCCGATGGCTCGCTGCTTGCGCTCGCTGTGAGGGGCGAGGTAGCCCTCTACGCCGCGGCCGACGGCACCAAGCTCGCGCGGCTCACCGGCCACGACCCGGTGCTGTGGACCTGGAGGACGCCGATCGCATTCAGCCCCGACGGGAACTGGCTCCTTACCACTGCGATCGCCCGACGGGATAGCAAAGGCCCGGACGGTGCGGCATGGATCTTTCCGGTGGGCGACCGCAGTGGGCCGAGTTGGCTCTACCGCAAATGGCGCGGCCTGCTCGGGCCGGAGGAGCTTCCCGCGCGCCACATGCTCATGCCGCTCGAGCGCCCGAAGGCGCAGGGGGATCCCTTTCCGCCGGAAGGGTGGGTGCAAGAGATCCGCTTCTCGCGGGACAGCGCCGAAGTCCTCATGCTGGGCTCGCCGGCGGTGTTCGCGTACTCGGTCTCGGACGGGCGGGAGGTTCGGCGCTTCGGGCCGACGACACCGCGCGATCAGTACCGCGTCGACGCGCAACAGGATCCCTGGGTGGGGGCCTCGGGGGTCTCGTGGCTCACGTCGATCAGCCCGTCGGGGCGACACGTGGTCGAGTGTACCGACGGTACGCTCTGGATCCGCCCGGCGGAGCGGAATCCTCGTCCGGAGATCGAGCTCCCTCTTGCCATTCAGCTCCGCGGACTGAACTCCCTCAAGCACAACTGCGTTTTCAGTCCCGACGGCATCAGGATCGCCGCGTGGTGGCCCGACCAGCGTCGCACGCCGATCGTCGAGGTGAACGTCTGGGACATGACGGGGAAGCCCTCGCTGCGGTATTTCGCGCCCGGGCGCGAGGGTCGCTTCGAACCGGCGGTGATCACCGCGCTCCACTGGAGCGGCGACGGGCGCCGCATCGTCGCGGTGGACAGCGCCAAGACGCTGCGGGTCTTCGACCCGGAACGCGACGAGCTGCTCGTGCGGCACCAGCGCCCCGACCAGGGCAAGGGCGATTCGCTGCTTGCGGTCGATCACACCGGCACCCGGTTCCTCACCGACCGTGTGGGCCGGGAAGGTCCGGCCCGGCGCGCGCGCTGGGTCGAGGCGCAGGTCTGGGAGGTGGTCGTGCAGGAGCGGTGATGGTGAGGCGAGGTGCGACGAGGCCGCTCCGGAGTTGACATCGAGCGCGCGGCAGCAAGCCCGGCGCGCCAATCTATCGATAGAGCTCTCGCTGGTTCTGAATGAAGTTGAACAGGTCGACGCAGAACTCCCGCCGGCGCTCGAACGTGACGACAAACCCCCGTCGAGTCTCCCCCATCGAGAAGTCATAGGCGACACGACGCACCCTGCCTTCAAACCGGCGCTCGAGCTCACGGTTAGGACGACCTTCGCCGAACACGCTTGCGACCACCTCCGGACGGATGCACAGCCTCTCCTGATCGACTCTCGTGGCGAGCAGCACACGGTGCGAACCCTCGTACCCCGCGTTGTCGATCAAGTACCCCATGCCCATCACCGAGAAGATCGGTCGTGCGGACATCACGTCGTAGTACCTGCCGCCGTCACGACTCAGCTCAGGATCGATCTTCAGTCTGGCGGACAGCGTGCGCTCGACAAAGGCAGCATCGGCCCAGTCGCGGTGTCGCGCGATCGCCAGGAGCGCGCGCAGGAACACCTCTTGGGACTGCCGGTCGATGACGACCGGTCGAGTGTGGCTAGGCGGGGACGTCGGTTGTTGCGCTTGCGCGATCAAACCCGCGCGATCGGGATCCGCCGTTGAACGAGACCGGTCAACACGGTCGGAACGCTCGCTAGTTGCACCGCACTGGGCGATAAATGTCATCACGAGCAGCGACCACGCAATGCGTCGGCTGCGGGAGCCGTCGCGTTCCCGTTGTGAGAGTTGCATGGGGGCTGGGCCGCCGGGGCAGGCGCTCGGAAGGATTCTAAGCGAAAACACTCGGGCGGCGTTGAGGTTTCGCCCGGGATTGCGCCGACCGCCGGGTCGGCGTACGTGTATCAGGTCGTGGCGAGCGACCCCGCGCCTCGGCCGAGCACGAGATCGACATGGCGTTCTTCGTCTGGGAGGAGAGCAGCCATGCGGTCAGCCTGATCGGTGACGGGCTGATCGCCGCCCAGGCGCGCCGGACGCCGAACGATCCGCTGCTGGTGCGGATCGCGTTATGTTCAGAATCTCCGACGGCGTTCACGCCGCGCATCGCTCGTAGTAGTTCAAGATTCCGCCAAGTCGCGGGCGGCGAGCGATCGGCCCATTTTGGTGCGCCGAGGCAGGGCGCGGCGTGATCAGCACGTTGCCCAGGCCTTGATGATTTCGTTCGAGGTGATAATGCGCGTCGTACGCCCGAAGCGCTCGACGCAGCATCCCCTGCCCGATCAGAATGAGCTTCGAGAGGCACTCCTCGCGCACGCTTCGAATCCATCTTTCCGCGTACGCGTTCAGGTTGGGCGCACGCGGCGGTAGTCGAATCACCTGGATGCCCTCCCGCGCGAGCATCTGGCGAAATTCAGCGCAGTATTTTGTGTCCCGGTCGAGGATCAGATGTCGCTTGTCCACGAGCGGCCCGTCGAACGCATCCAGCAGGTTACGCCCCATCTGCAGCATCCAGGACCCATCGGGTTGGACCGTGATCCCGGCGATGCGCACGCGTCGAGTCGCGAGCTCGATGACAAATAGAACGTAGGGCGTCAGGAGCCCCCGCCAGCTCCACACCTCTACGGTGAAGAAGTCGGCTGCGGTCAAGGCCTTCCAGTGCGCTCGCAACAACACCGACCACGGCATCCCTTTGCCCCGCTCAGGGGCGGGCTCCAGACCGTGCTCCTTCGGGATCCCGCGAATCGTCCCGCGGCCCAGCTTGTAACCGAGATTGGCCATGGCACCTTGGATTCGCGTGTAACCCCAACACTGGTTCTCGCCGGCCATACGCACCACCAGCCCCACCAGTTCTTCGCGCGTGCGTGGCCTACCGGGCCGGCGTCATTCAACGAAAGTCCACTTGCGCGCCACCAACTCGCGGTGCGAGCGAAGCAGCGTCTCGGGCGTGACGATCGTGCCCGGCTCGCTCAGCACCTGCCGGCCCACCGCCTTCGCCTTCTCGGCAAGGTGGCGGCGCTCGGCGTCGGTGAAGAGGATGCGTCGTCCGCCAAGCCGCTCGCGAAGCGCACGGTTCCCGGCTTTCAGGTATTCGATCACCGCCGCCTGTTGCCGGTGCAGCCAACCAGCCACCAGCATGAGCAGGAATTGAAGCAGAGTTGTGGAAGCCAGCATCTGCAGGGCAAGGACGCGAGCCACTTCGTCCGCACCGACGACAACCTCATCAAGTCGGACACGTGGTATCACGTCGCGGTGAGCTTCGGGGCCCAGGGGATGAAGCTCTACCTCAACGGCGTCCTCGTGGGCACCAACGCTTACGCCGGCGGCATGCAAGGCAACGGCGAAGCGCTGGTGATCGGCGGCTCGGTCAAGACACACGAAGGGAGCAGCTCGGATCGGTCGAAGCTCAGGATCACCGAGTCGTTCAACGGCTACATCGACGAGGTGGCGTTCTTCGGAGCGCAGCTCGCCGTTGACGAGTTGCGCCGGGTACGCGAAGCAGGGCCGATGGCGCTTGCCGCGGCGGCATCCCCCGGCGGTACCGCCTCGGCCACTGGGCGCGGAGCGAGCATCGGAGTGACCTCGACACTTCCGTCTCTTGCGCCGCCGGCGACCTTCTCGCCGATCGAGGGCGTCGTCGGGGGGGCGGCGGGTCGCGCCGGCACCGCGGAGACGGGGCCGGACGAAGCGCGCCGGCGGGAGCGTGAACGCTCTGTGCGCATCGACTGGAACGCCGAACCCGCAGCGAGCAAACTTTCCGCGCAGCGGGCTTGGCTGGGCGCTTTCCTGAACAAAGGCGGCGCGGATCCGAAGCTGAACAGCTTCTTGATCAAGCTGCCCTAGTCATCCTGCCGCGGGCGCATGGATCACCGTGAATTGCGGGACCGCGAATCGCTCTGGCAATATGGCAGTAACGCATCCTCCGGCGCAAGGTCGAATGCTTCTCCGCATCCTCGGCATCCTGCTTCTGCTGTTGCTGGTGATCCCGCTGGCAACCTGCCATCGGCAGATCTACTCGCGCACCGTCCTCAACAAGGAGTGGCGGGTAGTCGAAGTGGAGCCGCCCGATCAGAAGCTGCTCAAGCTGCCACCGAAGCAGGAGTTCGTCCGAGGGAGGTGGCTCGAGCGGTACGGCGGTGAGGAGGATGCTTGGCGTCGGGAGCTCCTGGTAGGCGGGCAGGGGCGAGTCGCCATGCCCGGGGACGTGGTGCAGATCCGCGTAGTCGATGAGGATCCCGACCCGGACGTTCCCATCCGCGAGACCAGGCCGGTGTGGTACTGGGTGGGCAGCCATCTCGAGCGGAGCAAGTCGGGTCGGCCGTACGAATGGATGAATGCCGGAGCGTTTTACCTGGGCACGGAGGTGCTACGGGCGAATCTGACGGGGTTGGCCGAAGGTTCAAGCGTCCGGGTTTGGACGCCCCAGCGCGCGACCAAACGGCCCCCGTTCCGAGTTGGGGAGGTCGTGGACACTGCGATCGAAACGGCGGGCGAATTTCACAAGAGACAGCGACAGCGGCCGGCGGCGCGGCGGGAGATGATGTTGTTTTCCGACAGCGTGTACAAGATCGACATCCTGAAGGTGTGCCCCGCGATGCTGCGGCGGCTGGACGCTGATCATGTGAGCTACGGATGGTGGGGCGACTTCAGCGATCCGCTGCGCTACAAGCTGGTGTCGCGTCGAACGTGGCTGGAGCTCGTGAGGCAGTGTCCCGGGGAACCGGAAGTTCGCATCGAGGCCGGGCCGGTTAACCCAGCCGGAACCGCGGCCGACCCCATCAGCCCCCGCGAGCTCGACGGAACGGTCAGCCAGCAGCCTGTCCGGTATCAGCGCGCGTTGGAGGAGTACGAGAGGGAACGCGGGGCAATCTTTGTCGACCAACCTAAACCCGCGGCGACAAAATAGTGCGCCTAGTGACCGGCGCGAGCTGAGCATCACGCATCCTGCCGCGCAAGGTCGAATGCCTCTTCGCATTCTCGACGTTCTGATTGTCCCTCTGCTGTTCTCGTCTCGACATTAGAGAAGGTTGGCAACGAGCAGATCGTTGCCAAGCGCGCGCAACTACTTGATCTGGCGGAGAGGGAGGGATTCGAACCCCCGGTACGGTAAACCGTACAACAGATTTCGAGTCTGCCGCATTCGACCACTCTGCCACCTCTCCGGGGCGGCGGATTCTATCAGGAGGCGGCGCGGATCGCCTCCAAACCACCCATGTAAGGACGCAGCGCAGCCGGCACGGTGACGCTCCCGTCCGCGTTCTGGAAGTTCTCCAGCACCGCGATCAGCGTCCGTCCGACCGCCAGCCCCGAACCGTTCAGCGTATGCACCGGCTCGGGCTTCCCCTTCTCGTTCCGGAAGCGCGCCTGCATCCGCCGCGCCTGGAACGCCTCGAAGTTCGAGCACGAGGAGATCTCGCGGTAGGCCTGCTGCCCCGGCAGCCAGACCTCGATGTCGTAGGTCTTCGCCGACGAGAAGCCCATGTCGCCGGTGCACAGCGTGACCGTGCGGTATGGCAGCTCGAGGCGCTCGAGGATCGTCTCGGCGTGCCCGGTCAGCACCTCGAGGAGGTCGTACGAGCGCGACGGGTGGACGATCTGCACCAGCTCCACCTTGTCGAACTGGTGCTGGCGGATCATGCCGCGCGTGTCCTTGCCGTAGGCGCCCGCCTCGCTCCGGAAGCACGGCGTGTGGCAGACGAACTTGAGCGGCAGCCGCTCCAGCTCGACGATCTCGTCGCGCACGATATTGGTGACCGGCACCTCCGCGGTCGGGATCAGGTAGAACTTCTCGTCGCCGCGCGGGATCGCGAACAGATCCTCCTCGAACTTCGGCAGCTGCCCGGTGCCGAACATGCTGTCCTTGTTGACCAGGTACGGCGCATACACCTCGACGTAACCGTGCTCGCGGGTGTGCACGTCGAGCATGAACTGCGCGAGCGCCCGGTGGAGGCGGGCCACGGCGCCGGTCATCAGCGCGAAGCGTGCGCCGGCGATCTTCGTCGCGCGCTCGAAGTCGAGCCCCCCGAGCCCGGCGCCGAGGTCCACGTGGTCCTTCGGCGCGAACCCGAATGTCCGTGTCGTGCCAACCCGACGCATCTCGACGTTGTCCTCCGACGACACGCCGACCGGCACGCTCGCGTGCGGGACGTTCGGGACGACCGCGAGCAGCGCGTGGAGCTCCGCCTGGACTGCGTCCAGCTCCTTCGGCAGGCCTTCCAGCTCGGCGTTCGCGGCGGCGGCCTCGGCCATCAGCGTTACCGTGTCCTCGCCCTTGCCTTTCGCCTGCCCGATCTGCTTGGCGAGCGCGTTCCGTTTCGCCTGAAGCTCTTGCGTGCGCTGCTGGACGCGCGTGCGCGCCTCCTCGAGCGCGCGGAACGCGGCGGTGTCGAGCGCGAACGGGCGGTCGGCGAGCCGCTTCGCGACACCGTCGAGATCGGTTCTAAGCAAATTGATGTCGAGCATATGTCCGGAAGGTTACGCGAGGGT